>Ga0307513_10011615_pt1 | contig 10934 bp, 17 predicted proteins | sample 15_EM_MG_FD_202174 | JGI IMG/M metagenome (GOLD analysis project Ga0307513, IMG submission 202174) | Populus trichocarpa ectomycorrhiza microbial communities from riparian zone in the Pacific Northwest, United States - 15_EM | ecosystem: Host-associated > Plants > Roots > Unclassified | place... | reverse complement strand
TACAAAAAATCTGAAGCCAAACGAATGAGAAACGCGGGCTACAGAGGCGAATGACCAAAGGACCCTACAGTGGACAAAGGACCCTCCATACCCTGTAATCGTCCAATGCGAATTCATTCTCGTTTCGCTTGGCCGAACCACTGAAGCGGGCATGCTGCTTAACACGCAATGAGTCCGCCACCCAGCGATAGTGCGGCCTATTCCGGTCCTGCTAAACGCTAATGCTGACAAGCTGTGCCTATAGTAGTACATAACGGACTCGCTTCGCTTGTCTTGTACCCTAAGTGTTTGTAGCGGATCTTAACAAACACTATTCACTTGTGATCGAGGGAAGCCAATGCGACAAAATCTAACAGTGGTCGGGACAAAGCGAGCGGTACCTCGAACCCAACGCTTTCCGGGCCTGCTCGTCAAAATCTCCCAAATGGAACAAGCTTCATCAACACCTTCCTTATCCTCCTCGTCCGACACGGATCTGCTCCAACTGACCGTCAAAACCGCTCTCGCACAGATCGAAAAGCACGCGCCTCAAAAAGACAAAGCTCTGCTACGCGCAATGCTCGAATATGCACCTTCAGACCAGGGCAAGCTCTCAATTGCAAGTCATGTCCTGCAATCTGTGGATTCGAAGGACGTATCGAAGCTTGATCAACTCGCCGATTCGTATTGGGTGAACGTCATCCTGGCTAGTGCGCCAGTCTTCTAGTATAACGCCGGAAATAGAGGGTTTATCATAGGGAAACAGTACGATCTGCGGGGGGGAAGACTCCCGCACCAAGTCAAAATCCTTCACGAGGAGACCCCCATGGTGGTGAGACGCCCTTCAACGTTGAAAGTGCGAAGAGAAATCAGCAGTATCTCAAGAAACACGTGAGTCCCAATGTTCAATCTGCGAAGGTACCTGACTTGTTCGCAGACGCTGGCCCGTGACGACTATCGCTGTTTGGTAACCGGGAGGTTTGAGAGCCAGGTGTTCGTCTACAAGTATGTCTCCTTCTCTCGCAACGCCTGTCAACACCGGATTAGAACCTCCCAGTGATTTTGACCCGCGTTAGACCAGACTTTGTTCTACCTCAATTTGCCCAAATCGACGTCACGCAGGCTGCCCATATCATTCCATTTTCTTTGAATGACTTTAACGACAAGGATAAAGATTCTGTTAGTCGTTCGTCACCCAGATGAGTTTGCCTATTCCCTGACATAGATGTCCAGGTGGAGCAAAAGACGACTATCTGGACGGCTCTCCAAGCGTTTTGTGGGAATGATATCAGCGCGTTGAGAGGTACGGGGATCAACTCGATCGACAATGTCATGACTCTTTCGACGCTGTCAGTCCATTTTCGCTACCTTGCTCTTCCAAATTTCTCCTTCTCCCAACACGTTTGATCAATGAGCTCACTATCCCCCTTCAGAGCACATAAATATTTTGGCGAGCTACAACTTGCATTCGAAGCCGTTCCGGTACGTCGCATTTTGTCCTTCCTTCTCTCCATACTCATTTTATAACCCGCTCCAGGATGTCGCTAGCAAATATACACTCGTGACCTTTGGCAAAATAGCACCAAGGCTCGGGTTTCCCGAGACCGTGATGCTCAAGTCGGCGACGGGACAGCCTCTCCCGAATCCATTTTATCTAGCAATCCACTGCGCGATCTGTAGAGTGCTTTGGACATCTGGACGGGCGGAGGGTTTAGAACAGGCGTTTCGCGAGTGGGAGGATACAAGTGTCTTGGCAGAGGATGGAGGATCGGCGGACGTGTTGATGTTGGCTTTTCAACGGCCTCTCAAAGTAAGCTAGATATTCATTGTATTTTACCATAACTTTGTGATTGTAGCTATGAGGTCAAATTATGGCCACTACAAATACGGACAGGATCTTGGACCCTGACCCCAACCTCTGAGCATGTCTGAAATCCACGCACCAGTAGGGAGGACCTCAGATGCAGTCAACTCCCACCAAGGTGTTTCCACAGACGTTCAACAGGGTTGAGGTCAGGTGACTGTGCAGACCACTTCGATGTATTGGTGCTGTTATGTTTGGACCATTTAAAAGCCTTCCGAGAGATCATTTTGGGGTGATTATCTAGTTTGAGGATGCAGTCTGCCCCCCCTCCCACAATTACCAGGCAGCCATCTTGAAGAATGCTGGTGCGCAGCCCAACACTAGTTCTCCTATCTATCTTGTATATACACCTCACTTATTGAGTGGTATCACAGCTTCAAACCATCTGGAATTCGGCCTTGTAATTCCTAGACCAAATATCATCAATTCCCTCAAGTAGGTAGCAGAAAGCATTAGTAGCTGCTGACCTTGTCTGCCTTGAGAATCTTCTTAACCTTCACCACCAGGCGTACTGACTTGCCAGGCACTCGTTCTGTTTCACCCAAATTCGCCTTCTTGGGATGTGTTTCCTGCTCCCTAGAGTCAACTCCAACAGCATCAACGGCCTTTGTCACACTTTCCAGGTACATAGCATGTTATGATTGTTGTACAAAGTCTTGCACAACCTGTTTCCGACTTGACCAATGATGAGCCGTATTTCTGGCTAAGTCGATGTGGGAGAATTACAGAACACCTGGGGTCGATGATGTACACATGATACTAGCCGAACTTGGATGAGCGAGTGATGGGAAACTGTATTATCAAATGCTTCCAATCTGGCTTCACGCGATAATTCAACGTCCTTGATTTTCTCTGCCTGCGTGCATGATCTGTACACTCACTCTTGCTAAGAGGATCTTCTCCAGCCAAATAAGCCCGTCTCCCACTGGACAAGAGATCATAATTAGCTGCTCACTCAAACATTTTGAGGTTATCGACTGGCTTGATGAAGAAGATAAATGGCTTTCTATGTCAGTTTTGCGGAGGGGAGCAGTGGCGGTGGACTCACCCCTTCCTTCAAAGCGAGTCTCTCGCAGCTCCAACCACCGCTTGGGCCACTTGCCGCACTTCTGTTCCCATTCGACATATCCACCAAACTTGGGCGGCGCGTTGGGTATATTCTATCATCAACAGTCGACCAACACCCACCATGTATACAAAACCACTAGAGAAGCCAAACCGAGTGCACCTGGGGAGCCAACGTAGTAGTCAGCGGCATCTGCTTGAGCATAAAAGTGTTCAGCCTCGTATCTGTATTCCACGAGTTGTAAACCTCCATGACAGGTTCAAACTCACGAAACGGTCGCTCTCCCGAAAGGGAAGACCCAAAACCTCCAAAACCTCCTCAGTACTACCTCTCCCACTGTAGCAATAGAAGAACTTGGAAAGACTTTGAGCGCGTTTGTGGCAGACGCACCACATGTGCAGAAAGGATGAGGTTTAGATGGAGCAGAGACCCAGCCACCCTGTCTTGAACCCTAAACCTTAATATAGCTGCTGGTTAGGTAACCTGAATATTCTCTGACAAATGGTGAAACGGGCTGCCACCTTCCTGGACACCACACCAAGCGGCACCAACTGATGAGGGAGAACTCAGGGCAGAGGCATATTGTGTATCTCCCATTTAGTCTTGAGATGCCCACGGTGCAGCCGTTGGCACTTGGGCATCTTGCGAGTTGCCCACGCTTGACTGCAGTGTACCAGTGGCAAAATCTTAAATTTGCTGGTGCCAAGGAGTGTCCATACACCTGAACCACTAGAAGGAATAGGCGAAAGAAAGACCGGTGTGATCGGGTGCCCACCCTTTTTTCGTGCACTCCGCCCCATTTTCACATGGGGCCTGGGCCTTGGCGGAACACCCGGAATGCCCGGAATGCCCGGAACACCCGGAATGCCCGGAACACCTTAGACGTAATGCTGGAGCACAAAGGCGGGATTGTGACATCAGCGCAACGAACACCGACTAAGCAGCACCCTCCCCCGAAGCCAGGAGTCAAGTTGCCAAATTAAGAAGAAGAAGAAAAGGTATGCGCCACACGACGACCATCAACGTCAGCGCACAGACCACAGAGCGCCTATCTGTCAAGAGCCTGACAAGAATGCAGACGAGGAGCCTGCCTTGTCAAAGCGCTGGTGGTCCTAAATAAGTCGACTACGGCTCACTGCGCCTATCACACACCTCGCCAGCTCTCTCCACCTCAATCATGGCGCCACTTCCTTCTTCATCCGCCTCGTCGCCTTCAACCTCACCATCAGATCTCCCTGTTGACGTTTTCGAAGGCGGGCTCTCGAATCCTGAGTCAGCCGAGTTTAGAAAGCGTCGCCAATTACTCGAAGCCATACACGTTCTCCGTAGTAGCGGGTGTGTAGTATACTCTCTATCCTGATGCTAATACCTCGTCTAATATCTATCAGCGTCGACCTCCATCTCGATCTGCCGCAAATCGCTGTCGTTGGTTCGCAATCCGTCGGCAAGAGTTCCTTGATCGAAGCAATATCTGGGGTACGGTTGCCTCTCGCTCTGGATAATTCCTATTCACTCTGAAGTAGATTACCCTTCCCCGTGCGAGCGGGACGTGCACGAGATGCCCGATTGAATGCACCTTATCATCCTCCGGTGACGAATGGTCGTGCCAAGTCTCCCTTCGTTTCACTGTGGATGAACATGATCGCGCTCTACCTCAAACGAAGAACGTAATCTTCGGCGAAACCCTCAAGGATAAATCCAAGGTCGAAGACCGAATCCGCCGTGCACAATTTGCGATCCTGAATCCAAAACGGAATTCCCTTTCGTTCCTCAATGCACCCCTAAGTAGCATCGCGAATGACTCAGAAACGCTGTCTTTCTCCTCCAACTGCATTTCTGTCCATATTTCCGGAAGGGGTGTAGATGACCTGTCTTTCGTGGATCTCCCTGGTAGAGTTTGAACAATGATATAGGATTCGGCTGCTGATGCGACAGCGTAGGCATGATTGCCAGCGTCCGAGAGGGTCAAGATGAGAACGACATCAAACGTGTGCAGTCCTTAGTAAAGAAACACATCATCAAACCCAGCTGCTTGATATTGCTTGTTGTATCCTGTGAAAGTATGTACTACCCACTCTACGCTCTTGGAGAGCATACTGAAGTTCGATTGCTCCACTAGCCGACCTCGAAAACCAAGGTGCTCGTCAGCTTGCCAAGAAGATTAACCCGTCCGGTGATCGGGTCATCCGTACGTTCGTAACCCTCCCGGATGGCCCTTGTAACTCAAGTCCTTACCTAGCTGTTCTGACAAAACCGGATCGTATTCCCACTGGAGAGGAACATTCATGGCTCCAACTTCTCCATAACCAAGGCGAGCCCCACAAACACGGGTGGTACTGCGTGAAGCAACCATCGGGCGAGCAGATGAGAGAAGGAATGACCTGGTCTGAAGCTCGCGCAGCCGAAACTGCATTTTTCAACGAAAGCAACCCGTGGTCAAGCCTCGATGCGCTAGTCCGCTGCAGGCTCGGCACCGTCCCTCTCACGAAGGCTTTGGGGGAAATCCTGTTTGCTTTGATAGCCAAACGGTGAGAAAATACTCCATTTTATAATCTGGATGCGGCTAAAACATGCGAAAGATTGCCAGAGCTCCTCATGGAGGTCGATGCGAACCTTTCCTCCTGCAAGAAAGAGCTAGCCCGGCTCCCCACCAGCTTCATCGGCGATCCAGTTGGAGAGATCTGGCGTCTTCTGGCTACCTTCAAGCGTGATGTCAATAACCTCGTCACTGGACGACCAGAAGATGGCAGCCCTGGCCTGATGCAACGGATTCGTCAATCTCGTCAGGGGTTTCGCGACGCAATCTTTCAAGGCGCGCCTCGATTTAAACCCTACTCGAGGCCTCGTAGTGGACCCGAATCTCCCCGAGCACGGCAGAATTCATCCGGGGGTCTTGAGCCAGAAATCAATGCCAGTGGGACAGTTGTCTATATTAACGAGGTGATCGAGCGTGCTGAAACGTCAGTAGACTGCTCAAGCATTTCTCCCAAATTTCTTTACTGATGCATGGAGACGCAGGTCCATCACCCGAGAGCTTCCGTTCAACTATCCATACGCGGTCAAGGTATATTACACCAAACGGTTTACGGCCATGTGGAATGAGCCCGCTGAGGTATTATTCCGAGAGATGGAGAGTCATTTCCAGCGCGATCTCAGTAGCCTAGTGCGTAAGCACTTCGGGGCTTACGCTCATGGAGGACTTGAAGGGAAGATCAAGTACGATGAGCCTCGTTATTGCATTCCTTATTTCACCTTGAATAACACATTGGTCTCTAGTGCTGTTGTCATTGGGCATCTCAACGCCTGCACCAAACTTGCCCATGAACGGATGATGCACTGCATCGAAATTGAGCGTGAAGAACCGACCACTGTGAACGAGCACTACCTTTCCGATTACAAGTCCAAGTATCTCGCACGCTATCGAGCCGAAAGAAGGTCGCATCCAGGCAGTGGAGTGAACAACGACTTGCGCACCTTCATCGACGGTGGATATGACACCCACTCCTATTTCAGAGACAGCAATACAAACCTGCAAAGTATGGGCTTCCCACCAGGTTTGAAGAGAGAGGATTTCCTCCGCCTTCTGAAGCCAGACACCAATGAAGAAGCCTTGGATATCATGGCGGAAGTGCGAGCTTATTATCAAGGTCAGCAACTATTGTCCCTACTACCGTAGTAGCCAAAACTCAGAAATGAGCCAGTGGCGTTCAAGCGTTTTGTCGATTATGTGCCCATGATCATCGACTTCGAGATGCTGAAGCGGTTCAACCGCACACTCGAAGAGACACTATTCAAGGAGCTTGCAATGGGAGCAGAGGACGCGCGCGCACGATGCCAAGAGTTCCTTGATGAGGCACCGGAGATCATAAATCGACGGAATGGGCTTTCTGGGAAGCTAATGAGACTAGAGGCTGCACGGTTCGAACTTCAAAAGGTTTGTACAGCCGTTTTCCACCGCATGGCATCATGAGCTGACAGTATGTTAGGCAGTTGCATCCTCCGATATAGATATAAACACATCCGAACCATACCAATCAAATACTCCCACGCTATCTGAGAAGGAGGACCTTGACTCTGACTACGATTGAAGCAATAGATGGAGTTTTCTTTTGCTATTACACTTTCTCACTCTCATTCTTGTGTACAGAAGTCTCCCAATGCCATAATGAGAACTCTTTGTTTCCAAAACATGGTAAACTCGTGACCTTTGGCAAAATAGCACCAAGGCTCGGGTTTCCCGAGATCGACCATGATGCTCAAGTCGGCGACGGGACAGCCTCTCCCGAATCCATTTTACCTAGCAATCCACTGCGCGATCTGTAAAGTGCTTTGGGCATCTGGACGGGCGGAAGCTTTAGAACAGGCGTTTCGCGAGTGGGAGGATACGAGTGTCTTGGCAGAGGATGAAGGATCGGTGGACGTGTTGATTTTGGCTTTTCAACGGCCTCTCAAAGTAAGCTAGATATTCATTGTATTTTACCTTAGCATTGTGATTGTAGCTATGAGGTCAAATTATGGCCACCACAAATACAGACAGGATCTTGGACCCTGACCCCAACCTCTGAGCATGTCTGAAAGCCACACACCAGTAGGGAGGACCTCAGATGCAGTCAACTCCCACCAAGGTGTTCCCACAGATGTTCAACAGGGTTGAGGTCAGGTGACTGTACAAACCACTTCAACGTATTGATGCTGTTATGTCTGGACCATTTGAAGGCCTTCTGAGAGATTATTTTGGGGTGATTATCTAGTTTGAGGATGCAGTCTGCCTCCCCACCCACAATTGCCAGGCAGCCATCTTGAAGAATGCTGGTGTACAGCCCAACACTAGTTCTCCTATCTATCTTGTATATGCACCTCATTTATTGAGTGGTAGCACAGCTTCAAACCATCTGGAATTCGGCCTTGTAATTCCTAGACCAAATATCATCAATTCCCTCAAGTTGGTAGCGGAAAGCATCAGTAGCTGCTGACCTTGTCTACCTTGAGAATCTTCTGAACCCTCGCCACCGGGAGTACCCACTTGCCAGGCACTCGTTCTGTTCCACCCGAATTCGCCTTCTTGGGACGTGTTTCCTGCTCCCCGGAGTCGACTCCAACAGCCTCAATGCCCTTTGTCGCGCTTTCCAGGTACATAGCGGGTTATGGTTGTTGTACAAAGTCTTGCACAACCTGCTTCCGACTTGACCAATGACGAGCAGTATTGATCTGGCTAAATCGATGCGGGAGAATTACGGAACGCATGGGGTCGATGATGTACACATCATACTAGCCGAACTTGGACGAGGAAGTGATGGGAAACTGTATTATCGAAAGCTTTCAATCCGGTTTCGCGCGATAAAGTCCTTGATTTTCTCTGCCCGCGTGCGCGATCTGCACACTCACTCTTGCTAAGAGGATCTTCTCCAGCCAAATAAGGCCACCTTCCACCGGACAAGAGATCATAATCTGCCGCTCGCTCAAACATGTTGAGGTTATCGACCGGCTTGACGGAAAAGGTAAATGGCTTGGGCGGCTTGTGGGCGCGAGTGACGAGGTACGTGTCAAAGTTGGACAACGAGCAGATCAGCATTGCCTCTCTCGCGGGTGTCTGCGGATGGAGGCGTAGGTTTCTAGGTCGGTTTTGTGGAGGGGAGCCGCGGCGGTGGACTTACCCCTTCCTTCTTCGACACCCAAAGCGAGTGCTCTCGCAGCTCCAACCACCGATTGGACCACTTGCCGCGCTTCTGCTCCCATTCGACATATCCACCAGACTTGGGCGGCGTGTTGGGTATATTCTATCATCAACAGTCAACAGACACCCACCTTGTATACGAATCCACTAGAGAAATCGAACCGAGCGCACCTGGGGAGCCAAAGTAGTAGCCAGCGACGTCTTCTTGAGCATAAAAGTGTTCAGCCTCATATTCGTATTCCACGAGTTGTAAACCTCCATGACAGGTTCAAACTCGCGAATCGGTCGCCCTCTCGAAAGGGAAGACCCTCAGTACTACCCCCACCATAGCAATAGAAAACCAAAAGTAGTTCCAACGGACTCACCCATCCCAAAATCGTTGCTCAACTCGAACAATATCCACCTGCCAGCCTTGGTCTCATGCGGCAATTCGCCCTTTTCGTCCACCATGGCTATCACGTCGCGCGCCTTGGTACTTTGCCCAATCTCGACGGTAGAAAAGCTCTGGATGTCGCCCACAAACAAGCGCTGCTGCATGGTCGGGCCCCCCTCACAGGCGTGCGCAAACCCTCGCCCCGGCAGTGTCGGCCCAGGTGCGAGTGCGGTTGTGGGTAGCGGGGGAACAGCAGGAGCGGCCCGGATCGAGGCGGACGTGGAGCTGGTCGTGGGTCGTGAAGAAGCAGGTGAGGAGAGCGTGTTCGCGCGCTGTCGTACCGGCAAGGCGAGGAGCGTCTCCCTCCTCTGGTATTTCGTGCGACGGTCTGTTTATGGGGTGCTTGCTGCCGCTGCTGTTGTGCCGAATGCAAGCTATGCGGAAAATGCAGAAAGGGTGTTATATTTCCAGCAGTGTTCACATGGGCAGCATTGTTCGGACGCGCAACAGGTCTCGTACGCGAATAAATCCATCTTGTTGAGAGGGTATGCTTCTGGCCAATGTGGGCGCCGGGGGGTCGGATCGAACGCGTACTTGTTACACGCTGAGGTCGAAGTCGAGGCGTGGTGCTCGATATATGCGGGTGACCCGATCACTGGTGTTGGTTCATGACTGAGAGGCGGCAGCGGCAGCGACGATGACGGCTGGACCTGGACGGTCAACTCGTCTGCCAACACAGTTCCACCCCCTCCGCAGCTCTGCTGGCGGGTGCGGGTGCCTGGGGGCACTCTTCGCGCGCGCGTGCATGTGCCGCCGCGTGTCCTGGTCCTCCCTGACCTGGCGCCTCAACGACTTCCGCGCGGTGAGTGCACCGGGTAGCCGGCGCGCGAGGGGCGTATCGTTGGTGTCGGTCGTCTTGTTTCCCCTCCCGCTACTGTTTTCATTACCGCTACCGTGGGTGCCCTCTTGTTTGTCCTCCGTGGCTGTCATCGTGTGGGCATCCTTTGTGCCCTCCAGGCTTCCGACTACGATCCTCATCGTGCGATCCCCCACCACCACCACCACAGCCACCTCCGCCACCACGGCCACCATGCCACCCATGCCACCCCTGAGTATGAGTGTTGATTCGAGCGCGCGGCGTGATTTGGCTGGTGCTGCTGGGACGATCCTGAACCCGAACTTGCCACCACGAAGGATGAGGTGCCTGGTCGGAAGAAGCAGGCTAGGGCGATGGGTAACGTTTGCATTGGGTCGTCTGAAAAGCGTCTGCTGAAAAGCGTCTGCACTCCGCCCGGCCATTTTCACATGGCGACCCGGCCCGTCCCTGGCGGAATGCCCGGAATGCCCGGGACAGCCCAAATTCCGTAAGGGCGGGATTGTGACATCAGCGCAATGAACACCTACCAGGCAGCACCCTCTCCCGGAGCCAGGAGTCACGTTGCCAAATCAGGAAGAAAAGGAATGCGCCACACGACGACTATCAACGTCAGCGCACAGATCACAGAGCGCCAATCTGTCAAGAGCCTGACCAGAATGCAGACGAGGAGCCTGCCTTGTCAAAGCGCTGGTGGTCCTAAATAAGTCGACCGCGGCTCAGAGTCTCACGCCTCGTCAGCTCTCCCCACCTCAATCATGGCGCCACTTCCTTCTTCATCCCCCTCGTCGCCTTCATCCCCACCATCAGACCTCCCTGTTGACGTTTTCGAAGGCGGGCTCTCGAATCCTGAGTCAGCCGAGTTTAGAAAGCGTCGCCAATTACTCGAAGCCATACACGTTCTCCGTAGTAGCGGGTGTGTAGTATACTCTCTATCCTGATGCTAATACCTCGTCTAATATCTATCAGCGTCGACCTCCATCTCGATCTGCCACAAATCGCCGTCGTTGGTTCGCAATCCGTCGGCAAGAGTTCCTTGATCGAAGCAATATCTGGGGTACGGTTGCCTCCCGCTCTGGGTAACCCCTATTCACTTCTGAAGTA
>Ga0307513_10011614_pt1 | contig 10934 bp, 10 predicted proteins | sample 15_EM_MG_FD_202174 | JGI IMG/M metagenome (GOLD analysis project Ga0307513, IMG submission 202174) | Populus trichocarpa ectomycorrhiza microbial communities from riparian zone in the Pacific Northwest, United States - 15_EM | ecosystem: Host-associated > Plants > Roots > Unclassified | place... | reverse complement strand
TAAGGAAGGAATTTCTATGCACAGGTTTGAACAGTCCCAAGAAAAAAAACCTTCCTCGAGGATAAAGCATAATTATCCTAAAAAGAACATCATTGGGAAATTAGATGAAGGTATGAGGTTAGAAAAAGAATTATTAATCAAGTCTCATATGTGTGTTACTTGTCATAGGTTGAACCTAAAAAGGTTGAAGAAGCTCTACAAGAAAGCTGGATCAATGCCATGCACAAGGAACTGAATCAATTCACTAAAAATGATGTATGAGAGCCGGTTCCACGTCATGATAGTCATAACATAATTGAAACCAAGTGGATCTTCAAAAAGAAATCAGATGAGCATGGAACAATTATAAAAAAACAAAGCAAGACTGGGGGCATACTACTTATATTTGCTTGTTGCTAGAACTTCAAACTATACCAAATGAATATGAAGAGTGCTTTCATGAATAAGATTCTATAAGAAAGGGTATATGTAGAATAACCTATAAAGGTTTCACTAATCATTTGTTTCTTGATCATGTGTACAAATTAAAGAAAGCCCTTTATGGTTTAAAACAAGCATCGCATGCCTGGTATGAACAGTTAACAAAATACCTATTAAATAACTATTTTCAAAGAGGTCATACTGACAAGAAACTCTTCATAAGAAAAATAGGTAAGGAAACACTCATTGTTCAAATTTATGTTAATAACATTGTGTTTGGAGCTACTCATGATTCATTTTCTCATGAGTTTGCTAACGAGATAAAATATGAATTTGAGATGAGTATGATTGGTGAGTTAAATTTCTTTCTTGGCATACAAGTTAAGCAATATGATAATGGAATTTTTATTTCTCAATCAAAGTATGCACGAGATATAGTTAAGAAGTTTGGTATAGAAGGTAAGAGTCATGCTCGAACCCCTATGAGCACTTCGGTCAAGATTAGTTCAGACTCCGCAGGTAAGTGTGTTGATTCCACACTTTGTAGAAGCATGATAGGAAGTTTGCTCTACATAATTGCAACCAGACCTGATATTGCTTTTAGTGTTGGTGTGTGTGCTAGATTTCAGTCTAATCCAAAAGAATCACACCTTGCTACAGTCAATAAAATCTTTAAATACTTAAGTGTCATATCTGATTATGGTATTTAGTATTCAAAATACTCGAATTTAAGTTTGGTAAGTTACTCAAATGCTGCTAGTAACGTTGGTGATAGAAAAGGCATATTATGAGATTGTTTTTATGTTGGTGGAAATTTGGCAACATGGATGAGCAAGAAACAAAATTCAATTTCTTTGTCCACTACTAAAGCTGAATACATTGTTGCTGGAAGTTGTTGCACACAATTTTTTTAGATGAAAAAGATTTTACAGGATTATGGTTTTACTTAAGATACTATGACTGTTTATTGTGATAATTCTAGTGTCATTAGTATCTTTAAGAATTCTATGTAGTTTGTGAAACATATTGACATAAAGCGTCATATCATTCGAGACTTGGTTGAATGAAAAAATTATGACATTAGAACAGGTCAAAATTGAACATCAATTAGCTGGTCTTTTTCACAAAACCTTTGGATAGTTTTAGGTTTGAGTTTCTTAGAAAATATATTGGTGTAAGCAACATGCCATGATTTTTTAAGATAATGTCCTTGTATATATTTAAAAAAATTAAAAAAAATGATTTTTTTCTTTGTCTTACAGTTAACTAGTTGCTGACACTGAAACAAGGAAAGAAACCTATAAATATACTCAACATATGCATAGGAACTTCTATGCTATGGCTGCATGCAATACTTTTAATCTAAACTTTATGCATATGCACTATTATCTGAATAACTATTTAAAGTTTTTGCATGAAAATACTTTTTGAGTATGTTATGAATTGTTAAGAACACTAACAATTGTTCTCATGCTAATTGATTATGCTTGCAGGAATTTTTGTTTGATCTAAACTTGATGTTTACTAATCCATTTATGTATGTTTTGTCACAAATCAGGCCAAATGGAGAGATTATAAATGTTATTTTATTAGCTTAGATCAATGAATATCTTTTTACGGTTGGTAAACTAGATTTATTGCATGAGAATGTCTTATAATTATTATTATTAATTTTTTTTCTTTCAATTAGAGATAATTATTTTTGTTTTGGACTGGTTTGAATTTGGTTTGGTATTGTTTTTTTTTTTTATATATCAAATTAGATCAAACCAGAAAACCCAATTTTTATTTTTTGGACTTTTTGGGTTTTTTTTATACTAATTATTGATGTAAAGAACCAATTTCAATTGTACAAAGTTGGGGTTTTTTTTTTGGGCATTTCTAATAAACAAACAATTCTAACAAATCTCTCATGAGATAGTAGAGGTTTTATAAAACAACCTAACAACAACCAGGGAAGTAAACAGAACATATGACAAAGACCGAACATAAGGTAGTAACTGTTGCAGAGTGGTAACAAAATATCCATTTCTTCATTATTGTTCTTATAACAAGTCTATAAAAATAAAAAAAAAAATCATGGAGGAGTTCCCCAACTAATAGAAATTAAATGGTGGGGGGAGTGGGAGCTAATTTGGAATTTTTGCCTGCTGGGGGGGGGCTAACAGTAATATATAAAGTATAAACACCGTTAAGTTAGGAAAGAGCACAACACCAAAATAATAACATATCTGGTTCAATTGATTTTAAATTTTGAAAAATAAAATTGAACCAGACTAGAATTTTTTGTATTTTTAAATCCCTTAATTCAGTTATTTTTCTCAACTTTTGGTTTTTTGATTTAATTATCAATTTATTCTGTTTTTTTTATTTTTAATTCTTGTCTCGCCCCTACTTTCAATGATGGCGAGGACTGGCTAGTAACATCGTTGTCACAACATAATCTCCAAACAAACCAGAATTAACTGGGACACTTAAGAGGCGTGGAACATAAAAGGCCACTTTCCACATTTCAATGATCACCACACAGAACAGAAAAGGGCAAGGCCTAAAGGAGAGTTTCACTCCTCTTCTTACGCCCTTTCTCTTTCATTTACACGGAATACCAAACAAAATCATAATAAAAAAGAAAAAGAAAACAGACTTTGACTTTTCCTTTTAAAATGGAATTCTAATGTGAATCTAATACCTGTGTTGTGTTCTTGTTGTCTAGTTTAATAACAACACTTTCTCTCATGACATGACGACCAAGTTATATGCATGTCTTCTTTCTGTTTGACCTTAAAACGACGTGTGTATTGCTTTGTTCCACGTCTTTCTCTCAGGTGGCTCCCTTTTTCTTCTCTTTTTTTATAATTGAATTGAATCCATTTTGTTTTTTATTTTGATATTTAGTTATTTGATGATCGCATTGTCTTGAATGTACCAGCATTGTGTTGTTTGTTTTAGTTTTGGTAATTGTCATCTGGGTTCCTTTAAAATTATGATCTCTTAGCTCATCCATTATAAGTGTGTGCGTATATGCATATATATATATATATATATATATATATATATATATATATATATATATAGTAACTCGGTTTAATTATTTCCTTTCTGTTTCTTTTTTTTTCCCTTCTGCTCATTATTGGTAGAAATCCTGTTTTGCTATTTCCAATGGGGATGGTGATTCTAGCTCATATTGCATGAATTTGATATCTGCATTTTGTTGCAAATTCATCAGTTTCTGTGAAGTTTTCTGGTAACCAATCTTCTTGGTCTTAGACTATGGTTTTAATTATCTGATGCTTGCTCTCTTCTTTTTAACTTTCCCATTGTTCACCTTAATGCTGAAATGAGTCGTGAATGTGGGAATAATTTCTGCAATCATACAGTATCTAGTGCCTAGTTATGTTTGTTCTTATAGTGAACTCAAATGAAACACCCTGTTTGCTTTTCTTGGTTAAAGGGGGATTTTTGCATAATTCATCAGTCTCGTGATGGTTGCTCTTAAAAACTTCTCAGGACTGCTCTGGAAAATTGTGAGGAATTATGCAGATGCCATGCTTTCATAATTGACTTCAAAGGTAAGCAATGAATTCAGCTTCGGATCACCCCATGGTACAAAATGGGAGAGCCAATAGCTCAAAGGTATCTGTCAGTTCGGGTGTTTTTGAACCAACTGTAATTCGTAACAATGACATTGAAGGTAAGAAAAAACTTACTTTCCTTTTAACTGCAGTTGTTTTTGTCCTTTGAACTGAATTTCTTCTTCTCTTTTTGCCCTATCTCCAGCCAATAAGCGAGCCGTATTGGTGGAGTGGATGAATAGCATTGTTCCTAGTCTAAATTTGCCAGTAAAAGCTTCATCCGAGGAGTTGAGAGCCTGCTTGATCGATGGCACTGTTCTACTACAGCTTTTAAATAAGCTTAGACCTGGTTATGCATACAAGGTTGCTTATTTGTTTTGCTATTTATAGTCGAGTTACTTATGAGTTGATGATTCAGCATTTGCCTAGTTGATTTGATTGTGCATTTCTATTTCAGGCTGGTAGTTCTAGCTCTGAAAATGTTAAGAAGTTTCAGGCAAGTATGGATGAATTGGGGATTCTCAAGTTCGAACCGTCGGACCTGGAGAAGGTAATCCAATGTTTGTCTGCTCTATTGTCCCCCCCATAGATTAATGTTATGCATATGAACATTTGAATGCTAAGTAAGAAGCAAGTTTATAGGTATGCTTTCCATCTACCAAAAATTCATGATTTTGCCAGCTTCATACACTTCGTTTCAATTTTGAACAATGATAATGCTGTCAACTAGAGCTAGTCTTTACCACTTCTTGGTGGTCTGTGCACATGCAGGATTTTATTATTCTTCTGGCGTCTCTCTCTCTCTCTGTATCCATCTGCTGTGTTTCAAATCTGCAGGGATCTATGAAGAACGTTATGGATTGCCTTTCAACACTTCGAGCACAATTCGCATATATGGGAGTTGTTTCTCCCACTGGTGGGATTAAATATGGCAGCCCTCGTGGGGATGCATCTTCCAATGGCCTTTCTTCTTCAACATTTGGGGAAGAAAAGCGAAAGTTTTCTCCAGAGTCAAAAATTCAACAAGCCTTGCGTAGTCCTGTTATGACAGGTATGGCTTACTCTCTCCCGTGATCGAAGTATACGGTTTTCATATGCGCACTTGATTGGCTTAAAAGGCTGGGCATGAAGAGTTTTCATATGTGCACTATAATACTGAACCTGAAGCAATTTTTAAGCTGATCTTATGCTATATGAAAATAGCACGCAACTTTCCTCTAATGCATGTATGACTAAAATGCAGATAAATTGTACTTTCAAGTCTATTAAAGTCTTACATGCTGTTTTTGAAATTTAAAAGCATCTTTAACGTTATTCTCATATTCAACAGAGCCATCAGCTGCATCCATGCCCCATGTTGTACATAAGTTCCATGAGATGTTTCAACTGAAACAAGGCTGCTATTCAGATCTTTCTGCTGCAAAAATCTCTGAAATGATGAAATCAAATAGTTTGGATGTAAGTTTTCATTTGTATTATTTGATGAACTCTCATGTTTTCTTATGTTACAGTTTTCTCATTAACGTTTTCATTCTGAGCCCTTGTCAGTAACATTTCAACATCTTGTTTGCAGAATGCACCAACTCAGTCACTTTTGAGTGTTGTGAATGGAATATTGGATGAGAGCATTGAAAGAAAGAGTGACGAGATACCACATGTATGTAATAGGGGTAACATTAAGTACATTAAATATGTTTCTGTATCTATGTATTTCTGCAACTACTATGCGTGCGTGCATGCATGCATACATACACTTGAATAGTTTATAGGTATGGTTAACATTTATTTTGTTTCTCAGCGTGTGGCTTGTCTGTTGAGAAAGGTTGTACAAGAGATTGAACGCCGTATTTCAACTCAAGCAGAACACTTAAGAACAGTAAGAATCATTTTGCCTTTTTTTAAAAAAAAAATTGAATTGTTTCTCCATGATTGACTGTACCAATGGCAATATCTTTATGCTTCTCTCCCTTCAGCAAAATAATCTATTTAAGGTTCGTGAGGAGAAGTACCAGTCAAGAATCAGAGTACTTGAAGCCCTGGCTTCTGGGACTGGTGAAGAGAGGGGGGTATGGAAAACTTATTTAAGACTAGACTGGTACAAACCTTTCCAAAATACACCTGTTTTTCTTATATTAATATTTTTTCAGGTTGTCATGGACCAGCTTCAACAAATTAAGGTATGTTTCAGAGACAAGAAAAAACAATTCTTAAGTTATTTACACCATAACTTGCTCAGTGAACTGCTTGTATTTGTCACTCTTTCCGGAATTATTCTTTTGCTATCTTCTCACATACTACTGATAGTTGTTCCTTATGTTCTGCATACAATTTCTGGTGGATTCGTGTGTCCTGACAAATGTCAATCTCTTTTGCGTAGTTCTCTTTTAGCGGACTCCTTTGAGCTGTTAGCCAGACTACATAAATATATTCTAATTGTGGTTTGTTTCAGTTTTTCTTTTATTTCTTCTGGCTAGTTTAGTAAGTATTAGAATGGGTGCATTTTACTATCCAAAAAAGAAAGAAAAGAATCATTTTCTTGTGCTTGTTGTGTGGATGTTCTTCATAATATTCATATAATGGGATTTTTTTTTCTCTCATTACAGATTGAGAAGTCCAAAATGGAAGAAGAGAAGAAAATTGGAGTGGACCATGTTGCTAAGTTGACCAAAGAGCAGGAGCAAAGAGATCTTGAACTTTCAGCCTTGAAACAAGAATTAGAATTAGTGAAACAGACACATGAACTACATCGCTTGCAAATGGAAACAGAAGCTAAGGCTGCTAAAGGTGGCCTTGAGGGGAGATTAAAAGAGCTTGAAATCCACTTGGAAGATTCGAGGAACCAAGTGAGAGTGCTTGAGGCATATTCTCAGTCAAAATCTAAGATGTTCAACAAGAAAGAACACATCTTTAAGAGCTTTGTTGAGCTTCAATTTGGTGCACTGAAGGTATAATATAACTAGGTAGTCTTTTAGCCTTGCAGCATTTTGTATCACGAATCTGACTGAATCTATGAAAACGTTTAGGAACTGAGGTTGTCCTCTAAGTCCATCAAGCATGAAATTTTAGAAGTACAACAAAGCTACTTGGAGGAATTCAATGGCCTAGGTTTGTTGGTTATTAGTACAGTTTGTCAATTTATGCAATAGTGATGGCAAGTTTTATAATATATAATTCTGATCTTGCTCAGGAGTAAAGTTAAAAGCATTAATTGATGCAACTGGGGATTATCATATAGTCCTTGCTGAAAATAGGAGGATGTTTAATGAGCTTCAGGAACTAAAAGGTGCCGCTGCTAGCCTCTGCTGTACCAGGTTTACACGTTGGTTCAGTCTTTTAACGTGTAATTCTTCCATTTTGTTTTGCAGGAAACATCAGAGTTTATTGCCGGATAAGGCCATTTCTTCCTGGGCATGGTGAAAAACATACAACGGTAGAATATATAGGTGAACACGGAGAGTTAGCAGTTGTGAATCCCTCCAAACAAGGGAAAGATAGACGCCGCAATTTTAAGTTCAATAAGGTCTTCGGTCCAGATTCTACTCAAGGTTTTCATCTCTTCATCTTTTTCAATGTGGATAGGGCTTACATGAGCATGCTATATTGTTTTTGTGCTTTTTTACGTTCTACTGGCATGACCGTGGAAGAAAATTCTTGCCATCTCTAACCTGCTATCTGCTCTGGATATTGGCAGCTGAGGTATATTCAGACACTCAACCGTTGATACGTTCTGTCCTGGATGGATACAGCGTATGTATATTTGCTTATGGACAAACTGGTTCGGGAAAAACTTACACAATGGTATGGGTTATTGACGTGTGTATCATTGTGTTTAGTCTCATTTCATGCAATAAAGTTTTCTGGCAATTCTAACTCAACTTGACTTACTGTTGCAGACAGGTCCTAATGGAGCATCTGAAGAGGATTGGGGGGTTAATTATCGGGCTCTAAATGACCTATTCAGTATTTCTCAGAATAGAAGAGACTCCCTGATATATGAGATTCAGGTTCAGATGGTTGAAATATATAACGAACAAGTGCGTGATTTACTATTGAGTGATGGTTCTCAGAAAAAATATCCTTTACAAAGTTCAGATTTTTCATCAGGGATGGTTTATTTTGTCCTTTACAAATTTCAGATTTAATTTAGGATTCATATTATTGTTTTTAAAGAGAAATGCTGAATTTTCCACCTATTTCTTTCTATAATGTGTACTATTCGAATGAAGAGCACACTACAATACTCTCAAATATTTTGTTTCCCTTGATTTGCACACACTCGGGATTATTTCTACTGTCCAACCCAATGGTTTGGCTGTACCAGATGCTAGCATGCATCCTGTTACATCAACTTCAGACGTGTTAGAATTAATAGATGTTGGACTAAAAAACAGAGCTGTTGGAGCCACTGCCATGAATGAAAGAAGTAGCCGCTCTCATAGGTACTTACAATCAATCTTTGTTTTATCTTTACTTCCATATTACATTTGTCTCAAATTTAGTTGTGATTTTGATTTTATCTCTGTGCACACAGTGTTGTCAGTATCCATGTTCGTGGAAAGGATTTGCATTCTGGTGCTGCTTTACATGGTAATCTTCATTTAGTGGATCTAGCAGGGAGCGAAAGGGTAGATCGCTCTGAGGCAACTGGAGACAGACTTAGGGAAGCACAACATATAAACAAATCGTTATCTGCCCTCGGGGATGTCATTTTCGCTCTTGCACAAAAGAATTCTCATGTACCATATAGAAACAGCAAGCTCACTCAACTACTTCAAAGCTCTTTAGGTACTGCTTTTTGGTGTTCCCTTCTTGTCTTAAACTTCCTCGAGTTATTCCCTAGTTCAATATGCTGGTGACCTTTCTTGAAAGCTTGTGGTAAACTACTTTTAGACTTGATATGAATGTATATTTCCTTACCTTTCACATTACAGGAGGTCAAGCAAAGACGCTTATGTTTGTACAGCTCAATCCTGATGTTAGTTCATATTCTGAAACTATAAGCACTCTGAAGTTTGCAGAGAGGGTCTCTGGAGTTGAGCTAGGTGCAGCTCGAAGCAGCAAAGAGGGCAGAGATGTTAGGGAATTAATGGGCCAGGTTTGTTCTGGTGTTATATACAATACCATCCTTCTTCAGATCATATTTCTGGCTGGAACTCAATGGATTCAGTTTTGTTCAATTAAATCTACAAATAGTTCACTAAGGTTAAAACAGAATGGAAGGACACACAAGACAGTTCGTAAATTAATAATACCAGTAGCTGCTTGAGTTTTCTGAAAAATTACCTTGATTGCGTCATCTGAAACTACATGGTTGGACTTGAAAAGTGCTAGAGTACTTTGTTTTTTGTTGATTTATGATTTATATCTTAGTCTTAACAGTATCTCAACCTGAAAAATCAATGAAATGGCAATAAAACACAAAGAGTGAATGATAAAACTTTGTTATGTGCTGTAATGAATTTATTAAAAAAATATTTGTGTTCAGCCTGTGGTGTTCTTAAGTTCTAATAATTAGGTAATTCTGCTATTTCAACATTCTCTTGGAACTGCCTAAACTCAGTCTGATATTGTAGAATTTTTATTCATTACAAATAATGGAAATCTGGGAAGAGTTCCACACAGAACGAAAATAAGTAGAAGTGAAACTGATGCATGTTGGAGTTGGACTAAACTTAGAAAAGAAATAATTTGCTGATTAACTGATGAGAAACATGGTTTAAACAGATTTAACTATTTCTCTGCTCACATTAACTCCAAAGGTGCCCTGAGAACTTTGAACTCCCGAGAACATTCAGGAGTAACATATATGCATGATTAGCTCTTTATGCCCATTAGTGACTTAATAGGTAAACAGAACATTTCATCTTCCATCCAAGTACATGCAACCAATAGACAATAAAAAATTTAAGAAGCTGAATTTATATTACAGCACAGCACATGTGGTTAGTGCTTTCTGAATCTTCTATTCATCATGCAGGTGGCATCTCTCAAAGACACAATTGCAAAAAAAGATGATGAGATTGAGCAGTTGCAATTAATAAAAGATCATAAAAACGAGTATCCTGGTTCAGCGAGGTATGGTGATTCTTCTGCAAGCTATGATTCTTCAGGTGTTATTCCTCATAGAACCCGAAAACCATCAGACAGGAGAAGTGTAGGAAGTGAGACTGCTTCTTATCAGGAAAGCATTTCAGAGTGCAGTGACAAGCATTCTGAAGCTGGTTCCCAGCAATCAAAACTTTCTGATGGGGACACAGGTCATGATATGTCATTTGCAGATGCTGAGATATTAAGATTTGAAGATGGAGACCATGAGGATAGATTAAGTGACATTTCTGAGAGTGTTCTTTCAGTGGGAACAGAACCTGATGACACAACAGATCAAGGCACAAAACTATCACAGACATTGCGGAAGTGAGTGACGAATTTCTAGTGTTTTTTTCTGTTTCCTTGAGATTTTTTGACATGATCTTACATGCATCTTATAAAAATCTATTTTTCTTTCAAAATGAAAGGGAGGTGCTTTTTTGACAGGACAACAATGCTTTGAAAGTGATAATTTGTGTCAATAGTAAAGCTTTGGACTTTCAGTTTTCAGTTATATACATATATTTGCAGACATGGGATTTTAAGAACTTGGTTTTATGCAGGAGTAAAGTGGCATCTACGATTCGACTCCTACAAAACCAAACGCAAAACGCATCAAAGACAGTGACTGTGTCAAGGGACAGCCCAAAAGGGTCCGCAAGTAAGTAAAATAAGATAGGAATGAGCAGATTGTCTTCCTCGGTGATTATACTTTAATTTCTCTCTTGAATTTCCCATAACTGGTTCTTTCAGGTATTAAGAAAACTGTCAATTCCAACCTAGTCAAGCCTTCAAAGCGGTGGCAGTAAATTAGAAGCCATTCATTGAGTTTATCAAGATTACTTTTCATTCATT
>Ga0307513_10011613_pt1 | contig 10934 bp, 10 predicted proteins | sample 15_EM_MG_FD_202174 | JGI IMG/M metagenome (GOLD analysis project Ga0307513, IMG submission 202174) | Populus trichocarpa ectomycorrhiza microbial communities from riparian zone in the Pacific Northwest, United States - 15_EM | ecosystem: Host-associated > Plants > Roots > Unclassified | place... | reverse complement strand
CGTCTTCTGCTCTGCACGTGTTCTCATCTACAACCCTCGAATTCCCCCTCCTCCACGTCCTTCCTATGTCACACACATCCGGCCCCACCTTCGCACTATCAGGACGCCTGCTCGCATACTCATCGCCAACTCCACCATCCTCGGCAACCGATGCAGACAAGTATGCCTATGCTACCTCGAATCCTCGCCCAAACTTGACGTCCGCGGCGATTATGGACACAGCGGTAAAAGGGGCGGTGGACATCAGCTCGGGGGTTTGGAGTGGTGTAAAAGCGCTTGGAGGAATGGCACTCGACGTTGCGAGTCGCAGCACAAGTTCCGACCATGGTGGCATTAAATTCAGTTTCTCGAAGAGCGTACCGAATACATCATCCCCACTTGGTATGCTCGGTGTTAGGAAACGGCTATCAGAGGTTTTTGGCGGAGGCGATATATTCAGAGTCGACGAGTCAGGCCAAACAGGAGCGGAAGATAAAAGTAGCGCATTTATCACCGTTGTTGACTTGATGCCCCTGTATGGATCAGCGTCATCTCCGCGCAAGGTTGCTGAATTCCGCTGGACGAACCCTCCCCGCACGAACACCCACACCTCCAATGGCGTATCCTCCCTCGCATGGAACCCAAGCGCAACCCAGCTCGCCGCCTCGGGAACCGACGGCCTACTCACGCGCGTATTCTCCATCCGTCCTAGGGCCACTGCGTACGAAGCTAGCCTCGCGGGGGAGAAAGAGACTCCGGCTGCAAATGCGGGGGAGACGGTGTGGCATATGTACGATTTAGTCAGAGGTGCTACTAAAGCAGATGTTGGAGAACTCGTTTGGGAGAAGGACGGGAGATGGGCCGGGTTCGGCAGTTCAAATGGGACAATTCGTCAGTATCTATCTCACCAACCCCATATTTGGGCGCTAATAAAGACGTCATATTACAGACGTATTTGCTACGAACTCGTATGGCGGCCAACCCGATCCTTACCTCCATTTGGAAGGACGGGTGCACAATGCAGTCGAATTAGTACGTTTGATATGAACCAGTCAAGACTATCACTAATGTAAGTACAGCAACCGCTTGGGGTAGTCCTTCACCCCAATGTTCGGACCCGCGCAATACTGGCTAGCGAGTCGCCTCAACCTAATTCTGCCAGTACTCCCACCGCAGCAAACGTCATCCCACTTCCTGTTGACAAGAAAATGCCCCCTAGCTTCACCTTCATTACGAACGCACACTCTTTATCATCGGTGAACCTTCCCAACCCTCTACGTCCATCAGCTTCAACCGCGCACTACCGTCGGACAAGTGCCTCGACGACTCCGATCGGTTCCCTCACTTCCTCACCTCGACTCCATGCGCAAGGACTTGTTCCGTCGCCCACCCGTTCATCCCATAACGGCCAGGCGAAGCAAGCCTTCCAAGACGTTTTGCTCTTCAACGCGAAGGAAGTGGCGCTTTCCCTCTCTAGAATCACCGTTAGAGTAACGTCAATTGAGAGACAGGATGCAACCCCAGGATCGACGAATTTGAGCGTGTCTGCCTCGAGTGGGAGCGGGAGTGCGACCCTCGCACGCATAGTGAACGCTGCTGGGTCGAGTGGTGCCGTCTATGAAGAGAGTGTATTAGTATACGAAGAGAGCGTAGTCGCTACGTGGAATTTGCGACGTGCAAAGGATTGGGGTGAAGTCAAAGGCGCCTTCACGCCCACAGAAGGCAATAGGAGCAAAGCAACTGTAAGATCAAAGACTGAGTGCGTCTTTTTTACCTTGAAAATTGTCATGTTCTTATGCCTTGCCTCTAGGTATCTTGCACACGCCGAACTGTCAACGTTTTCCAAGTTGCAGTCCATCGTACCCAACTCAGTCTACCTCTCGCATCAGTTCACTTTCGGTGCACTTGTTGGAGGGGACTATTACGCCTTGCTCAGGCGTGGTGACCTTGCTGTACCGGCGCAAGAAGTCAAAGTACGAAAGGAAGTCATCGTTCGACCTGGTTCAAGATCATCGCCAGGGAATGAAATTGGGCACTCAGAGGGCTTCGTGGGGAGCCCTGCGAGCACGCTGATCGACCTTACAGGGGGAGTGACTGCTCCACCTGGATTTAGCCGTCCGTACGGTGGACTCGCACCATTAGGGGGGAGCTTGGGAGGACCCGGTGTCCCGATATCCGGTACTTCATCGTCATCTAGCCACGGTCACGGAGGGGTGCGAAACTCGTTCGATGAAGGCCTGGCGACCGCGATTTCATCAAACTTCAGCCCTACCGCTTCACCAGGCCAGCGAGTGCTCCCTGCACTACCAAATGGAGTTCCAACCGCGCAGATGCGCCACCGGGGACATGACCCGCGTACCTTGGTTGATGTGGGAACGAAAGGCGTGAAGGAGCTCGGGAGACTGGGACGGGGCATCGCGAGTAAGGTCGGAGAACGGACAGGGAGTATCGGTGTGGTGGGGCTACGGAGTCCACGGACCAGGCCGCTCGCTTCCCCGCCGTGTATGCTGGAGTTTGACGAAGCGGATGAAATATTCGCGGTGGATGGACTAGACCTGGGCGTTCCTATTACGGCCCCTGATAAACCTAGACGGTGTGTCGCGGATGTCGCTGCGATCCGTCCAGGGAGCGAACGGCCTCCTACTTCAAGTCGACCAAGCTTACCTGGAAGCTTTGGAGATGCGAGTCCTCTTGTGGGAGGGGTAATCGGTCTCGATACTGGTGTGGAATTTTCGCATCTGGCGGACGGTTCTGGCTCGACTGAATCGATCTCGCTTCTCGCGTCAATGTCTCGCGTTTTGTCACCGACTGTTATCCCATCAGCGGAGGAACAAGAGTGGGTAGGCAAAGAAGAAGTGTATCATGAAGCAGTCGAAGAAGACTCGCGTTATGACGATGTCGTTGGGCTACTTGATGAAGAGGCGAAGGAGAGGGAGGAGATCAGCAGGGCGGTTGAGGAAATGGCTGGTAAGAAGCGGGCAAGAGGGAGGAAGGGTAAGAAGCGGTAATTCTCTACCCAAGGTGGTTTCTCGTGGCTCAACCTGCAACCCTGCCATTTCTGTTTTTCCCCATGGCCTGTACCTTTCATCAAAGGTGGACGTTTCTGTAGGATCCTTTTCCAGTGTTATTGCATTGGCGGTGTTCCCTATGTGGATTTCTAACGGATGTGTACCAATATATCTTCATTCGAAACCCGACTAATCACGTAAGGGATATTTAACGGGACAATGTGAGTACTCTTGAGCGGAGCTCCGCAGATACCGTCCATGACGGAACGCCCATCTTGCTAGACGTTTGACATGTAGGTGTCCAGTACCCATGATTCACTACATTCAATAGTGATGCTAAAAGACCTGAAGCCACAGCGAAGACAAACATTGAGACATTTTCGCGATCATATGGAGTACCATGGGGCAGTGGCAATATTATCTTTCCAGGAGTACCAGCAAATGAAAGCACTCCTTTACAATTGAGAGTCTTTACCAATGTGTGTGTATGACTTGCTCGCTTAGCAGTTATGACAGGAGGGTGCTAATCCAACCATTGAGTCCTTCCTTCAGGGGCATTGGTGAAAATTAATGAATACAAAGACAAGAGCCAGCCTAATTGTAGTAACAAGCTTGGTGAAGATCAAGAAAATATAATGGTAGCAATGTTCTTAGTTATGGTTGAGGCTGAAACCCATACCCAGTGACGAGCTGAAACCGAAGTAGACACCATTTCATCTCGTTGGCGAATTGATGAGAATAACGAGGGTAAGGAAATAAAATAACCCAAGCATTGACATCACACAACTGGATAACGGGGACCAGCCCCTCGTCCTTCTATGTCCCAAACTCATACACTAGTCCACCACCCCGCCACCAACGGTTCCGCTCCCCACGCGCGCCCAGAACATCTCTTCGCGTATCCTGACAATCTCATTCCACGCGCGATCCTCCCACCGAGCATTGCCCACCCACTCATCGTTCTCCGGCAGATCTTCCTCAGTTGGGGCGGTGGTTGGGATGGGTGGGAGCATATCCTTGGTATCTTTGGTGTACACACTCGCAGAAGATGCGCTGATGATGGAAGCTCGGTCCGCGGGTGTGGTTTCAGTCGCAGTGGCCGTGGGTGGCACTTCACTGGCAGGCTCCGGAGTGGATTCGGGCAATGGTGATGGTGATTCAATGGGAGTGTTGGGGGTAGCAGTGTCTGCTGCTACTTCTGGGACTGCGGGTGATTCCTGAGTGGATGCGGGCACCTCCACTTCGACCTTTGGTTCCTCTTTCACCTTCTCTGCGGCTACCGGAGCAACATCAATGACTTCCTCGGTCTTCTTCCCCACGGCCGCGGACTGTTTCTCAACACCCACTTCGACCTTCGCTTCTTTCTTCTTATCAACAATTCCTTCCTTCTTTTCCTTCCCTTCCCCACCGACATTCCCAACCGCCCTCCTCTCGCTTCTCGGCGGAGGAGGCTTAACTAGGTCAGGAGTGATAATCATACTCCCTGGACGAGGCGTACCCCTAGCAGCAGCGCGTCTGGGCACAGGTGGTACTCCTATTATCGCCCCAGGTGTAGTTGGGCGCGAACTGTCCGTCCTGGCAGTGTCAATACCGCCAAAGGGCACCACTCGAGCGGGGTTACGAGCAGGTGCAGCTGGAGCTGGAGTAGCGTTTGACTCTTCTGTTGGCGCTAATGATTCTGGTACCGGTTCGTTTGAGTCCAGCTTCGTCTCCGTCTTCGGTTCTGGCGTTCTGGGGCGTTCCACCGCTTCTGTCGCTGGCACTTCGACAGGTTTCCAATCTGCAAGCCATTAAACGCGCGAACGAAAGGGGGGAACAAAGACCAAGATTGCACTCACCTTCTGTCCTGACCTCCGCCTCCAGTTCTACCTTGGCAACACCCAGCCTCTCTGTCAGCATCTCGGTGTGAGGAACGACTACGCTTTCAGAAGAGGTGGCAAAGCCTCCAGGTAAAGGCACGTCATTTCGACCGGATGGGTCATAATCGAGCGACGCCGATCCTACTACCGATGGAGGTTCGGATTTGATTTCTTTGGCTTCTTTGACCATGGGTGGCTTTTCCTCCTCAGCTTGTGCCTTTTGCTCAATCCTCTCAATACCAATCTTCTCCACTGGAACACCCTGTGCCATTTTCTCTTTCTCCTCGGTCCTGTCCGTTCCCTGAGGTTTTGAAAGCCCAACGCCCAAAAATGAAGTTGCACTCCTTGCATCCCGCGGAGGAAGTGCAGGGGAGGGACTATGCTCCCGACTAGAGCCGAACTTAACACTCGGCGTCGAGTTCTTCCGTCCAAGGAACCCACCAAGCCCACCCGTCAGCCCCCCGATGTTAATGCTCCGTGAGGTCACACCTGTACCAGAAGGCGCATCGGGTGGAGCAGTTGGACTTATGCCATTGGCGGGCGATGACGACCCGCTGATAGCGCCCCACAACCCCGCAAGCGTCTTCCTTGGCGGTACAGGCGGTGGAGTCGACCCCATGGAGGTGCTTGTGTTCACTTTAAGCGGCGGAACAGGTGCACCCACACCGTCCCGCTGCTCCTGGCTGAGTTGACGCGCAATGATCAGCTCCGCGCGGGTTTCGTCGTCCCATATTCGCTCAACGACGTTCTCCCGGAGGAACTTCCAAAGCTTGATTGTCGTACGAAGACGCTCTGTGCACCACCCGTTTGCGCACAGTGGGTAGGGCGAGGAGCGTTGGTGGTGGTGCGGTGCGGTTGGTGTACCAGACGCAGAGGGCATGTGCGTGATACTGGAAGTGGAGGAGGAGGAGGCTATGATGCGGAAGACTGGAATAACGGTTTGCAGGCTCGTTGGTGGGGATGGCGATGCAGGTCGGACCATCGCACGTTTGTTGGGCCGTCCGGGCGTCGGCGACGCGCCTACGCCTACAGGTATCGGGCTCCCTGCTGCAACGACGTTCTTCAAAAACTTGGGTGCATTCCACTTGTCCGCACCCTCGTGCTCGGTCGGTATGTCCTCTTCGACTGGAAGGGACCAAACGACCGTGCCACAGAGAGCACACGAGACTTTCTTTACGCGACCCATTTGTATCTCCAACATTGCATTTGCAGGAGAGGAGGAGGATGGGGCAGAAGAAAGGGCGTTGGCTTCGAGGAAGAGGGTAGCTATGTGGAGCTCTTCAAGCGTCAGTTGGGCGTGGTGAATTGCGCTTAGGACAGAGCGGCGGGAGAGCCAATTAAGTGAGGGTGCGGTATCGAGGCGGAGGGTCGGTTCTCTAGAGAGTGGTCAGTATATAATACGGTTAGAGGGTGTCCGTATTGATACTCACGAATCCTCGGTGACCAATCGAGCCAGGAATGGAAGCGTTAGGAGTGTCGAAATGGTTGGGGGAGTGGGACTGGAAGGAACCAACGCGCGCAAATGCTCGACAAACGCAACGTACTCCTTGTATGGTATGGCTCCAACTCGTAGTCTCCTAGAGCTAGGGTTACGACTGCGATCGATAGCCTTGATGACTTGGTGCAGCTCGGCAACCTCACCTTCGAACTCATTTCTCTCCTCTTTGAGCACGCGCAGGGTACTCTCAAGCCCCTGGACCCGCTTTGATTGCTCAAAGATCTGCGCCTCGCACTGTTCCACTCGCCGCTGTGCTGAGGCCCTTGCGATCCGTTCTTCGGCCACCATCGTATTCGCTTGTCCAAAGAGGCCCGCGCTGAGCTCAAATAGATCCCTCTCAATCTCCTTACGTTTTCCTTCCTCCTCTCCACGTTTTTGTTCCTCTTCTGTGGCTCGCTCCATCAGCCTTGAGAGTTCAGTTGCGATCGCGGCCCGCTCAACAAGGGCGCCGGATTATCCGGAGCGCTTCAATGTGACTTTGGCGCTGCTGTTCGAGGGACTTGAGACGCGCTTGCGTTGATCCTAGGTTGTTGTGTGAGACATATAGGTCATCCTCGAGAGAGGAGATGCGTGAATAGGATTGTACGAGTTTCGAGTTTAGCATTTCTAATTGGTTATGGAGATCTGTCAGCTGAGTTCGTAGTGATGATATCAGCAATTTCGACGCGTCTTCATCGTCGTCATCATCTTGAGTGGAATAGGCTGAATGTCCGTTCGTAACGGGATTAGGCGTGGTAGGCAACGACTTGAGGACTATTGGGGGACTATTCGACATCGCCTGCGACGCCGAGTACGATGTGAGGTTTGTGTTTCCGTCCACTGAAGTTCCAGACTGGTTGACAATTCCTGGTTCGTCTAGGTCCCACTCCTCACCGTCCAGAATTACTCCCTCGACGTCGGATATATTGTCGAGAGATTCATGATGATTGTGAGGTGTCCTGGGAGCCTCAAAGAGGAGCTCTGTCGAATGACGATTGGCAGATGGTCCAATTGCTGAAGCCGTTGTCACTCCGCTATCGCCGTCTATAACTGAAGATGGTAATGGTTGTTGTTCCCGACCATCGTCTGCCTTGGTCGACATCCGTCGAGGTTGGGGATGTCAGAGGTGTCAGAACGGGTGGCAGAGCAGAGCGGAGGTCAAAGAATTGAACAAAGGTTGCCGCTTCTCGTCTTCTCTTCCGACCTTCCTCTGACTTTAAGGTCGTCGTCTAACACGACATGTGGTCGGTGTTTGTGACTCAACTGTAAGCTAGTAGCATGCTCGCTGGGCTTTTAAAGGGCCACGGTTAGTAGGGTAGACATCGTTCAAGTGGTCGCTTCAGTGTGTCAATATGCTGACAACGGTGTTCACCTAACCCTAGTGGTACGCAGAAACAGTTTTCACGTTGACTTTATAGTGCGTATAGTGGATTACTAAGTTGGCGAGTCACAATATCTCTAAGTTATAGGTCCTCAGAGATATATAGAGCCGGGAAACTCGAGCCGAAGTACACAATTCATATATCTACTCTCATGTCTTACCGCCAGCCCCATTCTCAACCCACCGATCGTGCCTCTTGACAAGCAACTCGATCATGACCTTTTCAATTTCTCCGTCCTGCTCTCGTATCTTCATCCATTGCTCTGTATATTTTGGTACAGAACTACCGTCTCCATAAGTCTGCTCATTACCGTCAAGCAGTTTCTCACCCTCCCCAGGAGCAGACCCCTCAACGCGTTCAACGAAGACGACTTGGTATTTGCGGCTGTGAAGCTCGTTACCAATGACCACTTGGTGGCCGTAACGCTCTAACGCGGCTTTTGCCTTCGGGATGAGAAGTGTTGGATCGGTCTCGAGCTACACATGTCGGCGGACCGGTGTCATTTTTGCGACAAAGAAAGGTGCGATCAGGGTGAGGAGAGGTACGACGTAATATTCGTGGGTAACTGCGACACGCAGCGGCAGAGAACGCACCTTGAAGGAAACAATGTAGCCCTCCGGCGTCCATTCGTTCACCAGTGGCTTGAGTATCTTCGGTACTTGGTCCATCTCGATGAGCAAACTACCTTTCCCGCTTTGAATTTTGTGCTCCGACTGACCACCAGGCGCATAGGAGGATGCATAGAAGCAGGAACAAGATATCAGTGAAGTTCGATAATAGACTTGGGACAGCAGGGTGGAAGTGGGGAATAATGACCCACCATCTTGTACCTCGGTAAAAAGAAATCGCTAACTGCAGCGGCGAGGTAGTACATCGCCTGTCGACCCAGCACTCTCATACTCTTCGCCAACGCGCGAAGTAGGAATAAATAGTCGTCTATGGTGACGAATGTAAGGGTGTGAAGAGTGCCTAAACGATGCACTTCCTTGTGTCGGCGAACGACTCGTAAGAGGAGCGGCAGCCTTTCCGGAGTGGGATTGACAACAACACGAGGTGTCCGACAAGCCCGAGGTATATCGTCTGGAGTAGGAAACTCATACTGTTGCGTGGATTCGGGCATGTTTGAAAGTCCGCGACGGGAAGGAGTTGGGAAGCCGGAATGTTCGTATTCGGAGTCATCATCCTCGATGTCAAGGAAGTTGAGAAAGGGGTTAGTGGAGTGTGAATAGTGCCGAAGGAACGGCTGCAGGCTGAATTGTCGGTGCATGAAAATGACCGCATAACCCTGCTCAAGGAAGTATTCCGCGGAGGTAGCACCACGAGTACCTCATTACGATAAGGGTCAGTACGATTGGGATGAATATAAAAGTTTGAGGTGGACCCGACTCACCAGCGGAAAAGTTGTCAAGAAATCGGACGCTGGGAGCGAGTATTAGCGCTCCTCGCGCACTGATACACAAGGCTGAGACAATTAGGTCTCACACGTTGAGCTCCAGGGGAACGGTTGTACCGCCGCTCTATGACCCCGTGCAGCAAGACCACGATCGTCAAGAAAGTTGGCGGAGGTGAGTGTACAAGTCAGCAGCCAATCCTCATGATGATAAGCATAGGTGTCGAGGGTGAAAGCGAAGATCGGGTTTGTACCGCCGTTACAAGAACGAAGAACTCACGGTAACGAGTACGACTCGACGTCCTTCTCTCATCTGCCGCTCAATAAATTCCTCTACACCCCGTACAACCACATCCAAGTTTTCTGGAGCGGGTTGCATCGTAAAGTAGGCATCTGCGGAGAAGGCTCCTGGTGTCGAACCGGAACGACTTGGCCTGGGTGGAAGACTGGACATTCGTGGTACAGATGGACGGTAACCTTAGCACCGTCGGTACTACGCTGGTAGCGTTCTATCTCTTTGGTCCTCACCAAAAGGCAGTCGGGTCCAGGAGGCTCGAATGAGCAAACTTCGGCCTCCCCACGTCATTTAGTCTACCAGGATGCTCCAGAGGAGACGCAGAACATTGGAGTACGAAGACTGGCTTTCGATGTTACCCAACATTTCGTGGGTTGCAAAACAGACCTCGCTTGTTGGCCAAGGCTCGAACCTAGTTCCTCCTGCTCATTGGCGTTTCTGTTTGTCGGTTGTTCCCGTTTGTGCAGGCTTACTCTGAACCTCGGCGTCCCGAATGGGGAAAGCGAACTCAAGATTGTTCTAGCTCTGGTTCATGCCCTTACTCGTACTGCCTCCCCTTGATACCCAGTGTTTGAGTATCTCGACATTTCTTTGCGACTCGACCTCTTTTATCTCTGAATATTCCCGTGCCCATCTGCCTCGTCCCCAATCCAGTGACTTCTCTCGGATCGAAGACTATTGTTCCTCCCCTTTCGTTCCTTACTACTCTCGAGGTCCGTGCTGTCCCGAATCCCCTTCTTCTCACATTCGCGTTAAATGCGTCTACACCAAAACGTGAACCCAGTGTCCCGTAATTAAGTATTTGTACTTCCTGAACAAAGATCTCGCTTTAACCCTTAACAAATTTCGATAGGGACCGACTCTACAACAATTTTTGAGTCCTCCGTACGCACCGTCCAAGAGCCTTGATAAACTTGGCAGAGCATAAGCTCCTGAGAGGATCGAGGGTGTCCGTGGACAGCAATTTCCTGCAACGTCGTTGAACGCAAATTCACCAACTCGTCTCTCATGAAACTCGATGGGTACATGCCCAGAACTGCTTTCGACGGATTTCGGCTATAATCCACGGTAAGAAAGCGGAGATGGGGGAGTCTCGCAATCATGTGAAATCTTAAGGGTTGGTAGGCGAGAGCAGGGTGCTGTAAATTAAGCGTCAGTCAATTGGCGGCTGCTCCATTCGAGATATGAAGGCTAGCGATGAGTACGTACGTCAGTTCCGAAACTTGGACTAGTAGTCCTCAGGTTAAGTTCCTGCAAGGAAGGTGTTGCTTCCGCTAGCGATTCGACTACATGTTCCCAACTTTCACTTCCTTCCGAGAATATGAGGCTGGCCTTGGTGATTGTCGCCGTAGAGAGAGAGAGAGATTGCACTGCAGTAGTGAATCCAGAGGGTTCAACACAAGTCACACAGATACTTGTGACTGGTCTCGCAGGAACGAGCTGATGGATGAAATTGGAGGTGGTTTTGACAATTTCAAGATTGGGAAGAGATGGAGACACGAGAGAAAGAGAGGGGAAAGAAAATGGTATGTGACTGTATTCCT
>Ga0307513_10011612_pt1 | contig 10935 bp, 8 predicted proteins | sample 15_EM_MG_FD_202174 | JGI IMG/M metagenome (GOLD analysis project Ga0307513, IMG submission 202174) | Populus trichocarpa ectomycorrhiza microbial communities from riparian zone in the Pacific Northwest, United States - 15_EM | ecosystem: Host-associated > Plants > Roots > Unclassified | place... | reverse complement strand
CACTGAGACTGGTGGGAATGTATTCCTGGATGCGGTGTTCCCGCATCTCACCCAGTAGGTCCCACCAAGTCCCTGGCCTGGGACACTTGGTGACCGAACCTCTCGTTAGGTCTGGCTAACCACAGAGTTCGGTCTTGGCTGGATCGAGAGGGTTACCTTCATTGATGAGACGGGAACATTGCTTTCATGATGATAATTCACTACTGTCCAACGGTGCTGCTTCAGTCTCCACCTGGCGTAATCTTTGCACCACAGGATACACCTTATTTAACGAGAGACGTGCAGGCTATGATGTCCAGATTTACATATAGCGTAATGTTGTATTAGCCTATAAGCCGCATGTAAGCGGAGACGTCTTACATGCTGTCTCGAAAAAGACCTTATGGACCGGCTAGCGCCCCACGTCTAGGGACTTTGAGGAAGGTGACCACGCCAGACATCGACAAGTCAGAATGATGCGGTCTCTCCTCCTGGGACCAGGAATGTGGCCCGAGCAGGTCCACTATGCCCATCGGACCCACCTATCCCGTCTAGCAGCTAGCATGGACCACTACGCGAAAAGGCGGTGAGCAACACAACGCATTATACTCTCTCTTGACTATGAGGTGAGGGAGAGGTGAGGGCGGAATTTTGAGCGTCTCAGTGTAGGGTCGAAATCCGAACCCCACCTTCAACTTGCCATCTCACATCGGGAGGAGACTTGGGGTGCCGGATGCGGACCCAGGGTGGCTGAAGGTCATGGCTACAGCCTTTAATGCCACACTGAACAAGGTTTCCGCTGCACAGTACAACTTCGAATTCCCTCGTCCCCCATTTCCATCCTTTATCGCTCTACCTAGATGCACGCCCCAATTGCTTATGAAAAGCACATCTAAGTGATTAAAGGTCTGATGGGAGCTGAAGGCCCAAATGGGGTGGTTTGAGATATTTTTAGCGTGGGGATGGGCTGTTGGATTGCCTTCAGCTTCCCACAATATGTTACCATCATATGTCACCATACAACAAAGCCGGAGTGTTTGGTTGGACCGGCGGCAGACACGTAGTGATTTTCAAAATCGAGTAAACGTAACTCTTACGCCACATAGCCTTCGGGGTTCACTGCATTGTTCAAGCGTTGAGAGCTTGTGAAATCGCCTCAATGTGCTATTTGCAGACCTTTGACACACTCGTTCAGATCTCTGACCTCTCCTGGCGGTAACATGGTGGTCAACAATTCAGAAATTTGCCGATGCTGCAAGTCAACAGAGCTCAAATGGGCTTCTATCACGTCCATGTGATCTCTAGAACCCTTCTCTAGCCTGTGGGCTTCACCCGGGATCCCCGGTGAACACCCCTTTTGTCATCTCTCAGAGAGTATATTTATAGAAGACCTTGAGATGCTTCCAGTCTCCTCTCTCCTTTGCACCTTAGTTCCACGCTCAACTCAACCACCACCCGTACGGTGACGCCCTCGACACCTGACCTGATGCCTAACAATGTTCTCCGCCTACGCAACTTGTTCAAGAGGGACAAGTCTCAGGGGGGCCAATCTGTTTCACTTACGGTATCAAAGTCCTACTCGTGGTCCACCTTCATCTTGTTCCTCGTGCTCCTGGTTGGGACCCAAGGGGCGGCGAAGAGCGTCATTGTCGATGATGATGACACGAGGATACAGTACTCCTCTATTGGGTGGGACAGAAATTTTGATCTCAATAAGGGCCGAGTGCTCGATGGAACCTTGCATGTGTATGGATGTAGCCTGATTGTTCGCGATAGGAAGCTCATATCAATGGTTTAGCGGCTCCGCAAGTGATTCGGATGTATTCTTTACTTTCACCTTCAATGGTCAGTTCAATTCCTCTCCTGATATCTCCAGACTCCGTTGAGAATATTTACTATAAAGGGACATCGGTTGAACTTCGCCATGTCAGGTCTACCATTCCCGGCCTCATTTTAAATCCAACCTACTTAATTGACGGCAATCGAGTCCAGGCGACCCCTAGTCGGGACCTTGATCCTTCCGCGAATGGCAGACAAGAGCCTTGGGCCTACAACCAAACGTTAGTTAACGTCACTGGGTTAGTTAATGCAGAACACAAACTCGAAGTACACTTATCCCAGCCTGATCAGTTGTTTGTACGTTTTGTTCTTCCCTCTTTCAGGAAAGAGCTGACACAATCTCCAATGAATAGTTCGACTACATAGTATATGAAGAGGTAGGCGAAGATAATGTTGTGCCCAGCGAGAGTACAACGAGCTCCGTCATTGACCCGCCACTTCATGAGCTGAGCACCAAATCAAGTAGCACTGCTTTTGTGTCTACAAGGACTCTCTATAGTTCTAGGTGCGTTGACTCACCATGTGTATGGCGTCGTGAGCTGAGTGCGAGGTCATGTAGCGCTGTCCCTACGCTTGGATCAGCCGTAAATGAGCCAGGGTACATAGTCCCACCACGTGCCTGGCTTTATGAGCTAACTGATTTCAAAGGAAATTTAATTCAGGGCCATTGATTGGAGGCGTTGTGTCAGGTGTGGTTGTTGTCGTCCTCATCGTTGTCTTCTACTGGTTCCTCAAGCGCCGAAGAAATGCATGGATACACTGGAAGGCAACTCCATATGAGGGCGAGACATTCTCTCTAGGAACCACACTACCGGTTCAAAACACTACTAGATCTCCCGAAAACCACACCTCCAGGGCACTATCGAAACGAGTGCAGGGATTTGCGTCAGATGACTCTGTAGAAGCGGGTTGGATGTCGACGCAGATGTCTGCTAGCATCGTAGGGACCTAGACCGGACCTCGTCTGGCAAAACCAGGGCACACGCCCATATCTTCCTTCTCGTTCGGTGACCGTCTTTGCATCCTCTTGTCAATTGATATTGGTCGCTTTGAACATACATCGGGCGACCCTTCTTATTATATTGGGCTCGATACCTTCTTAGCTTCGTGGACGGCTGCAATCGATTCTAGTATATAAATTAGTCGGCTTCATTCTATACTATAGCCTGTGTTAATGTAAGCTTATAGGTTCTTGTGGGGATGACAAAACGTTCATTCACCCGAGTCATTAACGTTCATGCGACACTCAAATATCACCGCACTGCGTCAGACCGGGTCGGTCTACTTTGCGGACCTCTTATGACATTACAATGATCTCAGAGGCTGTCCAGCGCATGATATCGTCACTTTGAACATGATCTCGTTCACTTCGTGACGGCGTAGGCGGGTGCGGTGGTGCTTTCGGGCTTGAATATTACAAGGTTTGCATGGGGTGGTCGCGTTCAAGGTGCTAATGTAATATTGTCTGACGATAGGTAGCCGGTACGGGTACCTTTCAGATTTCCGTGCACCACGGGACACACCAGGAATACGTCAACAGTGCTAGTGCCAAAATTGATGCCGTGCTCCGGGGGTCCTTGGACACAGCGCGAGATATACAGATTCTGGTATCGCTCGTACTAAAATACTTATAAGCGGGTCGAGTTGGTCCATGAGCCGGGTGTGATGGTACACACCGTCCCCGTTGGTACTGCCTCAGGGGAGCTGTCGCAGGCAGGCCAGCGCCAGATACCTGTTCAAGTCAGAGTGACTTTTCCTGAACGTCTTCACAGGTCATTGGGCTCGATGCCTTCTTGGCTTCGCAGACATTGGCATCGATTCTCAGTATATTGGCCCCTTTCATTCAAATCGATGTAAACCTATAGGGTATCGTGAGGATGACAAAACCCCAAAAATTCTGAGTGATTGTGTTGGTCGCTAGGGCCTCATTATTTCTCGTTCGTCTCACATCGGGCGGTCACCGTACATGAAGCGGCTCCATACTTGAAGCTGGGGACGCCAGATGCGGACCCAGAGTGGTTGCTGGCCATGGCTACCGCCTTTAAAGCCCCCACGAACGAGGCTTCTGCCAGACATTATAACTTCCCTCATCCCGCAAAAACACAAATTTCTATCCACTCTATTTCTATCTCGAGGCACGCCCCGCTAGTTCTCGTTAATGTGTGTGTTGACAATGCTTTTGAGCACTGATTTCTACGCTTCCTCTACCAGGACTGACGTAGTAACCTTCTCTACGTCATATTATTAAAATTTCACCTCCGCCCTCTCCTTCCTCGTAGGCTGCAGCAAGGTTCGCAGAGCTGGACCAGGTACCTAGCGCAGCTCAGAGGAGAGAGAACCGTGGGGGTCTCCCCAGATCTAGCTGCGCTCTGTAAGGACTAGGTAGAATACAGTTTCACATGCTGCGGACTTGTGGGGAGCGGCCCTATCGGAGTTGCCCAATTGGGGATGACGCGTCATCCACCACCCAATAGCCAACACGCAGGCCTTGTTGAAAAACACGAACGCTATTTTTCTCAGGGAATAACCGTGGATTCGCATACACCTGGGGTGATGCCCTATGGGTCATCCATACCGACTGCGCCGAGAGGTTTCTCCGTCATGGCGGTCCCACCACTCCATGTGAGTAGTGTGTCAACTCGTGGGATTATCGTATCCTTCCATAGCGCTGGTATCCCATTTGCTCGTTTCGTTCAGTGCACGATTTGAAGGACGGCCGGTAGATGGGGAAGGGAGAGGCCCGTGGTAGGGTTGATTGGATACAGGATTCGTTAATTTGCTTCTATTAACTTGTTCGTGCACGCGAGGCATAACCACATTGGCGTGGTGATAATGAGCATAGTCATCCCAAATCGGGGCCATGCAAAATGATCCCTGTTTGAGGTATATTGAGGCTGGAATACAATTCCCTGACCCGCGTCACATGCAAGTACCACATTGTGGTGATATATACGAGTTCCCTTAACGCGGGTGATCCCGGATGTTTCAACATGGGTACAAAAGCTGCGCGGGAACGGTGCCTTGAACCCATCCTGATGAGTTATCAATACGTACGTCCCCGTTACATCAACTATAGACCAAGCTCTCTACATTGTCACGCCCCGGGTGAGGGCTCTGCTGATATAAAGCATGGTCCAGAGGAAAGTGCGCAGCATGAAAGCAGATAAGGGCGTCCAAGGGCCTCTTTCAACACAATCAAAAAGACTGAGTGGGTTTATGGGCTGAGTGAGGAGAGCACAAACGGGCCGGACGGCTCGAGACACCCAAATTTGTGGGGCCCAGCGACAGACACGTAGCTATTTTCGAAAATAGAATAAGATCGACCTTATAAACCCAATAAACAGTGTGCCTCCAAGCCTTCGGGCTTCGGCTCCGACTGTGCAAGCGCTGAGAATACACGAAACTCTGATCCTACTTCTGGCAACTGTATTTATTCATCTCCTCTGTCCTGCTGACAGCACCCGAATCAGTGGTTCTTTGACCTCTCCCGTGCATGCATGCCATGACCATTGCGCAAGTCCGCAGGCATTGAAGGCGCCTTTCTCACATCTATCCGGTGTCAGAAACCCTTTTGTGGTAGTTAATCAAACCGGTATCCCCGGTTTCTCTGAATATCGGTTGGTGATACAGTTTGGGAGATTAAATCTAAGGCCAAATAACCCACCGAGACTAGTAAAGGAAAATCGGCTGGGAAAAAGGTGTCTGCGAGGGAGTGCTATTTAGCCTACAAGAAAGCGCTTGATTGAAATGCTATTTATTTACTTCAATTCATTCGGCCTGGAATGAATCGAGGGAGAAGGACCTATAGGAACGGTTTGAAACTGGTGCTGAATGAATTGATGGGAAATGTTGAGAGAAGGTCGGAAAATGGCATTCAATCAAATGTATTCCCTGACATCTTCCTTTCTTCCTGTCTCAATTAGCCCGTTGGTCGTGTGTCAGGAAGCAGTGGATGACCGTTTATCCCGTATTCGTCCAGTGAGGTTAATGCTTGATCGTTGAAACCCATTTCATCGTTAGCCATGCGGGTCGAAGGTCTATCCTGCGTCCTGACCGGACCTGTCTCACGAGATTCCGGTTGCCAGCGGCGTTCTACGGTGAACCCTCACCCGGAGCCTAACATACAGTTGCGGAGATAGAGAAAAAATGTCCCAATGTCTCCCGGCCTCATATCTCCCACATCTTGGTCCCGCGCTCAACCGAACCACTAATCGGGTACGTCTCCTGCGGCATCTAACCTGATGCTGTCAAAGCTTTCTGCCTGAAATATGCTCAAGGGATCAGTACCCACAGAGAGCGGTCCGCAATTATGCTACCAACGACCTATTCATTATCCACACTCATTTTGCTGGCAGTGCTTAACACGGTCCTTGTTGGGACCCAAGGAGCAGCGAAGAGCGTCGTTGTCGATAATGCCGACACGAGGATACTATATTCGGCTAACGGGTGGGCCACAGAGGGTACATGTCCTCAATGCTTTCCTCGACTTGACAACACCCAAGTATTTCGTGGGAGCTGGCACTTCTCTAAGTATACATGTAACTTCATTTGCATGTGATAGGAAGCTAATGTTAATGACGTAGCAATACAGCTAATGTGGGCTTCACTTTCTTCTTCATCGGTTAGTTCGATTGCTCTCCCGATCCCCTGAGCTCAAATAAGATACTATCACACACAGGGACGTCGATCGAACTTCGCTATATAGCATCTGACAATGTTCAGATGTTGGCCGAGAGGGTCAGCTACGCGATTGACGGCACCCAATACGGGATAGCTGCCCAGCTCCAGCACTTAGATCCGATCAGTTTTGCCTACAACCAATCGTTATTCAGAGTCACTGGGTTACCGAATAGGGAACACACCCTCCAAGTGAACGTTGTCCAATCCTCTAGTGTGATGGTGCGTTCAGTCCTGCACTTGTCCAATGGAGGGCTCACAGAATCTTGGTTGGATAGTTCGACTACCTGATATACGAAGATGGAGACATCACAGTGACGAGTGTTGCAAATATACCAGCTATTGCCAGCACCACTCTGGGTCCAACCACCACGGTTAATACCATTAGTACCAACGCGGACTCGAATCCGACCAGCAACGCCAGTACGAATGCGGTCCAAAGTCCCAATGCCAGCACGAGCTCGGGTCAGACCACCAGTGGGAGCACGAACTCGGCTCCAACTACCAATACCGGCACGAACTTGATTCCGTTAACAAGGGCGAGCGAGAGTTCGAGTCCGACAAGTGATGCCTCGTGAGCTGTACGGCCATTGATGCGTTTACTGTTTACTGACGCATAATATTACCTAAAGAGTTGTTTCTGATGCATCTCCTCCGAACTCAGGGTGTGTTAACCCCCCGTTGTCTGACTTCATGGGCTGACTGCCTTTCAGGGGCACTCCAAATATTAATCTCGCGGCAATAATCGGAGGCACGATGTCAGGCCTGGCACTTCTCATCCTTGGCATTGGCATCTTTGCCTTCCTCAAGCGTCGAAGAGGCCTGTGGAAGGGCGAGCACGCAGCCCCATATGTCGAGAGTCAATCTACGGGAGTAACTGCGCCCGCCCTTGCAGGACGTCACAAAACCTACCGCTCCTTGAATACCGTAATGAATCAAATGCAAGCACCCTTACCAGATCAACCCGTAGAGGCAGGTTTGATGTCCAGGTCTAGGTATACCAGCTTCCCGTCCGACACATCGAGACGCACACTAGCCTCCAGTTAGATGGACCTTACATATTCGCGGACTATCTTACTGTATATATTCTGCCTGTCCGGTGGCCGTACGGCCATGTACCTTGCCAGTCATGCTGCACACACCACGCTCCTTTCCGATCGTCTTCATGGTTCATTGGGTTTGATATCAACTTTTACGGAGTGACGTTCTTTCTAGACACCTCCACCCCATTTGTAAACAGAAGCGGTTATAGCGACTCACTTGATAACTAGCTTCGATGAAGTCGACTGCTATGTACTGTATCGCCATTCATTTACAGTTGAAAATCATATTGTAGTGCTAATCTTGAGTTCCACTTACGATAGTTTAGGCATCTGAGGTCGAAAGGCTCACGAAGGGCGTGACAGTTCGGACCAGTTCACAACCCTCATATCCTAACCCTCATTGTGTGCACACCGTATTACTATTTCCAAATGATGAGATTCGTCGCCCCAATATTTCGGTCGTTGCTGCGTCTTTGGGTAATTGAGCAGTCCGATTGAAAAAAATTAACTGTTTTGGGGTTGCACGGCGAGGGTCAGGTCCAGGTAGAAGCCTACCGTATGGACGGTGCTTTTCGACTGACAGTTCGGCGTGGTGCACCTGCCAAGCCCCGAACGAAAAAGCGGCGGCGATGTGTGCCCGAGTGGTATCCAACGGCGGCAAAGGAGGCTATCCGGCCCCACTTTCATCACTTTGCAAATGATATGACCCTTCAGGGTATAGGCACTCGTCCGGAGTGGGGCACCTTCCATCCCATTCGAGGCTCGCGCTCTGCAAATCCACCCTGTGTATTTGCCATCAAAGATGCTAACACAGTACTGTTCGGGTGCTATTAGTGATGCCGTCTACCGCTTCAGTCAGGACCTGGGTGAAGTACGGAGACATCTCTGACATCTCTTCCAATCACCCTCGCCGATGCCTCAGCAAAAACCACGAAGACAGAAGTCACATAGATGCTGGTACCTGGTCCCTGGGACTTCCCAATGGTTGCCAACTACGATCACCGCCCTGTACAGCAGGGACAAAGCAAGGGCAGGCATTCTCTTGGTTTTTAGTATTAGTATATCCTTTTATTTGTACACTGCTGCGTATATGTCTACTTAGCTGGTTTATTTTTAGTATACTAGTTGGACCTGCCCACATCCGACTTGTGTCCGGCGGAGGTCTGGCTTCTACTTCGCCTGCGGACCAGTGTTGAACGCCGTGCTTTGACACCTGTCCCACAGTCAAATCGGTTGAAGAATGACTCTACTAGCTGTAAAGCAGGCCGCAGGACTCACCCTCATCATGCATAATGTAAAACATTGGGGATACTCTGTGTTCGGCTGCTTCCGAATAAGGGTGCATCAAGCCGCTGCCCAAAGCACCTATAGCACGCGCAAATCAGGCAAAGAGAACAAATGCATGTTGACGGCTATATTCCATTCAGTCCTGGGGCGTTCCTCCTGCTGGCTTAGAAAGTACTGGCTTGTCGCATGAGGTAATATTGCCTCCAGTGCTGCTAGCAGCGGCATTCATGGTCAGTCCTCCTGAGCTTTGCCCTCCCTTCTCTGTTTTCTGGGGGTGGAAACTATCAATCATGCCATTACAAGGTCGAGGGCTGTTCCTTCATTCGAACCTCTCTCGCCATTCGAATGTGTGGTTGCTGGAGTTCTCGAGCGGAGGCCACCCGAACTTTGCGCGCGCGAGCTCGAGCTGGACCTTGAGGAGAACAGGGTTACACAAAATGGCTTCGTTTGGGTCGAGCCGCAACCTGAGCTTGTTGAGGAAACTAATGGTAAGCTGGCAACAGCCATCAGTCGACAATCGACCCTAGAGTCGCATTTGTTCAGTTGGGGATAATTATCACGTTTGAAGGATATAGTTTGTAGCCAGTGCCGACATGAACAGAACGGCAACAAATCTTGCCATGACCACGTGACACACCCCAAATTCATTCATAGGATTTCCACGGTAAGCAGTGAGTAAATATACACTGGACTAGGCCACAATAGAGGAAATATAAAAGCCGTTCACGGCCCTCTCCCGCATACGCAGTAAATCCTGTCGTCCAATTCTACTCTCATCGGCTAACAGCTCGACACCGGACAGGTTGAGGCACCCCGCTGTGATCAATTCGAACGGGTCCTTTTGTTCACTCCTCACCCATACCGAGAAGCTGTCAAGAAGGCAATTCGAACGCCGCCTTGAGGAGATAATGGTTAAAAAGTCCGGGATCAGGTCGAAGTGCTCGCTTGGTCGCAGCCACCGGTGATACTTGAGCCCAAATCGCCTCAAGGATGGGCATAACGGTACCTCCCATTTTGTAGAAGTAGACCTTGTACCTGTGCTGCTCGCATGGACCGGCTGTGCAATAAGGGGCTGAAGGCCCTTCGCTCGAAGTGAAGAAGGACGTGCATTGCTGATCACTAATTCCTCTAAATGTGTCATGGATGTCAATGCGTTCATCCAAGCCTGACTGGTGGTGCAAGTCGTCTCTCTCCCAAAATTTGACTAGAAAACCAAACCAATTGCCGAGCCCCCCGTCTGTTAAAAGAACCGGAGGATGTCACAGAGAGATGATCTAGTTTTTGTGCTGAGACATCAAGTATATCGAGAGGATAGCCTTCAAATGTCAAGTGATTGCAGTTTGGGAGGGCAGTACGGAATATGGGCGGAATCTGGCGACGGAGTGGAAAGAGAATGGTGCAGCGCTCAAGAACACCAAAAGTCCTGCCACTCATCCACTGAATTGAGACAGCCCTGAGTGTGAGATGACGGAGGGTGTTCACAAATGGTAAGTCAATGTGATCTGCATATATGGGAAGAGAGAGATGAGAGGCAGTAAGTTCTTCCAGTTGATGTAGGTGAGGGAGAAGGTCGACTGGATCGTGTGTCCCCAAAATATGGAGGGTGAGGACTTTGACGGAACGAAAGATGGGGGGATACGCAGGAGCAAGGAATGATATGACATTTGCTGAGTTTATTTCCACTGTGGTAAGCCGCGGACTGGCTGTGGTGCCAAGAATCCGCAAGAGATGGTCGAGGAGGGGCGACGACTCGCAAGACCTTGAATGTCTTCAACCGGCTCATGCTAGCGTGAGAGCATCGTTGGAGGCCAAGATTTACCAGGTGCTCAGGCAAATCAGTCAGTGCTGGGAATGTCTCGACTACCAAGCTTCGCCATCGTGAGATGGCTTCGATGGCAGCGAAAATGGCCTCGTAAGCAGTCTCTGATGGGGTGAAGTCACCACGGTCGATCTCCGTATCCACCACTACATCCAGAAACGATGGAATCCTTTCCAGCTTGCTTGTCATGGCGTCCTTTGGCGTTCTTGTGCCCAGCTTGAGTGGTGCCCAAACCCCGGTGACGGTGGTACACCAATGTTTACATACGAGCATCAACTCTAATGGTGGATT
>Ga0307513_10011611_pt1 | contig 10935 bp, 10 predicted proteins | sample 15_EM_MG_FD_202174 | JGI IMG/M metagenome (GOLD analysis project Ga0307513, IMG submission 202174) | Populus trichocarpa ectomycorrhiza microbial communities from riparian zone in the Pacific Northwest, United States - 15_EM | ecosystem: Host-associated > Plants > Roots > Unclassified | place... | reverse complement strand
GAGGGGCGCGGTCATCCTAGATGAATTACCAATGGGGACAAGCTTGCGACGTTTAACAGGTGTGCGGTACCTGTCAGACGACGACTCGCTGTCCGTGAGGTTGATAACATCACCTTGATGTTGTGAAGAAGCCTGGAAAGGGGAAGGCGACGATGGCGAAGGTGATGACGAGGGTAGCCTGTTTGAGGAGCCAGAGTGACCGACGGGGGTAGTTCGTATGTTCGCATGAGCACTTGAAGATGGTGGTCGTATGGTGGGCAGCACACTGGGAATGCGTAGCCGGGATACCTTACGAGCTCGTTTGGATTTAGAGGTTGTTGAAGGGCGAGGGGTGGATGGATTCAGCTCCAGAAACTCGAGGTCGAGTTTAGCCTTGACGCTCGCTCGCTCGCCGGAAAGGTTGGTCCGAAAGTTTGGTGGAGTAGCACCCTTCATGCCATCGGTAAGGTACTCCTCGAGTCGAGCGCAGGTCTTCACGCCGACATCTTTGATGAGGATCTCCGTTGTCGTATCCACGGCGATGACATGATTGGCCTTAAACCGTTGCCACGAGCGACGTGAGCGGTTGTACAAGTGGTACCAGGAATTTTCATCTCCCATTTGAAAGCCAGCGGCGGTGAGAACCGATGTTGATATACAGAAGTTGGGCCAGACAAATCCACCTGGTGAATGAATTCCTCGGGCCCATCATCGTCCTTCAAGCAGGTGAATATTGGGCAGTACTACATCAATTTAGAAAACCTACCGAGAGCCAGGCACACACAGTAACAGTATGCTTCACTTTTTTGATCGCAGCGAGACATTGTTCCTCCACAACGCGGGCATTTTCGCGTAACTCCTGCTTGCGCTTTGATTGGTCTGTGAAGATGGGCCGCATTTGCGAGGCAAATCGAGGATTGGGAAGGGGGTTCATGGATGAAGGCGGCTCGGCCAGAATTCGTGCGGGCGAAGGGAAAGAGATGAGGGGTATCGAAGGTGTTTCAATGGGATGCATGACAGGTGGTGATGGTAGATACACACTGGGTGGCTGTTGTTGATCGATGGAGGAGCCGGCTGTCGGGATAAAGACTGGAACTGGAGGTAAAGAAGTCATCGTATGAAGGGGCGAGAACGTAGGCGTGGCCATGGGGAAGATCGTGAGAGGAGGTTGACTCCGAGGCAAAGCGTAAGGGGGCTCGAAAGACTGGGAGCTTGAGGGTATTGACGTGGCATCTTCTGGCTGGTGGAGATTCACTGAACATCCTCCCAGGGCACGGCAGTGAGTCGCACAGGCTCCTCGGATACATTTGATGTTAACGCGACGTTTCGTGCACCCAAATACTGCGCATCGACCTTGGACTTCTCCAACAAAGGCAGGTTGACTAGTCATTGTCGGGGGTAGCTGTAGGTCGATACTTTGAAACGGTTGCTGGGTGTGCAATAGTGGAGATGGCTGCGGATCCTGGATGAAGCGAAAGAATTGGGGGTGGGGTGATTCTACGCTTCCAGAACACTGTGAATCATAATTCATTAGCAAACAAAAACCATCTCAGGAAGTAACTAAAACATACAGAGATATAGGATTTCCCCTTGTTTCCTATCGCTCACTGTAACCTTCGGGCTGAGGAGGGTGCGGCAATCTTGACAGTTGAATCTTGTGGGGGATCCTGACATGGCGGTGAGGACTTCATGGTGCCAGTGGTAAAGGCGGGTCGATAGTGATGTAAAAAGAGTTGGCGAGATCTTGATTCACCTGGAATCAGCCAGACGCCTGCGATAGCAACAGGGAAACGACTCACGAAGGTGTATGGTTAGCTGACAGTTACATCTAAAGGGACCTGCTGGTCAGTGACAACCCACAAAACGATGAATAGTGCTTACATTCGAATAGGCGGTATACAGCTTACGATAGAAACACAAGCGCGTGGAGTATGGCGAGAGGGTAGCGCAGGATGGAGGAACTCCGGGGAAGAACGTTGTTGACGAGTCCGTGTTTGGATGACTCATCAAAACAACCGCTTTCGGCTTCCCAGAGCTTTTTCGTACGAAAATGGGGATGCCAGTGATTGAGCGAATTGGGCATACAAGGGTTCAATTCCATTGTAGAAGTGTTTAAATATCATAAGGATCCACAGGGAATGCTCGCCGGCAGGGGAAAAACACAGCTGAGTGGTCCGGACAATGAGGCGGAGTCCGGCCTGAGCCGGATGAGGCGGAGTTCCCATTTCCGACTTTCTTTGGTTACTTCGGTTATGGTGACTTGGTTCAAATTCCGTTCTCTGCAACCTACGATAAGTCTGCGACCACCTCCTCCACCAGCGAAGACGGCTCATGTTATCCTGGCTGGGTGATTCATCGTTCACCTCCATCGCATTCTACACCGGTCCTTTCCATGGCCATCCGTGTACATTACAACGAAGGGCATAGCTAGACCCCCCAAAAAACAGTTTCGGTGTGAGGAGTACTCAACCAGTGTCCCTCGTCACTGTAGCTATTCGCACACTGGCACTTCCAACAGCTGCGACACATCCCTGCATCTCTGAAGTGAAACCTTCTGCTATTGTCGGTCCTCGTCCTGACTGATCTTAGAAAGATTCATCTTATCACCAGACGAAAACTAGACGGGAAATAGGACGATTTGCCGAACCTTAATGACTTTGCTAGCAACGACGATGGCTCTTCAACAGGTCTGCTATTTTCGACCAGTCTCAAGTCTTCTCGACGAATTTTCGGGAGGAGGTCTGGTTAAGAAACACAGCTTCGACAGCTACTGGTCAGTCCTTCCATTCATCGCCATAATCGATCCTCACAGTTCCAAAACGACAACGTGATCCTCCAGCGGAAGGAAGAAAATGAATCGTCTTACCTGAGTCCATATCGTACCACGATCTCTTCCTCCCGATATTACCGATTAGAGCTGTGATATCCATCCGTCGCATCGAATCGTGTGCACGCCGACCTTTACTGCTGTGCTTAACGACACTGAGAACGCCGAATTGGGAGGACTCGCGTCGTCAGTGGTTTACTTTGTCGATTCACCGTGTGTCCTCACTGACTATATATCCCAGACAAAGACATCCTCATTAACGAAGATGAAAAGGCTGTAAGATACCCACGTCCCTTCTACACAAATGTGAGCGCCCGTGTTTAGTTGTGTTGACCATATCTCCTTACTGACCAAGTCTCCTCCGTATTCTAGAAAAAGAGACAAAGACATCCTCGTTTGCGGCGATGAACGAGGCCATCATCAACCCATCCTTCTACACAACTGGGAGCGCCCTTGACTATTATATTGACTCGTACCTTCAGCGATCTCGCCACTGCATGCGTCTTACGCGGAAGGAATAGTCAGCCCAACTAGCATGGAACCGCGGCGGTGACGAACCCAACCAGAAGTGTGCCCCTTTGGCTATCTGAGCCCTACCTCACCCAACGCCCTCAAACCTACTCGCACTCCGCCTACCCGAGAAGACGTCAGATAACACACGTGGAACCTAGACCACATCCAGCTTGGTGACTGTTTACGATGGCGAGAGCGAATACGAATAGCGACAGTGGGAAGTGCGTCTGACCACAAACAGTGTACCCTTTTGGTACTCCCCCACCTCGGCGAAAGGGAACTGGACAGAAAATGCAACGACCTACTGGATGCCCTAATCTCTCAGCGTCCTGCCAACATTAATCATGGGAACCTGCAATATTCATGCATCATGGTCGAGTCTTGTACACGGCGACCTCTGCGGCTATGTTCAACGACACCGAGAACCCCGATTTCGGATCCACAGACAGGCAGGGAGTGGTGGGGCAGCGAAGCTGTGAAGATCGTGAATAAAACAAAGCGATTGGCAAGTATCAACAAGACCATCATATTCCACCTGTTCTGGCGGCGACGATCAACTCGAACAGAAATGTATAATACGCCTACGTACCTGGGCCCTACCTGAACCAACACCCTCATATCCACCTCGAACGCCGTCTACCTTTGAACCCGCATGATATCAATTTGAATGAGCCTCTGATACGATGTTGAGAGGCCAGCAGATGAACAAGAGGTTTCGGATGGGGATAGAAGATGAGAAGAGGAATAATTTAGGTCATGCATGGTGAAGAGCCGTATACCTGGTCAGTGTTACCTCCTTCGCTATACCCATTCCTCACGCATTTCTTACAGCCACTACACGCCTTATCCGGGATTCAGAACGCTCGTTAACCGCAGGAAATGGGAACAAAAACGACTTACCGGATCCTGCGAATGCGCCGTATGTTTACTATCCTGCTTACGGTTTAACATATCTCTCCCTTCCGTATGGTGATCAGAAGCTGTCTCATACAGTCATGTTCTTCGTGATCTCAGCGTGGCGTACGGATCGAGCGGAAGGATGGATAGGTCATGCGATTAATATAGAGCGACTCGGATAACAATACTCATGTTGTTGCGCTCACCCATGCCGACCAGAAGTGACCATGGCCTCATCCCATATCATTTTAACACTCCAACAATGAACGGCGACTGCCCGCAAAGATGTTAGGTATGCATGTAACACGTAACGTTGAATCCTACTGGAAGACCACTTGATCTTTTCAGGGTCGACGCGGGTTGGGAAAGACATAGGACAACGTTCCATTCAAGGAGGGGGGGTCGAACAGGTTGTGGTCAGCTCATTGGTGGGTGAGAGCCCAGAATCTATTCCGCCAGCCTAACGCGGTATTGATTATATTGCATCTATGATAACGGTATTTCGACTCCCTTTTGAATACAAGTAAATCGTTGTTGACACTGATTTGAGATCGATGATTCAAGGGTCAGTGTCACTATCACGCAAACGGATTGTGTCCAGGTCCGTCAGTCCGTCCGACCAAACAGGATCGTCTCCTGCCTTGGCGCGAATATGGAGAACGACGCGGCTTGTAAGTATTGAATGGACCATTCGCTCCACCCTATGTTGCATGAGTATTTGTTTGAAGTTGCAAATGCGCTGCTTACAGTAGCAGGAGCAGTTGGTAATCTCGCTGGCAATTAAATATTAGAATCTACGGAAGAAGTCAAAGGGAGATCCTCAACTCACGGGAAGAGTTTTGACAACGATGAGATTGATACATGAGAGGACTGGCGAGCATCATGAGTTATTCGCTCCTTCATTCCCGTCACAAGACCTACCGACGAGATATAGGTGATCAATAATACCTATATTCAATTTCATCAGCTGTCATTGACAAGATAGCAGTCACTTACCGTCGCGATACACAACTTTCGTTAGGGAGGTGTTGTTCCCAGCTCTGTCTAAGAATGGGAATATGAGATCTGCTGAACCGAAACCGGCATTGCTCACATGCTCGTATGGCAGGTACCAACATGAGTATCGACAACACTAGCGACGTTTTCAATTAGAGGAGAATGGAAAAATACATTCATGCTTACAAGCATTCCAGACAATCAGTGAAGCCCATGGAAGAACAAGATCTTGGCTGCCGTACATCGTGAAACATCCCCTGTATCCTGGATATGGTAGTGCGCCAACTACCATGAAATAAATATAAAGGTCAAGAATTAGGATGGGAATTCAACTTACATGTGTTGGAATTGATGAATCGGACCATGATGATGAAACTTGAAGCCGAAAAAAGGCCGTAAAGGGTTGGCAGAATAATGGCCAAATGCTGGTTACGATTCAACACGGCCCATGTCCGTAATGTGAGAACCACTGTTAGATACCATTCAATGTGACCGAAACAGGGGGTGGAGGTCGAACTCGCCCTCGGATGCAGTAGTCCCAACGATTGTAAATACTGGATGCAGAGTAAGTTCCTTCTACTTTGCGAATATAGGCGGGTCAATCTTACGAACCTCCACTAGCGTAGGATGCCCTACGACACCCAGTCGCTCTCAAAATTCCCCTCATTTGGGCTACAAAAAAAGTTTAAATAAGTATGGAGCTAGGAAATACATCGGACTGACAAATGACAAAAAACCATATGATATCCATAAAGGGCAAGTAGCGTTGAGGGGGGTATAACCCCTTCACGAAAGTCCACTTGGTCGACCTCCATTCCGAAGGTAAGGATGTAGTCCTAAAGGAACATCATACGCCATGGCTGTCCCGGGCATCAGGATAGCACGATTGTGTCTTTGCTAACGGACTGAACCTTCAAAACTCTGCCAGGTTGATCAGATCCCGGAAATATAGCACCGTGGAAAACACACTGTCACTAGTCTCATCACAAACCACGCGTTTGAGGCCTGGCGGCTGGACCTACCTACCAGCCTCCGGTCCGGCATTCCAATCCCGACACCCCCTTGGTTGGGGGCTCTCCTCCAGCTATTTTTTTATTTTTCATTTATTTACATGTACCTAATCACAACCTGAGGAGGAGGGTCGACCCTCCTCACAATCTGATATAATCTATTCATGTTATAACTTATGCTGTAGGCATTCTGACAATAAGGCGGATGTGGTGACTTGAGAAATGGACATGAAATCAGTTGTGTGGCTTTTTCAAATAAGAAGAAAGAAGACTCGTACTGCCATGCGTAGCAATGGCCCGCAAAAACAAGTATTTTCAGGTTCCTTATCTGTGACATAATTGCTCCAACTGGGTAAAGAGAAACCGGGTTGAGGTGAAACGCCTCAAGTTTGGCTTTCAGAAACATCATCCCTGTCTCTTTTGAAGCACTCACGAATCATCCACCTTAAAGAGATGTGGGCCAGGTAAGTTGTAACTGTGAAATTCATCCTATGTCAACGATTCAGATGCCGGAGATTCACTGAAAAATATCAATTCTCATTTCTATGGTAAAATCCATCTCAACGGCTCCTTCTCCTCCCCTTGAGGTTTCATGCCTTGACTGTTAAACAGGAATCATTGTGAATGCGTCCTTTAACACAAACGAGAAAGAAAGAAAAACGCACAGCAAGTATGCATGCATCGGGGGATTTGGGCGGGGGGGAGCCCACTAGCCCTGCATTCAGCTTGGCAAAATGCCGTAACAGCCTGGTTCGGCTCGACCGGCAGGGCAAGAGCAGAGGTGAAAAGGACAGCAAGGGAAGCAAGAACAATGGTGAATTTCATTGTGAGAAACTGTGGGTGCATATAAGTAACAACAAGATGTGAATAAATTGGACTGACGATGAGATGATTTGTTGGATTGAAAGGACCAGCCTTAGTGACCTATTCTATGAGGTGACGTTTTATACCTCTGAACTGTCCCGATTTGATAGGCCCGCATATCATCTAATGGATTTATTAGACAAACCCTGAAAGCTCGAGGGAAACGTAACAGGGTGTAACTGCAAAAGAAAAGCGCTCTTTTGGCCTAGTCGGGTCAGGTTCATGGGCGCATGGCACTCAATTGTATTTCGATAGAACGGAAGAGAGGAAGGACCGGACAGTACTGTAGTGTTTCGACCAATCGTTCGTGTAATGGGTAACATTTGGTCACGAATGAACAATTGTGGCAAATGTAACGTGTAACGCCAACGGATGAACATGTTCCAAAACACGTTTTTTGAGCTGTAAAAATACCCAATTTTTCCACCTGCAGTGCTAGCAGCTAAACTAACTATTCACAAAATTTTCCTTTCCATGCATGACAACGCAAATCCTGGTGCCTGCAAACTCTATGCTTATTGCTGTTTGCAAAAAAGTTTGCCGAGAGTGATTTCGCATCAAAATGTGCAACTTCCGGCCTCAAACTTGTTCTCCCCATATCTTTACATCCAGCCGGCCAATTGCCATAAATTTAGGTGATTCGGAATCGTCTGGTTGAGCCGTTTCGCACAATGTATAAATTATGGTCCAATCTGTCGGAATAAAATTCGTCTTCAGTACCTGCTATTTTCACACTGTTCTCCCTTTATCTCGCGTTTTAGTGAAGATATTAACGGTAAAACTCTTGTATATTGTTCTAGTAGTATGGCTCCAGTGTCCATTGCAAAGATATTTGTGAAATTGTGGCAAGAATCGACCAAAATTCATGTTTTCGTATGCACGCGCTCACGTTCACAGCCACACACCCCTTTCTCCTTCACCTTTTTTGGCTGATAACTTACACGGGCATCTCTTGCATATAAAGACTTCTTTCTACCCCGGCGATCATACTCCAAACGGGCGCGTATCATGGATCCAGTTCGTCTGTAATCAGCAATGACTTGTCAGATTGAGCGCGCTGCACAGCCAGTATAGTGTTGTATTGAGGCCACATCCAGGTGCTTTGCCATATGAAGAATGATCTTGCGTAGGTCGTTTGATAGTGGCTGTCCTCTGACCATAGTGGATGATGGTTCGAACGGAAGAATGAGGCGTGTGGCTGTGAACATGAGTGCGTGCATACGAAAACATGAATTTTGGTTGATTCTTGCCACAATTTCACAAATATTTTTGCAATGGACACTGGAGACATACTACTAGAACAATTTACAAGAGTTTTACCGTTAATATCTTCACTAAAACGCGAGATAAAGGGAGAACAGTGTGAAAATAGCAGGTACTGAAGACGAATTTTATTCCGACAGATTGGACCATAATTTATACATTGTGCGAAACGTCTCAACCAGACGATTCCGAATCACCTAAATTTATGGCAATTGGCCGGCTGGATGTAAAGATATGGGGAGAACAAGTTTGAGGCCGGAAGTTGCACATTTTGATGCGAAATCACTCGCGGCAAACTTTTTTGCAAACAGCAATAAGCCTGCATGTCAAATTTACACTATACAATTGTGGGCTGTGGCGCAACTATCCATCACGTCCACTTAGATGGCAATTGAGTTTCTTGATTGAGGGCTCGAGGTACAAAGTATTGAACCCCATGCAGCCGAAAACTTAGGTGATTTTGAGACCTGAATGTGGCATGAACGAACAATTTTTCCGGGTGTAATGGGTAACAACTGGTTATGAACGATGTGTCCTGTGAACAATGTAGGTAACGCGTAACATAGTGCGAATGATTGGTCGAAATACTACAGTAATGTCAGTATGGTTGGAACCCTCATTGACTACTTACTCACAGGCTGCATCAGTTACCTTGCAAATGAGGTTCCAGAGGTTTCGCAACCTCAAAAACTGACGGAAACTAATGGAAACTAAGGAACTAAGGAACCTAGAAACTCATGTCCCAAAATTCAGAAACTGGCCTATCGGATAAGAAGCGGGAACTTTGGAAACTACTGAAACTTGGTATCACCACACAGATGAATTTATTCTAGGCGAGGGCATACAGTACTAGTCTACCACGATGTATTCAGTAATTTCCAGGTTTCTAAGTTTCCAGATTTCGGGAATCCTGGAAGCCGTCAAAATCACCTAGAAACTGACAGAAACTAGCAATCTGAAATGCAAAGTTACTGATGTGGAAAGGTGGAAAGTCTTGCCGCTGAACGCCGCGAGCATTGGAAATTTTGATTTTGAACACCTCAGAGGATTCGCAAAGATTGACAGGTGTCGCCATGGAGAATCATTCACCGACAATCAAGGGCGAGTAAGGTAGGGGCCACCAGGAACCAACCACCTTATGTAAGCGCTTATATAAGCCACAAAATGTGGGGTCCAGAAAAAAATAAAAATTTTGGACACCATTTTCATCGACATATGCATCAGAGATGAATGAAAATTTTTTTGAATAACATTAAAAAAAAAAAAATACCCTTGAAGCCATATTAATGACCCCAGAACACATAATACCGTCCCCAGATGCTACGTCATAATGGTAGGGCTGTCGGAAGATGATACCGCTCGGCCTGATGGGTGATTACCTACCTAATATAGTAGCTTACATAATAACCCTAACCCTAAGTCGGCGCAAAATCTTGAGGTCAAATTTTCAAAAAGTTGCAGAATGAACAGAAAAGCATGAAAAAACACTTCAGGAAAAAATCAGATTTTTTAAAGAATGGTCAATATCTCTCTCAGATTTTACTCAAATTGAATTTTTTTTCCTGGGAGTTACAAGGATCCTCAAAAGCTTTATTTCTATGGAAATTAAAATGTGGGAAAGTTGTTTGTGGTTGAGGAATATCGAGCTCGTTGTTGCTTACATAAGGTGGTTGGTTCCTGGTGGCCCCTACCTTACATCATATAGAACGCTACAGTGGATACCAAAAGCAAATTTGGAGGGGCACAGAACTTTTGCCGTGGCATGAGCGAGCATGACTGCACGATCTGACCGTGCAGTTGATGCTTTTGCCATGCGTCCGTGTTGATTGCCGTGCATCTGCTGTGTGATTACCGTGCATGTGCGTGCCGGTTGCTGATATGTCTAGTTAATCCTTCAATATGTTCAATATTCATGTATATACTAGCGATAATCCAAAATTTAATTCAAGAATGATAAGATACTTCGTTCTCCCACTTTCTTATTGACTTTTTTTGTTCTTTGCTTTAGGCTGTGGCCTTGGTCGAGTTTGTGCGGCTGGCAATAGTGTCGGAGCCTTGAAATATGTAGTTCGGGCCAGGCTACGTCAGAATGAGGTCAGCAATAACTCTGTGATTCAGTTCCGTGTAAGTCTCACCTCGAGTTCGCCTTCGTTCCCTTCTCGCTTCTTCCCATCCCACAGCTTTGGTGCATCTATGTACGGATTCCACCCACCTTGGTGATGCCCTACATCCAATCCCCATTGCTCGTTACCTGAAACACCTGTTCTATCTGTGTTCTCGAACATCTCTTCCTCTAAACTTTCCAGGCATTCTTTGTCGACGTCAACATCCTTCAGTACGGTCGGGACTCCAGTGACCTGTACCTCCCAGGCTTTGCGAAACAAATCTGGGATCTGCAACATCTTGTAGCGAGGGTCCTTGCGTATTCAAAAGGCAATAAAAATGGTGTGTGCGTGAGCGAATGGGAGGCGAGTCATCCAAAGAACCCGAGCTTCCTTCTTTAAGCTGACATGTGTTTCAAACCAGTTGGCGATTTGGGCTCTCTCGATGACTGAAAGTGTTCCGACATAAGGGATGATGTCGTCA
>Ga0307513_10011610_pt1 | contig 10936 bp, 7 predicted proteins | sample 15_EM_MG_FD_202174 | JGI IMG/M metagenome (GOLD analysis project Ga0307513, IMG submission 202174) | Populus trichocarpa ectomycorrhiza microbial communities from riparian zone in the Pacific Northwest, United States - 15_EM | ecosystem: Host-associated > Plants > Roots > Unclassified | place... | reverse complement strand
AAGGAAAGATAGTGTTCAACCCTTTAGAGATACAGAAAACACCACTTTAGAGAGGAAGAACAAGGATTAAACTCATAAATCTCACTGATACAGTCACATCACAATGAGACTAGACTTTAGGATAACTCGCCACTCAATGGAATCCACCTAAGAGATACAAAACTAGAAATAAGCTTAACAAGCTCACTTTAATTTTAACTTGAACAAATTCTCTCCTCTTCCGTCCTCGGGTTGTAACATATATATAGCTAAAACTTACAATTAAAAGACAAAAGAAAGCATTGCCATGAGAAGTTCAACCAACCTACTATAGCTAACATAGAAAACTTGGTCCTATACTAAAGTGCTAGCTTGACGAGAAAAATAAATGATATGTTAGGGTAGCTACGAGATATCATCGGTTTGCTCATTTAATACTTTAGGGTGCCCCTAAGTTACATGGGACAAGAGAGATTTGAAGAGAATGAGAGGAGAGAAAGAAAGCTGGGAAGAAGAAGAGAAGGGGCAGGAGAAGAGAGGGGAAAGAAAGGAGGAGGAAATCTGTGAATTTTTTTAATTCATCCAAAATAGAATAACATTAAGCCCAATAATAAAATCCAATAAAATTGGATGTGCCCGATGACATTAACCTGGCTGTGATACCAAAGCTGACGAGGGACAAGAGAGATTTGAAAGGAAGGAGAGAAGAGAAAGAATGAAAGAGAAGATGGGAAGAAGAAGAGAAGGAGGAGAGTAGAGAGGGGAATGAATGGGAGGAGGAAATCTGTAAATTTTTAAAATTCATCCAAAAACAGTACATAATGTGAAAAATTACATACGAATAGCAACACCCTACACAACCACCAACAATTAGGGCTAAAGGCTCACTAGAAATAAAATGAAGTCTAAAATAAAATAACATTAAGCCCAATAATAAAACCCAAATAAAATTCAATAATATAGGGTTAGATGTACCCAGTCTCTCAATCAAAGAGTGATGAGTTAGGCTATTCTTCATCGCTTATGACCAAACACAGGTGCGAACTATGTCCCAGGCCACCGTTAAGTCATATGGATTTTAATTTGCTTGCCTTTCATGTCCTTCCATTAATAATATTTCAGCTCCTACATCATTTAGGAATGCTCCTGCATTAAAAATGCCCTGCTCTCTAAGTAAGTAACTAGAGCTCTTTTTCTATATAAAAAAAAAATACCAGGATCAAACCCACTTCTAATTGACAAATGTCTCTTAATAAGACACTAACAGGTAAAGAGTAAGAAATTCCAAGAGGTTACATCTTCTACATTGTTAGACCAACAAGTAAAAAACAAGCGCTGAAAGTGTAACTGATCCAATAACATGTGCGAGCAAGGGGTGTTCACTGATCCCTTTCTTAAGGACATTCCAACCCTCAAAGCTTCTTAATTTTCCAAAGAGATCCACTCCATCATATCTCTCTCCCCCACTTCTAAACTGTATGCGTTCATTCACTCAAGAATCATTCCATGCTTCTTAGAAGTTGAAAAAAATAAACATTCGAATAACCCCCTTCCACCAACTAAAGTATGAACCTCCCACTTATTGTTCAAGCAAAATACTTTTTGTGCAATTCACATTGCACGATCAATAATCCATGTTTGTAGAGTATTCTGAAGTTGCATACTGATAATTCTAATGAAAATCTTCTGAAGTTGCATCTAACAAGAGGAAAACTAACCTTTTTAATCCTTGGCCAAACTACAAGTGGCAAGCAGTACAGCAATATGATCTAACATTAAAGCCTAGTGCCCTTGGTTTGCAAGCAATTTAAAGGTTTCATAGTTGGGGGGAAAATCAGATGGATGCCCAACCTCAAACAAAATTTCCCAGCTATTTTAGCTGGCAGCTTTTTGGAAGGAAGTTTTAAGATCCTCCAACTGGCACCACAACATCAAAACCAAATGATCAAATATGGTTTTTGGAGACTACATGTGTGTGGTGCTGAACTAATTAGCCAGTAAATGGTTAAAGCATTGTTACGGTGTATAAAATAATTACAGACTCCCAGCAGTCCAGACAATGCAATAACCAAAATGGACACCAAATTTTATCATAAGATGGCCTCCACAAATATAGAGTGACATGTATATTATTATAGATTTATATCCATATCAAGCAATTAGCAACCATAAACTCAATCAACAAAACTTGAACAAAAAAGCAAACACTTCCAGTATTTGGGGGAAAGTATAGAGATGTCGTGAAACAATCATCCATTACCTCCACAATGCGGCCTCAAATTTATAATCTGCTTATAATCAACAAAGAAATCCAACATTCCCTCTAACTTTCAGAACCAGCTTTCGAGCTCCGAAAATCCTTTTTCAATTCAGTGACTCTTTTCATACAAGCTGCCTTTGACTTCCCCGGAACAGCAGCTGCAATCTTCTCCCACCTCATTGCCACATCCTTAGAAAATACTTTCAATGCATTTAACAAAGCAATATCCTCTCCTGTAGTCCACCCCAATCCACCACCAACCTCCTGCCCACTTTCATCACTCTCCAATCCTTGACTCCCACTTTCAGCTCTTGTATCCAGTGGCTTCCTGTTCTTCAAAAATCTCGCATAGGAATCACTATCATCCATCTTCTTCTCTCCCAATTCTTTAGCTTTCTTTATCACACTCTCCACTCTATACCTCCCATTAAATGCCTCAGCAATCACCTCCCATCTCTTTGGCTTCCCTACAGGATTCTTCACCATTTGTTTCTTCAGAATCTCCGAATCCTCTTCATTCCACTCCTTCTCTCCCTCATTTCTCACCAAACCCTTTTCACCACTAGCCAAAGTTTCAGCCTTTTTCCCTTTAGTCGACAACCCATTTGTTATTTCCACATTTTGAATCGGATTCTTCACAATCTCTTCAGATCTAATCGGTTTTGATCTCTTTTTTCTAGCTTGTTTTTCTTCTACAAATTCGGGTTCTTGTTCTAGGGGTTCAAGGATTGGGCCTTGACCAACACGAATGTCACCTCCAGTGAGGTGAGAGGGAGCGAAAGGGCCAACGAGGAGGGAGATGGAGACCCAGAAGAGGAGGGATCTGATTGGTTCTGTTTGGAGGTAGAGAAATGAGAGAAGCAACAAAAGGGAAGAGAGAGAGATTGATAGGAAGAGGAACCATTTGTTAAGTGGTTTTTGTTGGGTTTGGGTATTGGTTAGTGAAGATGGGATCGGGCGAGATTGAAAGAGGAATCGAGGTCTGGCGTCCTCGTCTAAAAACTCCATGCTTCTCTTTTTGAGAGCTAAAGAGACGAGCCGACGTGAACAAATGAAAGTTCGGTTTTTCAAGTGGAAAGTCTTTGGTCCCGATGTTTTATGTGTGTTTAATAGAGTGTGCTGCTTTGATTTTTGTTAGGAGTAGTTCTTTTCCTAGAGGCTACTCTTCCTTTGAGATTTATTCAACCCAATTTCATTTCTGTCGTTAAGAGGGCATGGTTCAAGTTCATGAATCTTCAGTTCAGCATATGTCATCAAGAATAAGGTATTTAATTTGATATTGATAGTGATAATGATAGTGATAGTTATGAGAATGTGGTGTCAATCGAGGTAATAGAAAAATTATAACCCAAAATAAAAAAACATTTTTTATATGTAAGAAATATTTGGATATTATTTGGTGTGATGTAATATTTATAAATACATATTATTTATTGCAAGGTATACTATGATAATATGACATGAATTTCATACATGATGGACAATGTAATACATATACCTTTAATATAAAAAAGAAACATGTATGGACATGTAGAAAATAAAGGACAGTTGTTGAGAGGAGGGGTTTTATCTTGATTTATGAAGGAGAAAGAGAAGAAAGGGAGGAGATTCTAGATAATAGAATTATGTGAGAAAATGATGCAGGTAGAAGCATAAAAAACAAAAGATATATTGAAATAGGGTTAATATACAAAGACCACTAAAACCTTATTTTATATTTGAAATATTAATATAACCAAGTATGTCCTTTAAAGAGGTTTATAATGCCTTTTATAGGCTCAAAAACCGACCTAAATTAAGAAAAAAATTCAAAATATTAAAACATAAAGGAAAATAATATAAAATTCAAAATAAACAATAAATCCAGAAAAATCAAAGAAAAATAACAAAATTCACCCAAACAACAATGTCTGAACCTAATTTCATGAGACCCAACAATCCAATAACCTATAAAGTTAACCGCGATACGTAAACGATATGTAAAATCTCCTTTAAAGATTGGAGTTCAATCCAACAATTATATTTTATGTTATCGTCAATTTAAATCACTATTTTAGTTTGGCGTGACCAAACCTTCTCTTGAGTCTAAACTATCGATCCATGAAAACATTTGTTAAACCATCCATATAATGTGTTTGAACCATCTCCCCATAACTTTCTAGAACCCTAATCTCTGCAAACCCAGCTACATAAAAAATGGTATGATGTAGATCAAGCTATTGACAACTAGTAATGATTTATAAAGATTCATAATGTTTTGAAAATTAATTCCTGGCCTAATTTATTCGAGTTAACTAACTTTATAGTGTTGGCATGTTAGATGTTAATGGAGAGCAAATATTGTTAATATCATTTTTAATGGTCAATAGTATTGTAGGTGTATAAATGGCTAGAACTTAAAAGAAGCATATGGTGTTCATATCATTTTTAATGGTGGATAACAATAGTAATGTAGGTGTATAGATGGCTAGAACTAAAAGAAGAGTTATTTCCAACTTGAAAACTGATCCTGAGAGTTTTTTTAGATAAAACTATTTGTTTTTTTAATTATTATTTTTTATTTATATTTAGTTTAAAAATTAAAAATTATATTTACTAATTTTATTTTATCTAGTGTTTATAACTTTTATTTTTAAATTTCCTGGTTTATTTATATTAACTTCTTGAGTTTATTTTAAAAAATATATAATAATTAGTGAAAAATAAAATTTTAAATTAGATTTTTTAACATTATAATTTTAAATGGTTGAATTTGATGTTGTTTATTATTACTGTTGTTGTTTTTATTTGTGTTATTAATATTCTATTATAATAGTGTTTGATGTTATAGCAATGATTATTTTTTAAAATAATTTTTATTTAAAAATATATTAGAATCATTAAAAAACATAACAAAAATTTTAAATTAATTTTTTTTTTTTTAAAAAATACAGTGCTTTTACAAAAACTACATTGATCTCTTTAACCTGCCGACGGCAACTGAGTGACGCCTCCATCGGAGTTCTCTGGTTGCTGCAAATACTCCTCCCTCACTGGTTAGATTTCTCTCTCTCTTCGATTCTATTTATTTTATGCGTTTGAATTGCTTATCCTTAATTTTATGATTATCTGTTTTAAGATAAAAAATCAGTTTATATTTCACGTTTTTTTTTTCTCTAGTCGATAACTGTTTAAATATCTGCGCTTGGTAGGAAGATGTTGGTAAGAGTGTCTTTGTTCCGTGTTTATAAAATATTTTTATTTTTTAAAATTTTAAATATTTTAATATATTAATGTAAAAAATAAATTTTAAAACATAAAAAATATTATTTTTTTATATTTACAGGTAAAAAATATTTTATCAAACATTACTATAATTTCAAACAGCGGATACAAGTTATTGAAAGAATATTTGAAAAAAATATGAAAGTAACAATCTAGAAGAAGAGAAGAAAAATAAGAAGAGAAAGCTGAACCGGACGGCCCTGGCGTTTTAGTTGTGGATGAAGATCCTGTTTGGAAAAAAACCAGTAAAGCTTGAAGAAGAGGAAGAACAGCTGGTAAAAATAAAAAATATCAATACTATACTTTAGTGTATTTGAGGATTTGGATCTTGCTTTGATAATGTGTTTGTGTGTTATTCTCGTGTGTTTCTAGATGAAGAGGAGCCTCAAGTTCACGAAGAAGACATAGAAGTTAAACGAACGAGGATGCTGGAGCTAATTAGAGCTCAACGCGCTTACAATGCAATAGCAGAAGATGGAAGTCGTTGGGTTACATTTTCTCCTAAACGTGCGATTTCTGCTGATCCTTGTATCCTCCTCCTAAAAGGAAAGTTCAGATCGGCATGCCTTCACCTGAGCATGAAGGGAATTCTTTGCAATATGGTGGAGATGATACAGATTTGTCACCTCCATGTCAACGACAGAGACAGTACCATAGCCCATCTCCTGCACCTGATACAAATTTGAATTCATATTTGTCATCACCTCATAAACGAAGGTATCGAAATGATACACCATCTCCAGAACCGCCGATGAAGCCTTCAGGAGAAGTTAGTGATTTGTGATCACAACGAAGGCAGCGAAAACTCCATCATTCTCCATCACCCGAACCTGATACGAAATCCAAACACTCCAGTGGTCTGAATCTGCCTTTGAGAGAAAAAACTGATTTGTCTACTCCAAGACAACAGAGGCGACGGCACTATTCTCCTTCACCGAAACCCGAGTTAGATCTTTCACCCCCAAGGAGAAGCAAGAAGGATGTTGAGGGATCAGGATCACCTGATAATTCTCAATCATCACGGCAGCGTTCAACTCAGAGTGGTAATTCGCGTGCATCTATGGCTCAAGACATTTCTACACCTAGCAAAAACTGGAAAGAATCATCTGGTTCAGCTTCCTCAAAGGAACAACCAAAAACTGGTCTGATTACTGGTCGTGATAAGCGGGAAGAAATTTTTAAAACTAAGAAGGACGCATCATTGTTGTAAGTTCCTATGAGCACCTAAAGTGCTTGATCTCTTTGCTCATTTCATGTGCTGACTTTGTCTTATTTCATGGTTAATTAAGTAGTTCTGTTCTTTCCATCTGCGCAATGTCTGTTCACATATTCATTTCAACTGTGAGTTCTTTTGAATGCAAACCTTCTATTAACCAGTATCAGCTCTCTGGCACACATTAACCATACGGATTTCTTAAATGTGATTGTGGAAGCTGAAGCTGCTGTTTGTTTCATCATAAACTGAACTATGGGGTAAAGATGTTCTGAGATGGGAAAGAAGATTTGCTGTGTGTTTCTCGGATGTGGACTTAGTGTTGTAGGAATTTCTTAAATCATGCATAGGTGGTTGGTTGTGGTAGTTGGTTTTTTTCACTCCAAAATGTGTTAAAATACTCCTCCATTTCCAATTGTTTGGTGTAAAACCAATTAAGTCTCTCTATATTTTACACTCTCCGAACATAAGTGAAAACGCTTTTGTTGAAATTGGGTTTAACCTCTTTCGATGGTGAAACAATAGACCCTTTGTTTCGTGTGCTTGTGACGTTGAAACTATTAGGAAGGGCCTTGTGGTCTAAATTAGTATAGGGGACTGCCATGGATCATGGTGAGAATAATCGAACACCAGTTGTAGATTTATCAGTAACATTTGCTGAGGGTTCAACATGTCTGCCAAACTTGGGGTTCATCAAGCCTGTGAGTTTTTGCGATAGGGTTGTATTGTTATTTAAGTGACCTTGTGATATGAGTAATATTTCCAGCATTCAGCTTGCAAATACATTGAAGCAGGCAAAAATTACCCCTAATGGCCGGAAAATTACCATTAAATTGTACACATAAATTTCTTATTACAATTTTGGCTAACTAGAACATTTTGGTGGCCCTTGATGAATATCATGGTGTAGGGCAGTGGCATTCTATACTGATTTAATATAGCCATGCACAATCTGACAGTAACATGGAGAAGTGAACGAGCTGGTGTTTGCTTATGTTTTGGTTTCATGAAACCCGCCCTACTTGAGAATGTAACCAATGATACTTTGAACATGCTTTTAACTATGTTTTACTAATCAATACAGCAGAAGAGCGCATATCAAAAGGATGATTACTTGAAAAAGAAAACGCATCTAGTTGATTTGCTAAACCCATCATCCTGGCAACAAAGACTGGCACTGTGTGACGAGAAAACTGAATGTAAATAAGAAGCTGAGAAGCTAGCCACTTTCAATATCCAGTTTTTTCCAAATTTTCTTCGAAGGCTACCTGCTCAATCTGTTAAGAATTAGCAATGAACAATTTCTCGATGCAAAATAGGCAGTGTATTTGTTCTGAAACTGAAATCTTGGATTGAATGTTTTTTAACACTAGATTAGCGTGTTGGATGAATAAGATGCTTGATGAATGCTCCCTGATTGTTAATTTTATTTAATAGCATTGTGGACTGCTGTATCCTTCTTGTTTCTCTCATTAAAGGATCACATCATTTTTTAAAAGCTTCTCTCTTAACTTAATATTATTGTTCTTTTTTATGAGGGAAAAATGTTGGGGTGTCTGTCAGAATCTTCTTTTAGATCCAAAGAAACATGGGGAAAGAAATGAACCTTTGTGTGATATAGCAATTTCTTGATGCATGTTGTATTTGCAGGGATGATCTGGAGCTTGACAAAATGCTGAAGGATAGAGTACGATGGGATGATCCATTGTAACATTTGGTCAAGGTGATTAGCTGACCGAACAAAATTTGGCTTAGATTTTGCATGGTTTGGTACCTAGTTTTTTCCGTTTCTGAAAATACAAATGATTTTCTGTTTGACTTTGATTCTTAAATATTGAGTCTTGACATGTTGCAGTCGGATATTCTTGACATGTTGCAGAAAAAGCGCTCTGAACCTGTTCTGGCAGACCTAGGGGATAGTGAGAAGATGACGGAATCGGGATTTATAATTCCCCAGGACATACCAAGTCCCAGCTGGATAGAACGAGGATTTGATGCTGCACCAGATCGATATGGTATAAAACCAGGAAGACTTTGGGATGGGGTTGATCGAAGTAATGGTGAGTTCATATTTGAATTAATTGCTCACTCTTGCACGGACTAACCCATATTTTGAATTAATTGATCATAGAAATTGGATAAATATAATATTTGCAGTGTATTCGATTTTCAGCAAATGATGCAAGGAGAACTACCGTCGTTTTGCAGTATCCATGTGAAGGTCCATATTCTCTCATCTGAAGAGCTTGAGGGTACTTTCTATCTTTGTCCACACTAGGAAAACTAAAGCATGTTGGACTAGTAAAAAGTGCAACAGCTTTAGTTCAACGTGGTCAGGAACTGAGTTCTTGTTGAATCAGGTCCTGAGACCTCAAGCATTGCCCAGAGATCAGTGATCAGTTCAGTGATCAATTGTGGCTTATCCTTGCGAACTCTAATATGCCATCAGGGGAAACTTTATTTGGCAAATGCGGTTGCACTATTTCTAGGGAAAGGCACGGAGTCTTGTCTCCATATTCGGAGTTTACAGTAAATTTTAGGTTGATTGAAGCTGCTTGTTTCTAATTGCCTCTTCTTTGTTGTTTTTGATATATTTTCAATCGAAAAATATTTTGAAAAATAACCGCTAATATAATATCAAATAATATCAATGCTACCTATATAGGCCTTCTAAACAGGGGAAAGAGAACAAGAAAGGACATGCAAAAACTCATGTTTGGCGTTATTTTTTTATTATTTCCCTTGAGAAAGCTTATTTATAAAGATTAAGACCTGCCCGCGCTACTGGAATTGCTAAATTTTGATCGTAAATTTAGCAGATCACCAATGGCATGGTCCTCAAGGGGGTTAATATTTTAGGTTTTCCAATGTATTATTCATCCACTCATGAAGATGAGATGTGTAATTACCATGGCCTTCGTTGCTGTTGTTAATACCGAGTGAGTAGAGCAGTTAAAGTTAGATTTGGCTCCGGCAGTCCAATTCGTCACAAGTTATGCACAGACTTTTGGGTAGAATGTAAAACAATCATGAGACAGTCTCAGATTTTCTCTCCCAGGTTTTAAACACTAGGCATAAATTTATCTCATGCTTCTGTCAGTTCATATAAGGAAACTCTGGAAAAAAGAGAGGTTATTTTTACCTTTTCAAACTTGAAGCAGAAATATTATGGAACACAAAAGTTCCTGCAAAACCAGCAATAGATTGAGCTACTCAAGCAAATCTTAATTCCTTTCTGCAAGAACGATGTAATATTAGTGATAGCAATGGAGGCTGTAAGGTAGTTCACTTCTCTCACTAACAGAATCTCCAGTTTGAAATTTTGTTTGTTTTGAACTCAACTGAACAGATGTTTGGTTTTAGATAAGCTGAACTTACTCACTCTTACTAACAGATAGAGATGGGTTGCTTGAGAGTAATCTCTCCACTTAGGTTATCCCTCTTGCAAATTTCTAGATTTCGGAGCTTTCTGAAGGTGGTGTATTTACAGGATTTTAAGTGCATGCTACATAACTTTGAATCTTCAAGTAAAAGAGGTATTGTGAAAGGAAAACCATGATTCTTTTATTATTTATCTGTTACTTTGTTTTTATCCCGCAACCAAATTGAGGTCTCCAATACTAACATCACATCTTGTCATTGCAGCAAGGATTCCGGTCTGATTGCATCTTCTGAGAATTTTAGTCAAAGATGCTGCTTGATGCTGTTAATCTCTGATCATGGAAGGATGATGAGTCAATTAGCACAATCAGGTTAGGTTGCTGACATCAACTGATTTTCTCTTTATATTTTACACAGTACCTATGTAGTAATTGTTAGATGGAACAAGGAAGTGTTGGACTTCACTTTTGTAAATGTCTTGAGGAATTTTTCCCCTCTTGCGCCCTTCTATTTCCAACGGTGATCAATGGTGTCGAAGTTGGAAATCTTATTCGCCAGTAACCCTGCTATGCGCCAAAGTATATTGATTTGTAAGCATCTAAAGGGATAAGTGGAGTCTTTTCCTTTATTTAAATTAAATTTGTGATGTTGACTAGTAGCAGACGTTCTGGCTAAAGATAAAGATAAGGAGGAGAGTAAAGAAAAAAAATTCAAATTTAGTATACCCGGAAATTTTATAGTCAACATTAAACTTTCATGAATTTCTCTTATTAGACCCTATACCCGTGTACAAAGGGAAAAAGACAAAATTATAAATAAAATGAAGAGCTAGGGGCTTA
>Ga0307513_10011609_pt1 | contig 10936 bp, 15 predicted proteins | sample 15_EM_MG_FD_202174 | JGI IMG/M metagenome (GOLD analysis project Ga0307513, IMG submission 202174) | Populus trichocarpa ectomycorrhiza microbial communities from riparian zone in the Pacific Northwest, United States - 15_EM | ecosystem: Host-associated > Plants > Roots > Unclassified | place... | reverse complement strand
ATGGATATGGGTTTCGCAGGTCTGGCGTCTCGACACCGCTGGTAGATGGGGCCCCTCATTCCCACTTGGCTCAGGAATCGCAAGTTCCCGATCTAGATGGCTTAGGGTGGCCCGGTGCGTTTCTTTCCCTATGTTAATTATATAAACTGATAAACTTTAGCCAAATCGACTGTTTCTCGATTAAATGCAACTCCTGAAGAGAAGGCTGCTCGAGAGAAGAAAATGGCTTCAGCCGTTCGCACAATACTCGATTGTATCGGCGAAGATCCCAATCGTGAAGGCCTGCTGAGAACACCAGAACGTTACGCCCAGGCTATTATGTGGATGACAAGGGGTTACGAAGAACGTTTAGCAGGTTCGTATATTATATCCTGCCTGGCGTTTGAATCAGTAATTTCAATTGGAAAAAGATGTGATAAATGATGCCGTTTTCGCTGAAGATCATGATGAGATGGTGTTGGTCCGGGAGATCGAAATTTCAAGTTTATGCGAACACCACTTGGTGCCGTTCACGGGAAAGGTATGTAAAGTGACTACTTTGTTAGTGTTGTTGATAACGACACAACACAGATTGCTATTGCATACATACCGAATCAACTGGTCCTCGGATTATCCAAACTTGCAAGAATTGCTGAAACATTCAGCCGCCGTCTTCAAGTCCAAGAGCGCTTAACAAAACAGATAGCGATTGCTGTCCAAGAAGCTATCAAACCTCGGGGTGTGGCTGTGGTCATGGAAGCCACTCATCTCTGCATGACTATGCGCGGTGTGCAAAAACCAGGGTCAATTACAGTGACGTCTTGTATGCTTGGTTGTTTCCGGACGCAACAGAAAACGAGGGAGGAGTTCCTCACCCTAATTAAAAATTAAAATCCCTCGACGAACCAGACAACGGCCAATTTGCCATATATCTGTCTTCGTTAAGTTATTACTTTCTAACTGGTGGATTTAGGAAAGGATAATGTACTAATATTAGAATCGAATTGAGGATAACATAAACTATTACAAAATTGCTACAATTTATTCAATCCTGCCTCCTCTGGCTCTTGTCACCAGCAGAAGGGTCAATTGGCAAGAGCTTTCTCGCAAGTGCATGCTGGTTATTTGGATAATTTCGACGATTCGGGCGGGGCCTCTTAGGAGGCTGCATGCCAAGCTCATTTCCTTGGCCTGGGTTGGTGTCGTTGTCTATGTCACGATCTGAATAAAATCGATTAACTTGATGTAAACCACATCGAAAGGCAAAACCTACCAGAAGCGGTCCGTTTTCTGTGGCTTTCACGATCATCATCCTCTCGAGAGCCCGTTGGCCTGAATGACAAAGGTGGGTCTACGCTAATGCGGGAACGGAGGCTGGGACGATGCTCCATTTGACTGGTGCTCGCACCAGGTTGTGGAGGTAGAAGGGTATCGCGGTGGCGGTCACGTCCGCTGATTGGTTCAACCTTTGCCCTGGACGAATCGCCAGTAGCAGATCCCATAGCCCTGGGACCAGAAGGAGTACTTGCGGGTACTTTGGGAGTTTCAGGAGTCTTCTTCTCGCCATGCTTTTGAAGCAAGAAATTAACAATTGTAATAAACAAACATAGATGATTCGGCCGCTACCTTTTCAGACGACGAAGACCCCCTAACCTCTGGATCAGGCCCCTCGCGATCTTTTCGCCGTCTATCCGATTCACGGTTTTTGTCTTCCCTATCCCCAGGTCTCCGGCTTCTATCTTCGCGGTGACTTTCCCTGCGGGAGCTTCGTTTAGAACCTCGGTCGGGCTAATGTTTTTTCAGTTAAGATCGTTCAAAAAAAAAAGCATCATCATCGAACCCACATCATCGTCTGCTGGTCGTCTCCTTTTTCCAAGGCTATCATCTCCGTTCTGGGGTGGATTGCGGTGTCTCGGGATGTCAGGGCGGATAGGGAGGCCACGGTCATCAACAGGGACAACGGGAACCGCAGGAGATGACTGGCCACGTATGGTAAGAGCTTCGCGTTCTTTTCGCGTCTCTCTGTCGCGATCCTTGTCGTCACGACGGTGCCGATCTCTGTCTCGGTCCCTCTCTCTCTCGCGTTCTCTATCTCTCTCGCGATCCCTGTCCCTGTCCCTGTCCTTTTCTCTGTCCCTTTCGCCGTGTCTATCACGGCCACGATCCTTATCCCTGTCACCATCCCTGTCCTTCTCGCGGTCTCTCCCGCTTCTTTCGGTGCGAGTATGAGTAAGGCTATCTCGGCGACTAACTCCAGTGGTTTCTCTGTTCTCAGTACGCCCTTCTCGTTCGGCCCGATGGTCATCGGAGCTGCGATCAGCATTACCAGGATCCGATCGTGATTTACCACCACTGGTGCGACTCTCATTGCTAGGATTTCTGGTACCAGGGCGGCTTGAAGGAGACGGAGAGCGAACCCTGGGAGAATGTGTCGCAGACCCATTCTGACTGCGAGTTTCTGACCTCTCTGTTCTTCCCATGGATTGCCTTGCTGTTTCTCTGAGCTCTTGGGCAGAAGCAGTTTGACTTGGGACGACTGGAGGCGGCATGACCGGGCTGGTATCACCTCGAGGATGGGTTTGATCTTGTGGATTGTACAAACGGGATGAATCGCCATGGTCCTTACCCGGAGGACCGTTTTGCTGGAAATAACTCCCTGAGGTTTCGTCCCGAGACCCAGAAGGGAGGATGACGAGAGCAGCCTTGCGGTCGTTCAGAGGCACTGAATCTGATTTGGATGGAATGGGACCCTCTCCGGATCCTTTTGGGGAACCAGCAGCCTTGGTTTCAGGACGTACCCTTTTGACAACTTCTGGCCTTGGAATGCTGAGATTTTTAAAGGTCAGCATTCTGTTAGAAATAATGAAGACAAGACAATCACCTCTCCATTGCAAGTTTGGTCGAGCTAATGTTCCCAGATTTTTCGACCACAGTATTATTAGTTGCAATTTGAGCACGGGGCGCAGAGGGTGTCGATGAAGGAGGTTGCGGTGCATTACGCCTCGAGTCATTGGGGGCCGTTGATTGGGCACTTGGACCAGTTGGCAGAGGCGCAGTCCGGATCTTTTCAGGTGCAGGACTACTTGTCGAATGAGAAGGTCGAGGAGAGGCTGTCCCATTGAGCTGAGAAATTAGGGTAAATTTCACAATAAGGAAGCATGTAAAATATCGCGTACGTGCGTTGGCAGCTTGGTGGGAGCCCAGTCTGCCTCCCGTTTCTTCAGACTCGCAGAATAACTAACGGGTGATGGTACATGAGATGTAATGCCTTGAAAAGGATAGAAAAACAGCTCACGATCGTGCCAGGATCTTTAAGTCGCCACGTTCTTCGGATTCCACCAGGCGATTTATTGCAGAGTTGACGGCGGCACCGCAGTCATTGACGGAAACCAACGGGAAAACGTCCAAGATCTCCTTCATGACAACAATGGCATTGTAGACATGCATAAACTCTCCCGTTAAGATACAGTCAATGAAGCACTGGACGGCGACATTGTATAAAAGTTCTAAAACAAAAAAGGTACAACGACTAACCTTGGTCAATTTTCGATGCCATTTCCGAACGACTTGCTGAAATTCGGACCATTTTAGAACATTAGTTGCAACAACAACCTTGTTCGAAAATTTCTTCTGAAGACCAGGAAGAAGGACCGTCTTTCCTGCAACTTTGGTCCTAGTGTCTTGGATGTATGCAGCCTCGTCCAGATGCCACGTGAGGATATCTCTCAAAATCCCAAGCAGAAATCGACCTTGAAGGACATATCAGAAGGTATAAGAGATGAGATATTGGCGACAGACCATAATTACGAGCCTCATATTCGCTGCACGAAAATAAAACCACCTTCACGTGATCTCCCAGAAGCTAGAAAATTATTGAGCATCAAGAAAAAGAAAATCGCCATGATGGCTGACCTTATCATAACACATAAGGGTATGGAATCCAGGCGTACCCTGAAGGTGCAAAACTTTGATAAATTGGGCACAAAAGTCTGCATCCATTGGTGATAGCAAGCATCGCGGTTGTATACAATGCTCGATGACAGCATTGATAAGAGAATTCGGCTTTGTTGCTAAAAATACTCATCAGTCCAAAGCAAGTTGGACAGGGAATAATAGTTACAATGGGAGAACCAATGCTGTTTTTCTCGAGCCAGTCGTTTGATGGTAAATGCGCGAGAAATTGTTTGTTCTTTGAATTCCTGAGCAAGAATATTAACGAAGGCATTGTATCGATCTCGGTGTGTGCGATGCGAAGAGGCGGTCAAACGTTTGGAACGATCGGCAGAGCGATCGGCAGCAAAATATTTCGAGTCTTCCTGCCGAGACAAGGCTCTTAACCGGGCTCCTTCTTCATCATATTTTTGACTGGGAGGAGTCAAGTCATATGTCGATAATTGCCAAAACGTGAGGTAAAATCCAGGACTATGAGAAATCCAAGGTCAACCCCCTATGGATAAGTCTTCTATCAGAGAATGCATACCCAATAACATCGTAAGCATTTTTAGGTGCAAATGCCTTGACATCTTCAAATAGAGCAAAAAGTTCGGGAACCCAGTACCCCTAGCAAGCAAGTATAAGAAACGAAGAACTGATCGAACATAGAAGGTATTACATCGTCTTTTTGGGTTGGCGTCGTATTTGTTACGTCAATTTCCATCGGTGTTTCAGATTCCTCAGGTGATGCAGGTTTTGGGTCTGAAGATTCAAGAGACGAGGGATTGCCACCTAGTGGTGAAGCCAGCCGTGACGATGTGATGCCTGGCTCTCTTTTCGCAGTCAGAGCTGCCTTCAACCGTTTCTCGGCTTCTTCCCCAGCAAGGCGTTCCTGCTCTTGCATGGCAAGTGCAGTGGTCTGTAATGCCCGTTGAGACTTGTCTCGAAAATATCGAAAAAAGTACCGACCAGAAGGGAGGCATTTAGAACAGGTCTTATGATTTGCATACATATTGGGGCACAAATCCCGTAGTCTCGACCGAGTTCCGCAAGGGAAGGTAAAACTCTGGTGGCGTAATCACTGGCGGTGACAACGGAAGGAGAAGTCAATAGTTCTAGGTATTGAAAGAGAACTCCGTGGGTCTAGGTGGAGGATGAGTACCTTTACATCGGCCAGTGGGAAGCGGGGAGATCTTACGGCATCGTAAAGGCCAGCCAAAGACTTCAAGTGAGCATTGGGCGCCTTATAAACGCAAGCTTGTCGTTGTTGGGCAACCTGAATGAGAAGCGGTAAGGCTAAGGACGAGTCGAGAAGCCCTTTCCCCAAACGTTGTGGGCCTTTCAAAGTAGCGTCTCCGGGATCGAGTCTTGCTCCGCGAGTGGTTGAGGCAATTGCTTCGATACGGAGCGCGGGACCGCCTGCCATAGCCGCCATCTGGGATTCAGATAAGCTAGGGAGAGGTTGAATTCCAGCCATTTTCCAAATCAATTCTCGTAACACAATGATTTCGGTGGTTTGTCCGTTGTGCAATTGATGGACGATGTACTTTAGAACTGGAGTGAGGTCGGCGCTGTATCTTCTGAAAAGCATCCCCGTAAAGGATGCAAGACCTGACCACAAATGAATTGTCGTTCTAAGTTAGAACTGTGGTTAACTTACTTTGCAACCAATCCGATGTATTGACACCATCGTCCTTGACACGTTCCTTGTCTGGATTTGCAAGAGCACCGAGTATAATGAAGACCAAAACATCAAATCCCATGTTTGTAACATATCGTAAGGCTTGGATCACGACGTTCGCAAGATTGTCATAAGCCATGATCTGGTTGACTGCGTTGCTGAAGAGGATACAGGGGTTGGAATGGGCAAGCTTCGCCACAGGTCCTGATAAAGAGTCGATAGTGTTATGGGATAATCGACGGAGAATGCCTTTAGATTCTCGATCTGCCTGTACCTGCCGAATCCGGAGTTCGGGGTGTGACTGGTAGGTGCTGGTCTTCCACTCTCCATATAACCTCCAACGGGTGGTAGTTTCGTACTGCCGGATGATGTTCCAGATTTCCACAGTGCACACTGCGTTGCCGCGGATGAGTGGAAGAGCGGGAAGAAGATAGCGTCGCAGAATGTTGAACCACAGCCGACGAATTGGATTCTGTGGATCTGGTTCCCCCGATGGCTTCTTGGTAGTAGGATCGATAGGCATTGTTGATTGCAAATGAAGTCGCCCGAGTCTGAGGAATTTGGTTAAGAAGAGGGGATCGCGCGAGACATGCAATCCAACAAAGTGGAGCAAAGGTTCAATAACATCTTCCAAATCATCTAGGGATGTGCTTATAGGTATCCGGTCGTCCCAATTCGGGAAGAAAAATACGAAATCAGTGGTGTTCGTGCTAGGAGGTGTTGGGGCCCAGAGGGTCAGAACAGGTTTCCGTGGGCTGGGATAAACGACACCAGACGCTGTGTATCGCGCTCTTGGGTGAGTGAAACTCGGGTTCCGCTCCTTTGTGATGATGACGGATTCATAGAGAGGTGATATCGAAACTTTGAGGATACGGATCATGAGATCAGCGACCTCTGGACAAGCATCGACAAGCCATGGAAATTTGGACATAATGGCGATTGCTGGTTTGATTGCCCCGATTGCCAGCAAACTCGTCAAAAGACCAACTTTTTGGTTGGCAGCCTTGAAATCGCCCTTCTTTGGTTCTGGGGTTGTGGGAAGCGTTTTTGATTGCTGCGATGATGAGTTCCCGGACTCCAACGGCGCGGCCATTGCAAGCATGCTATTCTTTGCTCCAGCTATTCTGGATTGAACATCTACAAGATACTCTTGCTGGAATTTTTCCATGTCCTCGTCGGTCGGATTGAGCTGAAAACCATTGAGCCCTTGTGGAGCATAAGTGTTTCAAGATGCTTACGTGAGGGTATAGGTCTTCGAGAGTGATAAATCCTTCACGGATGAGGATGGCGGCCGTCAGGTAGAGAGTACGCGGGGTGGGCTCGGAGACTTCCGCTGACTGGAAAACACTTCGTAAGTGATCCAAAATGAGAGCGTGCAAAACGGACCTGATAGTAGCTGAATTTAAATCCCAACACCTGAGCGAGAACCCTTGCGCCTCCACCATTGCAGGGCGCACTGGCTGGAGATGTGATTGAATTCGCTTCCGCTTGAGTAAGGACCTCATCCAAGCCTTTCCCTTTTTGAGATTCAACTGCATTTTCAATCTTGATGTCCATGGCTTCTGTTTCAGGAAGACGGCGACGATAAGAGCCACGCCATGGAGAGTAAGACAAAAGGGCAAGGAAGAAAGAGTAATGTGATGTCAGGTGCTGCGAAAGCACGTCCAAGATGATGTCCAACGCTCGATTGGGATCTAAGTCAAAGTATCCGATAAGGCTGATGACCTTCTCCCAAACAGGTCGCGCTCGCTCCTCAACAACAGCAAGAGGTTCAGTTGTGCAACCAGTTTGAGGAGAATGTGGTGGTCCAAGGCTGCTCGTTAACTCAACGGTGAGTTTACTGTAACCTTCTGATTCCTCCCGGAGAAGGTTGAATTTGTTCTGTTTATAGCTTTGCAATAGAAAGATAATATCAATAAGATGATCAATGTTGAAGCAGATTCCTCTCACAATAAACCTGTTCTTGTCCTGATCTCCTTCTTGTCTTGCACACCTTTATCCTGGATGAGTCCAACACTAGCCAGAACTGCAGACTCCAGTCGTTCACGACAGTGATCCGGACTGATAATTCGGCATTCCTAAAACAGGCAGGTATGAGTATGTTGCACGCGACAAAACCAAGGGGAGCATACCAAAAGTTTTTTGACAATGACTGGAATTCTTTGTTTGTCGTTTTCGGCATTTTGTTGAGCCTTCTTTGCTTTGGAAATAAGGGCTGCAACGTCCTTTGAAGACAATTTCCCCTGCTCTCCTGAAGCGGTGGAAGCTGTTCGGGCTTCATTTAACAACTCATCCAGCTGCAGGTCGACCGACCATATCATATCCACTAGATGATCTCCGAATACCAAAGCAGGCGAGAGAACCTTGGGTGATGACAGGGAGGTTGATGGCAAGCTGAGCAGCACTGACTGCACAAACTCGACAAAAGCGGTGGGCGTCAACGGGTGAGGTGGAGACCATGTAAGTAATGTTGCGCATAGAAGGGTGTGATACGCCGTCGTTAGAACGTCAAGACAGTTGGAATCCGTTGGATTACAGTGAGGTGAGATGAGGATATTACGGCTGAGAGTAATGAGCACAAAGAGTTTGGCATGAGTGAATAAACTGACCATTCTGAGTCTCCTCCTTTATTCCAGGACTTTAAGCAGTCGCGGACAACATTTACGACGTCCATGAAAATATCCGCAAAAATCTTAAGATGTCACCACAAACACTTAAGCGAGCACCAGAGTTAGGTAAAAGAGGCAACGTGAATTGCCTTGACCATTGAAAGTGGACGCCGTTGTTTGGCGCCGCTTGCTTAGGCCATCTAGATTCATCCATTAGGTAAGAAGGGATCCCCAACTGCCAATGCGATTCATGTGCTCGCAATGTGCTCTCCGGGAGTCTGAATATCTTCCACGGTATCGAATCTCTTTTTGGAAAGCATACTCAATCTAAGATATGACTTGCGGGCTCTCTCTGACTACCTCGGAATGCCCCTGGCTCAAGCGCTCAAGTTCTTACTCTCACACATCCCAAAAAACTTAATGAATCCTTGAATAACTGAAGATTGTCTGGCAATAATATTCCTTGGAAGAATTGAACTGGAAACCCTCCTAACTGATCACCTTGTACCCCGTCCATATGCCTGTCCGTATGGGTTTTTCGAGTGTGATGGCATGTGAACTTGACTTGTCTACCATATGTCCGTGGGTGTATAAAACCTCTAGAGCTCCGTTGTGAGCTTCCAAACATGAGAGCTTGGTCCTTTTCACTTGTCCTCTCTATTTCTTTGGCCTCTGCCACCGCACTTTTCGATCCTGAACAAGCCTTCAGCAACTCAAGCATCCTCAAAATCCGTTCCAATTTGCTGGAAATTGCTTCAGCGAGGTACTATTTAGTCGATCGTTATTATAACAAAGAATCTGACCCTTTCTTGATAGCTGGGAATTGGGAACTGCAGCAGAAGCTCTTCTCGAACTCTCATGCCCTGCACTTTCTGTCTTCAACGCGACGGCCTTCCCTCCCCCTCGACGGCCGAAGGGCCATGCATTCCCTACTGACGTGGTCAACATCACAAACAAGTGCCTCCTATTTAATGGACTGGCGATTCCCGCTTCTCATGGATATCTTTCAGGGTAGTTTCCCAAAGAGCAAGTAGTTCCTTGAGTCTAATTGCCAATCAAGGTTCTGCGGCAGATCCTGCGAGTGCGTTACATGCCCATTATATTTCTTACGGTACTTGGGGCGCCACCAACGGAATTGTCTATGTAGGCTTCGGAATTTCTGTTCTTCTTGCGAATTGGACGCGAATGCAAATATCCAATCATAACTTTTCCAAGGCCGCTTCTGACGAATTGACCTATCTTCTTGAAGTCGCGCCTCAGTCCGATGAAGGGGCAATATCCCATAGGGCTAATGAGGTCCAGCTCTGGTGCGCTTATTTCATTCAAGCACCATGCCGCTCATTAACTTGATACTAGGTCGGACTTCGTCTACATGGTCCCACCGTTCCTTGCGTACTTTGGTGCAAGGTGGCCTTCCCGGGCGGAATTTGCTCCAGATTGCTTATGACCAATGTCGGCTCTATCGTGACGCTTTAAGGGACGATTCGGGCCTTTTGGAGGCATATAACTCTTGGTTCATTTGAAGATAAAACTCACTGGGCGACAGGTATATAGTATGGCATTATGTCAATCGTAATCCCTCACGTTATTTGGCCAGGGAATGGCTGGGCCGCGGCTGGCATGATGCGCGTCCTTTCAACGATGAACCACACATCAGACGCCCGGCGATTTTCCGGCCATCAGGCAAATCTCACAAAGTGGATCGACGAGATACTTAACAAGTCATGGTTACATCAAGTTTGTGTTCTTGTTGGTGGGATTGGTTATTTACAACTCATTTTTTGGTATTGCTAGCGCCCTGACGGAGGGTTGTTCAACGTGATAGACGACCCAAAATCTTTCATGGACACCTCAGCAACTGCTCTTATCGCCTCTGTGACCTATCGCATGGCCGTGTTTAGAAACGACACTTCCCTGATACCTTCTGCGAGCCGCGCCTTGAAGCTTGTCAAAAATAATGTCGATGCAGACGGCTGGCTCCAGAATACAGTTAACCCGATCACGTTTCACGATCCTCTTCCAACTGCAGAACATAGTCCAGAGGGTCAGGCGTTCATCTTGTTACTTCAAGCAGCCTGGCATTCATTTTCTCTTCATAACAATTCCCGTGGATTGTAAGGTGCCAAGTGACCGGTGACTCGGCGCATTTATCATTTATTGATGAGTTGTAAACAACGAGCGCCAAAGATGTATACTAGAACAACAATCCTTTCTCATAAGAGTGGCTACGGACTCGGAGATTTTGCCATGGGATATTCTACCGTCCAACCACTTGAGCTTGTGGCTTTATCGGTGTTGTCATCCTTCAGGCGCGCCCCACTTCATTTCAATCTACTTCTTACTTTCAACAAATCCGTAGCTCGTGTTAGTCTACACAAGGGTTTTCAGGTATATCCCCTTCTTCCCCATTTACCCTGTGTGCTTTCACTGTCAACGTCGACGTCCACCTGGCATATTTCCTATCCAGTGCACCTGAATTAAACCTTCTCTTAAACGCCAAGAAGAAAATGACTGTTGGCCTATCCTTGCCGGACGAGTGTTTCCCACAATCCGTCATTTGCCACGCAATCGTTATGTAAACTGCACCCAATGATAGGGCCCATCTGGCATCAACCGTGGATACCGGGGCACAGCAATCCTCTATTCGCTGATGAGCGGCGTTCTGGCTGAACTCTAATCAAAAATTGCACTAAATTCTTGCTGCCAACTCGTGTTCTTTGCTTTCCCCCTGTGC
>Ga0307513_10011608_pt1 | contig 10937 bp, 13 predicted proteins | sample 15_EM_MG_FD_202174 | JGI IMG/M metagenome (GOLD analysis project Ga0307513, IMG submission 202174) | Populus trichocarpa ectomycorrhiza microbial communities from riparian zone in the Pacific Northwest, United States - 15_EM | ecosystem: Host-associated > Plants > Roots > Unclassified | place... | reverse complement strand
AACCTGTGAATAGAGTGTATGAATTGGGCTTATGAATTAGGCGTATGGCCTGCTGAGACAATATACGTTACTAGACTAGGCAACTCGGACGTCCAATCGGTGTTGTGAATTATTCCAATGCATATTGTATGAATCATTCCATGCAAATAAATGCCCGTATATACTTTGAGGTATTTGGTTTTTGGTACACGTCCCTGGCATGAATGGACCGAACACCAGGGGGCACCTTGGCAAAGGGCTTTCAGCTCCCGTAACCACGGCGGTGTTCGGTCCATTCATCCCAGGGACATGTATATGCTCACAGAATTACTCAATCATGTATCAAAAGAGCAATGTTCGAGAGGGGAATATACGAAAAGGGGGCCCTGGGCGGAGAAAATTCATTGACGGGGGGCTGTTCGGGGCATTGACCGGAGCGGGGCGGGGAATTGAGGCGGGGGGCCGCCGGTTGCGGGGCCCCGGAGGCCCCGTAACGAACACTAATCGTGACGTCATGAAACCCTTAACCAATCATAATCAAACAATAACTCGCAACTGCGCAGTTATGTAAAAGCTATGAGTCAAATGACGTCATAGTTCAAAACCCAACATACCTCTATGACTAATAAATATTAGCCATGTGAAATCTGCCTTGCTTAGTCACGATTTGTGACAGTCCTTGAGGTTTATATCTAACGGCCCTGGGGTTCCCTCATGGATTCTGGATAGGTAGTCTGCTAGGAAATTCTTCCCTCCTGTCGGGTATTCTATTTTAAAATCAAAGTGCCTGATGTGCGTTAGCCATCTCTGCTGTCGTCCATTGAGATTCTTTTGTGTCATGAGTTTGGTGAGACTCTCGTGGTCTGTAACCACTGTAAAATGTCTGTGCAGCAAATGGGGAGCGAACGCTTCCATAGCCTCAATGATTGCGCGCGTTTCCTGTTGGTATGGGGGGTAGTTGCTTTGTGATGGCGTCAGCTTCCTGCTGTGGAACGCTGCTGGTCTGGCTGCATCTCTGATTGGTCCTTGGCCTATCCAAGCGCCCGCTCCTGTAGGGGATACATCGGTAAACAGCCATATCATATCTCGCTTGTTGTAGTCGATGGGTCTAGGACTTGGTGCTTATCTGCAGCTCGCTTGACCGCTTCGAAGGCGGCTTCCTGCAGATCCGTCCATTGCCATTCAGTGTTTCCACTCAGCTGTGTGAGTGGGGCTGTGAGGGTGGCGATGTGGGGGATGAACTGCAAGATCTATTTAACCATTCCATTGAATCGCTTCAGTTCTTTCTGGCTCTCTGGTCTTGTCCAGTCCATTATGTTCCGGATTTTCTCTGGTGCGGGACGGATGCCATCATCGTCTATCATATGGACTAGGATATTGAGTTTTGTAGCAAAGAAAACACTTTTCTTTGGGTTGGCATAATAGCCGGCGTTCTGCAGCTTACTGCAGGCGTTCCTAACGTCCTTAACATCCTCTTCAAAGGTGTCACTGAAGGCAAAAATATCGTCAATGTAGACCCAAATGTTCTTGCCAAATTCGTCATGGAATACGTCCTCCATACTCCTCACAAAGGTTCCGGGAGCATTCATGTCTCCTTGCATCATGACCTGGCTGGTAATGCCGCCGACGGGTGTCTTTATCGTGTTGTACTTCACATCATCTGGATGGACTCCGGTCTGGAAGTAGGCGTCACTGAGATCTATTTTGCTGCGGAATCGTCCTCTGGCTACCGCAGTTAATATAGGGTTTTGTTCTGGGATCTCTGTGTGATCGGCCTGGGTGTTATCATTCCTGAAGTGGAGGTCTACCAGGGGTCGGATTCTGCCATCGCTTTTGGCTTCCACAAACATGCTGGCTCCTCTGGGCACACTGGTCCTATGGAGAATCCTGGCGTTCATCTGCTTGTTGATCCATGCCTTGTATTTGGGTATCAGGCCTTGTGGCGCTTTGAAAGTGGGTGTTTTTAAGAGCTTTGTAGGGTCCAATGAGGTGTATCCTGTGCATTATCTTGCATGCTGGGGGCAGTTCCTCAGGTACATCTTTGACAAATACCTTGGAGAATATCGCCAGGAAGTCTGGTACTTCCTGTGGCTTCGTCATGGCGGATCTACACTCTCTAGACTTTCTGTTACAGGGAACTCTGACCTTGTACTTGGAGAAGTAAATGCTGTTCTTTTGGCAGTCGAGTACGGCTCCTAGCCTTATGAGATCGTCCATACTGATGAGGATATCATAGTCTGATACTGGCGTGACTAGCATGGGCATCTTGTCAACTTTGATCTTCCCTAGCTGCATCATAAACTCAACAGAGAACTTGCTAGTTGATCGGGATCCTTTAACTGCCATTTTCAGCGTGACAGGGTTCTTCCTAGCTGTGTAGGGGATGTTGTGGGTGGTAACGAATTTGTTGGATATCAGGGTATGGCCAATGGTACCTGTATCTGCGATGGCTCTGGCGGGCGTGCCATTGATGTTGATAGTGAATTGGAGTGCCTGGAATGCCCTATCCTTAGGCGTGCTTACTGTAGTCTTGTAGGTTCTGACAGAGCCGCTGTCATCTAGCTTCTCTGTGCTCTCTGTATTGGGCTCATGTTCGCCTTCGCTGCTATCGGGGCTTTCCTCAGATAGGCGAACATGGATGGTCTTAACTTCTTTCTTTGAGCACTCATTTGCCATGTGTCCGCTTTCGCCACAGTAGAAACAGGCGCCTTCTGCCTTGCGGCGGTCCATCTCAGCCTTACTTGGCTTGTTGGACTTGGTATAGGTCCTCTTCTTGGCCAAGGCCTTTCTTTTGCCTGTGTTCCTGGGCGCTGATGTGGTTGAGGGCTTGCGATAGGTATTCTCTTTCATTGGTGTATGGGTTTTACTGCTGAAAGCCTGGCTTCTATCGCTCCCCTTGTAGCCGCCAGTTCTATACATGGTAGAGTCATAGCGTTCTGCTACAGCCACCATCTGGTCCCAGCTATCTTCTGGTCTGAGCTGGGGCTCAACATTGCGGCGTAGTCTAGAGTCCATAGCATCGAGAAATCGCTGTTTCTGTACATAATCTGAGAGGGATCCATTTGGGAGAGATCCTTTGAGGTCGGCTAGCTCTCCAGCTATCTTCGTTATGCGTGCTGGCTGTCCTCCTGCTGTCTGGCGGACATTCTGCCACTTGTGATAGGTGTCATCGGTGTTTGTAGAGGCTTCGAATAGCTGCTGAAAGCGGTTTGTCAGCTGCGGTAGGGTGAGGTTCTCTTCCTCTGTGTCTATTGTTTGGAATGCGTTATTCGCTTTCCCTTCTGTGTAAAAGCCATAGTAGTCTGCCACTCCAGGGGAGTCGTCATTCAGTCCAGATCTCGCCAGGTACTTCTTGACTGTTCTGAGCCATCGCTTGAGGTTGTCTGGCTTCAGATCTTCTCCTTCCCCGCTGAACATAGGTGGTTTGGGGAGCTTGGGAGGTGGCCACCTGGCCAGGCCTGGGTCTGCCATAGTGCCGGTAGGTTGGTCTGGGTCTGAAGGTGGTGGGTCTGATCTTTCAGGCGGCTCTCTGGCGCTCCTGGATCTTGAGGGTCTTTCTGGTGTGTCTGGGATGAATGTACCGGTAGTTGTTGCTCTCTCTGCTCTCGGGAGGGCGCTCTAGTTTGTGTCTGACTTTCAAAGACTTCTAGAATGCTGGGTGCTCGCCACCTGCTTGTAGTGGGGCGTTCTGGGGGGCGTTCAGTTTCCCAGGTTGGGTGCGCTGCTGCTCTTACGGCTGCTCTTTCGTCAAGTCGCAAGGCTTCTCTTTGAATGAGTTCCTCAGTGGGGAGGTTGTGGTCTTCCTCTGAATCTGTATCTAGATCTCCAGGAAGCAGGTGACTGGTTCTTGCTGGTGTATCTGCTGAGCCAGGCGTGGGCCCTGGGGTTGGTTCCTGTGGTGTTGGTTCTGGAGTATTGTGTGTGGGTTCTACTGAGGGACGATTGAAGGCGCTACCGGACCTGGTAAGGCTTCTGCTCCTGCGTTCTGCTATTGTGAATGTAGCACCTGAGCCGGGAGTTCCTTTCCCTACCACTCCGGCTTCTAACTAGTTATCAAGATACTGGGAGGGTGATCAATCCTACCAGGCAGTTCCCAATCCTGAGAACAAAGGGTTTTCACATGCTGTAGGCAAAAAAATGTAACAGGTTTATTCCTGTCTAATGAAAACACAGTAGGACCGGCGATAGACCCGCTATCGCTGGTCCTCAGGGAGGCTTCAAGGGACCGGAGGTAAGAGATAATAGTTGAAGGACAAATAAACTCAGGGACTCAGGGATTGCCGTTCAACCAAGTGTATTCTTAGACTGAAGGTCTGTCGAAGTCTGCTGTCTCCTGCTAGCCAGGAGACTGGTTTATATTCAAAACCCAAGAGCGATAGCCTTCCTGCAATCACGATCATTACCAGTAGCTGCGCAGATAGCGGAATCCTGTAATCCTGCAAGACCAAAGAAAGAAACAAAACACAGCCTCCACCAGTGCTACATGACCATTCCATACCCGGAATCCTAAATATAAACTTCCAGCAAAGCAAACTAAACATAGCAATACTATAGCATAGCCTATCTGACTCAGAGACAGTGGCGGAGCTGAAATCAAATCAAATATACAAAATATAAATCAACTAAACATAGGAGATCCTTCACTGCCCGCTCCTGTGTACCATTACCGGAACATGTACAAATGTTACAAGTACTGTATGACATAGCACCGAATTCTGCTTTGGTTGTTGATTTGGCGACGGATGCTTGTTTCTTTGAGAGTCAGGAGATACAACAGTTATTGAATAGAACTATGTAACCGCAGGTGGATCTTCTGGTATCGTGACAGCTAGCAAAGTCACCATCAACATAAACATTGATAGCGTTCGTTGTTGTGTAAGGGTAGAATAGGCCAAGGTTTCGTGTTCCGTTAACATATCTAAAGACGTGTTTAGCAGCCTTTATGTGTTCTTCGGTAGGGCAAGAGGAAAATTGTGCCAGAAATGATATCGTATACGCTAGATCCGGTCTGGTGCTGGTAACAAGATACATGAGGGATCCTATCATCAATTGGTATGTGGTAACTTGTTCTTTTGGTTGTTCCGTTGTTCCTTTCGTACGGATAATGCCTTTTTGTAAAGGAATGGACACCGTGTTCGAGTTTCCCATTCCAAATCGAGAGAGGATAGTACCTTTGTAAAGTTCTTGGGTAAGAGTTTTACCGATCTTTTTTTTCTTTTTCTTTTTGTAATCATGCGTTCATTGTTTTCAGGTACAAAAAGTCTCATGCAGCGCGTGCTATGGAGCAAGCAAAACCCATAAATCCAAACAAACAACCTAGGAAAGTCACGGCACCGGTAAATATCCACGGTCGCGTAGGTTTCTCCTCCGCGGGGCCGAAGGCCACTCTATCAGCAAGGAAAGCAAAGTACTACAACTTGAACCAAAGGAAAGCCTACAAACAGGCGCAGGATAGAAACCCAACTCGCTAAACCTCAGCTAACGAAAATACACGAAACACCGAGGGCGGCGGACCTTGGGGCGAAAGGGCAAATTGGGGGGAAGAGGGGGAGTGGCGGGCGGGAACATAGTCGGAGGGAAACCCGTGGAGGTAGCGCTAATATAGGAAGCGAGCATTTTAAGGAGGGGTAGGGAGGACCAAAGGGGGGCCTCATGACCGACATCCGACACGCCGTGGAGGAGGCGTGCGCGGGCGCCCTGCCTAGACGGGCACGAGAGGATAGCGTATTCGAAAGACTCAGGTTCCAAACCGCAGCGGGGGCAGGAGGTGTCGGCCTCGGGGGCCCTCCAGGAGGGGTGTGCCGCCAGGTAGCTTTTCCCGGCTCTCATTTTGTGGATCCATCGGGCCACGAACTTGCCCAGGCCCATAAAGGGGCGAGGGTGGTGGGTCGGGGGTTGTTGGTAGTAGGTGGGGGGGGGGAACAGTCGGGACCAGTTGTTGACGAGCGCCGCCCTGACCCTTTGCTTAAGGGGGGAGTACGTGTCCTCTATGAGGGATTGTGGGGGGAGGCTGAGCGCCGCGCCGGGAACCAGGTGCATGTTTATCATCGGCATCCTAGACAGGCCGCTGGTGGAGGCTATAGTCCGGTGGGCGACTGCGTCTATTGGGAGGTGATTGCGGAGCGGGGGGGAGGGGCGGGCGGTTTTCCAGCTCAGGGGGAGGTAGACTGAGGAGAGGCCTCTGGTGTGGGCACTCGAGCCAACCGATGCTCGGAAGGGGGAAAGAGAGGGGAAGGAGGGGTGCAGACGAGCTGTCGCCGGGTTGACGTTGGGTGGAGAGCAGACCGTTCTTAGGGCGGCGAGGTTCTGCCTCACCGATATCAGGAGGGGGACGGGGGGCAAGCAGGATTCGATAGTCAGGATGCCAGTCGGGGTTGACGAAAAACAGTTCGTGGCCCATCTTTGCACCTTGTGCCAGAAGGTGTTCAGCCTTGTGATGGAACCTACGTTGGGTGTGAAGAGGTTGGGCCCGTACAGGAGGATGGGCGCGATGAGGGATGTTGCCAGCCTGTGGCAAAGATAGGGGGCGAGACCCGCCCCAGGGGGGCTAAGGCGTCTAACGAGTGCGAAGGCCCCCTGGGCCAGGGCCAGCCGGCGCGAGAAGTGTGTTGATGTGGACAGGGTGGGGGCAAACCAGTACCCTAACCATTGGAGGGAGTCGCAGGGGTGAAACATTTCCCCGTCTAGCTGAATAGGGGAGAGGCACAATTCTGAGTGTCTCTGGCTGGGGGTCCTCCAGTGTATGAGGTCTGTTTTGAGGACGGAGAAGGATACGCCGAGGCATCTTGCTTTGGCTTGGATTGTTCCGAACAGTTTCTGCAGGCGACGGATGTTTCCCTGATATGACAGGGAGGCCGCTGTTAGTGCGAAATCGTCGACGTATGAGAGCATAAGACACCGTGGGATCGCAAAGTCAAGGGGTGCGATGTAGATCAAAAATGGTAAAGGCGAGATGGGGGAGCCCTGAGGGGCCTCAACATTGACGGGGGCTGGGGTGCCTGGTGCGCCCTGGAAGACCAGGGTGCAGCTGGGTTCACCCAGAAAGGAGGCGACCCATGAGACCAGGTAGTGGGGGATCCCGCCTTCCCTTAGGATGCGGGCCAGGGTTTTGTTGTGGACGTTGTCACAACCGGCCTTGATGTCCAAAAAGAGGGAGGACACCTTCAGGCGCGGCCTTTGCAGGGTTTTTACGTCATTCATGAGGGTGAGGCAGGCATCGTAAGTGCTTAGTCCTGGGAGGGAGCCGCATTGGTTGGGATGGATCAGGCCTCTGGATCGGGCCGCAAGGAGGAGACGTGCAGCAATAATCCTTTCCAAGATCTTTGACACAGTTCTAAGGAGGACTATTATCCTGAACGAGGAAGGGGACTCGTATGAGGGCGTTCCGGGCTTGTCAAGGATTACTCCATTCGCCACTTTTAGCGAGGCCGGGTGGTACCCCAGGGAGACTAGCGGGGAGAGGATCTGGAGGAGTATCGAGGGGTTGATCGCGTTCACCTTTTTCCAGGTTAGGTAGGGGATCCCGTCAGGGCCGGTGGCCGATGAGGAGGAGGACTTGGAGAGCCCATGTGCGATCTCCTCGTTGGTGAGGGGGGGTGCCGAATGGTGAGGCCTTAGCCTGAGGGGGGGGTGAAGCCCTCTTTGGGAGGGAAGAAATGGCCCAGCAGGGCCTCATTCATCTGCTGCGGGGTCTCAGCCCCGAGGAGGGAAGGAAAACGGGGTGTGGCACGGCCTGAGGCGAACCTCTTCGCCGTCTACAGGTTTTGGGGGGTGGCCGAGAGTAGGAAGGTGGACCAGTGTTTATTCTTCGCGACCTTGATGGCCTTGAAGTAGCCCGTTCTTGAGATGTTCGCCATTTCCCTCAGGGCCGTGGTGTTGTGTTTGCGGGACAGCCTTGCCGCCTTGTGGTATTCGCGGCGCAGGATGGTGAGGTGGGGGGTCCACTAAGGTTTAGAGTGGTAGGAAGGGCGTGAGCTTGGGGTATGACTCTTCAGAATGGCCGTGAGCCGGTCGAGTGCGCCAGCGAGCCATTGGTCCAGAGCCCTCGGTGAGGGGCCGGGTGGAGGTGGGGGGACTATGCAAGTCTCAAGGGCCGCGGTGAGCAGTTCCCAATCCATTTGGTCCTACCTGAGTCGTCGGGGCCGGATCCGGGGACGGGGATGCGAGCAGTACGGTGATCGGGACGTGGTCTGAGCCTGTAGAGGGGAGTCATGTCTCCCAGCCTTATACGAATGGCAGGAGAAGCGGGTTTGCAAAGGCAAGATCGATGACGGATGGGCGAGCTTTGCCTGACAGGGGAAATCTAGTGTAAACGCCAGGGGAGTTCAAAAGGGCGAACCCGCCCAGCGCAGCCAGCTCGAAGTATGGGGTGGAGGAGGAGAGCTCCTGGGACGAAAAGGAGCGCAACGGGTCGGTCAGGGGGTTGTGGATATTCAGGTCCCCCAGTGCAAGGAGCAGATACCCACATCAGGGGAAAGAATTTCTGGAGGGACTGAGTGGACCCTGCGGTCCGACGAGTTAATTGAGTAGGCGTTAATCCGCCTAAAAGAATGGTCACGGGACCCAAACACAGGTTTCTGGGAGGAAATATCGAGAGTCATCACGTCAACCCTCTCCGTGAACTTTGGCAAACCCAAAAAACAAGCTACGAAATCACGGTATACGTAGGAAGCCACCTTGGGCTTCCTAACAGGGGGAAAAAAAGCCACAAAGCCATTAAAGGAGGGAAGGCGGGCCAGACTGACAGGGGGATCTTGAAGCAGAACCACCGACGGGTAAGTGCGAGTCTCTTTAAAATACTCAAATAAGGAAAGAAAAACATCCCAGCTCCCAAGGCAGTTATGTTGTACGATTGAAAGAGAGGAAAGAGAGAAGGCCTGCCTCCTGCTGGGTCGGGGGGGCGAGTTATTCATTACCGGGACAAACCCAACGGGACGAGGAAGCAGGGGAAGGGCTTTGCGGCTCCAGCGGGAGAGGACCTCCAAAACCTTGGGTGGAACCGGGGCGTGGGGGGCCTACCGGGGGGGGCTGTCTTGGTGTTGCGTGGTCCATTTCACTGGGACCCGCGCCGCACTGGAGAGTAGAGGATGCCTGCTCGCCATCGACGGCCACATCCATCGGATCTTGACCCTGGGGCCCTGGGGTGGCAGCTCGGGAGGGGACAGCAGGCCGGGGTCGAGCCGGACACTCTTTGAAGGTGGCAGTGTGGTCATTACCGCAGTTGCAGCAATGGGTGGGCAAGGTCGGACAACAGGATGGGACTGGCTTATTGTTCCCGCTCCTGGAGCAGGTGGGATTTTGACATCAGTGAGCTGCGCAAGTATGATGAAGCGCACAGATGGGGCACGTTGGGTGGGAGGCGGGGCATCGCTGATGAGCATGTCCGGATCTCCAGCAGTTCTTGCAAGGTAGGATTTGCTTGCTGGGAAGGCAAGTTCGACCTTGTGTTTCTGGGAGAGGATGACGACGCCTGAAGTGAGGGTCGCAACGTGCTGGGGGTCAACGGTGACAACTACCGATATGGCCTGCTTGGCGCCCCTAGAATCTCTGCTAGGGTTAAGGTACCTGGCCGAGAGAATCGGGGCCGCTTTGTCGTTGAGGATTGCTTGCCGGAGATATGGGAAGAGTTCCTCCTCATCTTGGGGGAGGAAACGGATCGGGAGGGCGTGGATGGCCAGTTGTACCGCCATAGGGGCGAGGATAAACTGTGCCCAGGGGTTTTCGCCAACTGGAAACGACTGGTTGAGGGACCTGGTGAGGGACTCGAAGTAGGGGGCGTAGGACGCGGCCGGAGTAGCCTTGTCGGTGACGGTGAGGGAGATGGCTCCTCGTAAATTAACCGACGCAGAGAAACAGTGGGGAAGAATGCAGTTTGATTCGCGGAGGACACGGGCAGCAATGTCTGGGCAGGTTGCAGCTATAGCGGGGGCGTCTGGGTGGGGGACTGGGGAGAGGCGAGGAGCAAAGAAGCGTAGTTGGGCACCAGGGAGGGAGGGAGGCCCCTTCTTGAGTGGGGTGGCCACCGCACTCGCAACTTGTTGAGGTGAGGGGGGCTTGGGAGACTTCTTTGTCTTGCCGCACGAGCCGGAGTCAGAGGCAGCCTGGGCATACAAGGGGGAGGGGGCGTGGTCAGGGTGGAGATGGCCGGGGGTGAAAGAGGCGATGTCATACGCCCCTCTGCGGAATTCGCCGGCCTCGTATGAGTGGGGGAAGAGCCGAGCATAGCGTTCCGGATCCCCGCGGGCTTTGCCAAGCTTTGTGTCGTAAAAGGGGATGAGGTATTTAGGGTCCTCATGTGGGTTTGGGGGGGGGAGGGGGGTGCTTGGGCCCTTTCTTTCCCCTTCCTTGTCGGGAGGGGGCGTGCAGGGGGCGGGAGCTGATGCGTGGGGGCGGGCGCTTGAGGGAGGGGGGGCGCAGGGGCTGTCACGCGGTGTGACAGGTCTCTGATTGCTGATTGGAGGACCGATAGGTCCTGTTGGGGGGGTGGGGACTGGGGGAGTGGCAGGTTCGCAATCTGCGAGGATTGGTCGTGGAGCTCCTCCTTCAACGCGTCATTTTCTTCCGCGAGCGAGATGAGTTTTTGCGTAACTCCGGTGAGCTCCTGCGAGATGGTGACCAGCCCTCTTACGAGCTGAGATAGGAGGGTGAGGGTTGCAGTCTCTGACGGGATCAGACATGACAGGGTGTCTGGCGAGAGGTCGGGAAAATCCCGGGGGTTCAGGCAAAGGGAAGTTCTAGCACCGGCAAGTTGTTCTGCCGTGAAGATTTGGGGGTAGTTGACGCCTGGCGTGGACGAGCGCGTTGGGTTGGGGGAGATGAAAGCCAACAGCCTGTGTAACGACCCTACGAATAGGTAGCTACAGTGGACTAAACTCAAGCCCGAATGGCATACCAAGTGGTAACCATATTGAGGATAGGCCAGTATACTTAGTATACTACCGGTAGACATGAGCTGGTAC
>Ga0307513_10011607_pt1 | contig 10937 bp, 9 predicted proteins | sample 15_EM_MG_FD_202174 | JGI IMG/M metagenome (GOLD analysis project Ga0307513, IMG submission 202174) | Populus trichocarpa ectomycorrhiza microbial communities from riparian zone in the Pacific Northwest, United States - 15_EM | ecosystem: Host-associated > Plants > Roots > Unclassified | place... | reverse complement strand
GCCGCCCGGGGGGGCGGGGGGGGCCCGGGGGGCGCCGGGCCACCCTCTCCGCCTCTTCATGAGAGAAGGGAAAAGCAGGGGCCAGGGCCGCCACCGGATAATCGGCAACAAATGTCACTCATCACCTTACTCGACGCCCAACTGGCTTTTGGACACGTCGCTCTTCTCGACAAGGCCAATTTCTCCCTTGAAACCACAGAGCGCGTGGGCCTGATCGGCCGCAACGGTGCCGGCAAGTCCTCCTTGCTGAAGATTCTGGGCGGCATGGAAAAGCCGGATGACGGCTCCATGCATGTCCAGCAAAACCTGCGTATCGCCTATGTGGCGCAGGAGCCGACGCTGGACCTGAGCGCCACCGTGTTTGTGGCCGCCAGCGCAGGCCTGTCTGCCGTGATCGCCATCCGTGATCTCTATCTCTCTGGCGCGGAGGGTGTTGATCTCGACCAGCTGCAATCGCAGATCGAAGCCTTTGACGCCTGGAACTGGGAGCAGCGTGTCGAGGAAACCCTGCACCGCCTGCATCTGGACCCCGAAGCCATCGTCGGCAACCTTTCCGGCGGCACCAAGAAGCGTGTGGCCCTGGCCCAGGCGCTGGTGGCAAAGCCCGATGTGCTGCTGCTCGACGAGCCGACCAACCACCTGGATCTCGACTCCATCGAGTGGCTGGAAGACCTGCTGGTCGACTTCAAGGGCAGCATCATCACCATCACCCATGACCGCAGCTTCCTGAACCGCGTGGCCACCCGCATCGTCGAACTCGACCGCGGCAAGCTCACTTCCTATCCAGGCAACTTCGAACAGTATGTACTGCAGAAGGAAGAGCAGCTCGCCCAAGAAGCCGTCATTTCAGCCAAGGCAGACAAGCTCCTGGCGCAGGAAGAAATCTGGGTCCGCAAAGGCGTGGAAGCCCGCCGCACCCGCAGCCAAAGCCGCATCGGCCGGCTCGAAGCCCTGCGTGCCAGCCGCACCGCGCGCCGCGAAGCCCAGGGCAGCGTCAATCTCGACGTGGCCTCTGGCCAATCCAGCGGCAAAATCGTGGCCGAGCTGACCAACGTCAGCAAGGCCTTCGGCGACAAGGTCATCGTACAGGGCTTCAGCGACGTGATCCTGCGCGGCGACAAGGTTGGGCTGCTGGGTGCGAACGGCGCCGGCAAAACCACCCTGCTCAAGCTCATTCTTGGAGAAATCCAGCCCGACAGCGGCAAGGTGCGCCAGGGCGCCAACCTGCAGGTCGCGTATTTCGACCAGATGCGCAACGCGCTCGATCTCGATGCCACGCTGGAAGACTTCATCAGCCCGGGCAGCGAATGGATCGAGATCGGCAACCAGCGCAAACACGTCAAGAGCTACCTGGGCGACTTCCTCTTCGCGCCAGCCCGCGCCAACTCGCCGGTGCGCTCCCTCTCGGGCGGCGAACGCAACCGCCTGCTGCTGGCGCGCCTGTTCGCCCGGCCTGCCAATGTGCTGGTGCTCGACGAGCCGACCAACGACCTCGATATCGACACGCTGGAACTGCTTGAAGACCTGCTGCAGAACTACGACGGTACCGTTTTCCTGGTCAGCCACGACCGCGCCTTCCTGGACAACGTGGTCACCAGCATCATTGCGCACGAGCCCGAAGAACGCCCCGGCTTCTGGCGTGAATACGAAGGCAGCGTGCAGGATTGGCTGACCCAAAGCAAACGCGCCAAGGCCATCGCCGAAGCGGCCAGCAAGAACACAACCGCGCGCACCGAAGACAAACGCAGTGCGGCGCCTGCTCCCGCTCCCGCGCCAGCCGTCGCCGCAACACCTCCAGCAGCCAAGGCCCGCAAGCTCAGCTACAAGGAGCAGCGTGAACTCGATGCCTTGCCGCAGCAGATCGGCGCGCTGGAACAGGAGCAGCAAACCATCGCCGCGGAAATGGCCGACGGCAGCCTGTATGGGCGCGACCCCGCACGCGCCGCAACCCTGGGGCAGCGCAATGCCGAGATCGACGATCTGCTGATGCAGGCGCTCGAACGCTGGGAAGCACTGGGCGCCTAAAGGAGCCGGCGCGCAGCAAGAAGGCCTGCGCGCCTACAACCAGCGCTGCCGGCTCTGCAGTAGAGTGGTCGCACCATGCGCGCCCCTCCCCGGCTGCTTCTCCGGCGCCCAGCCCCCGCCTCCCCTCTCCATGCAAGAGCCTGGCTGGCGGGTGCTTTCATCGCGGTAGCGCTGGCATTGACAGGCTTGGCCGGTTGCGCCAGCCTGCCGAGCAATGTCGACCGCCCCGTCAGCACCGCGCTGGCGCAGCCTGAAACCACCTCCCTCGGCCGCTTGGTACAGACGCAGGCCGCAGCGGCCAACGCCGGCAAGTTTTCCGGGTTTCGCCTGCTCAGCGGTGCCGAACGGGCCTACACCAGCCGGCTGGCGCTGATCGAAGCCGCCGAGAAAACACTGGACCTGCAGTACTACGCCATCCATGCCGACGCCAGCACCGACCTCATCGTCGCCCGCCTGCGCGAAGCGGCCCAGCGCGGCGTGAGGGTGCGCATCCTGCTCGACGACTTCCACACCATCGGACCCGACGCGCGGGTGCTGCAGCTTGCCTTCGAACCCCACATCGCCATCCGCCTCTTCAACCCCGTGCCGGGTTCACGCAGTTCGATGCTGGGCCGGCTCATTGGCGCACTGGGCGACGTCGACCAGGCCCAGCGGCGCATGCACAACAAGCTGTTCATCGCCGACAACGTGCTCGGCATCGCTGGTGGCCGCAATCTCGGTGACGCCTATTTCGGCCAGGGCCAAGAGAGCAACTTCGTCGACCTCGATGTACTTGCGGCCGGGCCGATCGTGCGCGACCTGTCCAGAAGCTTCGACACCTACTGGAACAATCCGCTGGCCTATCCCGTGCAGACCTTGCTGAAGCCGGAAGAACTGGCCGCGCTCAAGAGGGTCCCATCGGCGGCGCCTGCCCCTCCCCCCACCGACTCGGTTGAAACAAGGCTCAACCTGCCATCCCAAGCCGGCGGTGCAACCGCCAGCAGCGGTGAAGCCAGGGCCGCATCCCCGCTGGGCACACTGACTGTCCCCTCCCTGTTGGACATGCAACGTCTGCCGCTGATCTGGGCACCAGCCATCATGCTGGCCGACCAGCCGAGCAAGATCGACGGCGACCAGACCGATCCCGAACCCACCCTGGTCGACGGCCTGCTCGGCCTGATGCAACGCGCACAGCGGGACGTGCTGATCGTCTCCCCGTATTTCGTGCCGGGTCCGCGCATGCTGGGTGTGCTCACGCAGATGCGGCAGCGCGGCGTGCGCATCCGGGTGCTGACCAATTCGCTGGCCTCCAACGACGCCCCGCTGGCCCATGCGGGTTATGCGCGTTACCGCAAGAGGCTGCTGGGTATTGGCGTGGAACTGTATGAGATGCGCACCGAACAAGGCGGCGAACGCTCGGCCTTCGGCTCCAGCATGCCGGGCAGCGGCGCCTCGGCGCCAAGCTCTGGCAATGGCAGCTTGACGGGCAGTTCGCGCGCGAGCCTGCATTCCAAGGTGCTGGTCCTGGATGAACGCCTGGTGGTGATCGGCTCGATGAACCTGGATCTGCGCTCCGAACTGCAAAACAGCGAGATCGCACTGCTGATGCGCAGCCCCGCGCTCGCCCAGAACTCGGCACGCCTGATCGAGCCGACGCTGCAGACCGGCGCCTACCGGGTCGAATTGAAAGACGGGCAACTGGTGTGGCATGCGCCGCAGGGCTCGGGCCTGCCCGACAACACCCACGAACCCGACGCCAGCCTGAGCCTGCGTCTGCTGCTCAAGATCGTGGGGCCACTGGCACCAGACCAGATGCTGTAGAAGCCGCCGTCAAATGCGGTTGTGCAGCCGGTCGCCACTGGCGGCGAGCTTGGCCAGCAGCGCCCCGGCAATCTTGTCGAGCGGCAGCACTTCGTCGGCCGCGCCATGCGCGATGGCTTCGCGCGGCATGCCGAACACCACGCAGCTGGCCTCGTCCTGCACGAAGTTGTAGCTGCCCTTGTCGCGCATCTCGCGCATGGCCCGCGCGCCATCGTTGCCCATGCCGGTGAGCATGACGCCGTAGGCATTGCGCCCCACCACCGCCGCAGCCGACAGGAACAACACTTCCACCGATGGCTTGTGGCGGTTCACCGGCTCGGTGTCTTCCACCACAGCGACGTAATTGGCGCCACTGCGGTCGACCCGGAACTGTTTGCCCCCCGGCGCGATGTAGGCATGGCCCGGCAGAATGCGTTCGCCGTGCGCGGCTTCCTTCACGGTGATCTGGCACAGGCCGTTGAGCCGTGCCGCAAAACTCGTGGTGAAACCCGGCGGCATGTGCTGGGTGATGACGATGGCCGGCGCGTCGGCTGGCATCTGCACCAGGATTTCCTTCACCGCCTCGGTGCCGCCGGTGGAGGCGCCGATGCAGATCATCTTCTCGGTCGAAATGCGGCCGATGAGGGTGTTGGCCGTGCGGGCAGCCGGCACGGCGGTCGCAGCACCCGGCGCGGCCGCCACGGGCGTCGGCGGACGGCGGAACTTCGCCACCGCGGCCACACGCACCTTGTCCACGATCTGCGAGGCCAGGTCGTTCAAGCCGTTGGCCAGGCCGATGCGCGGCTTGGCCACGAAGTCGACCGCACCCAGCTCCAGCGCCCGCATGGTGACTTCCGCGCCCTTGTCGGTCAGCGTGGAGATCATCACCACCGGCATCGGGCGCAGCCGCATCAGCCGCCCCAGAAAATCGATGCCGTCCATGCGCGGCATCTCCACGTCGAGCGTGATCACGTCGGGGTTGAGCTCGCGGATCATTTCGCGCGCCACCAACGGATCGTTGGCCGCACCGACGCATTCCATATCGGGTTGTCTATTGATGATTTCGGTGAGCAGACTGCGCACCAGCGCGGAGTCGTCCACCACCACCACCCGGATCTTCTTCGTGGCCACTCTAATTCACCCTCAAAACTTAAAACAGGTCGACCGAGCCGCCCGATGTCGTTTGCGCCACTGCCACCGCATTGCCGCGCCGTTCGTTGACGATCTGCTCGGGATGGGCATGGGCCAGGCGCTTGACCATGGCCTTGCCGGAGACCGGAAAGAAACACACCTTGCGCGGATAGATGTCCAGCACGTCCTGCGACAACAGCGGGATGCGCTCGGTCTGCAGAAAGTCGATGACGAAATCGGTGTTGCGCTCGCCCACGTTCATGGTGGTGAAGTTGCTCATCACCTGCGCACCGCCAAAGATCTTGGCCTGCAAGGATTCGCGCCGCGCACCGCTCTTGAGCATTTCGTTGATCAGCAGCTCCATGGCGTAGGAACCATAACGGCCGAAGCCGGTGCCGTCGTCGCCATCGGGCAGCATGAAGTGGTTCATGCCGCCGATCTGCGCACGCGAATCCCATAGGCAGGCCGCAATGCACGAGCCCAGCACGGTCATGATCACCAGGTTTTCGTCGGACACGAAATACTCACCCGGCAGCACCTTCACGGCGTTGTACTGGAAATGATGGTCGTGGTAGAAAAACGAGGCCTCGCCCGGTTTGCGCCGCGCGCCCTTGAGCTCTTCGAGCGACGAGGTGTGCGCCACATGCGGAACGCCGTTGAGCGCGGGCGAATTGATGCGCGGGCCGCTGCGGCGCTCCAGGATCGGGCCGTTGGTCAGGGCGCCGGCAGCCATGCGCTGCGCCAGCGAGGGTCCGGATGCTCTTGGAATGTCCATGCTTTAGCGCCCCACGATTGCTTTATCGACGCTCATAGACCGTCTTTCCACGCAAAGTGAAGAGATCGCGCGACTCGCTGAAATTCTCGGCGTGCCCCACGAACAACATGCCGCCAGGTTTCATCACGCGATGGATGCGCTCCAGCACGCCACGCTGGGTCGGCGCATCGAAGTAGATCATCACGTTGCGGCAGAACACCACGTCGAAAGGTTCGCGAAACGGCCAGTCGTCGCGAATCAGGTTGACGCTGAGAAATTCAATGAACCGGCGAACTTCGGGCTTGGCGCGCACCAGGCCGGCATTGGAGTCCTTGCCGCGCAAAAAGAAGCGCTGCATGCGCTCGGGGCTCAGGCCCTTGAGGTTGTCCAGCCGGTAGATGCCCTGCGCAGCCGAGGCCAGCACCTTGGAGTCGATGTCGCTGGCCATGAGCTTGAAGGGCGCGTTGGCCCCAAGCGCTTCGAGCGCGGTCATCACGATCGAATAAGGCTCTTCTCCGGTCGAAGCCGCATTGCACCACACGCGCCACGGCGTGCCGGTGGGCTTGGACTTCAGCAGGGTCGCAAAAATCTCGAAGTGGTGCTGCTCACGGAAAAACGCTGTCAAGTTGGTGGTCAGCGCGTTCACGAACTCCTGCCACTCCGGGCCATCGTGGTTTTCCAGCCAGCCCAGGTAATCGCGAAAACTGTTGTGGCCCGTGTCGCGCAGCCGGCGCGACAGCCGGCTGTACACCATGGCATGTTTGCCGTCGTGCAGGCTGATGCCCGCATGCTGATAGATCAGCTTCTGCACACGTTCGAAATCGGCATCGGTCCAGATGAACTCACGCCCCTCCATCACTGGACCGGAGGAATTGGCGTTGGATTGCGCGGCGCGGCTCATGAACGACCTAGTTGGCCACCAGCCCCATGTCGACGCCCGACATCAGGCGCTCGATGTCCAGCAGGATCAGCATGCGCTCACCCACCGAGCCCAGGCCCAGGATGCAGCCGGCGTCAATGATGCTTTCGATGTCCGGCGCGGCCTTGATGCTCTCGGGCGGCAATTCGAGCACGTCGCTCACCGAGTCGACCACGATGCCGACGATGCGGCTGCGCAGGTTCAGGATGATGACGACGGTAAAGCTGTTGTACTCGGCTTCCGAGCAGTTGAACTTCAGCCGCATGTCCACGATGGGCACGATGGTGCCGCGCAGATTGACCACGCCCTTGATGAACGCGGGCGAGTTGGCGATACGCGTGGGCGACTCGTAGCCGCGGATTTCCTGCACCTTCAGGATGTCGATGCCGTACTCTTCCTGGCTCAGCCGAAAAGTCAAATATTCGCGTGCGGCGGTGCTGAGGTCACTGACCTTTTCTGCTGCTCCCATGAAGCTCTCCTTCAAATCTTTGGGTAATTTGGGTAATGGTGATGCGGTAATGCGGTACGCGCTTCAGTGGCGCGAGCGGCGCACCAGCGCCCCGATGTCGAGAATCAGGGCGACCTTGCCGTCGCCCATGATGGTCGCACCGGACACGTTGGGCACCTTGCGGTAATTGGATTCGAGGTTCTTCACCACGACCTGGTGCTGGCCCAGCAATTCGTTGACCAGCAGCGCCACACGGCTGCCTTCGGACTCGACCACGACCATGATGCTGTTCGACTTCTCGAAGTCGAAGCGCGGCACCTGGAAGATCTTCTCGAGCTCGATGACCGGCATGTACTCTTCGCGCACCTTGACGAGCTGCGAGCCTTGCGCCACCGTGCTCACGGCTTCGTCGTTCACCTGGAACGACTCCACCACAGAAGACAGCGGCAGGATGTAGACCTCGTCGCCGACGCTGACCGACATGCCATCCATGATGGCCAGCGTGAGCGGCAAGCGCACCGACACCTTCATGCCGTAGCCTTCGGAGGAATCGATGTCGACCGTGCCATTGAGCGCGGCGATGTTGCGCTTGACCACGTCCATGCCGACACCGCGGCCGGACACGTCGGTCACGGTCTCGGCGGTGGAAAAGCCCGGCGCGAAGATCAGTTGCCAGACTTCGGCGTCGCTCATGCCGTTGCTGACCTCGATTCCACGTTCGCGGGCCTTGCTCAGGATCTTCTCGCGCGACATGCCGCGGCCGTCGTCGCGCACCTCGATCACGATGGAGCCGCCCTGGTGGGAAGCCGACAAGGTGATGGTGCCGTGCTCCGACTTGCCCGCGGCGAGCCGGTCCTTCGGCATTTCGATGCCGTGGTCACAGCTGTTGCGCACCAGGTGGGTCAGCGGATCGGTGATCTTCTCGACCAGCCCCTTGTCCAGCTCAGTGGCTTCACCCTGGGTCACGAATTCGACCTTCTTGCCCAGCTTGTTGGCCAGATCGCGCAGCATGCGCGGGAAGCGGCTGAACACGATCGACATCGGAATCATGCGGATGGACATCACCGATTCCTGCAGATCGCGGGTATTGCGGTCCAGGTCGGCCAGGCCGGCGAAAAGCTGCTGGTGCAAGGCCGGGTCCAGGCCCTGGCTGTTTTGCGCGAGCATGGCCTGGGTGATGACCAGTTCGCCCACCAGGTTGATCAACTGGTCGACCTTCTTGATGTCGACGCGGATCGTGGTGGCTTCGAGCGGCGCCTGAATCGGCGCCTTGCCTGCGGCCGGCTCGGCCTTGCCCGCGGCGGCAGGCGCGGCAACGGCAACAGCCGCTACAGCCGCCGGCGCGGGCAAATCCACCGGCACACCAGGGGCGCCGGCGAAGAAGCCGAAGTCCTCCTCGTCGACACTCGTCAGGGACGACGCGGGGGTATTGGCTGCAGGCGCTGGCACACTGGCTGCGTCGGCGGCAACGGCCGGTGCGGCATCGGCCAGGTCTCGGATCTGTACCAGTTCCTTGGAGACATGGAAGATGAACAGGTCCAGCAGATCGCCGTCCGACGAACTGGTGTGCACCTCGTAGACACGGGTGTCGGGGCGGTCACTGGGCAGCGCACTCATGGTGCCCAGGCCGGGGATGTCACGAAACAGCTCCTGCAACGCATCGGCCTGCTCGGGCTTGTCCAGCGGACCAATGCGAATCTCGAGCGCACGGCTGCCATCGGCGCTTTTCGGCGCAGGCGCAGCGGCAACGACAGGTGCAGGTGCCGGCGGGGCAACCGGCGCCGGAGCAGGCGCGGCAGTTGCGGCTGGCACTTCGCCAGCGGCCAGCGCACTGATGCGCTTGACCAGATCCGACGTCGACACCGCGGCACCTTCGCCTCCGGCCTGGTGGCGCGCCAGCAGGCTGCGCGAAGCGTCGGCCGACTCCAGCAAGGCGTCGACCATGGGCGGAATCAGCTGCAGTTCATGGCGGCGCAATTTGTCGAGCAGCGACTCCATCTGGTGCGTCAGTTCGGCCACGTCGGAAAACCCGAAAGTGGCCGCCCCGCCCTTGATGGAATGGGCGCAGCGGAAGATGCCGTTGAGCTCTTCGTCTTCGGTTGCGGCCGGGTCCAGGTCCAGCAGCATCTGCTCCATCTGGTCGAGGTTTTCCCCGGCCTCTTCGAAGAAGATCTGATAGAACTGGGTGAGATCGAAATCGGCTCCGCCGGACGGTTCTTGGTGCATTTCAGCCATGCTGACTCCTGTTGTTCTGGGACACTTTGCCGGACGGCCTCAGCGCATGACCTTCTGGATGACTTCGATCAACCGCACGGGGTCGAACGGCTTGACCAGCCAGCCTGTCGCCCCCGCGGTGCGGCCGGCCTGCTTCATCTGATCGCTCGACTCGGTGGTGAGCATGAGGATGGGGGTTGTCTTGAAATTCGGGTGCTGGCGCAACAAGCGCGTCAACCCCAGGCCATCGAGTCGCGGCATGTTCTGGTCGGCAAGAACCAGATCGATGGCATGGGTCTGCGCTTTTTCGTACGCATCCTGACCATCGACCGCCTCCACCACGTGGTAGCCCGCCCCGGTCAACGTGAAGGACACCATCTTCCGCATGGAAGGAGAGTCGTCGACGGCTAGTATCGAATACATGGAAAAACTCCAGCTAAGTAGGTGCTTGTTCGTGGAACAAATGAATAGGTCAAAAAAGCTCGATGGAGCCGGCGTCCATTTCGCTCTGCGTCACCGGATTGGGGCGGTCGGGCGCCATCTCGGCGAAGGGCGCGGCCTCCTCGCCTTCTTCCTGGCCCATCGACTCCGAGGCCAGCCTGAATGCACAACCCTGCAAAATCTTGGTCGTGTGCACAATCAGTTGCGACGCCATGTCCTGGAATTGCAACTCCGTCACCGCCGACCGCAGTGTGCTGCGAACATCGTCCAGGGCGGGCAGATCGGACAGTGAGGTGTGCGCAAGTTCTTTGTTGGCAGCATCGAAACGCAGCATTAAATTGTCCATGGTGTGGCTCAGCAAGCCTTCCAGGCGGCTCAAATCGTGCATGACCACCATCAACGAGTCCTGCAATTCCGCCACAACCATGACTGGCAACTGGACTGCGGGTCCGGGTGAGGCTGAAGGCTCTGTTTGCATGTATTCTCCGTTGCAGCAGTCAAGCCATGGCTGAATTTCCAGGTACGGGGCCTGATATTAAATCCATTTGACAAATTGTTACCCGCATCTTCGTATTTTCGACCCCAAAAGCGTTTCGCTTAAGACATTCTTGCCACACACGTTTTCCCGAACCCTCTCTGCGGCGCGGTCTCCATGACTCCGATCCCCTCCACACGCCCGATCCAACTGCTGCACCTGGAAGACTCCGAGGTGGACCATCAGCTCGTGTGCCGGGCCCTGCGCAAGCAGGGCATGGAGTTCCACATGGTCCGGGTGGAAACCCTGGGCGAATTCCAGGAACAGATGCGCTCCGCCTCTTTTGATCTGATCCTTGCAGATTACCGCTTACCGGGTTTTACCGCCATCGATGCCTGGCAGGCCTTGTTGCAACAACAACGGCAGCCGCCCTTTGTACTGCTGTCGGGCGCGATCGGCGAGGCTGCGGCCGTGGACGCGATCCGCCTGGGCTTCAGCGACTACCTGCTGAAAGACGACATCAACAAGCTGGCGCATGTCATCGAGCGCGCCATCGAAGTGCGCGAGACACGCCTGGCCAAGGAGCGCGCCGACGCCGAACTCGCCGCGTCCGAACGCCGCCTGGCGGAACTGGCCGAACACCTGCAGATCTCCATCGAGCAAGAGCGCGCGGCCATCGCCCGCGAGATCCACGACGACATCGGCGGATCGCTCGCGGCCGTCAATCTCGACCTGGCCTGGCTGGCCCGGC
>Ga0307513_10011606_pt1 | contig 10938 bp, 4 predicted proteins | sample 15_EM_MG_FD_202174 | JGI IMG/M metagenome (GOLD analysis project Ga0307513, IMG submission 202174) | Populus trichocarpa ectomycorrhiza microbial communities from riparian zone in the Pacific Northwest, United States - 15_EM | ecosystem: Host-associated > Plants > Roots > Unclassified | place... | reverse complement strand
AATTATAGAGGATGCTGGAACATGTATAAGAATATGATAATCTTTTTTTTAAAAAAAAATTGGCTAAATTTATTATTTATTAATTTACATTAACATTAATCAACAAAAAAACTAAAGGAATAAACATTTCAGTGTGTTGTTCATGTAGACACTCTCACAATCACTTTTCACATGGCAATTTTTAGATTTGTTTTGTTTTGGTCAGAAGTTAATATTTTTTTCCTAGAATTTTTTCTTCTCTTCGGATTACAAGGTGTCGGGGATTGTTCCAGAATTAAATGATTGGTTGATTTTACATAATTGAATTCTAATTGTTGTAAAAGCCAAAATTAAAACAACAAGGATCATAATTGACTTCGACAAAAATTAACAGCCTTTTTCCATGTATTTTGTTCAAGAGACGCATAAAAATACACTTTAGTCCCTCAATTTTTATTTTTTAAATATTTATCCCTTTCATCTTTGAATTTTTTGTTGCGATCCTAAATTGCATTTTATTACATTTTAGTTCTTGTATCTTCAAAGAGAAAAGAGAAAATTATTGATAAATTTTAAGAGAGAGAAAGCTCTCAAGCATACGGATTGTGACTATAAATAACTTTGATTTGGGTGTATATAAATTTGGTTTTAAAAGAGGAACGCAATGGATGTGGTTTCCACTTTCAATAATGGTGAAAAAAATTGTTTAAAGCCCAAAAAATATTTTGATTTGATTTGATTTCATATTTTCAAGTCATATTAGAATGTATTTTGCTTTTAAAAACATGATTTTAGATGTTGTTGGAAAGTTTTCTTCATGTGTTTTTTAAATATTTATTTTAATTGCTTTTAGTTTTTACACAATAAACAACATAGCTAAAAAAAGAAATATTTTTTTTAAAATATACATTAATAGGAAAAGGAGGATTTATATTAAAAAAAATCAATATTTTTCTATAAAATTAAAATTATTACTGTTCTTATGAAAATTCATTTTTACTTTCATATAATTAAATAAAATTGAAGAACACTCTACAACCCAAGATCAAATATCTTTATATACATTTATTTTTTATTTTCTTGCTCTAGTCTTTAGTTATCATTAACATCTATTTTTATAATTTATTGATTTATATAATTTTAAATTTATTTTTTTAAATACACACATCAAATTTCTAATTCTCAATTAAATTTCTTCATGATACTAGAAAATGTGTTCACAAGGCTACATATTGTTTTTTTATGTGTTATAAATTAATTTGAAATCTTATTTACAGAGTAGCATGGATACTGAGCTTGTATGATTTGGACACCCTGAACACGAAGGAGATTACATACTCCTGCATGCAAATTGACTATTTTTTCTATAAAATTTTGGTATTTGTAGCACATACGTAAATTCCTAATAAATATCCAACCAGAGACACATGATTGCATGATTATTAATAGAAAAACAACGTAATTGATTAAAATTAAATTAATACATTCAATTGTGAAATACCAAATAAACCAAACATTTGATAAACACAATAAACCCAGTAACAAAACCTAATAAACTTTGGAAAAACACTGCAATTGGAACAATGTAATAACGGTTTTGTATTTTCCGTAAAAAAATATTGAACTGGCTATTAAGGGTAATGAGGTATTTTTAAAAGGTTAAATAGTCATTACCATATTGATCATGGATAAATATATTGTTTTGCATTTTTAAAACACAATGAAAAGACTAAAATACCACTAAAAACAAGAATTTTAAAATTAGAAAAATAGCATCCAAGAGTTTTTTTGTATTTTCCTACTGTTTTTTCCATAGTTATTAAACCCGGCCAAGGGGCCGGGTCTTGGGTTTCATGGGTTAACTCGGGAAAGTTAAAAAAAAAATTAATATTTCATATGAAAAAATCCATGTAAATATAGATTATACATAATATGAAGTTTAAAAAAATATTTTAAAAAGTTTTTTTATCCCACATTAAAAAGATATTATGTTAAGCTTTTAAGTTGAAGTATTTAAACTAAAAAAGTTTTTTATCCCACATTGAAAAAACATAACTTTTTCCTTGGGAACATAGAGTATATATACTAATAGGTTTGAATCTCACATTGAAAAACCATTACTTTTTTCATGGCAACATGGAGTATATATATGAAAGGGTTTCAAATCTCACATTGAAAAGATACTATGTTATCCTTTTAAGTTGAAGTATTTAAACCAAAAGGTTTTTTTATCCCACATTGAAAAAACATAATTTTTTTCTTGGGAACATAGAGTATATATACGAAAGGGCTTCAAATCTCATATTGAAAAGATACTATGTTATCCTTTTAAGTTGAAGTATTTAAACCAAAAGGTTTTTTTATCCCACATTGAAAAAACATGATTTTTTTCTTGGGAACATAGAGTATATATACGAAAGGGCTTCAAATCTCATATTGAAAAGATACTATGTTATCCTTTTAAGTTGAAGTATTTAAACCAAAAAGTTTTTTATCCCACATTGAAAAAACATGATTTTTTTCTTGGGAACATAGAGTATATATACTAATGGGTTTAAAATCCCACATTTGAAAAAAAAAACCTAGGTCTCGTCCGGGTTCACCTGGGTTGACCCGCCGGGTTGCCCGGGTTTGGCCGGGTTGTTGCCACAACCGGTCTTTTATTAAACCCTGACCGGTCTAGCCACCAGGTCCTGGGCTGGCCGGGTTTAATAACAACGGTTTTTTCATTATAAACAAGTTGGTTAAGGGTAAATTTGGTACTTGAATAAATATAAAATATAATTAAAAAGATAAAAGTGGTTGGCACATGCAACACACGTGCTAATGTGTGGGAGGCGCCGACACCCTTCAGACGGCTTCTCTTGGTAGCCAAAAATCCCCTTTCCCTGTGTTGTGGAATCATTACACCGAGATCTTCTTGGTGAGGTGACACATGGCAATGTTGGAGTGGTGGTGCGAAGCCAATGCCTTTTTTTATCTTCTCCTCCCCTCGAACATTGCACCGGCCATGCAAAATTTTAGAGTTGTCATCTTATTAATTGAGACTTCAACTTCGGTCCTTGTTCTTTTGATTTATAATTTTTTGTTCTTGGTTCTTTTGTAAAGTTTTGATTTGTATTTTATTTCATCATTCAATCCCAATTTGTGATATGCTATTTTTTTTCAATTAGATATTCATTTTTTTTTTGTCTTTTTTGTTTTGGGATCTTTTTGTTAAATTGATTTGTCTTTTTAATTTCACCATTCAATATAAAATTTGTAGTTGTCCTCTAATTTATTCTTATTTCAATTTTGATCCTCATTCTTTTAATTTTTATTTTTAGTTTTGGATCCTTTTATGCAATTAATTTTTTTTCTTCTAATTTTATCATTCAACGTTTGATTGTTTGAGAATTGGACTTCGTAATTTTTATAAATAAGATGTTTTTAGTCTAATGACTTGAGTCACACGTTTGAAAAGTTAACGTATGTTGACATCTTTTTTTTGTTTTTGTTTTTGTTTTTATTTATTTTATTTTTTGATTTCATCATTTGATATTGGTTTTTTTTTAAAATAGGCTTTGTGATTTTCTTCATTTTCTTTTCTATTGGTTTTTCCTGATTTCATGATATAGATCGCGGTTTGAAGGATTAACCTGGATTGACTTGACTATTTTTATGAGATTGTTTTTTAAAGTAATTTTAATCTTTTTTCAAACATCTTTCTGTATGAAAAAAATCTAGCTAGACGACTTAGCCTGGGTCCATGTCTAGTAAACTTCTAAGAGATCTGAACTTCAAAATGTTTTCATTGTAACAAATATATAATATTAAAATGAATTGTAAATCATTATGCAGCTTTACTGTTCACATAAAAAATGAAATTCTTTTTTGTTTTTAATTCAACCCCTCATTTTTTTCCCATGTCTCCCCATTTTATTATTTCAATTTTGTACTTTTTTTCTTCTCAATTTCAGCCTTATACTCTTCTTTCAAACAATCATCCAAGTTGTTTTTAGATCGATTAAGTTAATTAGATCATGTCAGGATAACTCCTATATAATTTAATTTAAACCTAGGCTAATCAAGGAGTCGGGTTGATAATTTTTTTTTCTAGTAAATTTCATGCTCATATTTTTATTATTGGTTGGCTATGTTGTTTTTGGACAAACCAAGTCAATTGAATTGTGTTAGGGTGGTTCTCACACGATTTAATTTTAAACATTGAAAAGATAAGAAGTTGAGTTGATAGTTTTTTATGTCAATTTTATCATGAAATTTTTTTACCAGTCAATTGAGATATTTTTGGACTAGTTAAGTTGATTGAATCACACCAAAATAACTTTGGTATGATTTAATGTTAAACTCAAGTTAATTAAAAAGTAAGATAAAAAGGTTTTCAGTTCAATGTTAAACTCAAGCTTCAGATAGCAATATGACTAATATCCATGCCTTTGTTTGTAGGATGCATCAAGGAGATAGGCTTGGTAGACGTGGGATAAGATTCATTAAAGGAAGGGGCAATATTTGCTACTTCTTTTAGATTTTGCTAGCAAATTGAAGTAACTAAGTCCAAAAAAAGCTTATTTCCAAATATGACTATGCAAACATGGATAATGGGGTAAAGGACACCTTCTTTCTACCATAAATATCAACCTCGTAACATTGGTGCAAGGATCTTCTTCGAGGTCTTTGAACCTAAAATGCCATTCATTTGAGCCAAGCTAGCAGTAGCAGTGAGAGGGAATAGGCTACTGTTTTTCATGGTTAGAACACCGAGAAAGTATTTGGTATGATGGACATGATAATCTTTTTATGAAATTGTTTTTTTCCCTTATGTTTTTTTTTTCACTCGTGACAATTGTAAAAACAAAAATTAAAAAACCCCTCTCCCCTTCCCTCTCACTTGAATTCATTCCCGGTGGGACCAAACACTACCTACCACAAACAACCTTCGTTTGGTCAGCTTCTTATACTCAAAATCAAAAAACATCACCTCACAGCTGTCGTTTCCTCTCCCTTCTCTCTGCTTTTTTTGCTCATCTACATTTCCTTTACGTTAACATGACTCTCTGAGTTGCAATGGCCTACGTACGCTTGTTTTCACTCTCGGGTGTACCTCATATGTAATCCCATCTTTATTATCAATTAATGGAGTTTTTTATAATTAGCCGTCGGTTATTTATATTTTTCATTAAGATGAGTTGTTTGAGCCTTTACTCTTTAGTCTAATATCATCGTGAACTCCAAAGTTTGAGTGTTTAGAATTGATTGCGAGCATCCAATGGTCGAAACAATATGAGTTGTTCGTAAGTTCTCAGCTATAGTGTTAGAAATTTCGTACACCCGATTTCTATTAGGTCAACTAGATAATCCTGCCTTCAACTACAAATCCGGATCGAGATCTGAATGGGTCAAAGGATCATCCTTCTATTTCTCCTTCAACCAGCTGTTATATGTATTTTGAAAAGAAAAAAAATAAATTCATCAAATTTAAGGAAATAATAACTTAAGAAAAAAATAATTGGAAACCAATATACCATAAAGTGCTGAGCTCGGCTATCCATGCCTTGTTGCATCCCTTTTTTGGCGGTCATCACTCTATACATGCGTTTTAACAAAAAGCTTCATCGGGTTTAGCTCGTGTCCAAGAACCATAGCCTACATGATAAAAATAGTCTGTTAAATATATTTCTAAAAAAACAACTAATAAAAAAATGATTGTGATAAAAAAAAATCCTACCATTCACTTCATATACGAAACAAACAGAATAGAGCTGTCATTGAGCGTGGTAATAGAACCATGAACACGCCAGTTCTAATTTTCTGCACTGGACTGTGATCGTCGCGTGAAATGAGTCGATGTCATGTGTTGAATGTATTCTGTCCATGTAGCCTCTAAGATATACGACGGTCTAAAATCCTTTCAAACTGCCATATCATTTCAACCTAGAAACTCTCTTTTTTTTTCGCATATTTTTTGGCTTTTTTTTTCACCACATACAAAAAATCATGCAACCTATATAGTACAAATTAATTATCTATTATTAAATGAAAAATAAAATTTTAATATTTGGAATAAAAAATTTATCCTAAATTCGATCTTATCTAATTGCAGCGTGATTCTTCCAAGGTCTCCTCGTAACATTATTATCAGCTCTCTACCATTTGAATTTTCCCTTGAAGTAAAAATTTATAAAAGGAAAATTTCAATAATTTCAATAAACTAACCAAATTAACATAAAAAATATTAAGTTAAAACTAATCTTTAACCTTGAAAATCATGCATCGACCTGCGATTTTCATTCAGAATGTTTGAAAACTTGGCTTAATTGAAACAATGGGATTTCCATCGACGATTTAAAGGTCGATGTTATTGTTCTCGCAGCTTCAATATTTGTAGACCTGAAATTGCATTCGTTAAATGAAATTATTTTTTAAAACATTATTAAACATGTCGTTCTAAAAGCAAAACAAACTTACATTGAAAGGTCATCCTTCCACTGGACCTCGTACTTGCGGATAAATGAATCCCACTATGAAGTCCCCCTTCGACATTTCGGCATCTCACTCAAAGAGCTCGCGTCGTGAGTCGATGCTTATGCCTTAAGTGTTTGTTCTTGGTTGGCATCTAATGACTCGTGGTCATCAACATCGCTGCTAGAAGAACTAGCAGTGATCTTGTCCTCACAATGTGCAATAAACTTTCTCCTAGGCATTTACACGAATTAACAGATAAAAAAATAAATGATTCCTATTTAAAAAAATAATTCGATAACACCTCCCATATATAGGAGACTACCCAAAATTTTTAAACCTGCAAATGCACAATATATGTGCCACAAACCAGATGGTTTTATTCAATTTCTTCTAACAATTTAGCATAATTAAATTTCGTAAAAAAATTTCATTTACACACACACACACACCAAAGATAGATGTAAACAAAGATAAAACAAAGACAAAACAAGTACGTGGCGTTGTTACACCTAAGAATGATCTTAAGATCTGGTCACAGATTTCCAGCTGATATACTTGATTTTAAAATAAAATACAAAACTATAAATAAATTTCTAATGTGAATGAAGAGGTAAGTCTAGAAATGACAGGATCTTCTAGCAAATACAAAGCATACTTAATTTTGTAGAAATATAAATACAGAATAATGAGTAGAATTTAAATATATATAGAAATGAGATTTAAAGAAATCTTACTTAAATTTGTATAGAAACCAGTATAAGAGATATAAGTTATAAGGTTTGAATAAAAAAATATGGATTTGTTTAAAAGATAATAGATGGCAATATAAAAGGTTACAAGGAATTACAAAAAAAGAGTATTGATGCCTTATACAGAGAAACTCGTCTATGCAGTTTTGCCTCTAAAGCTTGAGAGAAGGCTCTTTATATTTTTAGTTATTTTATATAATTAAAATTATTTTTTTATTTCATCATTCAATATTTGATTGATTGAAAATTGGACTTCATGATTAGTTCAAATTAGGTGCTTCAGGTCTAATGACTAGGGTTACAAGTTTGAAAATTTAACTATAGTTTTTCTTTTTTTAAAAAAAGTTTTATAATTCTTTTTAATTTTTTATTTGGTTATTCCAATCTCATTATTTATATTGTAGATTTGACAAAATTTCTCTGGTTGGTTCGATTTGATTACCGTGGTTATAAATTTACCATGACTTATTTGTTTTTATCTTATTTAAACATCTAATCATTATTTTAAAAATAATAATTTAGCCATGCTTTAATTAACATATGAAAGGAAATATTTATGGTAGAAACAAAAATACTAATAAGTGACCAGAGATACCATTAATATTTAATAATGAGATGGCCATGTTGGATCTGGCCACTGAATTCTATGTATAAGACCTAAGCCCATTTAGTAGTTTCCGGATTTGCCCATTTAAACAAGGAACATTATCATCAAGGGGGCTTCGCTGTTTTTTATTTTTTATTTTTAAAAATATTATTCTTTTTAATAGTTTAAAAAAGAAAATAAAATATCAATTCTCATGGTTGGTTTAGTGGTTGTATATGTGATAGTTTTCATTACTTGAACAAAATCTGAATTTCAATTACTATATATTTTTTTAATCTATTTTATATCTTAAAATCATTAATATTCTTATATAAATCATTACAAATTGTCATTCTATTAATCTTTTTTAATGCCACTTGAATGCTTTGCTTTTCAACCTGGTAATTAATGTATAGTTTCTACATTATAAAAGTTGGTTTTTTTTAGTGTTAATTAAATGGGAAAAGTGATTTGATATTAAAGATATGTTTTTTGAAAGAAAAAGACTTTGAACAAAAACTTTGTATAATATATTTATTATTTATTATTTTTTTTAACAATATGCAAGATTTTATTATAAGATTTATTCTTAAGATTTATATTGTATATTTTTTTCAACTATGAATAAGAAAAATCTCTAATGTCATTTAAATTCATTTCAAGGTCTTTATGTTGTTTAAAAGTATTTTTTTAATAAAAAAAATATAATCATGTACTATAATATGCATTACAATTTTTTGTAAGTTAAGTTTCTTTTATTTATATGATGTCAATATATATATTTGGATTGGATACGTCTATTGGCCTAGAATATGACGACCAAATGGTAGCCAGAAAGTCAAGGTATGAGTATTTTTTTATATTTTTTTACATTTAAAAAACATCGTAGAGACCTAAATAAACTATTACATGGCTTCAAACAACCCAAAAAATCATTCAAAAAACCAAAAATAAACCTAAATTGAAAAAAACCCTTTCCATCTCTATATCTATTCCCTTAGGCAAGGTGAAGGCTAAAAAATACCTTAGTGAAACTTCTCTTATCGAATGAAACTCGTTAAACTATAAACAATTTTTTTTTTATGGATGGAATTAATGCATACCAAGTTTTCTCAATCTTCCATCATAATCTAGAAACTCTTTCTTTTCTTTCAATCTAAGGACTAAAATATAAAGTTGTATATCAAAAATGATTTTTTTAAAAACTATAAGGACTGAAAATGTCTCCATTAGAAAGGTAGATGATCAAAGTAAATTTTTTATTTGAATTTTAAAAGCACAACTTAATTTCTTGAAGTTTTTCACTTTAGTCTTTTATCCTTGAATTTTATCCTTCTGTAGTAAATTAAAAACAATTGGTTGCTAATTTTGTTTCAAAAGGATCAAATCATAGAGAAAAAACTAGATAGATGGTCTGCACTTTGTTACGGGGCAGGCTGATTTTTTCTGTAGTGTAAAAAAAGATGCCTAAGCGTTATTATTGGATTTTAAATAAGGGGAAAAAATCATCAATCTCCTATAATAAAAATACAGAAGGATGAAATTAGAAAAAAAAATCAATGAAAACAAAGTATTAAAAAAGAAAGCACTAGCAAAACCAAGTGAAGTTGTCAAAACTGCGAGCAGAACCAAGCAGACGATCATTATTTTATAGGTGGCTCGCTCTATATTGTAGACCTATCATTTTTTTTTATTGTAGAAAAGATATTGAGACAATGCTTTTTTTTTTTTAAAAAAAATCCTAGATTATGATCATTGACTTAAGATCCAAAAATATTAAAAAACAATAAAAAAATGGTTGAGCCAAACTTAGTGAACCTGCTACATCCATGGCTCGAGACATGATAATGTGATAACTCAATAGAAAAAAAATGTAAATAAACAAAGAATACTAATTTCTAAAAACACAATTAAAAAAATAAAATTCCTTCAAGTATTGTCTCAAATTAAATGTAAATGATGAAATCAAAAAAATTAATTTAGTAAAAAACTAAAATAAGGCCAACCATATTTTTCACTGGAAAAAAAAATCAAAATGATACAAACCTTGTAAACTCAGATTAAACTCCCAAACTTATAATCCATTAAATTCTTGACCCGGGTTCAATTCAGGAGCTCAACACCTAAAAAATTAAATGTTTGATGATGAAATCAATTAATTCAACTCAATTCAAAAACAAAATTTCTTAAGAAAATCTAAATGTAACAAATACAAAAAAGAAAAGAAAAGAAAAAACTAAAAGCAAGGCGACCAAAGTAATTTTAAAATTGACTATAAAAATCTCATTTAAGAGAATTAAAAAAATAACAGAATGGTAAAGGATAGAAAAAAGCTTTTAAAAAAGCAAAAAAACCATGGAAACCCATATTCATGTCAACTTTGTAAATCAGAGTTAATTTTTTAAACTTGTAAACCTTTAAATTCTAGACCCGGATTAAACTAAGAATCTTAATACTTGTTTAATTAAATATTGAAAGATAAAATAAAAAAAATCAATCTAAAAATCTTGAAGATAAAAAAAAAATACAATAATAAAAAAATTAGATTTGATAGGAAAAAAACAAAAAAAATATGATGAATTTTGTTTTTTAAAAAAACTTCAAAAACCAACAGAACCACATTCGATAAATCTAAGTACTCCCCTTTTCTTTTTGTCTTTTTCTTTTTGTCTTCATGCAGAGAACACATGACGAAGAATGATCCGCGTGTGCGCGGAAGGCGAGAGACGTTGACATTGAGCTGGTATGGCTGGTTCATCCAAACTTGATGGTGATGGCACACTGCATGATGGATCTTCTTCAGCTATTAGTGGAAAGACAACCCATTTGAAGGTCACGATCGTTATAAGCTTATCTCTTCTCATCGGTGGTTGTTTTCCTCAAACTCAAACTCAAACGCAGGGTGGAATTGTAAAAAAATTCAATTTTGTTTTTACCAATGCCAAAAACAATTTGACTCGTTGCGAGGAACGAATGTAGTATGAATTAATGAAAGAATAATAATAAAAAAAGCAACATGTATGTGATGGATTAAGAGTATGTTAATGCTAAAGTTGTGGTCATGTGGAAGGATAAAGAGCTAGAAAGAGATAGCTGTCATGAAATATTGAATGCAAGGGACGTGTGACTTATGGCAGTGCATGGACGGACCTCTATTTTGGA
>Ga0307513_10011605_pt1 | contig 10938 bp, 7 predicted proteins | sample 15_EM_MG_FD_202174 | JGI IMG/M metagenome (GOLD analysis project Ga0307513, IMG submission 202174) | Populus trichocarpa ectomycorrhiza microbial communities from riparian zone in the Pacific Northwest, United States - 15_EM | ecosystem: Host-associated > Plants > Roots > Unclassified | place... | reverse complement strand
CTATCCCCTTGGCGCCCGTTCTTGTGGTAAGTCGACAGCCTCGCCTCATTGACGACACTCTTGACTGACACGACGATCTGTTAGATCTTTCTGTAATCGCTGTCGGGATGCATTACTCGTACGTCGTTGTACATGCACGAATGTTAACGGCCTACAGATTGTATCCATTGCCGCCCATCTTTTTCAAGAGGGGCACAGCACAGCATTACGTTGCATAGCCAGCGCTGGCTATGCAACGTAAGCACCCCTATCTCCTTTTCCGTGTTGCATTGGGGAGCCTGGCTCTGCAACATAAGCACCCCTATCTCCTTTTCTGCGTTGGGTAGCCTGGCTCTGCCACGTAAGCAAGTTCGGATCCACCCAGTGCGCTATCCCCTTGGTGCTCGTTCTTCGACAGCCTTGCCTCATTGACGACAGACACTCTTGACTGACACGACGATCTGTTAGATCTTTCTGTAATCGCTGTCGGGATGCATTACTCGTACGTCATCGTACATGCACGAATGTTAACCGTTTGTTAGTTTAGTATCACAGCCCTGTACCTCGCTCATGAAAAACGGCCCTGATATTTCATCCTTTAGGTATCCCATAGCTCCATGTAGATCCCGCCTCCCTCTGTTATTTGTTGTACTTATTAGTTTGCCATGTACTGTATATGATCGTGTACCTGTATATAAGTTGATTTTTCATATCTTATCTAGATTATTATATAAGGTATTCTGGGCGATGGAATGTTGATGTTGATAAATTACATATCGTTTATCTACATGATTACATAAGCTTTCCCAGGCAATGGAATATTGTGTAAGTACATTGCGGGAGGCTGGGTTTATTATAAAAGACTCGTAATCTACATGATTATATAAGGTAGTCCGGGCGACGGAATGTTGATGTTGATAAATTGATATTGTTTATGTACATGATTACATAACTTTCCCAGGCAATGGAATCTTGTGCACATTGCGGGAGGCTGACTTTAAAAGATGAGCTTTTATAAATAAAAGACTCGTAATTGGGTTATTGGATAGTACTCGAGTGTATGTACAAAGTATATCGAGGTGTATATTTGAGACAATGAGAGGCCCGGGTGAGGCATGTCGCTGTGGGCTAGACGAACTGACTAAGCCTGACTTTGGGCTGTCCAAAACAAAAGAGAGTTATCCTTTATGGCTAGCTCACGCCGGTGCCTTATTTTTTTTTAGAATCCACTAATGTAGGTCGTCGGTGAGGCACCAAAACAATTTTTATGCAAAGCCGTCTCAATTTGACTGAGTACTGGCAAGTGCATTCACGTGAAAGCTTCCTCCCAACGGGCTGTGACTGCCGGGTTCATCTACCGCTTTAACGCGTCAAATGACAAAAATATGGTATTTATGATTAGGTATAACTATACAGGCTTTACACGCTTCCGACAGTGTTCAAGAGGATGTTGGCAGTGTTGAGATCAGCTGCAACGGCTGCACGCGCCGCGGGCGCTTCAAGTTGGGTATTTCCGATTCTGTTGATTGAAGCGTAGCAGGCGGTGAGACAGGAGAGGGAGACGCTGTTTGAATCCGGGGAATAGGGAGGAACACATCCAGCGAGCCCAAATCGGCGAGGTCAATATCACTGCTGTACATCAACGACTCGGAGTAAGCCTGAGTATTGTGGCCTTCCGAGGAATACTGTGACATTGCACGACTAATGCCCGAGTATTCTGAGCGTCGCTTGAGTTGTCAACGAAATAGAAGGTTGAAACACAGTCGACATCATTACCCATCAACAAGTCCGTGAATGAAGTATTGTCTAGTGCCGAACTCATATCAGTACAAAAACTGGGACGTGCAGGAATTGACTAGAGAGCTGGACTCACCGTAGGTATTTGAATCATGTCCAAAGTTCGATGGCTCCTGAACGCCTCGTGTGGTGATGCGGCCCACCGACTTGGGGCTGAAACTGACCATTTGTGGGGCCTTCGGAGTCTTCAGGTCTGGACTGGGGAGAATAAGATTTCGGCGGAATCAAATCAAACTTGCCAACTGCGGCATCAGGGTCGTCACCCTCCTCAAGCTTTTCCACTGCAAAATAAACTGAACGTACCATCGGAATAGCTTTCGAACTCTTCACTACTGCCGACTTGAGCCCTCCTTCGAGCAAATTCAACCTCTGCAAAAGCAACAGATACTCTCCCATTCGAGCTCGCTTCAACTTCCTTGGGAATTACCACCTCTAATTTCTTCGCAACACCCGCAGTCGGCTTCCCAGATGTACTTATAATAATAATAAAGTTATACAGGGGTTGAACACGAGAAAGGTGTCATGTTCGTCAACAAATATAACTATCCCGGTACCCAGTACTACCTGCTATCCATTGTCCCAATCCCACCAACGAGCGCTTCTTCAGCTGTCGATTGCCCGTCGATGAATGTTGTATGTCGGCATATCCTGGATTCCCATATCCCTGTCGGACCTTGAGTTCCGATCAACATCAGCAAGGCTGAGCGTGGAACCATGCGGTTCTCGTCCACGCTAACATTAGGTGAGTTTGCAATTACCAAAGAATCTGGGATTTGGAAACACCAGCGTCGTTCACCGGCAGTGTGGACGCGAAGATGAGGCACCCTCGGCAACTAGACTGACCATTCGGCAGACTCGGCGCTGACTGGTTTCGTCAGCCACCCCGCCTTTCCCCCCGCCTTTCCTCCCGCCCAGCGTTGTACGTTTTGATATTCAGCAGGTGCTTTAGCTGTTCCTGCCGTGTATGTAATTTGTAATGCTAATAGTAGACCGAGATTTAATGTTCGAATACATCATTCCTCGGTAAATTTAGAGATAATAGGAACATGAGATACATGCAAAAGTACATAATACTAGCAACGCCTAGCATCTGGACTATAATAAATGTCTACATTTATCAGAATTAAACTGTCAACTAGTGGTATTATGGGAGACCATATGGTCCTAGGGGATTAATCTATGCCTGCCGTTGTCTGCAACGGCGAGCTCTGGGAAAGCTCTGGGCCTCTGGCGGGAACAGATGATGTGAGCGAGAGGAGGATATTGAGTGGCTGATGGTGACTCGCGCTCTTCCAAATGGATCATCATTGGGCGAACGAGATATCGTGCGCTGCTCAGGGGGAATAGGGAAAGCCTGAGATGAATGGTAAAATTTTTGTAGGAGAAATTTTTTAAGTTCAAGTGTTGACTCTGCCCCTCAGCGTTGCTTTATCGCTATCCGGACCTCAGTACCGACTGGCCATTTACGGACCCAAAATGGATCAAACCTCCGGCCAAAATTCGGGCTTTCTGTCCACATACGGACATACCCCATATACCAGGGTCCTGTCTTAAGTACATCCAGCTCACTGACATTGGAAATTGGATTGTCACTCGAAAAATTGTCTGTTATTTAGATTAAATAGTCAATGTCTACTGAGTGGTGATATTTAAGCACCCTAAAGTGGTTAGATTGCACTCCAGGATCCCTTTTGTCACTGAGATTTGGTGTACCCCAAACTTTATTCATGGCCTATGATGGTCGAACTAACTAACCAGGACCCCGTCCGGGATTCTCAGGCCGGTGCCCCCTTGCTCAAATACCTGTACTCTCCGCAATTGATTTTGTCAGGAGGCCAAGTGCAACGTATTGAATTTTGAAAAAAAATTTCATATGTATTGATGGAAAATTTTTTCAAAATTTTTTTCAAACTTCAATACGTAAATGCAGTTGTAACAGCCGTCTTTGACACACTCGGCCTCCTGACCTCAAATCAACGGCGGAGAGCAGGTGTTCCTAAGAAATTTTCAAATCATGTGAAGCGCCAGTGTTCAACCATAGAAGAACACGGTTTACCTAGGCAGGAAACGAATCTGTTGGCCCCTTCAGGGACCAATGCTTCTTTGTCTCCCATGGGAAACACGGTTGTCATTTCTAACGGTAGAAATAATGTAAAGAATAGTCCGTAATTGTAAACTTCACCTAATGTGCAGTATCACCTTTGGTGTCCGGAACTTGATCAGGCACCGGCGAGATGGAAAGCGTGGGCGGAAATGATATCATAGCAGCCTGATTACGTAGTTCGTTAGTCCAACCAAACTGGCTTTCAAAAAAAAGATCGACACCACATTTGCACCGCATGTTTTTTTTCAATGCCGGTGCCCCCTTGGATCTCACAGGCGCGATTGTGGTTTTAATTTCCATATACCTGGGTCGCAGGCGGTGGCGGTTCTAAGTAACTACTTACGTTCAAAACTTAGGCTGTTGGGTTTGTTTAAAGTGACACCACGCACAAAACACAATGTTCAGGTCTTGTCCCCCTCGGACACTTGAAATCCACTTCATTGAATTCAAATCCTGACTCCAGCCTCCTCATCTTATGTCACCCAATAACCGCGCCCGAGCCTTGGATACAGTCTTGCATCCAGCTGCGCATCGTGCGCCCCCGGAAGAAGGCATGACTGGTTCCCGACCAAACGAAGGACCGACCGCCACTACCGTACCCTGGCACATCAGGGCCTTATCATTCTTCACCCTGTATGGCGAACTTTCTGGCGCGTGTACACCAGAAGAATTTGCATCGCTGCGATCAAGGTTACTACAGGAATGGTCATTCGATGGAGGTCTCGTACGTCGGTTTACAACTGTGCCTCTTGACTCGCAGTTCATTCACCACTCAACGTATAGCTCCTGGGTGTTTCCGCGTAATTTTTTCGCCATACGTTGGCAATTTGGCAAGCTAACCACCACAGCTAGTGTGGACGCAGCGATATTAGCAATAACTGCAGATTCCATCTTCAAGATCGGCTCCTATGCGTACACCGCTGTTGCCACGAGCATCTTCGCATGTGGCCTTGGGATTGCCTGCGACGTATGGTTCCTGCTCCGTTACAATTGGATAGACTTGGAGAGTTTCATTGTGCGTGCACTCCCGACCCAGACCTCCTCATCCACTGATATAAGCATTCATAGTATCGTTCTCGCGACATATATGGTTCATACGTCTCCTTCTCCTTGTCATCACGCATGCCCACTTTCTGCATGCTAGTATCCTCCATCTCGCTCATGTCTTTCTTCGTGATCGTCGGATTTGATGCGTCGCCCGGTGTCCTCGTGATTGGAATACTAGTGTTTCTGGTGATGACCATCCAGTTTATTGTGTACGGGACGCATCAGTCTGCTACATCTTCTCTGCACGCCTGGAGAGCAGGAGCTATCTCAATTTCCAACACTGCTAAGCGCCTCCGGGGCTTCTTGCGTGGAGTATAAGTTTCTGGAATCCAACCTTTAGCTTCTTGTCACTCTCCATCTATTGTCAATATGTCATCATGGTAAGTTAGCTTTTACTTCGTCATTCAGGTGCTTGATGCTCTTGTTGTATTCCACAGCCTTTCAAATGTATTCAACCAATTCAACGCAATTCTGTCTTAGTAACACCTTACCTATGACGAACATGATCTACTCTGTACTATCTTCCTTATTCACCCTTTGTCGCTGTACATTTTAAAGAGCTTATTTCCCTCCATTTATGTCTGTCTTACATAACGACGATTCACGACACCCCTATGGACTCTTTCCTTCTGTAGTTGTACAGTCTCGATTATCCAATCACCTCAAATGTATATATAGTGGACCTTTTGTACTTCGATTCCCCTAATGAATTCAGAGCATATCTCTGTTCTTGCGTTCGCTACCCTCAGTTTTCCTGTGTGCCATCTCGACCAACTGCTGCTTCCGTAACCTCAACGTTACATTACCCACCAGTATCAAGTTTCCTCGGTTTATCTCTTTGACTTTCTCCCTCTTCCAGGAAAAAAATCAGAGTTTATTTTCAACTGTTGCACTACTTGTAGTATAATGAATGCATAAGATTTATACGACGCAGCCGATAAGCTTTGGAATGCCACCTTTATCCATGACTATTAATGAGCAGGCATTTGTGGTGAGAAGGGATAGAAAACCGTGTGGTGCTTTGCCGAAGGGAGAGAGGCTGAGAAGGCGTTGCCATTGGCCGCGACAGAAATTTTTCAGCCAGTGAAGTGGTTAGAGATCATAGAGCCATCTGTTGCGAGAAGGTGGGCATATTGTACTGCAGCTATGTAACACCTGTTACTCTGGCACTCCGAAACCAGGTCGGCCATATTGCCTATTCCGTAGGTTAACTGCTACATAAAGGATAACCCAACGGCAACGGATCCTTTTCCGTTTCCCAATCTCATCGAACCGGAAAGGGAACAAGCCTCGAGTCTTCACGCGTCGTTTTAAGCATAAGGTCGCCAAAAGGTAGCACGAAACAAGGACTCATCTAATTATCATAGCTCTAGCACTCTATAATGGGAGCCACAAGCATATTCCAGTGCGATGCCGTTTGTGGTCAAGCAACTTTTCAGTTTTGAGATAAAGAGTGGTCTTCATCGTGACGTGCCAATCAAAGGACGTCTTCACGTAAGAAAGGAGTCCTATTGATTTGAAGAGTTCTGTACACAACGAGAGATTAAAAAAAGCTACGAATATGGAACAACGTAATGGATACACATCCCTATGAGGGGAACTCTATTTTCGAAATGTCAAAAACAATAACACCTACAGAAAAACGTGGGCCTTTACAAACCGTCCTCCATCCAATACAAAATTCATCAGAAAAAGTCCGTATAAAACGAAAGCCTCACTCCTTTCGCCCTCGCCACAGGAAGCTGCTCCAAAAGAATCGTCCTCGCTGACGCCTTCATGCTAGCGACCGGCCTCGTACGGGTGCAGAAAACGACGGAACGCAGGCCACCGAACTCTGGGCGAGTGAGTGTAGTGTCCAGCGAGAGCCAATCGCTCGCACGCGCAATAAGCTCCACGACGGTGAGGAATTGACACTCGATCACGAGTTCGCGGAAGGCCGTGTTCGAGGAAACTTGTGCGAGGAGTGCGAGGAGCCCGGTAAATACCGGAAGAGTATGAAAATTGACAAGAAAATGGAGTTTTTCGAGTCGGTGGAGGGTGCCGATATCTATGGGGTGCGGAGGGCCTGGTACGGCATTCGTTAGAAAAGCTGATTGGCCATGCGAGACGAGATAAGAGGAAATGAACTCAACAGGTAGCAAGAACATTTGTCCTGATTGCAGGACGCCATTGGAGTTCAGTTAGGCTGGTGGCAGACCACTTTATGAGCGCCCAGAGCTCCTTGATAACGGCGTCGTCCTTATCGTTCACAAAGACGACGTGCAATGACCGAAGCGTGGGTGTAGGGTGTAGAGATAAAATGTTCTGGATAATATGGACCGTGGATGCCGAAGGCACCTTCAAAACTAACGATTCGAGTTGCGGAATCGAGGTGGATCCGATTCCTTGAACCACCGCCAGCGAAGAGGGAAGATGAACGTCGTTCACCTGAACATCGTGTAGCTCGAGATTCTTCACCATGAGCAGCGTAACTAGTAGTGTTGGGGTAAAGTCCGAGATGCGGTTCAGCGAAAACCTGACAATCGAAGGTCGTTTGGCCAGGTCCAAAAGCGCTTGGCGTAAATAGGAGTTGAATGAGGTCCACTTCGGCTGCCCAGTCTTGAACGTCAACGAAAACGAGTGCAAATTGGGAAGAATGTTCAACACATCACGGATGCTCTCCTCGTTCGCCAGCCACACCCAATCTTTGTTCTGGTCCCATACGTAACTGTCCACGAGGCGGAGATCGCGAACGTATGAGCAGAATTTTGGCCTCTGCGAGAGGATGCGGTAGAGTCTTCGGTAGTAATCCTCCCCGTAAATACATTTGTCTGCGAGGTCGATGGTGTGGAAGAGCTTCTTCTGACATTGGTCGACGAAGCGTCGAGAAGAAAGAGAGACGGTCTTGAGTGTCTCCTTGTCGTTTCGATTTGCTACTTCGTCGATGATAAGTTCTATGATCTCCAGAGGAATGTCGAGTGCTGATTCAACGGTATCCATAGCAGTAATCGGGCAGTGGGTTGACCCTGTTCGACGGTGAAGTTCAAATGTCAACAGAGCTCAAGAACGCACCCTTGCTAGTCGACAATAATACGCACCAACAGAAACATGGAGGGTATAACCTGTCCTTTCAAATCCGTATCGTTGATTCCCTCGTTTGATTTTTGTCGTAAGAATGGAGAGGAAAAATATATGAGTGGACCCGAGAAAAATTATGTAATGACCTTCCCAATCAGGTAATTCCGGCTATTGTTGTACTTTCGAACCCCGTTTCCGGCATTCCCACATGAACGTGATGAATGAAGCTAAGCCCGAACTGGAAGGTCAATTTTACGACGGGAGATCAACCCATTGCTCCGTCGTGACCACGCGGTATTTCACCAACACCATGATAGGGGTTCTCCATTCTCCTCGGTTAACGCCTGAATGATATCGAAGATTTGAACAGTATACATACCAACTGATCTAAATGGAAGCAATATATAAATTATGATTGCCCTTGATATCTTGAAAGCACAATGGACAAGACCCTTCAAGCAATTGCATCCACTGATTCAAGCGAAATTTAGAAAACCCTTGGATCTTATGGAAAGCAGGACTGATCTGCTCAAAATTTGGTCGTGCTGAATTCCAATTCATTTGCCGAGATCTGCTATCTTATTTTTCACTATTTACTATTAGTATTACAATTTACATATGATATCTCCCATGTGCCACCCCATCAAAATCATGACAGTTACTGATGGTGGTCCCTAACACTGTTGAGGCCCTTTGTGCTCACTGTTGCCCACAGTGAGCACATATATATCACCATTCCCTTCATTCTCCTTGCAGATTTTTGTTACTAGTGTGTTAATATAGTCATTTAGGCCAATGTTGTGAGTATTATAATGGTATATGTATTGATTCTATTGCGTGAGACCAAGAGTTGAACAGCTGATAGGGAATGGTACAGGCTTTACCCATTCATTGGGAGATTATAAAGCCCTCTATGGAGTCGGTTGATGGTTATTTGTAACCTTATAAACATTTATAACCCTCCCAGTGGAAGACAGGCATCAGAAGGGGTATGAATGAGGTTATTTACCTATGGGAGACAAGGAAAGGCTGGATTTCTTCACAGATCTAACACTATAACCTTTGTCAAGTATTTTAAATAAATGAGTAAGTAGATAGAACATGGGGAAGCAGTTTTTACTGGTACAGTCACTCTAGAAACTGAGGGGTGATATAACATGGGGGTAGGGGTCTAGGTCCCAAAATATACAAGTTATCCTTAATATATTGGGCTACAAAGACATATGTAGGTCTTTCTGATGCTCCCAAAACATAATTCTTGCTTTGGAAGTGCTTGTGCTGATTTGATCTTGGTAGCATACATCACTACAGCTGGAACAGATAAGGATGTAGAAGGAGATCAAGTTGTTCTCAAGGTCTGAAACTTCCTGAGTATGATCTCCACCATGGTTATATGGTGTAAATTTTTTTTGAGCCATCCGAAGACCATTGGAAGGTAGGTATATTGATGCATGCCATACCTGACCCTAATGACCTTGTATCAGTCAACTATCAATGTTCCATTCACCTACAAATTAGTCTAATACACTACAATGCAGTATAGTAACAATAATACACAGTCATAATGAAATTACAACCATTGAGGCAACTACGCTGGTAGCATCTTTGTGAAAACGCCGAAAATTCTGTATTTTGCAGATCATGTCCACAAAAAAGATTTTCCAACTTATAAAAGCAAATCCATGTAGCCCTAACAAATACATACAGTATGAAAAAAATCTGAGGGAAATAGGTTGAGAAATGACTGTGAAATCTGAAAAAATATTTTTTATGAGGTGAATGTGTGTAGCATTGCCTCTCGAAAATAAAAGTTTGATATCTCAACAACCACACACTTGATTTTGGGCGGGTTTTTCTGTTCAAAAGGTATTATTTCCCTCCACACCTTTAAATCTTTATCGTAAAATTTGGTTGACATTTGGACTAGTAATTATCAAAGTACTGTAGAAATTTAAACATCTTACCATGTTTCCCAAAGGTAAATAACCTCATTCATACCCCTTCTGATGCCTGTCTTCCACTGGGAGGGTTATAAATGTTTATAAGGTTACAAATAACCATCAACCGACTCCATAGAGGGCTTTATAATCTCCCAATGAATGGGTAAAGCCTGTGCCATTCCCTATCAGCTGTTCTTGGTCTCATGCAATAGAATCAATACATATACCATTATAATACTCACAACATTGGCCTAAATGACTATATTAACACACTAGTAACAAAAATATGCAAGGAGAATGAAGGGAATGGTGATATATACGTGCTCACTGTGGGCAACAGCGAGCACAAAGGGCCTCAACAGCGTTAGGGACCGCCATCAGTAACCAGGTAGGCATGTTACAGTGTATCATATGATATGATACAATGAATGTAAACAGTGTATCATATCATATGGGTTCACCGAATGCATTGAACTGGTGAATAATGTAGTAGGTACCCTATAAGGGAATATTCAGACACAATGGATAGTGCAGCATCCCAGGCGCAGCTCAATTCATGGTGCCACATCCTCAAATGCTGCCGAGCCACACCCAATTCAGTGCATTGGTGCTGTCCTCACTGAAGCAGGCCACATTAAATATGAACTTGTGGTCCAAGCCATACAACTATCAGAAGTACAATACTGCCCTCCACATGCATGCCGGAAACTATAAAATTGACACTGGTGGCACTGGCTGCCAAAATTTATAATTTTCTTGTGGTTGTATCCTTGGGCATAATACATCTTTAAGTTTGGTCAGCATTAAATGGGTTCCGCTCCCACCTAATGGCGGCGCCTTGTGGAGGCCAAGATGTACAGGATTGTCGTAGCTACATCATTACAATAGTACATCAGGAAAAAGGGGTTTGGTCTTAAAGAAACCTAGGTTGCTCTAGGTGTCTCTAGAGACTATAAAGACTTCAAAGATCCAAAGTGTCCTAAGTAAACCTCAAAGCTGACCTACTTAAGTACA
>Ga0307513_10011604_pt1 | contig 10939 bp, 8 predicted proteins | sample 15_EM_MG_FD_202174 | JGI IMG/M metagenome (GOLD analysis project Ga0307513, IMG submission 202174) | Populus trichocarpa ectomycorrhiza microbial communities from riparian zone in the Pacific Northwest, United States - 15_EM | ecosystem: Host-associated > Plants > Roots > Unclassified | place... | reverse complement strand
GCGAACTCGCCCTCGCTGGGGTAGTAGACGGCCACGTGGTGGTAGTACCACTCCTCATCATCGAGGACCAGCAAGATGCTCTTTTCGTCGGCCGCGAAATCGGCCAGCTTGCCCAGCGCGCTCACGACTTTTCTTCTTGCGCTCGTCACATACTTTGCAGTGGCGGCCACGACCGTGTTTTCCAGTGACGACAGCACGAACGCGTTGTCCGATTCGTGAAGGGAAAAGTGCGGGCCGAGTGCATCGCGCATGTGCATGAGCCAAGCGCGCTGACCGTGCAGCCGGGCGTGGCGCCGGATGTCGGGGCCTCCAATGGTTGCCAACCAGTCGGCGACAGCGCGCCAGTTCATGATCGGAAAGCCATTCACGACCTCCATGTTTGGTGCCAACGGAAATGACGACGTACCCACCGCAGACAATTCTTGCGGGGGCGGCTCGACGTCTCCGCCGTCGGCGCCCGCCACGGGGGTGGTCACGTTTAGCCGCTCGTAGGGACGAACGTGTCCGTGTGTGAGGAGGGCTCCGATGAATGGAGCAATCCAGACCATGGTGATACGGAGACCCTTGTGGTCGAAAACGGTCGCCGGCCCGGAGGATTCGGCGCGTCATCCACACGTTCACTGTGACAAGGCAGACGACAAAGATGAAGAACGGCATGTGTTCGCGTCTTAGGTTGATACGAGCAGCCGGAAGTAGAACATCGGTGCGAGCCGGTAGGGCTCAGAGCCCGGGTCTTGCTTTAAGAGCCGACGCGCGGGAGCGCGAAACTATTCACGAACTTATGGCTGCAGCTACACGAACGCACGAACCTGCTCACACTTCGAATCGTCCCCCAATGACGTGGGCTTGAGATCGACTGCTCGAGTTTTGTAGAGTGGGTGTTGACAAGGACCTGTGAGGTGTTGATACATTCGCGTCAGCCTCTTGGAGATTGTTCATGAGCACCACTGTCGGTCGAATCAGCGCCTGGGGCAATGGCCTAGCGCTTCGTCTCACGAAGCCGATGGCGGAGGCAGCAGGCGTCACCGAGGGAACGCCCGTTCGTGTGATCGTCAAGCCGGGCAGGATCATCATTGAGTCGGAGACCGGGCCGACGCTGGAGCAGATGTTGGGTGCCTTTGACCCGAAGAAGCACGGCTGAGAGCTGATGGCTGACGGCCCGGTCGGGGTGGAGGCGTTCGCGTGGTGGCCCCCCGCAGGTTCCCGCTGTCGGTGAGACTGCAAGAGGGTCAGGGCGGCGAAGGTGCAGCTGCGCTGTCCGACTTGCTGCCGCAGGTACCGCTGCCCATCAGTCTGGTCGAAAACAGGCGCGTCGTGCGACGACGCCCAGGAGCGCGCGAAGCGCCGAGGCGGCCTGAGCGACTGCTCGGCAGGCCTTGAGCCATTGCGACTGCCGGCGTTGAAGCGGCCTGAATCAGCAGCGAATCGTCAAGCTTCGAGCGCCAGCTGGACTATCCCTGTTCCATGCCCGGGCGCTTCTGCGATTCGATAGCCCATCGCGCGGTAGCCGTTCTGCCGTTTCTCCCACATGCGCAACAACGCAGGGTGGCCGGTGTCGACGAAGTCAACGATTCGAATGTCTGCCTTATCGATGTGATCCCGATGCAGGCGGCCGGCATACTGCTGCAGCGTGCCCTTCCATGAGATCGGCATCGCGAGGACGAGCGTGTCGAGCGCTGGGTGATCGAAGCCTTCGCCCACCAACTTGCCCGTCGAAAGCAGGACTCGGGGGGCCTCGGGCGACAAGTCGTCGAGCGCCGCGGTCAAGGCAGCCCGCTGCTTCGGCGACATCCGCCCCTGGAGCACAAACGGTGGAGGAATCCGGCCCTCCAGCGCAGTGGCCAGCGCGCCGAGATGTTCCGTCCGCTCTGTCAAAACGAGCAACTTGCGTCCCGCCTCGAACGACCGCTGCACCTCCTCGGCAATGGCCTCGGTGCGAGCCACATCCGTCGCCAGGCGCCGGAACACCTCCTGAATGCCGATGTCCGGCGATGCGTCGATCGCCTGGGCCCACAGGCGCGGGGTGACTTCAAGATCCTTCGGCGCCCCCTCAGGCCGGGCCACCGTGTGCCGCGTCGGTCCGCACTGCATGAAGATGATCGGCTGCTGCCCATCGCGCCGGATCGGTGTCGCCGTCAGCCCCAGCACGTATTTCGCCTTGGCGCGCCGCAGAATGGCGTCGAACGACACCGCACCGACATGGTGGCACTCGTCGACGATGATCTGGCCGTAGCCCTCAACCATGGGATCGACGTCGCCCCGCCGTGAAAGTGACTGCATGACCGCAATATCGATGCGGCCGGTCGGTTTGGCCTTGCCGCCGCCAACGGTGCCAACGAGCTCCTTGCCCGCGCCCAAGAAGGCCCGCAGCCGCTCTTGCCATTGGCGAAGCAGTTCGGTCCGATGCACGAGGATCAAAGTGTTCACGCCGCGACGCGCGATGATCGCGGCGGCCACCACGGTCTTGCCGAATGCCGTTGGCGCGCACAACACCCCAGCGTCGTGGGCCAGCATCGCACTGACTGCTCCCTGTTGGTCGCGACGCAAGCTGCCCGCGAAGGCGATCGACAACGGCTCGCCGGCCGTGCGCTCTTCCTGCAAGTCACAGCGAATGCCGTTGGTCTGCAACAGCGCGAGCGCCGGCTCCAAGCATCCGCGGGGCAGCGCGATGTGGCGAGGGAAGTTCTCGGCGCAACCGATGACCCGTGGCTTGTCCCAAACCGGCAGGCGCATGGCTTGGGCCTTGTAGAACTCTGGGTTCTGGAACGCGGCCAAGCGGACCAACCGATTGGCCAGGGCCTGCGGCAGTTGGGCCTTCTCGAAGTAGATCTGGTTAGACAGCGTCAGGGTCAGCCGCTCGGGAAGCGGCCCGGCGAGCTTCGTGGAAGCAGACTCTGCTCGCTTCCAGGGCTCTTTGAGGTCTTCCTCTTCGACGAAGGTAACGTCCAGCGGATGCGTGCCGCCCGTGGCGCGAAGGACGGTCGGCTCGATGTCGCGAACCGACATCCGCGGCAACGAGGCCAGGAATGCCCACTGGTCGGGATATGGGCGCAGCGCGTCATCCACGAACACGCTGCAGTCGCGCTCTCGGGCGGCCTTTTGCAGGGGCAGGGCGATAAGGTTGCCGAAGCCACCTTTGGGCATGGTGTCCTGGTTGGGGAACAGCCGATCGTAGGACGAGAGCTTGAGCTGCCGTGTGCGGGCGCATGTGTGGCTGATGATCGCCGTACCCAGGCGACGGGCGTCGCGCGCCGCGACTCTGCCTTCGAAGAAGATCCACGCGTGAGCGCCGTTGCCGGAGCGCGAGACCTCCAAGGCGACTGGTACGCCAAGCTCGCGGCAGGAAACCACGAAGGCGAGTGCATCTTCCTTCCAGTCTGCCTCGTCGAAGTCCACGGCAACAAAGTAGCAGGTGTCGTCGGTCAGCAGCGGATAGGCGCCGACCGTTTGGTCACCCGCGAGATGTTTGAAGAGGACGGTATCGGACACCGGGATCAACTGCCGGTTGCCACACTCAGCGCACTTGATGCGGGGCTTCTCGCACACGCCGGGCCGCCACTCATTGGCGCAAGCGGGCGCGTACCCGGACTTTCCGGTGGTCTTGCTCTCCCATCGAACGGGATAGACATCGGGCCGCCCGCGAAACAGTCGGCCGAACAACGCGAGCTTTTCGGCGGTCGACAGGCGCGAAGCCTCCGCGGGTGTCGGCACGGGCGCATCCGTCGCCGAGGCTTGGCGCCACGCAATGCCGTGGGCTTCGAGCAGCGCGACAAGACGTGCGTTCTCGATTTCCAACTTCTTCAGCGGCTCTGGCTCAGTGCTCGGCATCATGCGACTGCTACATCCGGTGCGTCTCGCCGCCTGCAGCGTATCTGAGCTTGTGTCCCAGTAGGCATGCGGTTATCAATCCTACCTGCGTCAACAGTCGAATCGCCCATCAGTCTCACCCAGTCGTCGACCCCTGATAATCCGCGCGCGGCCGCCGCCCAAGCTTGAGGCGAAGCGATTCCTGGAAGCGTCTTCGCACCGCGGGGTACCCCCGCGGTTCTTGTCTTGTTGGATTCATCCGTGGCGTGAGCCGCATGGCGATCTTCGCCAGATTGCTCACGCATCACCCGCAGGTTGGGTGGCGTGCCGCACCTCGAGGACCCCATGCCGACCCTTCGGAGACTCACTGCGCTGGCGGTGGCACGCGCGATGCTGGCGGGACCGCCCAGCGTCGCCGGGCTGGCAGCGCGCATGCGCGCGTGCCTTGGCGTCGGTGCCGCCTGGCATACGGTGCTGGCAGAGCGATGCGCACGGTTGCCCGGAGAGCGCTGGCGTCGACTAACGACGCGCACGCTGGCCTCGCTGATCGAGCGCGATACCGGCTACGCGCATGCGTGGCTCGCGGACGAGAAGCCGACCGTGCGCCGCCACATCCTGCGCGAGCACACCAGCATGCAGCCGCTGCCACTCGGCCTGGACCACTGCCAAGTGCCGTACTGGCCGCACACCGCCGCGCTCGGCCGGTGGCTCGCCGTGTCCGACGCCGGCATGTGGCGTCTGACACGCCCTTCGGCCTGGCAGCGCCGAGCTCACCTCGGCGAACAACACTACCGCTACAAGTTGCTGGCCAAGCGCAGCGGCGGCTGGCGTTTGCTCGAGGTGCCGCACCCGTACCTGATGCATTTGCAGCGGCGCCTGCTCGACGACCTGCTCGATCGCATCCCGCCGCACGAGGCGGCCTGCGGCTACACCCGTGAACGATCGGTCGTGGACCACGCCCGCGCGCATGCCGGCCAGGCGGTGGTGCTGAAGTTCGACTTGCGGGACTTCTTCGCGTCCGTGCGCGCGTCGCGGGTCCATGCGCTGTTCGCGACCTTGGGCTATTCAGAGACCGTTGCGCGCGAGCTCGCGGCCTTGTGCACCACGGCGACGCCCGAGCCCGTGCTGCGGCGCATGCACGAAGACGGTGGCCTCACCTGGTCACAGCTGCAACGCCTGCGCGACCCGCATCTGCCGCAGGGCGCACCCACCTCGGCGGCGCTGGCCAACCTGTGCGCGTTTCGGCTGGACCTGCGTCTCGACGGCCTGGCCCATGTGCTCGGCGCACGGTACACGCGCTACGCCGACGACCTCGTGCTGTCGGGCGGAACGCACTTGCGTGATGCCCTGCCGCGCATCGAGGCCTGGGTGGGGCGCATCGCGCTCAACCACCGCAAGACACGCTGCCTCACGGCAGGGCGACGCCAGTCCGTGTGCAACATCGTCGTGAACCGCCACGCGAACCTGCCTCGCGACGAATTCGATCGACTGAAGACCATCCTGCACCAGTGCGTGACCCAGGGCCCCGTCGCTCAGAATCGCGAGGGCAAGCCGCATTGGCGCGAGTACCTGCAGGGCCGGGTCGCGTGGGCCACGCAGCTCAATCCAGCCAAAGCACAACGCCTGAAGCGACTGTTCGACCAGATCGACTGGAGCCAGTGACTCACGTCGCGGGATCGCGCAGGCGCGCGGCGTCCGATCCGCGCCACGTTGAAAGTAAATAGTCTTTACTTGCTGAATGCGCCGAGACAACAATGTCGCCCTTTCAACACTTCACGGCCAGAACCGGACACCGATCAGCGGACCTGCACTTGCCTCGAAGGACCGCATCGTGCAAGCCCAAAGTTCACTTTCCATCCGTCAGATCCACGAGTTCCTGCTGAACGTCGCGACATCGCGCCCGGTCTTCATCTGGGGGCCGCCCGGCGTCGGCAAGAGCTCGCTCGTCGAGCAGTTCGCACAGCAGTTGGGCCTGGAGTGCGTCGCGCTGCTCGGCTCCCAGTTGGCCCCCGAGGACCTGATCGGCATCCCGCAGATCGACGGCGCGGTCAGCCGATTCTTCCCGCCCGCGATGATCGTGCGCGATCGCGAGTTCGTGCTGTTCATCGACGAACTCAACATCGCAAGCGCCGAGATCCAGAAGGCGTTCTACAGCCTGATCCTCGACAAGCGTATCGGCGAATACCGACTGCCTCAAGGCTCCATCATCATCGGCGCGGGCAACCGCGCGCACGACGCAGCGTTGGCGCGGCAAATGCCGAGCGCACTGGTCAATCGCATGATCCATGTCCACCTCAAGCCGTCGCACCGCGAATGGCTGGCATGGGCCCAAGATCATGGCATCCACCCCTGGGTGCTCGACTACATCCGCTCGCGCCCGACGCAGCTCGCCACCGAGCTGCCGCCGACGAAGGAGGAGCCGTTCTCGACGCCACGCAGCTGGCACTGCGTCAGCGACGCGCTGCAGGCTTTCGGCGAGGACATCGCCCCCGATCACCTGGACGCACTGCTGTTCGGCTGCCTCACGCGCGACCACGCGATCGGCTTCAAGGCCTTCCTGAAGCAGATCCGCAACAAGTTCAGCGTGCATCGCATCCTCAAGGGCGAGGAGCCCTGGCCTGCGGCGCCGGAGGACCGAGACCTCACCTACTTCCTCACACAGAGCCTGCGCGACCTGCTGGTCAAGGAGCTGCCCGAACGCGAAGCCGCCCTCGGCCGCGAAACGCGAGAACTCGCCCAGGCCGCGAAGGCATCGCTGAAGAGCCTGGCGCGAATCGATGGCGAACTGGCGCAGCTGGTGCTGACGGAGAACGACGCCGGAGAGCGCGTGCCTGATTGGTTCGTGCTCGACATCGCGAAGGAACTGCCGCGCCTGCTGGCACAGAAGAGCTGACATGGGCAAGTCAACGCGCGCCCAGCGCAAGCCGCGTCCTCACGAGGAGGCGGTGCGGCAGCTGTCGACGCACTACCTGCTCGGGCCGGTGGCGCGCGAGCTGCGTTTCGACGCGGCCTCCCGGTACCCGAACGTCGCGCTGGCCGCGACGACGTACTGTCAGATCGAAGGCCGGTCTCGCATCCTCTACAACGACGCGCTCCGCCTGGCGACGCCGCAGTGGCTGGGCGTGCTCGCGTTGGCCACCCTGGTCCTCGCGCTTGGCTCCCCACGGCGACTGGGCGTGAACTCGGCGCGGGCCGACCAGGCGGCACAGCTGGCGGCGCTGCACTGGTGGCGCTCGCTCAAGCCCGGCCAATTGCCGGAACACGTCGACGTGCCGGCCGACATCCTGGCCTGGGGTCGCCTGCCGCTCGAGGACATCGCCGCGCGCCTGCAGATCGACCCGCTGGGCGAGGCCCTCGGCCACGACTGGACGTTGACCCGATCGCCTTCGGTTCTGTTGATGCTGCCGGGACCGCCCCCTACCCGCTGGCAAGTCGGGCAGCCGCATCAGACCCTCGATCTCGAGCAGATCTTTGCCCAGGCCATGGTCGACAACGCCAAGCGCGCGTTGCAGGTCCAGCACGACGCGAACCAGCCCCCACGTGAGGACGCCAACCCGAACAGCACGGCCGCACGTGCCAAGCGCTGGCTGATCGCCCACTACCCGCTGCTCGGATCGTTGCTGACCCAGTTCGAGCTCGTCGAGGACGCGGACGTGTGTCGGCGCATGGACATCGGCATTGCCGCCATTCATGTCGGCGCGGGTGAGATCTACATCAACCCGTTGCGCGCGCTGAGCCTCGAGTCGGCGAAGTTCGTCGTCGCCCACGAGATCCTGCATGCCGGGCTGTGTCACAGCAGCCGGCGTCAGGGCCGCGATCCGTACCTGTGGAACGTCGCCTGCGATTTCGTCATCAACGACTGGCTGGTGACCATGGGCCTGGGCATCCCGCCCGAGGGCGGCCTGCTCTTCGACGAGGACTTGCGCGGCTGGGCCGCAGAGGACATCTACCTTCGCCTGGCCGGCGACCTGCGCATCCGGCGTCGCCTGTCCACGCTGCGCGGCAGTGACTGCGACATGCTGGACGACAAGCCCGGACGCTTCTTCACCGACCGCGAGGAGTTCTGCAAGCGCGCGCTGCTGCAGGGCCTGGACTATCACCAGGCGGCCGGCCGCGGCACCTTGCCGAACGGACTGGTCGAAGCGATCCGCACCTTGAACCAGCCACCGATCCCATGGCAGGCCAAGCTCGCCGAGTGGATCCAGGAACGTTTTCCGCTGCCGGAGCGCAAGCGCACCTACGCCCGTCCGTCGCGCCGCCAGTCGGCGACGCCGGATTTGCCGCGGCCACGCTTCGTCGAACCCGACGACCAACGCGCGACGCGGACCTTCGGCGTCGTCATCGACACCAGCGCCTCGATGCAGCGCGACGAACTCGGCAAGGCCTTGGGTGCGGTCGTCAGCTATTCGCAGGCGCAAGCGGTGCGTCAGGTGCGCCTCGTCTACTGCGATGCGACACCCTACGATGAAGGCTTCGTGGCAATCGACTCGCTGGCCGTGCGCGCGACGGTGCGTGGGCGCGGGGGCACGGTGCTGCAGCCCGCGATCGCGCTGCTCGAATCCCGGCGCGACTTTCCGAAGGACTCGCCGATCCTGATCATCACCGACGGGATGTGCGAACCTCAGTTGACGATCGCGCGCGATCACGCCTTCCTGCTGGTCCCCGGGGGCCGGCTGCCGTTCGCGACGCGCAAGCCGGTGTTCGCGATGACGTAGGTCTCCGGGTTCTCTTCACTGCGCGTCGAGAATCCCGAACGCGTGCAGCTGAAACGCCAGGCCCCGCTGCAGTTCCTCTGGCAACCCATCCCGTGTCATGCACCAGAGCGTTGCCACGGCACGCGCCTGATCCGGCAGCGGCCGAACGAAGCAACGAAGCATGTCCGAGTTCCATCGATCGAGATCCCGGTGGAGCCGCTCGGCGAGCGCCGTATCGGCGCCCGAGCGCGTCACGAGCTTGAGCAGGAAGTCGAGCCGGGACCACGGAGACAGATGAGCGGCCACGCTGACCAGGCTGGCCATGGCCTCAGCGTCCGCGCTGTGAATCTCGAGAAGCGTCGCAGGCGTCGGAGCGGCGGCCCCCTTCTTGACCTGAACGACCGCCAGGCGCCGCACGCGGGGTGACCGATCCCGCAGGACCTGCACGATCAGCCCATCCCGCGCACTCTCTGTCGCAGTGGTGAATCGGCGAGCGTAGCCAACGCAACGGACGGCAACGGCCGGGTCGCCAGCGGCCCTCTCGCACAACGCCATCGCATCGTCCGTCCCCAACGCGCAAAGCAAGTCCAGCGCGACGGCACGCGAGCGAGCTCCCTGGTCGCTTCGAAGCATGCGGCGCGCCTCGTCGACCACCTGGTCCCGTCCGTCCGCCAGCGCCGCCAACGCGATTGCCCTGACGCTCGCGCTAGCGTCACGGACCAAGACGCGCACCAGGCTTTGCACCGAAGGAGCCTGCGTTCGCAGGGCAGCCCGCAGACCGATCACTCGCACCGCCGCGTACCTCGACAAACAGGCCGCGCCCGCAAGCGCGAAGCGGCGAGCGGGCAGTTCAAGGGTCTCGATCAACGCGGCCGAGTCCGACGCGACGGCGATGTCAGCAGACAAGACGGCGCTCCGCAAGACGCCGTACCGCGTCTCCTCGTCACCGGCCGCCCGGAGTTCCAGAGACAGGAGGAGCCGGACCGCCGCTCGCGGCATGCCGGCTTGCGCCCCCTTGAGCGCCGACAGGTGGGTGGGCGTGGACAGGAAGTCCTCGATGCTCTGGAGCAGTCGTGCGTGATCCGCGCGGGCCATGCGACGCAATGCGGCGACGTGACCCAGTGCGCGGCCCCAGGCGCCGAGATGCTCCTCGTCGAGAAATCCTTTGACCGCGGCGTAGGCGGATCGCCTCACTTCGGGCACCCAGTCGTTCACGCGTTCGAGCAATACCGGCAGAGCATCCCCGTGACCCGACAAGGCCAGCGCTTGCACAGCCGCCTCCCTCGCATAACCACTGCGAGAGCGGGCTTCAGTCATCCACTCGGCCCATGACGTCGGTGGACGCTGTTCACCGCTCCACAGCAGTTTGCTCAACCAGCTCATCGTGTCGCTCCAATCCCGGTCAGCCGCGGTCCACGACCCGTCAGATCAACGCGCCATCCGGATCCGCTCGGCTTGACCTCGAACTGCACCGCCAGGAACTTTTCGATCACGCCGATGTTCGTGGTGGCGTGTTCGGTCATCTCGCTGCAGGTGAACGACGCCGCGCCGCCCTGCGCGGCAACAGCCAGTGCGAGCGGCAACATCCACTGGTCGGCGAGATGCGGACCCAGTGCGCCGTCGCTCGCTTGAAACGCCATCACCTCCCTGGCGACAGCGCCCGCCACCTGCTCGGCGCTCACGCCCTTTTCGCCGAAGGCCGTGACGACTTCGCTCATGTGCTCGTGGACGAGCGTGGCCAGCAACGCGTTGCCCGGGCCCTCGTTCTGTCGCACGACGGGCGTGCGCAATTGCTCACCGGCCCAGCCCAGCGCACGCTGCAATGCGGCGAGCTCGCGCATCGCGACGGCGTCATGCCGGCGGTGGCCGGCCGAATCGCTGCCGAGACTTGGCCCCCACCGGCCGGGTAGAACCCCAGGCGCCGCAATTCCAAGTCGATGCCAACGCCCATGCGCCGCAGCAGCGGCGCGAAACTGCGCTCGAGGAAATGAAACGGCGGCGCCATCGGGTTGTGCGTGCCACCGGTGAGCGAGACGCGGCTGGGTTCGGAGGCCAGCATCAGCGCCGGCAGGACCGTCTGCAACACCAGCGTGCAACTGCCCGCCGTGCCGACGTTGAAGGCATAGTCGCCGGCGCGCACCTCGCCCGGCTCGAAGACCAGGGTCTGCGAGCCGAGTTCGGCGCCCTCCACCTTCGCGGTGCAGACGGACGCGGCGGCCTGCACGCAAGTGAGGTGCTGACGCATCAGCCCAGGCTTCGGCCGCTTCGCACGGATTCGCTGGATCGCGATGGTCTGGCCGGTGCACATCGACAGGGCCAGCGCTGTCCGCAGGATCTGGCCACCGCCTTCGCCGGTTGAGCCATCGAGTTCAATCACGTTCATTTCCTTCTCGTTCATTCTTCAGGACGGTCTCGGCCAGGAAAGCGTCCAGCATGCT
>Ga0307513_10011603_pt1 | contig 10940 bp, 9 predicted proteins | sample 15_EM_MG_FD_202174 | JGI IMG/M metagenome (GOLD analysis project Ga0307513, IMG submission 202174) | Populus trichocarpa ectomycorrhiza microbial communities from riparian zone in the Pacific Northwest, United States - 15_EM | ecosystem: Host-associated > Plants > Roots > Unclassified | place... | reverse complement strand
CTGCACTTGGCGTTCCGCTGCGCCTCGGCGATGGGATGGATCGGAAGCTCCGCGGCCACCCATGCACTGACCGCCGGCGCGATCGGCGGCCTCACGATCGGGATGATGACGAGGACGACCCGGGGCCACACGGGTCGTCCCCTGCATGCCGACCGATCCGACGTCACGTGCTACGCGTTGGTTCTGGCTGGGGCCCTCGTCCGCGTGCTCGTGCCATTGCTCGTCCCGAGCTGGACAGTGCAGGCGGTGGTCATTTCGGCGGCCATGTGGTCCGGCGGTTTCGCGCTGTTTGCGCTGCGGTATGGCCCGATGCTGTGCCGTCCGCGCCTCGACGGGAAGCCGGGTTGAAGCGATGGACTATTCGACGATCAAGCTGATCCACCAGGGCGCGGTGTCGCTGTCGTTCGTCGGCTTCTTTGCACGAGGCCTCGGTGCGATCGCGGATGCATCGTGGATTCGCAGCCGATGGGCGAAGACCATTCCACACGTGGTCGACACGGTCTTGCTGATCTCGGCGCTGACCCTGGTCTGGACGCTGCGAATCAACCCTGGCGTTGCCCCTTGGCTGCTGGCGAAGATCGTCGGGCTGCTCGTCTACATCGGCCTGGGAGTCGTTGCCCTTAGACCCGGATCGGCGGGGCCGGTGCGGGCCGCCGCATGGATCGGTGCGCTGGCGGTGTTCGCGTACATCGTGTCGGTGGCCATCACCAAGAACCCGATGGGGTTCGTCTCGCTGCTGCTCTAGACCATTTACGCATGGATGGACCCCCGATGAAACCCCGTGTGACCCTTGATCAATTGACAGAAACGATGCGTGCAAACGGCCTCAGGCCGCTGCGTCTGCTCGGAAAAGACCTTCTACCGATCGTGCAGGGCGGCATGGGTGTCGGGGTGTCCGCACACCGATTGGCCGGAACCGTGGCATCCCTGGGTGGACTCGGCACGATTTCGTCGGTGGACCTGCGTCGCCACCATCCCGACCTGATGGCCAGCACGCGGGAGTTCTCGGCAGGAAGCGAGACCGCAGCCGCGAAGGTCGCGATCAATGCGGCGAACCTCGTGGCTCTCGAGCGGGAGATCGCTGCGGCGCGCCGGTTGTCCGCAGGCCGAGGCCTGCTCGCGATCAACGTCATGCGTGCGGTGGGCGAGTACGCGCCGTCGGTCAAGCGAGCCCTCGAGTGCGGCATCGATGCTGTCGTCGTCGGAGCGGGCCTCCCGCTGGATCTGCCCGATCTCGCGGCGGATCATCCGGATGCCCTGTTGATTCCGATTCTCTCGGACGCGCGTGGGGTCCAGTTGCTGGTCCGCAAGTGGGAGAGGAAGAAGCGCCTGCCCGATGCGATCGTCATCGAGCACCCGGGGCTCGCCGGCGGCCATCTCGGTGCTGCCCGCATCGCGGACCTGGCCGACCCGCGATTCGATTTCTCGACGGTGATCCCACAGGTGAACGAATTCCTGCGAGCACATGGAGTCGAAAAGGAGATCCCCCTGATTGCCGCCGGAGGAATCCGGACCTGCGACGACATTGTCCGGCTCCAGAACCTGGGAGCGGCGGCTGTCCAGCTCGGAACACCGTTCGCCGTCACCGAGGAGTGCGATGCGAACCTGGAGTTCAAGCGCGTGCTCGCACAGGCCAGGGACGAGGACCTTGTTGAGTTCACGAGTGTTGCGGGCCTTCCTGCCAGAGCCGTTGCCACACCGTGGCTCAGGAACTATCTGCGGGCCGAGGCCAAGCTCCAGGGCACGGCCCGCGCCAAGCCGCGCTGCACCTTGGCCTTCGACTGCCTGAGTCAGTGCGGGCTGCGCGACGGGCTGTCCGACTGGGGACAGTTCTGCATCGATACGCAACTCGCAGCGGCGCTGCGCGGTGATGTCAAGAAGGGCCTCTTCTTCCGTGGCAAGGGCAAGCTGCCGTTCGGCCGCGAGATCCGCACGGTGGCAGAACTGATGGATCACCTGCTCAGGATCGACACGCGGGCCGCCGCCTGAAGAACGTTGAGACGCCCCTGATATCCCCGCGGTCACTGAGCCAGGTCAAAGACTGGCGCGGCGCGAAGAACTACCTTGCGTTCTCACCTCTTCAGGAATTGTGAATATGCACCAACACGAGTCGACAGCGACCACGACGAAAAGCAAACCGCCTGCTCAGGCAATCAGCGTGGAAGTCTTGCTGGAGAAGTACGCCAAGGACGACGAGACCACCATCGAGGCAGTCAACCGGCGCGTTGCGCGGGCACTCGCCCAGGCGGAGGCTGCACCCGAACGCGGTGGGTGGGAGGTCAGGTTCGTCGACGCCCTGGCCGCGGGGTTCGTGCCCGCCGGTCGTATCCAGTCTGCGGCCGGGACCGGCCTGGCAGCAACGCTGATCAATTGCTTCGTTCAGCCGATCGGGGACTCCATATCGCAGCCCGATGAAGGGTACCCGGGGATCTATACCGCATTGACGGAGGCCGCAGAAACCATGCGACGTGGCGGCGGGGTCGGCTACGACTTCTCCCGCATCAGGCCGCGCGGCGCCTGGGTTGGAAGCACACAAAGCAGCGCCTCCGGTCCGGTGAGCTACATGCGTGTCTTCGACCGGTCCTGCGAGACGGTGGAATCGGCTGGAGCCCGAAGAGGTGCGCAGATGGGGGTGCTTCGATGCGACCACCCCGATATCGAGGAGTTCATCCATGCGAAGGACACTGGCGACCTGACGAACTTCAACATCTCGGTTGGCGTGACGGATGCCTTCATGGAGGCCGTCCAGGGCGACGCCGAGATCGAACTGGTGCACCGCGCCGAACCCGGCGTCGCGCAGAAGGGCGCCGGCGCCTATCAACAGGCCCAGTCAGGCGGCGGCGGGCTCTGGGTCTACCGGAAGCTGCGTGCGCGCGATCTGTGGGACCAGATCATGCGTTCGACCTATGACCATGCCGAACCGGGCGTGCTGTTCCTCGATCACATCAACAACGACAACAACCTGGCGTATTGCGAGAGCATCGCGGCGACCAACCCCTGCGCCGAACAGCCACTTCCGCCCTACGGATGCTGCTGTCTGGGCTCGATCGACCTGACCCGCTTCGTGTTCGACGCGTTCGAGGAAGCCGCCCGGTTCGACGAGGCCGGTTTCGTCAAGCTGATTGCCGTGGCGGTGCGCATGCTCGACAACGTTCTCGACGTGACCGTCTGGCCGCTGCCCCAGCAACAGCGGGAGGCACAGAACAAGCGGCGGATCGGACTCGGCTTCACCGGGCTCGGCGACGCGCTGATCATGCTGAATCTTCGCTACGACAGCGACGCTGCGCGCGACATGGCACGCCGGATCGCCGAACTGATGCGCGATGCCGCCTACGAGGCGTCGGCAGCACTCGCCCGAGAACGCGGCGCGTTCGCGCTCTTCAACCCCGACCTGTACCTGAGCGGAAGCACGTTCGCTGCGCGCCTTCCTCAATCGATCCGGGACCGAATCCGCGCCGGCGGTCTGCGCAACTCGCATCTGCTCTCGATCGCGCCGACCGGAACGATCAGCCTGGCATTCGCGGACAACGCCAGTAATGGGATCGAGCCGCCGTTCAGCTGGAGCTATGTGCGCAAGAAGCGGATGCCGGACGGAAGCTCCAAGGAGTACGCGGTGGAGGATCATGCGTGGCGCCTCTTCCGTCACCTGAGAGGTGAGACGACCGCATTGCCTCCAGCGTTCGTGACCGCGCTCGAGATGAGCGCTCAGGCCCACGAACAGATGGTGGCCGCGGTCGCGCCTTACATCGACACCGCGATCTCCAAGACCGTCAACGTGCCCGCCGACTATCCGTACGCCGACTTCCAGCACCTCTACATCGATGCCTGGGAGTCCGGACTCAAGGGCCTCGCGACGTATCGCCCGAACGAGGTTCTGGGTTCGGTACTGAGCGCATCCGCGACCTCGGCGCCCGTCGAAGCGCTGCACGTCGCCGACACGAACCGTCGGCTTGCACTGGACCGGCTGCCCGCCCCGGTCCTGGCTTCGCTTCGTTGGCCCGGGCGTCCCGAGCTGCCCTCGGGCAATGCTGCATGGACCTTCATGGTTCATCACCCGTTCGGTGACTTCGCGCTGTTCGTCGGGGAGATGCCCGCGCCCGACGGAGGATCGCCGCAACCCTTCGAGGTCTGGGTCAATGGGGCGGAGCAGCCCCGCGGGCTGGGCGCCTTGGCCAAGACCCTCTCGATGGACCTGCGTGCGAACGATGCAGCCTGGTGGCAGCTCAAGCTCGATGCGTTGGCGACGGTGGCGGAGGAGCGTTCCTTCGAGATGCCGTTCCCGCCACACGGCGAGCGCCGCCTGTTCCCGGGTGTCGTCGCGGCGACGGCCGCCGTCATTCGTTGGCGCTGCGAACAGCTCAAGGCGCTGCCACGTCTCGGGCGCGCCGGACCCACGCCGGTTATGGACGCGATGTTCAGCGTCGACGAACCGAGGACCGGCCCCTCGGGAACCCTGTCGTGGGCAGTCGACATCGACAACCCGGCCACCGGCGAGCAGTTCACGTTGACTCTCAAGGAGGTCACCCTGCCGGGTCAGGATCGCGGCACCGTGACCCGCCCCTGCGCTGTCGGGTTCTCCGGCAACTACCCGCGGGCGCTCGACGGGCTGGCGCGCATTCTCTCGCTCGACATGCGCGTCGTCGATCCGGCGTGGATCGGCATGAAGCTGCGCAAGCTCCTCAACTACGCCGAGCCGCTCGGCCACTTCATGGCGTTCGTTCCGGGGCTCCCTCACGGCGAACGACGTCAGCAGACCTGGCCGTCCACGGTCGCGTACATGGCGCGCCTGATCATTCATCGCTACGCGATGCTCGGGATCCTGAACGAGGAAGGCTATCCGCTGCGTGACATGGGGGTGCTCGAGTCGTCCACCGACGGTGCGACACGAAGTCCGCTTCTCGCTGGAAAGGTGTGCGGAGAATGCGGCAACGCCACCGTCATCCACAAGGACGGCTGCGAGTTCTGCACTGCATGCGGCGACATCGGTCAATGCGGATAAGGCGGCAGGCGACGTCGGTCGGGCTTTGCTATTGCGGGTCCGACTGCATGGTCGCCTTGACCTGCTTCACGAAGTTCGGATCGGAGTCACCCAGGCGTGCCGTGCGGCCGACGATTCGACCGGCGCTGTCGATCAGGATCAACGACGTCGTGTGATTGAACTCGCCGTTCGCCAGCGCGCGATACTGAATTCCCAGCACGGCGGCGAGTTTGCGAACGTTGCCCGCGTCGGTGCGCGCGAGTGTCCAATGGGATGGATCCAGGCGCCGTTGTTCTGCGGTCGCCTTCAGGACACTGATCGTGTCGTGTTCGGGGTCGAAGCTGACCATCAGGATGGTCAGACGTTCGCGTTCCGCCGAAGTCAACTTTGCTTCCGTCTCGCGCAGCGCGTCCACGAGCATCGGACAGACGAACTGGCAGGACGTGTAGAACATGCTGACGAGCATCGGGCGACCGCGACGATCCTCGAGCTTGAACTGCTTGCCGTTCTGGTCTGTCAGCGGCGTTGAAAGGTGATAGATCGATGCGCTCGGCAGCGTTGCCACCGAAGCCGCGGGCGTTGCGGCGCTTGCACCGAATGCGGTGCAGATCAATGCCCCGACAACGAGGAACTTGCGAAGCTGAAGATGGCGGCTCATGAATTCTCCTAGTGGGTCGGACGCACGCAACGAAAACCGAGCGTGCTTGTGCTGTCGGAAGCATTCAGCGAAGAGAGCAGCGCGATGCGCATCAGCACCGCATAGTTTTCGCGCTGCTGCAAATTGATCGCCCCGGCACCGCAGAACTGAAGCTTGTCGGCGTCTTCTGCGGAACGGCTGTCCGGGTTCACCAACAAGGCGTTGAAGTCATCGACCCATTCCCAGATGAGGCCGTGCATGTCGCGAACGCCGTAGACGTTCGGGGCGCCACCGACGAGGGGCAAGGCTTGAGTCGCCGGGCGCGCGTACCAGGAAAGGATCCGTGCGCGCCACGCGAGGTCGTCGCGCGCATCGCGGCGCGACCCGTCTGCCGCCGCGACGAGTTCCCACTCGCTCCACGTTGGAAGTCGGGCGCCCTCGCCTTCGCAGAACGCCTGCGCCGCAAACCAGCTCACGTTGACCGCTGGTTGACGATCGGCCTGATCGTTGGCCAGCACAAGCGCACTGCGCCAGTTCTGCAGGTAGCCGGCATCCGCGAAAGTGCGGGAGATTCGATCACGCCGCCATTGCGGGTTCGCGCTGACGAACGCCTGGAACTCTCCCTGTGTCACCGGGTTGGTCCGCATGTCGAACTCGCGGTAGGCCGCGGGTCCCGGCGCCGCGTCGCTGGCCAGCACGCTGCTGAACGTGCCGGCAGGGATTCGAACGTACTCGACCGCCTGTGCGCCGCTCGCGCACGTCAGGAGGCCGGCGAATGCTGCCAGCCACTGCGGCGCAATCCGGTGGGGCTTCGGGCCTCGACGCGACGACACATTGGGCTTTCAGTGTTCCGCGGCCTTCACCTGGGGAGCCTGGGTCGCGCGCACCTTCTTCACGTCTTCGTTGAGGATGCGGCCTCCGGGATTGCCCCATGAGTTCAGCACGTAGGTCACGATGTTCGCGACCTCGTCGTCGTTCAACTGATTCATCGGAGGCATCACCGAGTTGTACTCACCGCCGTTGACGGTGACCTTCCCGGTCAATCCATGGAGCAGCACGTTGATCGCACGCTTCGGATCGGCGGCAAGGTAGTCCGACTTCGCGAGCGGCGGGAACACGCCCGGCAAGCCGGCACCATTGGCTTGGTGACAGACCGAGCAGGCCCCGGAGAAGAGCGCCGCCCCCGCCTTGACCTGGTCGTCCAGCGTGAGCGTTCCGCTTGCAGCAGCCAGCGTCGCGGTCGACACCGCATTCATGTTCGGTTGCGCCCGGTCACCGAGGTACACCGAGTCGAGTTCCTTGCCGGAATACAAGGACTTGTCTTCGACGCCATTCACCTTCAGGACGGCGATCGCCCCCTTGTTGAATGCGCGGAAGATGGAGTGATCGACCAGCACGTAGCTGCCCGGCACCTTCGTCTTGAATTCGACCGCGACCGCGCCGCCCGCGGGAATCAGGGTCGTCTGAACGTTCCTCTGCACGTTCGTCCCGCCCTCGTAGCGGACCTTGTCGAAGATCGCGCCGATCACGTGAAAACTCGACACCAGGTTCGGGCCGCCGTTGCCGACAAACAGGCGAACCGTCTCGTTGGTCTTCGCGACGATCGCCTTGTCGCCCGTCAACGCACCTTCGGCGCCGTTGAAGAGAACATACGTCGGCTTCTCGTCGATCGCCTTCTCCATGTCGAAGGGCTGCAAGCCCTTCTCGCGGTACTTGCCGGTCGTGTAGAAGTCGCCCTGCATGACGTAGTACTCGTGGTCGACCTTGCTCAGGCCCTCGGGCGGCTCGACCAGGATCAGACCGTACATGCCGTTGGCAACGTGCATGCCAACCGGTGCGGTCGCGCAGTGATAGACGTAGATGCCTTCGTTGAGCGCCTTGAACGTGAACTGCGACGCATGCCCCGGCGCCGTGAAGCTCGACGCAGCGCCACCGCCCGGCCCGGTCACGCCGTGCAGGTCGATGTTGTGCGGCATCTTGCTGTTCGGGTGATTCTTCAGGTGGAACTCGACCGTGTCGCCCTGACGAACCCGGATGAAGCTCCCGGGAACCGTACCGCCGAAGGTCCAGAAGGTATAGGAGACTCCTTCGGAGATCTGCATCTCCTTCTCGATCACCTCGAGCTCGACGATCACCTTCGCCGGGTATTTGCGGTTGGTCGCAGGAGGAACGTGCGGCGGGCTGGTGAGCACGGCCTTGATCGGCGCTCCTTGCGGAGGTCCGAAGTCACCGCTCTTGACCTGAGTGGTCGTCGCCGGGGCCTTTGCCCCAGCCGCCACTGCTGCGACACCAGACAGAACCGCGCAGGCAAGCAGCGCGCCGGTGATCACACTCTTCGTCGTGGTTCTCAATTTCGGCTCCTGGAGTTCGACGGAACAATAGGAGTGAGTCGGGAGCAAGGACTTGCGCTGGGTCAACTGGCGGGCAGTGCTGGATCCGATCAGATGATCCGCGAGAAGCGCTCGCGAAGCTTGTCGCTCTGCAAATAGCGATCGAAGACCATCGCGATGGCCCTGACGACGTACCAGCCCGCCGGCGTCACCTGGATCGCCGCCGATTCGATCTCGACAAGCCCCGCGTCGGCGAGGGATGTCAGCTTCTGCAGCTCGGTCGCGAAGTAGTCCTTCATCTTCACCAGATGCGCCAGTTCGATCGACTCGAACTCGACGCGCCCCTGGCACATGAGTCCCATGATGACCGCTCGCCGCACCAGATCGTCCCGGCTGAGTGCGATGCCGCGCACGACCGGCAACTGCCCCTGGCGAAGACTGTCGTAGTACTCGGGCAGGGTCTTCGCGTTCTGATAGTACGTCGGCCCGATTCGCCCGATCGCGGACACTCCGAGCCCGATCAGGTCGCAGTCAGGCTGGGTGCTGTAGCCCTGGAAGTTTCGATGCAGGCGTCCTTGCCGCTTGGCAATGGCGAGAGCGTCGTCCGGAAGCGCGAAGTGATCCATGCCGATGTACACATACCCGTTCGCGAGGAACCCGTCGACGGCACCGCCGAGCATCTCGACGCGCGCCGCTGCGTCAGGCAGATCGTCGGCCGGGATTCGCCGTTGCGGCTTGAACCTCTGGGGCAGGTGCGCGTACGCATACAAGGCGATCCGGTCCGGGCGCAACTCGCCGATCTGGCGCACCGTGCGCGCGAAGCTCTCCGGCGTCTGTTTCGGCAATCCGTAGATGAGGTCGGCATTGATCGAATCGAACCTCAGTGCTCGCGCGCTGCGCATCAGGTCACGAACACTCTCGAACGGCTGCACCCGGTGGACTGCCTTCTGCACGTCAGGGTCGAAGTCCTGCACGCCGAAACTGACGCGATTGAAGCCCAGCTCGCGCAAGTGCGCCAGTCTGTCGGCAGTCACGGTGCGCGGATCGACTTCGATCGACAGCTCGGCGTCGTCGCTGATCCGAAAGGCTCCCCTCAGACGTCGCATCACGCGTTGGAGCTCCGGGTCCGACAAGAAGGTCGGCGAGCCGCCTCCAAAGTGCAGCTGCGACACCTGCTTGCCCTGACCCACCGAGGCGATGACAAGATCGATCTCGGCCTCCAGCGCGTCGAGATACTTCCCGGCTCGATCGTGATGCTTGGTAATGACCTTGTTGCACGCGCAGTAGTAGCAGACCGATTCGCAGAACGGGATGTGCACGTAGACCGACAGCGGCATCGATCGGCCGATCGATGCGCCGAGTGAGCGTTGGCGCATCGCGTTCTCGCAGTCCGCAGCGCCGAATGCTTCGACGAATCGATCGGCCGTCGGATACGACGTGTAGCGTGGACCGGGCCTGTCGAACCTGCGCAGCAAGTCTTCAGACAGAGACGGTGTCTTGGCGGGCATCGGGAGTTGTGCGGACATGTGTGGATCGTGCCAAGGGCGATCGATCGCCCCATTGACGTGGCGCAAGGTCGCATCAGGTGGCCGGTCGAGAATTCCGCTGCTTCTTCTCCACTCGACTGCGCAAACATGTCTGTCTCGACGAGCCCGAATTCGACGGCGGCGAATGCCTTGAAAGTTGCCTGTTCCAGCTGCAATCTGCGCGAGCTGTGCCTGCCGGTGGGATTCTCGGAGCGCGAGATCACGCGTCTGGACACGCTGGTCGACACCCGTCTGACGGTGCGGCACGGCGACACACTGTTTCGAGCCGGCGACCCGTTCGCCGCGTTGTATGCGGTACGAACCGGCTTCTTCAAGACACGCGTCTCCTCGGAGGACGGTCGCGACCAGGTGACGGGATTTCAGATGGCTGGCGAACTTCTCGGACTCGATGGAATCGGCGCCGACCGGCACACCTGCGACGCGGTCGCACTGGAAGATTCTCAGGTGTGCGTGATTCCGTTCGAGCGGCTCGAAGATCTTTCGCGGGAGTTCTCCGACTTGCAGCGACAGTTCCACAAGATCATGAGTCGCGAGATCGTGCGCGACCACGGCGTGATGCTCTTGTTGGGAAGCATGCGAGCCGAAGAACGGCTTGCCGCTTTTCTCTTGAATCTGACCGAACGACTGCAGGCGCGCGGCTTCTCGGCGTCGGCGGTGGTTCTTCGCATGACTCGCGGAGAGATCGGCAGCTTTCTGGGGCTGAAGCTCGAGACGGTGAGCCGGGCCTTCTCCAAGTTTCAGGACGACGGCGTCCTGCAGGTCAAGCAACGGAATGTGCGGGTCCTGGATGCTGCGGCCCTTCGCCGCTTGGTGGACGGCGCGCCTGCTGCGGACTGACAGCCGAGGCCATCCGACTGCGCCGGCCGCTCATCGATGTGCCGTCTGTCGCCTTGACCCGCGGCAAGTCCACTTCAGGCTGCATTCACATCGGCGGCATCTTGTCGAATTTCGGCAGCGCTGGATCGAGAGGGTCCCAAGCATGACCGCGCACGGCATAGGTCACCGCTTGCGGCTTGTATCGGCTTGGATCATCAAGGCTCGCAGCGTGCACGGTGAACACGTCGGGCATGGCTGAGAACGTCATGTACACCGGCGACCCGCAGGTGGGGCAGAAGGCGCGAGTCTTCACATTGCCGCTGTCGCCAATCATGTCCCAAAGCTTTGCTTCACCATTGTGTTTCACGCCTTTGCGGGGGAAGGTCAGATAAGAGCCGTGCCCGGTGCCGCTCATGTGCTGACAGTCGCGACATTGGCAGTCGTTCGAAAACAGCGGTTCGCCAACAATCTCAAAACGGATCGCACCGCAGGCGCATCCGCCGGTGTAAGCCTTGTTCATGTGTTCTTCTCTCCTGCCAAACAGCGGTGTGGGGCCATGATCGCGTTACTTGTCGGCCGTGCGTTCAAACGCCGCCACGCCGACTTTCACCACCTCGTTCCACCGCGGGTCC
>Ga0307513_10011602_pt1 | contig 10940 bp, 8 predicted proteins | sample 15_EM_MG_FD_202174 | JGI IMG/M metagenome (GOLD analysis project Ga0307513, IMG submission 202174) | Populus trichocarpa ectomycorrhiza microbial communities from riparian zone in the Pacific Northwest, United States - 15_EM | ecosystem: Host-associated > Plants > Roots > Unclassified | place... | reverse complement strand
GACTATCCGGATGCTAGAGTGGAGTTGGATTCCGCCATGACGAGGGAGGCACAGGAAGGAGATCGTCGGGATGCGGGAGAGCTTAGGGTCTGAGGGCATCTGGACGCATGGGCTTGGTGGTGGACGTTGTCGGGACGTCGAGGACGCAGGGGTAGATAGGGAATGGCGTCCGGACGTGACGTCCGGCCGATGTCGCGTCTAGAGTAACGGTTAACGTTCTGAGCGTCCTGAGCGTCTGATGCACGGGACGCTCAGGACGCATATAATAATTTTTGCTGATGTTTCTTGCCGATGGTGTGCCTCCCCACATCCCACAGGAAACCACACCTGTCCCACTGCTACTTGTTGTATACGCGGCCGACCCTGCAGCCATACCGTACTTAGGTATGTGAACTGCCAAGGCCTACACGACACCTACACAGCACAATGCCCCTCCCACCCTAAGGTTGCTCAGGATGAGAACCCAGAAGGCGAAGAGGAGGAAATGACCACTTGATCACTATGATTGATGTTATGGTTATTGCGTAGACTTTGGTTTTACACTTTTATTTGTCAAAGAAGATGGTGATGGAGTTTCTTTTGTTATATTAATGGTTTTTCTAGGCCATACCTTAGGGTGCATGCCGGAGTTTTCCTGTAGTTAAATACGAAATAAACTCACAGGATTTTACAAAAATACAATACAAAATTTCAGGAAACAATCAAAACCTTATAAGGGCCCGTTTACCTCTAGGAACCAGGTCAAAGAAAGTCAGTTATGCAAACGGGCTTTCAGTTATATACTAGACAGTATATTAGCTGGGCGTGCGACAATTCTGTTTTCTTTACATACCTTCAACTGTCTGTCTCTTTCTAAAAATTAAATTTGTAATCGTGGTTGTACTAGACGGTGGCATCTCAAGCGTTATCTGGTAAGCGGCCTGGACTGTTTGACAAATTTTCCACGCTCCTAGATCTTGTAGCTAGGCTGTCAAAAAGTTCCGTTGCCTACTCTAGCTAAACGCCATCTCCCTTGCCGCACACTCCCCCACTGTCAAGCCTCGCTTAACGGTCGGCATCGTTTCAGGCTTCTAGACGGACGTCTATACTCGAGTAGGTAAACCGGCCCTAACTATGCCAACAGCTCCGGACTCCGAGCTGCTTCGGTTATCTATATCCATTCACTTTTTTCCTACCCAGCATGAGTGGAACGGTAGGGCAGGTAAGAAATAAATCATGCGTAAAAGGGTAAAGTGGAGAAATCTCTCAGGAGTTTTTTTTACTACTCAGGCCACAGCCGTTTTCCGCTGGGAAGTAAGAATGCGCTAAAACATGCTCAATTTTGCCCTCAAGCATCCTTGAGAGCCCATCAGCTAGCTCACATGAGCATATAAGATTGGGTAGGCTTTTTTCCGCTAGTTTTTAAGCTCCAATCGACCTGTCAAATGCTCTGCAAGCCCATGGATTGCCCACTTCTGGCACCAGCAAGTCAAATCGGTAGGATACATTATAATCTAGCAAAAGCCAGATTGACGCTAGTGAGGATATCCTTGCCCCGCCAAACCACCACTGCCTCCTGGTATATATTTAAGCGGTGGCGAACCTTCCTCCTTCGTGCCCTCCTGTTGGGTTGGTAGCCTCAGTATCCCTTTAGCTCCAATCCGGCATTTTCCAGATCATACAGTATTAATTTCCCCCCACCGGTAGAGTACTCGGGGGTAACCAAAAGTCGGGCGCACCCCATATACGGTAACTCGGGCTTTCCACCATACAAACCCGTTTTGTGGCTTTTTTTTGTAAGGGAGACAAAAGTCGGACGCACCCCCAGAATAGGAAATAAACCCAGACATTTCGTGGCACCGCGCCGCACTTACCCTCGTACCCGGGTACGTCACACCGACTCGGGGGGCCATGCATCAAGTTTAGTCCTACTGCAGTGTCTAGAATCATGATCAATATTTTTATCATATGACAATAAATACATACAATGTTATATATATTGGTTTTCTACTATTCGCTGAGCGCACTGGCACCTTTACATAATATGTAATAAAATATAAAAAAGTTACCTTTCAGGTTCGGTGTAAAGTTTTTCACACGCCCGCGATTTTCATCCGTTTATCGCAGGGTCCGGCCAGGATCTCACGAGGCAACCGCCAGACTTAGCGTGCTGCCGGAGCCGTGGGATTATCGATCGCACATGTGGCTCGGGAGACATGCGGTTATGGCATATGCGCTCGGGGGTGCAGTGGCTAGGCACAGAGTGGTGGATCGCTCTCTCCATATGCTATGGCGGTAGACATAGGTTATGGGTATTTGGTTTGTCGTTTCTTTCACACCCCAACCCATTTGTAATAAACTAATTGGTTTAGCTTATTTTGCTGTTTATGACACCCGTACTCGCGACGAGAATAAGTTCCCAATTTCCCAAAGCCTGAATCATACATTGCCGCAACCTTAAGACTCAAGGAAATCAACTAAGAAAGAAATAAGAAATGAGTGAGGTGGAAGGAAATACATGACTTTGTCCTCCACTTAGCCGTGAGTTTGCCATTCCACTGCCGGAGGCGTTGGTGGGGTCGCCGCTGCCCTTGCCTGGGGAGATCGTTACCGCTGATGTATTCCGGTTTGAGGCAGCAGCTAGGTTGGCTCCTAGCCTGCCGTGCAGAAGGTAACGCCTCTCCCCCCATGAGGCAGGCTGGCCCGATTGGCTGCTCCTGCTAGGTGCACTGGTGCTGAAAGCGCTTGGATAGCGAAATCTGTTCTTCTGCGGAGTACTCGATATATGCCCTATAGGCGTCAGATCTCCACATGCCCAGTATTTGGATTTCGTTGTCAGAAATGCCCATCTCCGCTGCCCAGGTCGCTGCTCCTCTCCAGAAGCGATGACCATTCCAGGTGCCCTGTTCCAGGGCAGCGGAGGTTGCCAGGCTTTGGAGGTTTCTGACGACATGTTCACGTGTAAATGCTTGTTGCTAATCTCTGCCGATGCAGAACAGTGGTGCAGACTGCGGCCGGTGGTGATCAACTCCTTGTAGGCGAGTCATGGCATGAACGGGACATCCTGTGTCACTGCTTGCAGCAATGGTTCGTGTAATTCCTTTACGGAATGGATCTGTCTTGGATGCGGGTAGTGTTAGCTGCATGAATGTTCCCCTCTCTGCTACTGTAATACTCTGTTTAGTCAAGAACCACTTTGACTATGATGTTCCCAATTCCGGGTCTGCCTCCTTGTAGGTAAATTGTCCAACTCACAAAAGTCCAGCGAAGGCTAGGGTAAACGCCGCGCGGAGGACGATATTGTCGTAACTGGAAACTGGGAGTAGTCTGACAATAGCGAGGAGATGAGGGCGAGTGAGTGGGGTACGTATCCTACGTTCCAGCTGGTTGTGATCCTGCTTAATACCTTGAATAGTGCGTTCAAGTCGAGCGTCTTTGAATGCTTTGAATTCTATTCCGAGATCTAGTTGGTAAGACTTGAGTCCCGCCAGATATAGCTTCATGGTCTTGACTTTCACTGTTTCCGCCAAAGAACACAACCACTCGATTAGCCAAGTCACTTTGGCTGGAAAGCATCCTCCGTTGTTGTGTCGGTAGTCGAAAAGGGAGCAAAACTGGGCAAAGCCGGCTCTGGGGGTGTCATAGTTGTGTCTTGTGGAAGGTGCCAGGCCTCTCGGGAGATAGTATGCCGCGATAGCCGAGAGTCCCGATTGCTGTATGTTTGCCACCCATGCCTCTGGAGGTTGCATGCTCCTTGGGTTAACTGCGGTGCTAGGTCAGTAAACTTCACAAAATCGGAGCGTGAGAGCGCATCTGCAAGAGCATTGTCGTTTGTGGAAATCCATTCCGCTTCAAGATCCAAGTCGTACTCAATGGCTAGAAGCAGGCACCGCCGTAGTACCTCCATCGATGCACCACGGGTTGTTCCATGTGCGAGACCATAGGCCACGGTCCTATTGTCGGTATGAACTATAACTCGTTTTCCTTTCCACTTCTGTCCCCAATATAAGAGAGCTTGCTCGACTGCGCGCATCTCTTGTGTATGGATGTATTCTCTTCTTCGGGCAAGGTGGCTGGGTAGTACTAGGCAGAATGCGGAGGCTGGTTGTGGGGTAGGCTCTCTTTCGCTCGTGAAGAAGGCTCCAAGCCCCTTCGTGCTTGCTGCATCGGTCCAAGTTGAAATAGTTTCACGAATGCGGAGTTTAATCGACCGGTGGGGAGCCTGTTTGAGTACCATGTCCCACCATGCCAGGTCTTTTTGGGCCTCGCTTGACAGGCGTCGCTTCTGGTGCCTACTGCCTCTAGGAAAGTATAACTCCATGTTGTAAAGCCAGCGGAGGAATGTCTGGCCAAGTGGTGTAACTGTGGAAACAAAATTCAGGTATCCGGTAAGTTTCTGCAGCTGCAGCAGGGAGAGGGACTTTTTTTGCCAGAGCATCTTGGACGAGGGACTGGGCTTTTAGGAGTTTCTTAGCTGGAAGACGGATAACCATGTTTTCCGTATCTAGCTCTACCCCTGCAAAACTCGTTACTCTTCCTTCTTTATTTTTTGAGGTCTTAATTGATAACCCTACCTCGTTGCACAGCGATGTAAACATACTGCAATATTTTTTGAGGTCTTCGTGGGGGGGGGGTTATAAGAAGGAAATCGTCGAGGTAATGCACAATATGGACCTGTAGGCTCTGTTGTCTTAGTTCATGCTCGAGAATCCAGTGGAACACCTCCACAAAGCGATTAAACAGGTAAGGGGCTGTTCGGAGTCCAAATGGAAGAAACTGCTCTGAGTTGTAAGTTTTCTGCCACGGGAAGCCTAAGAGGGGAGTATCAAGTGGTGAAACGGGTATGTGGCGGAATGCTGATTCGAAATCCCGCTTTAGCAATATGCAGTTCTGGCCAAACTCTTGTATGGCTTCAATTGCCTCGCTTACACTGCTATATGCTATCGCTCCATACGGTTCTGGGATTCCGCTGTTTATGGAATCGGTTCCCAAAGGTGGGTATGACAAGTGATGGATTTGCCACTTGCTCCCATCAGTCTTGTCAACTAAACCTCGTCGTGATGCTGTCTAGTGGTTGGGAAGCTGATTTGTGTCAGAATATATCTTTAAGCAGTTCTTGCCTAGCTCTGCTACGATATCGGAACTCAGGAGATGGCCATCTACGTGCCCATTTTCTAGGTTCGGGTAGATGGTGGGCTTTGTGCGTAATCCCTCGTACCATATTCTCGCTCCGAATTTGCAAATTCGGAGAAGGGCTGTCACTAGCGCTTTGTCCGGAAACTCAGTCATGAGTCTCTCCCATCCATTGATGTTTAGTGGGCCCGCTGGCATGCTTCAGCTGTGGTCGGTAAATAGTAGTGTTCGTTACGGGGCGGGGCGGGGCGGGTTTTCACTCGCCAGACCCCGCCCTTACACGGGGCCGGGGGGGGTATGTTTCGGGTAATCCCCGCCCCGCCGCCGTCTGGGGTCCGCCCGCACTCATTCCCTGGACGGGGCCCGGTTTGTTACCCCCTATTTTTAACGGGGACCCGTCTGGGGTATGGGTGGGGGGGGGGCCTGAGCGGGGACAGGGGCAGGGAATGCCGAAAAAGGCACCCCGCCCCAGGCCATTCAGTGGGGTGGGGCGGGGAAAAGGGCTGGGGGCCCGCGTTTTTCGGGGCCCCGTCCGCCCCATAACGAACTCTAGCAAATAGTGGATAGTGGATCCGTGTATTTGGGTGTGGAGGCTATTTGCTAACCGTGCTATGAAACCAATGCTTTCTGGGTGCGGGGGCTAGTAGTGGTTGGTTTGGGGGCATGGTGGGTATTACTTTTGACTGGTAAGCTTGAAGGCAGGGTAGGGAATGTCTTAACAGAGCAGTGGGAATATATAATGGATTGCGCAAAGAAAAATAGGGAATGCGAGAAACAAGGGAGGGTGGGCTAACGACCATAGGTTCTATTGCGAGATGGCTGAGACATTCCTGTATTGCCTATTGTGCATTGGAATGCTTTGTGACTGTTCCGGCACGAGATAAACGCATACTGATACCGGCATTGTGCTAAACGGCATTCCCGATAGTTCCGTTACGGCATGGGGGAGCTGTACCCAGGGGAAAGCTGCTACCCAATGTTGGAGCCCTAGCCTGGGTAAACCCTGGCTGATGAGAGGCTATCCGTGGTTCTGCTGAGGGGAAGAAAGTGCTTGCTACTGTGCCAGAGTAGGGATATACTGAGCCAGGAGCGCTCTCCCGGATTGGTAACTCATATGTTTTCCGGGACTGAGGCTGTACCTGTTTCAGGCTTGTTGCCCATGTTGAGCGTGGTACTGTGTGAGCGAAGCACTTGGAGGCCACCAGCTCGCTATCTAGTTGGCGCCAGTCCCTTGGTTCGTATATTCTCTTCCCGCTCACGACACGCTTGCGGTGGAATTGAAAGTGGTAGGATTTCACCCCATCCCAGGTGTACTTCTCTAGGAGCTCATACAGGTTCATTGTGTAGATGCAGAGTGCGGTTGCGAGCTCCCCCTGCGGTCCATTGGGTGCTAACTTAATAAGGATTCCCGAGTACACTGCCCATGCTTTGAAGAATATTGTCATTCGATATTGACTCTCTTTGCCCTCCCTTTCTGATTGCTCGAATTCTACTCCCCCGATGTTGCTTGTTTGATGTGTCTCTGCTCGCTCTTTCTCCCTAACTAATAAACAATAGATATTCGTTGGTTTGAATCGGTTTTCGATGATCTGCAATAGCGTTGCCCTTTCCACTCCAAGGAACATTGTCTCCACCGACTCGATAATCCCAGATGCGCTCTCACTTTGATCTGTTATGAGGGTGTGGGTGGGATTCAACATACCAAGTGAGTTTTGCTCCATGAGTGTCCGCTCCAGCTCACCCTGTGCTCGGAGTTGGGCTAGCTGGCTTTCCAATTCCGCAATTCTTACCATAATCAAATTGGCAATTGGTGGCTGGGTGCCTGTGCGTGGGTGGGATATGGTATGTGGCTCGGTATTAGCAATGCCGGGCTGTGGTAGACTTTGGGAGGTAAGCTGAAGGAGGACTCGATCCACTCTGCCTTGTTCGTGTGAGCGGAGCAGCTCCCTCATTTTACTTAGGTTGATTGAAGTATCTGATGTGGCTTGGGATATTGGACTCGAATTTGTTTGCCTTGGTACTGGTGAGGTTCGCTGAGGTTGGGCGGCCCTGTGCGTAGATAAGGGGCTGCGGCTTTGCTCAATGGTATTGGTAGAGGACCCGGGGGAGTGGCTATATTGGGGTGTGCTGGGTGCCAGTTCATGACTATAGCTGGTAGGATTATCTCCTGTCTGGCTGCTGATGGGAGTAGACAGGTGCTCTTCGTCCCGGCCATAATGGCTGGGGGGCTGCCGGCTTCGCGTGTTTTTCCGAATTCCGGCCTGGGCTCTATGCGTATTGCCTCCTGTATTGCTGCTACCACCACGTGTCGTTGTTCTGCGAGGGGCCATGAATTTTGCTATTGGTAAATGAAAAAGGCCTGGGGCAGATATAGATGGTGTCCAAATTTGTCTTGGTAAGTGGCGTGCGGTAGAGATAAGTCAAGAACGCGAGGTGTAGGGAACTCGAGAACGCACGGTGTAGAAAGGATGGTGTTCTCGTTGTCGAATGGAGTTCCATGGTAGTATATGTATAGGGGGGTCCACGGACCCGTACTTTCTAAGCTATGACCCCGCAATGGCCCGGCAACCGGATATCCCTTTTTCCGCCACCTCTTCTTGACATAACGCCTGTTCCCCAAGCTCTCCCACCTGTGCTTTCCCAATTGGCAACGGGTTGTACCAACCCACTATTAAGACAACTAGCGCAACCACCATTCCCCCAACACTCCACCATCACAACGACTCAACACCAGTCAAATTCAAAGATCCTATTAGCAGATCCCATGCTCTTAGAGATAAGGGGAGACCCAAATATACAGGCCCCAGTGTTAATGGTCATTTCAGTTGTTTTTGTAATTATAATCACATTTGTGGTTATCAGGGTGGTTTAATTTTGCGGTGTATCACGGTTGCGCCTGTGCCGCGATTAGGACAGGAGGTTTGGGGGGTCAGCGCGATTCCTGATTGTCCCAGAACACACAGTGTCACAGTGGTGCTGGATAGTGTGTTTCTTTAGAGTTCGTTGCTTTTCTAGAGCATTACCTACGGTTTTCGAAGATATGATGTATCTCCTGGTCTGTCCATATCTAGGATCTCCCTCAATTGGGCAATTCATCGCCCTCTCACCTATTTAGGAGCTTTTTCCACGGTGATCTCACTCGCATGGCCATGTCCTCTTGCTGTTTCTTCAAGAGTGACCCAAGTGTGGTGCAGATGTCAACAGGTGCATCACCCCGGAACCGAGAATGCTGACACTAAAGAAAATGCCAAAAGATTTCGGGGCTGAACAGACAACCCTGACAGCTGACCGTCCCAAATTGTCTGGGGTAGTACAATACCGGTACCGTAAAATCGCTACCGTACTCGTATTTTTCTGACGTTTTGTGAACTGGACTGCTACAGTACCACCAAAATCATTAGGCTCTGGTCGATTTTTTGACCGTATGTAATAGGTGTCAGAAAATTATGAGTAGGCTTCCTGATCCGAAACACAGTACTCCAAGAATTATGCCTCCCAGACATAATACTAGTAAATTACGGACGCCAAGCTCGCTCGCCACCTGGTTATCCTACTTTTCAGAGCCGGCTATGGTTTGGTAAACTGATTCGGTGGAGATCTCTTGTGGTGGATCTCAAGAGATCCTACTGTACGGAACAGTAATCGGCTGGCACGCGTCTGTGTAACAACGCCCGAAGTGAAAACTTGTTCCAACGGAGACAAGGTCACTGATCGCCTTGGCATGGAAATCATTGGCTGGCGCTACGATGAATCTGAAACAAGCACACCACCCGTTGATTAAAGCAACCCCGCTCCGCTTAATTTAGGAGAAGTCCATCAACCTCCGCGAGACAAGTACACCCCGTACCGTTATACGACCATATTACAGTATCTCACCTTTCACGGAGCCTTATCCAATATGAACACATTACCAAGCGGGAATCGAGGATCAAGTCTCACCGGTGATCCCTGCTCGTATATCATATCGAACACCCGTGCCGACAATAACACAACAAATAATGTTCTCGGTAACTCGAATACGAACTTTGCGAATGTGACAAACAACTATAATAACACCATGAATGTTGGATTAAGTGAGGAACCCTCGCGGATCCAAGCATGGTTGTCGCCACTTGAGCCCCATGCTAGGAATCAAGACGTGAGGAACCGGCGACTGGAAGGTGTTGGGGATTGGGTTCTACAGAAGAACGAGTTCGAGTCATGGCGTGAAAGTCAGGATGCCTCAATGAATCCTACTATCCTATGCTATGGGGATCAAGGAGTTGGAAAGACATATATAAGGTACGGGGGTATTTTCCGGGGAGGGTAGACGATGCTAACAGGGAACTAAACTAGTTCATTAGTAATAGACACCCTATCCGAGCAAGCTTGTGGGAAGAATATCGCGGTTTTGTCCCTCTATTGCGATTACCAGGCACAGGGGGACCAATCGGTGGTGAATATGATTGGGAGTCTACTCAAGCAGGTTGCCCTCGGAGCAGTGGGGACTGTAGGCGAAATCAAGGATGCCTTTGACAAGTCAAGGCAAGGAGGTGGAAAATGTCTCCGATTGCCGGAGATGCTTGGATTATTCGTCAAAACAATCAGCTCCTGTGATCGAGTATATATCTGCGTCGATGCAATAGACGAGTTGGTACCACAACACCGATCAGAGCTCCTCCGCGCGCTACGGCAGATTATTCAAGAAGCGCCAAATACGCGATTATTTCTCACAGGGAGGCCCCATGTTCGAGGGGAACTCGACAAGCATCTCACGAAAGGAGCATATATCATCCACATTGTGCCCGACCAAGGGGATATCGCCAAATATCTAAGCAAGAAGATGGATGATGACGATGACCGAGATCCAGACCTGATGACGGAACATCTGAAAGACGAAATTATGAAAACGATGATGGAAAAGGCTTCCGAAATGTGAGTAGGAGTAACCCCATCCAATCCCTGGACCACTAATTGACATTCTTCTCAGGTTTCTGCTCGTTGCTTTAAATATCGACGCAATCTTGGGGGAGACCTCATTAGCAAGGCGAAAGAAAATGTTGCGAAAGGTGGCTACGGCTGGCGTAGATCTGGACACCGTGTACGACCAAACACTGCGGCGAATAAAGGAACAGAAGGGCGACCGACCAAGACTTGGGATGGAGGTACTAATGTGGGTATCCCACGCCGAGCGGCCATTGCGGATTGACGAACTCTGTCATGCTCTCGCGGTAGAGATTAAGGCAACGGAGCTTGACCCTGAGAACATCCGGCCGCAAGATACAGTGTTAGGGTCATGTTTAGGGCTTGCCGTTGTTGACAAGGAGACATCGCAAGTCCGGTTAATCCACTACACACTTCAGGAATACCTTTCCCGGCCTGGTGTATTGCCTGATGCCCACAGAACACTTGGCCAAACATGCCTGACTTATCTAAATTATGAACGGGTCAAGAGGATTCCCGCTGATAATGTTTCAAACCTTGAAACCTTTCCATTCCTCGAATATTCATCTTTGCATTGGGGGAGGCACGCAAAAATGGAGCTCTCACAGTTCGCAAAATCGCTTGCAATCGACCTATTAAACCAATACGATGACCATATATCTTCTGTCTTACTCTCCAAGAAGATACCCCCTCCCTGGGTCCGCCCACTTAGCCATCGCCCATTCCCTGGTTTACACTGTGCATCTTACTTCGGAATTGATGAGGTTATAGCTACTTGGATAGAAATGGAGAGTTATAATATCAATCAGAGAGATTTTATAGGATTCACACCGCTATCGTGGGCAGCTCGGCAGGGGAATCAAGGGGCAGTGGCGCTACTACTCACACGGGACGACATTGGTCCT
>Ga0307513_10011601_pt1 | contig 10942 bp, 17 predicted proteins | sample 15_EM_MG_FD_202174 | JGI IMG/M metagenome (GOLD analysis project Ga0307513, IMG submission 202174) | Populus trichocarpa ectomycorrhiza microbial communities from riparian zone in the Pacific Northwest, United States - 15_EM | ecosystem: Host-associated > Plants > Roots > Unclassified | place... | reverse complement strand
GAGGTATGCCCAGAACTTAATCACCCTCACTGGGAGGGGCACAGTATGATTATGGTTATTGGCTGGAGGACGTGCTAGTTGGGAGAGAGGATTGACGGCATCAAAGGAGTTTTTGATGCGTACCTCCACATGAAGGTCGCACGATCCACTCAAAGTGAAGGCCCAACAGATTATAAGACCAAAGTGGTCATAGATATGGACGGCGAAGGGAATATTCCTCAGCTTCAGGCTCGGCTTTGCGTTAGGAGACTTGGGGTTAAGAAGCATCCCTCTCGCCCATATAGATAATACCCGTCGCCACTACATCTGATAGAGGGCCTGTAGCGGATGACCACAAGCCCTGGGGTCTCACGAGGTGTGGAATACTCGATATGTCATATTTCATGCAACGACACTCCGTAACCTCGAAACAGGCACCCGTAGAGAGTAATGTCCGTAGCGAGTCTTTAGTCCTTTCGCTTATCACTCGAGCCGCTATGCTTTTGGAGCTCTCCAGTGAGACGATCGTATTCGAGGCCTTGTTGCTTGGCTTGCTTCGTCAGGGTTTCTGTGGGACATGTGAGTTCCACCATGTAGCCCTTTAGGCCTCCAAACGTACCAAAGTCGCGTTCGACCTTCTCCAGTTCGGCCACTCTCTTCTTGAGCGCATCCACTTGTACTTGGTCTTTTGACCTAGAAGCGGTCTGATATGGAATGTTTAAAAGATAGTACACCTATGCATCGTGGTCCGCACCTTGGCCTTCAAGGCAACGAGTTGCTCCTCGGCAGTGACGAGGTCCCCAAGGATCGAGATAGTGCGAGCAAGGACGAGGGAAAGGAAGAGACAGAAACCTAAAGTATAGTCCGTCCATCATTCTTCGAGGTATTGCGAGGTGTAACGCACCGGTCAAGTAGGTATTGCGCTGCGCGTAGAATTTACGAGCGGCAAAGTTAGTCTCCACACGGACATCTTTGACTCCTCCTTGCTGCTGCTTAGCCGCTTCCGACTCCGCAGTGATCCGTAGCATCCGTTGCACAGCGTCAACAAACAAGACCCCAATGAAGCTAAGAAAGGCTTAGATATCAATATCGTGAATGGCAGATTATGCACGAGGAGGTACGTACATGAATGATATCTTGAGCGCGTAGGCGATTTTGGCCACCAACGAGGACGTGGTTATGAAAGTGAAGATACCTCGTCTCATCTTCAGCGGCATAGGCATTAAAAGTAACACGAAGGCTACCATCTGTGGGGAGCAAGCGCGCAGTGAATACGTGGTCGCGCGAGGAGGGTGCGTGGCGAGCGCTGACCTCTGCGGCGAGCAGGAAAAATGTGAGAGAATAGCTGAGGGTGGGGGCGCGTCAAATATTAATTTCCAGCTCGATCATAGCCTGAGGAACATACTAGATTGCCATTGCTCTTCTTTGCAAGTTATGGCCGGGTTCAACCTGAGTGACGTTTCGGGCTCTTCTTTGTCGCCGCTTGGTTCCACCTCTCGCTTCCTTTTCCCAATGTCTTACGCTGTCTCTATCAAGCATGCTGGTAAAGTCTACCAGCTCGCGCTCGACCCTTCACAACCTCCAGCCGCGTTCAAGCAGTCCATTTACGAGGCGTGCGGCGTTCCTCCTGATCGTCAGAAGGTCATGGTCAAGGGCGGAGTCTTGAAGGTAAATCAGCGAACACTTTGGCTATATTGGGTTCTCAAGATGTATCCGATTGTTCTAGGACGACACGGATTGGTTGAAGATCGGTCTTAAGCAGGTGGGCTGTCAGGTTTGTCCTGACTGGAAAACCATTTGACGCATCTCTCACTAAAGGGTGCTCAATTTATGGTCATTGGAAGTATGTGCTCGTCGCTTCTTGTGCCTTTGCCTGTGACTGACGCGTCCTCCTCTGCAATCAGCTGCGGGTGATTTGCCAAAACCGCCATCAAATCCTATTGTCTTCTTGGAAGGTATGGCCATCCTTTTACGTCTGTAAGGCGCCTGTGATTGGCTTTGTTCGTATTATATAGATATGGATGACGCGGCCCTTGCGATGGCGGTAAGCAAATTCAATAAGTGGGTATGCGATGTCTAATCCTGCAATCAGTTACGAATGCCCATTGGTCTTGTCAAGTATGGTATCCGATCCCTCGACTCGTTGGCGTATTCCTGACTAGTCTTTCTAGCCTTGGCAACACTTGCTATATGAACGCGACTGTGTAAGCGAAGGAATGGGGTTATAACGTGAAATCACGTCTAACTCCTGTTTCAGTCAAGCGTTGCGAGCCATCCCGGAATTACAACCTGCCTTGAACTCCTTCACATCCGCACCCGGTCCGGCGGGTGGGTTGACGGCAGAAATGCGGAGGCTCTATGAAACTATGAACCAAACAACGGAGAAGGTCATGCCGGCTATCTTCCTCGAACGCCTGCGACACTTTGCCCCCCAGTTCGGAGAATTCAGGGCTGGTCAAGGCTTCACTCAACAGGGTAAGAGAATTTACAGCCCTTTAGAAACCAAAGGGACTTCTCTGATGTCTTATTTAGACGCCGAAGAGTGTCTTGGTGCGATATTCCAAAGCCTAAGGGATTCCCATGTCATCGTCCCAGCGACTGGTGGAAATGTTCCTTTTGAGAAGTACGTGATGGGGGAGATGACCAAAGAGTGAGTATGGTATGCACGACTTTATTCTTTGTCTCATTTCGTGGTACAGATTGAAATGCGACGAGGCCCCGGAGGAGGAACCGATTGTCTCTCGCGAGCCTTTCCTCAAGGTCGAGTGCAACATCGTTCAGGGAACTAACTATGTGGAGAGCGGTATCAAGGAGGTATGTATCCTGCTCTCTCGATGTCAGTTTCCCCCACTGACCCACGCTTGCAGAATCTAGACCAAAAGATTGAGAAGGACAGTCCTTCATTAAGTCGATCTGCCGTTTACTCGCAAAAATCTAGAATATCGAGGCTTCCCTCTACATTACTTGTTCATATGGTCCGCTTCTATTGGCGGCGGGATATCAACAAGAAGGCGAAGATCATGGTATAATTTTTCACACTTCCCCTATGTGACGTGCTTATATGTTTCCAGCGACGGGTTAAGTTCCCTTACGAGCTCGACGTGCTCGATTGGGTGACGGACGACTTGAAAGCGAAGCTATTGCCAATCAACGCTCGTCTGAAGGAAATTGAGAAAGCTCGTGCGGAACGACGCAACATCCGAAAGAAGACTAAGTCGGCCATCTCTCCTGGAGCACCCGCTCCGACCGGCAGTGCCCCAATAGCTCCACCAATGATTGCAGCTGGCGGTTCGGTCAACGACGTGACAATGTCGGATGGTGCTGACACTGGTCCTGTCGTTGCTCCGGAATCAACCAACGTCGTTGTGCACCCAGAGACGGTAGAGGATGAGCCATCCATTCGACAGCGGGAGGCTACCGAGCTTTTTGACTCGCTGCCGGACGATTTGAAAGCGGACATTGGCTCTAACTACAGTGGGATGTATGAGCTAGTTGGTAAGTGGGATCTGGAGCTGGGTAGTGTATAGTTGTTCAGAGCATGCCCAGGCATCGTTGGTCATCGCGGGTCAAGCGCGGATGGAGGACATTATATTGGCTACGTGAGGCGGGACGTCTTTGAAGAAGTGGACAAGAGGAACTACGACGATCCTGCCACGGACCAATGGGTCAAGTTTGATGATGACAAGGTGCGTTGTTCAACTGTAGGGCTTTGGACTGCATGTACTCATAACTGGTGCACAGGTGAGCATTCTCACCGTCGATAAAATCGAGGGACTTCAAGGTGGGGGTGAAGACACTGCTGCATACATTCTGTTGTACCGAAGCAAACGCTTCGATTAATTGTGGGCACGAAATGTAGCTACATTGTTCGAACCATTACAGTACGCATTCCATTGGCCAAACATGAACGTTTCCAGTCGCACATCACCCACTACAAAGTTGGAAGGGATAACCGCTGGTAACACATTACAGTTCTCCAGTCACTAATCCTTTGCATTCGCATACGTAGGCCCCCTTGACATGATATACGACACCTCGAGGTAAATGGAGGTCTTGAGAGCCTCTCGGAAGTTGCGTTCAATCTCAGATTTTCCGGAACTGTAGTCATACCCTTGCAAGGCGCCGTAAACCGATAAATAGACCTCACGCAGTGAGCCCAGTCTGACGAGATGACTGAGGACTGTTTGCGACAGCTAGAAAGGAGTAGTCAATTGAGGTTAAAAGTTCATCTTTAATATAGGATGCTCCTGACCTCTACGTTGAAGGAAAGCCTCATTCTCTCGAGATGAGGGATCGCCTCCACGACAGCGTCTAGTATCTTGCCTAAGTGGGTACGATAGTGATCAAGGTTCAGAGTGAGCTCGACTATTGGTGCTGCTGAACGTGACAGAACGCGCACTCCATCGGTGATGAATTCTAAACTCGATGGTTCGAAGATTTCAACTCTTTCAACTGGGCGGTCTTGAACTAAATACTGCATCATGTCAGCACGAGCCCGGATTGTCCTCAAGTTCGGGAGTGCCGAGGGCGGAAGGAGAGCCAGATCATTGAAGGGCCCTATGAGCGCGAGTTTGGCAAGTTGTGGGTTTGCAACCAAGAAGTCCCTAAACCCCTCATTATTTCTGTCTGACTTCATCAGAATCTTGAGGCTCGTGAGTCGTGGCATTTTGCCGAAGTAAGCCAATACACTCAGGTCCGATGACAGAAAAAGCTCCGCGATACTAGATAGTGACCTCTCAATGATGGCAGCGAGCACCTTGGTCGGAGCACGCAACGACGAGTCGTCGATCGATTCGTAATCCAGCTGATGTATCTTCAAGACCGCCTGTTGGGCTGTGTAACGCATTGGGTACGAGCACCACCACAGTTCGAGATTGTAGAGTCGAGTCGAGAGTACTTCGCAGAGCTGATCGAGCATTGTCGTCGTCAATGGAACAGTAAGAAGTTTAATGTCTCTGAGTTGCTGCATCCGGTAGAACGCTGTGAATAGCATCGAGGGTGAGCGGGTGATGAGGGTCCGTATATAGGATAATAGCCTATCATTCTGAGTCACTTCAGAGAGATGTTCTCTGCCCTCGCTGGCACATTTTCGAACGAGAGTCCCGTATTTGCTCCCTGGAAGAATCATCTTTTTGAATATGATGCTTTGGGAAGGATCGCGCAGTCTGCGAGAGACGAGGGAGAGACTCTTGCGAGTTGTCCAGTCACAATACTTGACTATGACGACCAGGAGCTCATAAGGAAGTAAGTAGAGCATTTGATAACAAGTGACGAGAAGTGCGATGATTGAAAGCGGTTCCTCAGCTCGTGGTGGGGTCTACGTTACCGTTACAAAGGGCGATTTGCCCCTATGCAGGGGTATAGGTTACATTGTGCTGTGCTGGCCACCTTCAAGAGGGCTCACACGCACATATACGTACTCCGTCCTACAACGCGACATGCTTGATCCATGGAATGCGCGAGCCACGAATATATTCTCACCGCACCACCACGGGTCCGATGCGCGTGTCACGTAGGTTCTGCATCACACGCACCTGCTGGACGTGAATTTGTGAGTGCTGACTAGGAATAAATTGGTCGCATACTCTGATATTGGCAATCAGCGGCTCATTCAGAAAAGCGAGAAGTGCGTCAATTTGGTATGTAAATCGATTTAGACATCGTCTGGAAACAATTTAATTTCTAGTTGTACAGGTGAAGGGCGGTTGGTGCATGTTCGAACCCTTACAGTACGCATTCCCTTCGTCAAACGCGAACGTTTCCAGTCTTACATCACCCACTACAAAGTTAGAAGGGATAACCGCTAGTGGCACATCAGTCACTAATCGCTCGCAATTTACCGCTCGAAGTAAATGGAGCATTTGAAAACCTCTGGGAAGTCGCGCTCAACCTTGGATTTTACATCACAAGTGGAGCAGATGGAGGAGCAGGAGGTACTGAGGAAGCGAAAGGTTCACTCAGCCCTGGTAGCGCGCTAGAGAACATCAAGCGGGGCGCATCGACGACAGATTTGCTTGGGGGCTGAGGCCGGAAAGTAAGCTTGTGCGTTACCCAATCAATCGACGGATTGTGCAGGCATAACCCAGGACTACAGCGGTGGAGCGGGCCAGAGGCGGGGAAGGTGATCTCGAGAGTCGTGAACTGAACTATAAGGCCTTGAGAGGCGGTTGAGCTGTCGAAGCGGGAGAGCCAAAGTGGAATTTTGAGGTTACTGAGAACGAGACGGGAATCCAGAGCGAAACGGGAATCGATAGGCAGTCGGAGGCACCGGAGTCTATGAGAGTTCGAATATTTTTTATGTTTTCGCGTTGTAGATTGATATATAGAGCAGAGGAAGACGAAAATGAAGCAGTGTTGATGAAAACTTCCTCGAAATTCGCCGAAAGTGACGAGGAGGACGCGCTATTGGCTGCCGGCATGTCAGCGGGAGAAGTGATCAGTTTGGGGATTCCGAAGACTCAGCTTCAGAAGCGGAGCCTTCGCTCTCCAATTGCTCAGAGACGGGATCCAGGTGAGGGGTGCGTCCTTGCGCTTTCTCTTTTCGAGATGGGCACTTGTCTGACATGTGTCTTTTGATGCGCATATAGTGCACAGACTGAGGCGTTTTCGGCGGTCCTTTTCCTCAGGGAGTAGCTCGCCATCGGGGCGGAGGACCTATGAGAGATCCGGTTTCTTGGGCTTGGAAGAGGATGCCGAAAATGCAGGAGATCTGGATGATAGTTTCGAGTGAGAAGACTTTGCTCGAGAAGAGCTGGAGGATGAAGCCATACATTAGTGGAGCCCGATGAGGATTTAAACAACTGATTCCCGGAATTTGTCGATGTCCGGTACTTTTCTTCATCCTTTCTCTCCCAGTAATGTAGGTCTAGGTCCATGGCCTGGGCTCTGAGGTCGGCGAGAGTATCGGGCCGTCCACTGTAGACCAAACCGTCCTTGATTCGCGGCACAAGGCCCTTGTGGTATTTTGCATACAGAGCTAGTCCGTCGAATCCTGTGACCATGGTGTACTCATTGGATTTGATGTTGTATTTCGTGATGTGGTCATGATCTTGCATTCGGAGGTTGTCCAATTTGTGAATAGCAGCATTGATAGGGTCTGGTTCACCAAATGCGGTCTTGAGGGCTTCCTTGAAGGCGTCCCAGTCGAGTGCGTACTCAGGGAGTTTGTTGTCGTTAAGCGCAAGATTCCACCGTTGGGCAGTACCTTTCAGGTAAGAGACTGCGTAGGTTATCTTTACTTCATCGTTATCGAAGTCATCTGGACGTGTTCTGAATACCAATTTGCACTGTGAAAGAAAAGCACATAGCTTTGCAGGATTGCTCCCGTCATAGGGATCAGGGTCTCAAGTCTTCACCCAAGTTCGGTAGGCTGGTTCACCATTGTGAGCAGGTGTGCGGTGCCTTCTTTGAGGAGGAGGGGTTGTGAGTTGACCCTGAAATTGGTATGTCATGACCTTCATCATGCCCATCATGGCCACTTGAAGTTGGGGATAGATCGGTGGGAGGATAGGAGCAGGATTAGGGGCTAGCGGCATCCGATCTCGGTCCTCCCGGTGAGGCGGCGTGTCGCAAGTTCATTCTTGAGACATAACGGACAGTTCAGGAGCAGGCGTTGAGGTTGATGATCGTGGGGTGGAAGAAATAGAGGGAACTGGTACAGAAGATTTAGCTTTGCTTCTAGTAAGCCGGGTAGCTTGCTTGCAAAGGTAGGCAAATGTCACTCTTCCAAAAGGATTGAAACGTAGCAGGGTCAATCGGATTCTACTGTTAAGGTTGGGAGAAGGAACAAGGCAGGGTATTCCAGTGGCTTTGCCACTGTCCACTACGTTCAATTGACAATTGGAGCAGGAAGGAAATTGGAGGGTGGAAAGAGAAATCTCCATTTCAAAGTTGAGATTCCGATTACCCTATCCCATACCTAAGGCTACATGTTTATATACGATTTCTACATGATCTGAAGCCGAAAGGTTGCAGGTGAAATGATAGCCATGAAAACTTTCTGTATCATAGCATCATGGGTGTTTGGAGGGAAAGAACGAATACAAATGAATTCAAAGACAAATATGAAGAAAAGAACAAGCCATTAGAACAGGAACAGAGTGAATGTGGGAGGAGTTGAAGGATTGGGAAGAGGACTGCAGGGGGCATGGACCCTCTTGATCCTAGAGTGGTGAGGATGAAGGTCTTACTGGACTGCATGGTGTCAGTTCAAAAGAGTCACCAAGCAGAGTTGAGAACCGGTGGCATGCGATGCTTTGTGAACCACCTGACTGGAATCACACTAACAGTTGGGAACTTACTTTCCCAACAGGTCATGGGATCTCCATTCCCAGCATTGGTGGTGGGAGACCTGGTTCCCAACAAGGACAATGGGAATGTGTGTGTGGAGTCCTGACAGAGCTGCATACATGGGGCATTGTTAACTGAGTTTTCCCAGCATTTTTTAACTATCTAAGTCAAATTACAAATTCCCATTCTACAGAGCAGGAAATAGGAATCCCAATATGGAGACTGGGAGCACTTTTCACAGAGCACCCATCCTCACTGAATTCACCATTCCTGGGCAAATGATTGTAACTCTGAACATGCTCTTCTTCCTTGACCTTGCGCTTGCTTTGGATCAATACATTCTTGTTAAGATGTGGTACTTGGAGCCTGACCACAATTGGAGCAAGTACCATATCAATTGCACTTCCCTGCATACAAGTGCTCAAACAGGGATTGCAAGAATGAGTGTGGAAGCTACTCACCCAGGATTTCACTGAAGCCACTTGCATATTCAGGAAAGTGATTACAGTCATATCATCACAACCACTGATAATGAATCTTGTTTATCAGACCAATGCACCACATGTGTGTTCTGTGAAGAATGCTATCCTGAGATATATACAAGAGAGCCAGTCTCACCAAAGATTATTCACCCATATATGGACCTGCCATTGGGAGCTCTGCAAAGATCCAAAGAGCCTCTTCTGCAAGCTGCTGCTTCCTGATGGCGAGAATGTGTTCGATTTGAGTTTGAGCATCCCAATTCTCAATTTCACCTTGGAGATCAGCCAACCAATCTTCAAGTGAAGTGAGTCTGGCCCAGGTCAAACTGGATTTGATGAGCTCTAGCATGGTTGTAAGGAAAAGGAGAAATGCTGATGGCTGCTCAAATGGCATGATTGTAGCCCCTACAAAAAGACACTGGTAGGCAGGGATCCCAGGACATCTGCCAGAACGCACAATGGAGAACAGGAATGCTGAAGTGAAGTCATGGCACCAGGAAGGTGTCAACAGTGTCCATTTTGGAACAAGATGGGATAACAGGAATGACCATGAACCACACATGTCCCATGCATTGCCCATACAAAGCACATGGATCAAGTGTTCCACCCACTTATATCCCATTATTTCTGGGATGAACATCTTGGTGCTGTCAGCATCTGCAAGTGTACCAGGCTGGATAATGGGAACCAGGTTAAGGCACCACTTAAATGCATGTGTACAGACACAATGGTCATTGGACCAGAGAAAGATGCTGAGCAGCTCTGGATCTGGCTTCAGCCCCTGGGTCCCCTCATGCTCTGCCTTTTCCAAAGAATCATAGAGAACAAGCCAAGCCCTTGCAATGTGCACTTTCTCAGGTGTATCAGACCATGTTAACTCCTTCACCTCCTCTGGGAGTATGTAGCGCTGTGAGGAAAGGTGTGTGTCAAGATGGAGCAGAACCCAAGAATTAACATTCACTGGGAGGGGTCCAATCTTGTCACCAGGAGGAGTTATTATCAGCCCAGATGATGCCCTTCTGAGCCAATCTGATGAAGGGAGTGCTGTGTTTTGGATATAGTTCACAGCTATATCCAATACATGCAGGTCAGAGAGCTGTAATGTAGACTGCTCAGTAATAATACTCCAGATGACACCAAAAAGAGTGGCAAGAGGGTCACAATCCTGGTCAATGGGTTTCTGGGAGAAAGCCATGTATTTGTAGACTGCAAACTTGCCTTGATCATAGGCATCTGGCCAGCAGGATTGATGATGTATGGTGTCTGGTATTTAAAAAGGTCTGCAAAGGCAGTGCATGCATGAGCTTGTTTACTGCTATCAATGTAGAGTGTGGCAATCAGGGCAAGTTGAAAGCAATTACACCAACTTGTATCCCAATTCCATTCTGCAAACAGATCCCATTGGAGAAGGTCTTTAACAAATTGAATGCAATCTTTATTCCATAGGTGCAGTGCATCAATGCCATCAACATGACAGAAGGTCATGGGCACTGACTCAGAAGGGGAAATATTTCCTGGCAGGATACAGAGGCCACCAATGGGTTTAATACGTCTTTGTTGACATGGTGATGCAATGGTGTGCACCGCATAAATGACTGCAGCCATGAGTGGAACTTGGGACCTTCTACTCTGTTCTGTACTTGAAACATATGTAAGCACAGCTATAAAAAATTCAATGTAATATCCAAGCCAGCCAGTCCTGTGGAAAGTATTCACCATCCAGAGGAGCTCAGCATCAGCAGCATCACTTGGCTCAAGAAATGCAATGGTCTGCCAAGTGTGATAAAAGGTGCTTGCAGGTAAGTTGCTTAGGTGTGAGCAAGTAAGTATGAGTAAACAAGGAAGACGAAGTGAGGTTCTTCATCCTCTCAGGCATAGTATATATAGTAAAGACTGTCTGCTGACATAAGGTAGTGTATGACTAAGGTAACTGTATGGAAGTAGAGAGTGTGTTGTGGGTGAGAACTCTGACTAAGGTATTATGTATTGAGAAGTAAGGAGTGAGTCATGGAGTGGGAATGATGACTTAAGGGAAGTGTATTGGGAGAAGTAGGGAGAACATCGTGGAGTGGGAATGTAAGGTGACTAACAAGAGTTGTGTTATGGAACGGGCTTTCTGACATGTTCTGGATTCATCCAATATTTAATGTATGCCTCAATGTATGCTCATGTCCTTGATATTATTTATCAGC
>Ga0307513_10011600_pt1 | contig 10942 bp, 6 predicted proteins | sample 15_EM_MG_FD_202174 | JGI IMG/M metagenome (GOLD analysis project Ga0307513, IMG submission 202174) | Populus trichocarpa ectomycorrhiza microbial communities from riparian zone in the Pacific Northwest, United States - 15_EM | ecosystem: Host-associated > Plants > Roots > Unclassified | place... | reverse complement strand
CGTGATCGCCGATGTCGCGCGCCAGCTGGTTCGCGACGGCCGCTGGCCGGGCGCGGCGATTCACGAATCCTGAAACCCCGTTGTCCCGGCGCGGCTATCGGCCCGCGGCAGGGCCGCCTACAGTCGTGGGCGGTCTCGGTGGAAAGTGGGTGGGCGCGCGTGGTCGATGTGCTGGTGGTCGGGGGCGGCAACGCGGCGCTGTGCGCGGCCTTGATGGCGCGCGAGGCCGGGGCCAGCGTGCTGCTGCTCGAAGCGTCGCCGCGCGAATGGCGCGGCGGCAATTCGCAGCACACGCGCAACCTGCGCTGCATGCACGACGCGCCGCAGGACGTGCTGGTCGAAGCCTACCCGGAAGAGGAGTTCTGGCAAGACCTGCTGAAGGTCACCGGCGGCATCACCGACGAGGCGCTGGCGCGGCTGGTGATCCGAGATTCGGCGAACTGCCGGCCGTGGATGAAGCGCCACGGCGTCCGCTTCCAGCCGTCGCTGTCGGGCGCGCTGCACACCGCGCGGACGAATGCGTTTTTCATGGGCGGCGGCAAGGCGCTGGTGAACGCCTACTACCGCAGCGCCGAGCGCTTGAGCGTGCAGGTGCGCTACGACGCGCCGGTCGAGCGCATCGAGCTGCAAGACGGCCGCTTCGTCGCTGCCTTCGTCGGCAGCCAGCGGATCGAAGCCCGTTCGTGCGTGCTCGCCGCCGGCGGCTTCGAGTCGAACCGCGAATGGCTGCGCGAAGCCTGGGGCCGTAACGCCCGCGGCGAGTGGCCGGCCGACAACTTCCTGATCCGCGGCACGCGCTTCAACATCGGCGTGCTGCTGAAGTTCATGCTCGCCGCCGGCGCCGATGCGATCGGCGATGCGACGCAGGCGCACATGGTCGCGATCGATGCGCGCGCGCCGCTGTACGACGGCGGCATCTGCACGCGGATCGACTGCGTTTCGCTCGGCATCGTGGTCGACCGCGATGGGCGCCGCTTCTACGACGAAGGCGAAGACTTCTGGCCGAAGCGTTATGCGATCTGGGGCCGGCTGGTCGCCCAGCAGCCGGGGCAGATCGCCTATTCGATCATCGACGCCAAGGCCATCGGCCGCTTCATGCCGCCGGTGTTTCCCGGCGTGCAGGCCGACACCTTGCCCGAGCTGGCGCAAAGGGTCGGCGTCGACGAAGCGGCTTTCATGCAGACGCTGACCGGCTACAACGCAGCCTGCCGCGTCGGCCGCTTCGACCACACGCTGCTCGACGATTGCCATACCGAAGGCATCGACCCGGCGAAGACGCACTGGGCGCGGCCGATCGACACGCCGCCTTACCTCGCCTACGCCTTGCGGCCCGGCATCACGTTCACCTACCTGGGCCTGAAGGTCGATGAAAACGCTGCGGTGCACTTCGGCGGCCGGCCAAGCAGCAACCTGTTCGTCGCCGGCGAGATGATGGCCGGCAACGTGCTCGGCAAGGGCTACACGGCCGGTGTCGGCATGTCGATCGGCACCGCGTTCGGCCGCATTGCCGGCGCGCGCGCGGCGGCTGCGGCGATGAAGGAGCAGCATGCAGTCGCTTGAGTCGCGGGCAGTGGCCGGCGCATCGCGCGTGATCCCGATCCATGCCTTGAGCGGCGGCGAGACCGAAGTCGCGCGCATCCTGCAGATCTGCAACGCCTGCCGCTACTGCGAAGGTTTTTGCGCGGTGTTCCCGGCGATGACGCGCCGGCTCGATTTCGCCAAGGCCGATATCGCCTACCTCGCCAACCTGTGCCACAGCTGCGGCGCCTGCCTGCATGCCTGCCAGTACGCGCCGCCGCATGAATTCGCCGTCAACGTGCCGAAGGCGATGGCCAGCGTGCGCGGCCAGACCTACGTCGACTACGCCTGGCCGCGTGCACTCGGCGCGCTGTACCAGCGCAACGGCCTGACCTTGTCGCTCGCGCTGGCCGCAGGGCTGGCGCTGTTCCTGCTGCTGGCATCGATGAGCGGCGGCTCGCTGTGGCGTTCAGCGCCCGGCGGCAACTTCTACGCGATCTTCCCGCACGGGCTGATGGTCGCGCTGTTCGCGCCGATCTTCATGTTCGCGGTGCTCGCGCTCGGCATCGGCGTGCGGCGCTTCTGGAACGACGTGTCGCCGGGCAAGGCTTCGGTGGCTGCGGCGAAGGAAGCCGCGAGCGACGTGCTGCGCCTGAAGTACCTCGGCGGCGGCGATGGGGAAGGCTGCAACGAAGCCGACGACGCGTTTTCGCTCGCCCGCCGGCGCTTGCATCACTTCACGTTCTACGGCTTCCTGCTGTGCTTCGCGGCAACCTGCGTTGCCACGCTGTACCACTACTGCTTCGGCTGGCCGGCGCCGTATGCCTTCAGCAGCCTGCCCAAGCTGCTGGGCATCGGCGGTGGTCTGGCCCTGGTCATCGGCACCAGCGGCCTTTTCTGGCTGAACCTGAAGCGCCACCCGCTGCACGGCGACCCGGCGCAGAAACCGATGGACCGCGGCTTCATCGGGCTGCTCTTCGTCACCGCGCTGAGCGGCCTGTTGCTCGCGCTGTGGCGCAACAGTCCGGCGCTCGCGCTGCTGCTGTCGCTGCACCTGGGCGCGGTGATGGCGCTGTTCGCCACGCTGCCGTACAGCAAGTTCGCGCACGGCATCTTCCGAAGCGCGGCGCTGCTGAAGTGGGCGATCGAGAAGCGCCAGCCGAACCGGCTGCAGCTGGGCGAAGACTAGGGCGCGATCCAGACCCGATCAGGGATGCACTTTCTCGTGCCGCGCCAGCATCGCCACGAACTGGGCGATGCGCCGGGTCTTCAACCGCTGTAGCGCCGCCGCGACGCCGCCCTCGCCCGTCTTGGCACAATCCCCCCATGAACGACGTCCCCACCCTCGAAACCAACCCTGTCTCCAAAATCCACCTCATCGGTGGCGAAAAGGGCGGCGTCGGCAAGTCGATGGTCTCGCGCCTGCTCGCGCAGTACTTCATCGACCACCAAGTCCCCTTCATCGGCTTCGATACCGACCGCTCCCATGGCGCTTTGCTGCGCTTCTACGCCGACTACGCCTCGCCGGCGCTCGCCGACCGCTACGAAGCGCTCGACCGCATCGTCGAAACCGCCGTCGAACAACCCGGCCGCCGGGTGCTCGTCGACCTCGCCGCGCAGACCCACGAGCCGCTGGTCAAGTGGATGGACGAATCGGGCGTGCTCGACATGGCCGACCTGTCCGGCATCGCGCTGCATTACTGGCACGTGATGGACAGCGGCCGCGATTCGGTCGACCTGCTCGAACGCCTGCTCGACCGCTTCGGCCAGCGCGTGCGTTACGTGCTGGTGCGCAACCAGTTGCGCGGCGACGACTTCGGCCAGCTCGAACGTTCCGGCCAGCTCGACCGCGCCAAGGGTCTGGGCGCGCAGGTCGTCGACCTGAAGCGCCTGCACGATTCGGTGGTGCAGAAGATCGACGCCCGCAACGCCAGCTTCTGGGCGGCGAAGAACGGCGGCGCGATCGATGGCCCCGGCCTCGGCCTGATGGAACGCCAGCGGCTGAAGATGTGGCTCAACCACGCCTTCGGCGAGATCGCCAAGGTCGACCCCTGACCGTCGCCGCCGGCGGCGGCCATTGAGCCAAACGCGAACGCCCCCAACCGCCGGCTAACTGCGGCGCCCGATCGCCGTATACAGCTCGCTCACCGGCACCACCCGCCCGTGCAGCGGCAGGATGCGGTCGACCTGCAGGTTCAGCCGCTCGATGTTCTGCACCAGGTTCACCTGGTTCGCGTTGGCCACCGGCGGCGGCGGGCTGTTCGGCGGGCCCGGCGTGTAGGCGTCGGCCTCGATCAGCAGCCGTTCGCGCGGCAGGTAGGCCAGCATGAAGCCCTGCGCATGCACGCTGCCCTGCATCTCGTGGACCTCCACCGTGCGCAGGTTGTCGCTGATGACGTACTTGCCGTTCACCGCCACGATGCTCGGCGCCTTGCCGCTGGCCGCCAGCCGGTCGGGCGCTATGCGGTTGGGGTTGGCGAAGACGCGCTCGAAGTAGGGCTTGGCCATCGCGCTGGTCACCAGCGTCGCGCCTTCGCCGGCGGCATAGCGCAGCCCGCCGGCGTGGTCGAAGTGGTGGTGCGAGTTGATCACCGTGCGCACCGTCTTCCCCGGCACCAGCTTGTTGGCAGCGTCGAAGACGGCGGCCGCGCGGCCATCGTAGAGCGGGCTTTCGACCAGCACGATGCGGTCGGCCATCTCGATGGCCACGCTGTTGTGCGAGCCGCCGGCGATGAACCAGACGCCGTCGGCCACCTTCTCGGCCGTGGCGTTCTCTTTCGCCGCGCGCACGTTGTCGGGCACCGCGATGTCGACCGGCGTGTTGCTGCGCACTTCCTTCACCGCGATGTCCAGCACGTCGAAGGCGCCCTGGCTCTGCTGTATGCGCAGCGGGAATTTGATGCCGGCGACGTCCTGGTAGTTGCTGAAGCGAGTGAGCACTTCGGTGTCACCCATCACCGGGTGCGGCATGCGTGACTCGATGGCCGTCACCAGGCCGGCCGAGTCGACGAGCAGGGTGGCGCTCAGCTTGCCGGGCACGCTGAACGACAGCGTGTTCAAGGTCTGCCCGTCGACGCTGCGGGTGCCGGCCACCGCACCGTAGCGTTGCGCGGCTTTGATCGCGCCTTGCGGCGTGGTCGTCCACAGGTCGTGGATTCGCGCCTCCACCGCCACCGGGGCGGCGGTCGGCGGCGCCGTCGGCGTGGCGACGCCATTCCAGGCGAAGCCGTCGCGCTCGAAGCCGACCGAGCGCGTCTCGCCCTGGCCCATCAGCGGCGTCGCGCCGCCGCCGTTCACTTCGCCGCGGCTGCGGCCGAACTCTTCCTTGAACGCGGCGTTCTCGAAGTCGACCACGCGCGTCAGCACCGAGTAGTTCAGCGCCGGCCACGCGTTGCCCGGCTGCCAGGCCTGGCCGAAGGTGCCGCCGGTGCCGACGCCGGTGAAGCTGATCGACTTCAGCCCGGCGCCGCCGAGCGCGGCTTCGGCCTGACGCATCACCGCCTGCGGGTCCGGCGGCGGCGCGCTGGCGCAGGCGGCCAGCAGCAGGGTGGCGGCAATGGTCTGTATCGACAGTGGCAAAAAGCGGTGCATCCGGTGGCTCCTGGGCGGGTGGCAGCCGTGCAGACTGGCACCGCCGCGTGGCCATCGCCATCGGGGAAGACACCGGGGCGCGGCCTGGAATGCGCGGCAGGGCTGCGGCGTACGCCGCAACGGTATCGCGCGCGGCGCCGCGCCTTCAGCGCTGCGGTTCGCCGTCGCCGACGATGCGCTCGACCGGCGCGCTGTCGGCCCATTCGGCGTAGCGCCAGTCGAGCAGGCCCATCACCACGCCGTCGGGCGGCAGCGGCATCTGCACCGGCACGCCGCGCAGCACCGGCGCCATCGCGGCTATCCAGATCGGCAGCGCCAGCCCGCCGCCCGATTCGCCCTCGCCCAGGCTGCGCGGTTCGTCGTAGCCCATCCACGCCACCGCCGCCACGCCGCCGGCGAAGCCGGCGAACCAGGCGTCGACGGCATCGTTCGTGGTGCCGGTCTTGCCGAAGATGTCGGGCCGCTTCAGCTCGGCCTGTGCGCGCGCCGCGGTGCCGACGCGGGTGACGTCGTTCAGCAGGCTGTCGACGAGGAAGACGTTGCGCGCCGGCACCGCTCGCTCGCCCGCACCGGGCGCGGCCGGCGGCGGCGCTTCGAAGATCGTTCGCCCTTGCGCGTCGGCGATGCGTTCGATCAGCACCGGGGTGACGCGGTAGCCGCCGTTGGCCAGCACCGCATAGGCGCCGGCCAGTTGCAGCGGCGTCGTGCTGCCGGCGCCGAGCGCGAGGGTCAGGTTCTCCGGCTGTTTGTCGACGTCGAAGCCGAAGCGCGCGGCCCACTGGCGGGCGGCCGCCACGCCCACCTGCTGCAGCAGCCGGATCGAGACCATGTTCTTCGAACGCGCGAGTGCGTCGCGCACGCTGATCGGGCCGTCGTAGCGACCGTCCGAGTTGTGCGGGCTCCAGCCGCTGCCGTCGCCCCACGGCAGGTCGTCGACGACGGTGTCGGGCATCACGCCGGCTTCGAACGCCGCCGAATAGATGAAGGGCTTGAAGCTCGAACCCGGCTGCCGCCAGGCGCGGGTGGCGTGGTTGAACGGCTGGCTGGCGAAGTCGAAGCCGCCGACGAGCGCACGCACGCGGCCGGTCTGCGCATCGAGTGCGACGTACGCAGCGTCGGCCTGCGGCCATTGCACGACGGTCCATTCGACGGCCTTCGCGCGCGCTTGCGCCAGCACGCGGATGATCGAGCCGCGGCGCAGCGCCAGCGCCTCCGGCGCGCCCGGCCGCAGCCCCGGCTGTGCGATGCGCAGCCCGGCGCCGCTGATGCGCAGCGTCTCGCCGCTGGCGAGCTGCACCGTCAGCGCTTTCGGCTCCACCGCGGTGACGACCGCCACGCGCAGCTCTTCGTCGTCGGCATGTTCCTTCAGCGCTTGCGCGGCGGCGTGTTCGGTGCCATCGGGCGGCAGGTCTTCGTGGTCTTCCGGGCCGCGCCACGGCTGGCGCGCTTCGTGTGCCAGCAGCGCGCGCCGCAGCGCCGCGTGGGCGGCTTCCTGGTCGGCTGCGCGCAGCGACGTGGTGACGCGGATGCCGTCGGTGTAGGCCTTCTCGCCGAGCCGTTCGAAGACCGCCTGCCGCGCCATCTCGGCGACGTACTGCGCGTGCATGTCCTGCCGGATGGCGCGCTTGACGACCAGCGGCTCGGCGGCGGCCAATGCGCGCGCGGCTTCGTCGATGACGCCGGTGTCGCGCATGCGCGCCAGCACGATCAGCTGGCGCCGCTTGGCGCGCTCCAGGCTCGTGATCGGGTTCGCATAGCCGGGGTTCTGCGGCAGCCCGGCGAGCACCGCGGTCTCGGCCAGCGACAGCTGCGCCAGTGGCTTGCCGAAGTAGACCTGCGCCGCGGCGCCGAAGCCGTAGGCGCGCTGGCCGAGGTAGATCTGGTTCAGGTACAGCTCGAGGATGTGGTCCTTGTCGAGCCGGCGTTCGATCTGCAGCGCGAGCAGCGCTTCCTTGATCTTGCGTTCCGGCGTGCGCCGCATCGAAAGGAAAAAGGTCCGCGCGACCTGCTGCGTGATCGTGCTGGCACCCTGCGGCAAACCGCCGCTGACGGCGGCCCACACCGCGCGCGCGACGCCGCGCAGGCTGATGCCGCGGTGTTCGCGGAACTGCGTGTCCTCGATCGCGAGCACGGCGTCCTGCAAGAGCTTGGGCGCTTCGGCGATCGGCACGAAGACGCGCCTTTCGCTGCCGAATTGCGCGATCTCGACGCCGTCGGCGGTGAAGACCTGCAGGTGCTGGTGCGGCTGGTAGTCGATGACCTTGTCCAGCGGCGGCAGGTGATTCGCATACCACGCCACCGCGGCGGCGAAGGTGATGAGCGCCGTGCCGGTGACAGCCGCCGCGGCCCAGGCCCCGCGGCGCAACAGAACGCGGTTCACGGCTTCAGCTCGAACAGCGCCGAGCCGTCGCCGTTGTCCTTCACCAGCTGGATCTGCGGGTAGCGCGCGAGGTGGGCGGTGCCGCCGGCCCCCGACGTGAAGCGCAGCTTGATGCCGGGCACCGGCTGGATGCGCCAGTTGCCGTCGGCGCTGGGGTCGAAGACCTTCGCCGCCGCCAGGTACTCGACGACCGCGGCGCGGTTCTCGTCGGGTGCGTCGACGACGATGTTGCTGCCGTCCAGGCCGGGGAAGTTGCCGCCGCCGGACGCCCGGTAGTTGTTGGTGACGACGATGAACCTGGCTTGCTCGTCGATCGGCTGGCCGTTGTAGCGCAGGTCGACGACGCGGTGCGCATCGGGCGCGGCCAGCTTGCCGGCGCCGTTGTAGCGGGCGGGTTGCGTCACGTCGATGCGGTAGCTCACGCCGTCCAGCGTGTCGAAATTGAAGCTCGGGAAAGCCGGGTTCAGCAGGTCCTGCTCGGGCGCGCCGGCGGGGTCGATGCGGTTGAAGGCGCCCGCCGACATCTCGATCCATTCGCGCACCTGCGCGCCGCTCAGCTGCACCGCCTTCAGCGTGTTCGGGTAGATGTAGAGGTCGGCCACGTTGCGCAAGACGATCGGCCCGGCGGGGATGTCGGTGTAGTAGGTCCAGCCCTGGCGCCCGCCGGTCTTGAACGGCGCCGCGGCCGACAGCAGCGGCAGTGTCTCGTAGGCCGTGCCCTGCAGCGCGCGCCGCATGTAAGCCAGCTGCGCCATCGAGACGAGCTGCACCGACGGGTCGTCGGCCACCTGCGCGAAATAGCTCTGGATCGGCGTGCTGGTTCGCGCCACTTCGCCGCGCATGTAGCCGAGCGTGCCTTCGTGCTCGGTGGCTATCGCGGTCGCGACCAGCGGGTCGGCGTCGACCAGTGGCTTGCGCGCCGTGCGGTCGAAGATCGGGCGGATCTCGGCGCGGCTGTCCTTCACGTTCCAGCTGCCGCCGGCGTTGTCGAGCACGAGGTCGATCACGCCCAGGTGGTTGCCCCAGAAGCCGGGCATCACCGCCGGAATGCCGTTGATCGTGCCCTTGGCGAGGTCGACCTTCGGGTGGCCGGCGAAGAAGCGGCCGGGGAATTCGCCGTGCGAATGGCCGAACAGGATCGCGTCGACACCCGGCACTTCGGCCAGCTTGGCGACCGTGTTCTCGGCGAATTGCAAGGTCTCGCCGCGCTCGAAGCCCGAATGCGGAATTGCGACGATCAGGTCGGCGCCCTTGGCCTTCATCTCGGGAACGAAGCGGTTCGCGCTCTCGATGATGTCGCGCACCGTCACCTTGCCGAGCAGGTTCGAGCGGTCCCACAGCATGACTTGCGGCGGCACGAAGCCGATGACGCCGATCTTCAGCGTCTGCTTGCCGCCGCTCTCATCGGTGAAGGTCCGCTCGAGAATCACGTACGGCGTGAAGGCGTTCTTGTCGTTGCCCGGGTCGCCGTCGCCGTCGTCGAGATGGACGTTCGAATTGACATACGGGAAGTTGGCGCCGGCAATCGCCTGGCGCAGGAATGGCAGCCCGTAGTTGAATTCGTGGTTGCCGATGTTGGCGGCATCGACGCCGAGCTGGTTCAGCACCTTGTACGCCGGGTGCACGTCGCCGGCCGCGAGCGGCTTGATGCGCGCAACATAGTCGCCGAGCGGGCTGCCCTGCAGCAGGTCGCCGTTGTCGAAGTACAGGCTGTTCGGGCTTTCGGTGCGGGCGGCCTTGATCAAGGTGATCGTCTTCGCCAGGCCGTATTCGTCGGTCGCCTTGTCCTGGTAGTAGTCGTAGTTGAGCAGGTTCATGTGGAGATCGGTGGTCTCCAGGATGCGCAGCTTCACGGTCACCGTCGGGCCGATGCCGAGCTTGGCCTGCGGGCCGTCGTGCAAGGTGCGCTGCTTCTCGTGCACGCAGTCGTCGACGATGCGCCGGCCGGCGGCCACGTCCATCAGCATCGACTTGTTGCCGATCTGCAGCACCAGCGTCTTGCCCTTCACGTCTTCCAGCCGCACGACGCCGGTGGACGACAGCACCGGCTTCATCGTCCAGCTCTGCTTGCCGAAGCGCACGTCGGCATAGGCGTCGCTGCGCTGGCTGGCCTCGACCACGATCGATTGCGCCAGCTCGCACTCGTAGCTGCCGTAGAAGGTCAATGCGGCGGCCGCGCGTTGTTCGTCGCCGGCGGCGGGCAGGGCCGGCGCAGACGCGGGCTTCGGCGCCGGTTTGGCCTTCTTCGCTCGTGACGGGGCAGACGATTTGGCTGCCGGAGCCGCGCCGGGCGCGCGCTCGGCGGCTTCGGCGGGCAAGGCGAATGCGACGGCAAGCGACAGGAGCAGGGCGGGGGCGGGCAGGCAGCGGGGCATCGGGTGGTGCGCAGGGGCGGCAAGGGCGGGCTAGGAGTCCAAGCTTACCCGGCGCCGGGTGCGGCCAAGTACAGCGGCGGTTACATCGTTTTTGCCGCGGCCGGGCGGTTCAGCGTGCCTTCGACGCCGGCGACGAAGCTGCGCTCTTCGCGCAGGATCAGCTGCCGGCTGCTGGCGAACTCGAAATTCGCCCGGCCTTCGGGATCGGTCTTCAGCCGCGCACGGTAGGCCTCGTAGGCGGCCAGGCTGTCGAAGCCGATCAGGCCCCAGGCGATGTCGTTGCTGCCTTCGTGGGGCATGAAGTAGCCGAGCAGCGCACCGCCGCAGCGCGGGATGATGCGGCCCCAGGTTTCGGCGTAGGCACGGAAGGCGTCGAGCTGGAAGGGGTCGATCTGGTAGCGGATGACGCAGGTGATGGGCATGGTGGGTCTCGCTGGATGAAGAAGCACGGAAGGTAAGGGCCGGCGCGCCGGCAATGGTTCGTCCGCGATCGAACCATTGCCGGCACCGGGGCGTCTACGATCGAACCATGAAGGACGGCCCGCACATCGCCCGCATCGCCGCGCTGATCGGCGACCCCGCCCGCGCCGAGATGCTGAGCGCGCTGGCCGGCGGCCAGGCGCTGACCGCGACCGAACTCGCCGCGCTGGCCGGCGTTACCAAGCAGACCGCGAGCGCGCACCTGGCCAAGCTGCACGAAGCGCGCCTGGTGGCGCTGGAGGCGCAAGGCCGGCACCGCTACTTCCGGCTCGCCGATGCCGACGTGGCGCAGTTGCTGGAAGGACTGATGGGCGTGGCCTTTCGCGCCGGCGCCGTGCGCCTGCGATCGAGCCCGCGCGAGCCGGCCTTGAGAGCGGCGCGGCAGTGCTACGACCACCTGGCGGGCGATGCCGCGGTGGCGGTCTACGATGGGCTCGTGGCGCGGGCTTATCTGCAGGTCGATGGCGGCGGGCCGCGGTTGCTGCCCGCCGGCACGGCGTTCTTCACCGGCTTGGGCATCGACGTCGAGCGCCTCGCCGGCCAGCGCCGGCCGCTGTGCCGCAACTGCCTCGATTGGAGCGCGCGCCGGCACCACCTC
>Ga0307513_10011599_pt1 | contig 10942 bp, 5 predicted proteins | sample 15_EM_MG_FD_202174 | JGI IMG/M metagenome (GOLD analysis project Ga0307513, IMG submission 202174) | Populus trichocarpa ectomycorrhiza microbial communities from riparian zone in the Pacific Northwest, United States - 15_EM | ecosystem: Host-associated > Plants > Roots > Unclassified | place... | reverse complement strand
TCTTTGTTTTTATATTTTTCCTTTTTATTTAGTTTCTTGGTTCTTTTAGTTTGTTTTTGTATTTTGTTCCCCTGTTTTCGTGTCCCAATTCTTTGGATAATTGTCCTGATAATATGTTATTTAGTTTCGTGTCCCAATTTTTTGGATAATTTTCTGGATAATATGTTATAGAAATAACGAAGCTATTTCTTTATTTATAATTTAGATAATGTTTCATTATGTAGACTGTATTTAAGAATTGCTTTTTTAAGTTACTGTATTTGTTTTGTTGTTGCCTTTACTGTATTTAGTGTGCAGGAACTTGTCAGCCAAACTTTATATTGGTTGTATTCATGGAACTTATATTGTTATTGGCTTGCATTATTATTGGGTGAGAACTTTAGGTGAGAATAATAAAGTTTGAAAGTTTGCAATTGTAATAACTAATGATCAATATAGTTTACATATGCTTGTATTTTTATATAAATTATTGTTTCATGGATGATTACAATGTCGCTTCCAAAGTTTTTATTTCTTATTCATAAGTCAAACATTTAGAGGTTTAGTATGATATTCTATTTTTTGAGCAAGAAAGTTTGCCTTTATTTAATGAATTATAATTGATAACTATGTTAACTATGTTGGGTTGTTTACTGCTGCAGTGTATTACTTTGTTTTATGTGTATTTATTATTTTTTTCTTCATAATTAGGGTGTATTAGTATCTGGGAGTTGCATAAAGTTTTTCTTTTGTTGCTGTTTCCCGATTGTTTGTTGATTTCTCATCCTATGTCTCTTCACAACATTGAAACTATTATTGGATTTTTTTGGTTGCCATCTTTGTTATTTTTTAAGGTAGATGCTATTTTCTTCATGCTGTTGTTTACAGTTCAAGTTCTGGAAAAGTATTGTGTGATTTCCTCTTTCGTTTTGATGTTGGTTGGAAGGAAGAGATATAGATGTTGTGAAATTGGTTATGTTTGGCAGCATGTTTCATTGTGCACAGATATTGTTAGGATTGTCCTCAAAACTGGTTTCTATGACTAAGAATCTGTTGCTTTTATAATATAGGATGTAAATTTGTTCTTATTACATCTCGAAATAGACTGTTAATCAGAATTTCAAGGACAATTTGATGCTGTGAAATGTGTATTTGAGACTTAGGCTTGGCAGATGGCAGTGAACTTAGGATTGGTTGGCAGTGAACTTAGGCTTGGCAGATGTTTTGGCTGATATTACTTTCCATTTTGTTTTTTGTTTTTGCCTGACATTTAAGTTTCTATTAGTTTGATAGTTTCTTTGAATTTTAATACATTTAAGTCTATTATAAATTATGGGTTTTTAACATGTTTTCATTATGTAATAATAGATGGAAACTACTCAAATTCAAAATGCTTCATCCACGGGCACTGCACCAACATCAACCACTTCTCCAACTTCAAAAACTAACACAGAGTCAACCAATGCAGGATCCACCACAGATACAAAAGGTAAACAACCTCAAGTCTTTGCATCTAGGAAAAGAAATGCTGAAGATAGAAAAAAATCACAAATTTGGGATCACTTTACAAAAGCCCCTAGAGCTGAATGTAATTATTGTGGAAAACATTATGCATGTCATACTATTGTTAATGACACAAGTAATATGTGGAGTCATTTAAAAGTGTGCAAGAAGTTTCCTTTTGTGGTTGATAAGAAACAAAAGGTTTTGGTATTAGAACCTAAGATAGAGAATGGTGAATTGGGAGAACAAAATACGGGAAGTCTTAAGACAATAGGTTATAATTATGATGAATGTAGATAAACACTAGCAAAGATGGTTATAATTGATGAGTTGCCTTTTAATTTTGTGGAGGGTTGGGGATTTAAATTGTTTGCTAGGACTATGCAACCTAGATTTGACATTCCTTCTCGTTTTACAATTATGAGAGATTGTTTGAAACTTTATGTTGAAGAGAATGATAGATTGAGGATAGCTCTTAGGGGTCAACGATTGTGCTTAACAACAGATACATGGACATCAATCCAAAATATTAACTATATGTGTTTAACAGCTTATTGGATTGATAATGACTGGAATTTGCATAAAAGAATTCTTAATTTTTATCAAGTTTCCAATCATATGGGTGAGACAATTGGCCAAGTTATTAAGAATTGTTTGTTGGAGTGGAGGATTGATAAACTGTTGACTATTACATTAGACAATGCAAGCTCTAATAATATGACCATTTCATATTTAAAGAATGTGATGAAAGATTGACCAACTAATATATTGTCAAATGAGCACTTGCATGTTAGATGTTGTGCACACATTGTAAACCTCATTGTGTGTGATGGCTTGAAAGAGATTAATGTTTCAGTAGTTAAGATTCGAAATGCAATTAGGTTTGTGAGATCTTCACCGTCGAGGCATCTTGCATTTAAGAAGTGTGCTGAAAAGTTGCATATAAAGTGTAAGAAATCATTGTGTTTAGATGTTGCAACTCGATGGAATTCAACTTATCTTATGCTAGAAGCTGTTGAAAAGTTTGAAAAGGTGTTTGTGAGATTAGGTGAAAAAGAACCTAGGTATATGAGTTACTTTTTGGAGGTTGATTCAAAGGGGAATAAAAAAAACATAGGGCCACCTGGTTTGGAGGATTGGGAAAATGCAAGAACTTTGGTTAAGTTCTTAAAGATCTTTTATATGGTTACATTGAGATTTTCTGGCTCATTGCATGTCACATCAAATGCTTTCTTCAATGAATTGATTTACATGCATACAAACTTGTTGCAATTGTGTAAAAATAAAGGTAGTATTTTAAGTGGAATGGCGATGAATATGATGTTAAAGTTTGAGAAATATTGGGGTTGTGAAGTAAATCAGAATTTTTTGTTATATGTGGCTAAAGTCTTAGATCCATGTTTGAAGTTGAAATATATGAAATTTTGTTTTGGTGATTTGTATGATTATGACAAAGCACAATTGCTAACAAATAAGGTGAAAGATACTTTGGTGAGCTTGTATGAGTTTTATTTGAAAATTGATGAAGTGGTGGATAATAATAGGCATAAACAGGATGTTAATGCTATTGATGATGTGGAGGTAGATGTTAACACTTTGGCTCGATTCAAAAGACATTTGCAAGAGGTGGATAATATGGAAAATAAAAAAGAGGTTGAGAGGTATTTGATTGATGGTTGTGAGGATCCTAATGATGATAAGTTAGATATTTTGGGTTGGTGAAAAAGTAATGCTTTGAAATATAAGACACTTTCAAAGGTTGCACAACATGTTCTAGCTATTCTTATATCCACAGTGGCTTTTGAATCAGCATTTAGCACAGGTGGTCGTGTACTTGATCAATTTCGAAGTTCTCTATCTCCAGCAACTGTTCAAGCACTCATATGTTGTCAAAATTGGTTGCATCATGGATCAATTTCAACTGATATTAGAAGCTTGATAAATGATCTTGAAACCTACGAAAACCTTGAGTCAGGTAATTTTTTTTTTGAAACTTGCACCTTTTATTTTGTAATTTATTAATTGAATTGTTTGCAATCATCTAACATGTCTAATTTTTTATTTTATAAAAATTTGGTGGAAAGTTACATATAGCATCGGATGATAATTAGTTCAGAAGTTACTTTGATGGTAAAATACTACATTTTATTTTTACATATTCTAATTTATTTTATCATGTTATAATTTTAGATCTTGATTTTCAGGTTTTGATGTCAATAGTATTACGGAATCAAAGTGCAATATTCTTGTCATCTTGATGTGCTTTTTGATTGGGATGATGTGCACAATGAAGATTTATATTCTTTGCATGAAGTGTTTTATTTTTTATGGCAATGTTATTTGTTGTTTCTTTTTAAGCCTTTTTGAAGGCAATGCTTTGTAATTTTAATTTTAATTTGGTGTGTGTTATTTAAACTTTGATGCAGGAGAGAAGTCCAAAACACAAATATTAGAAAGACTTGCAGCATATTAAACACAATATTAGCACTAATAATTTAATATAAGTGAATATTTAGTGACAAAAAATATTAAATATATTATAGAATTTTGTAAAAAATTTAGATAATATTTACATTAATTACAAGTCCATTAGAAAGCCCATCAGAAAACCCATTAGAAAGCCCAAAAAGCCTAAAAAAGCCCAAAAAACAATAATACAGGTTTTCCGGTTTTTCTGTTAAAAAAACCGAACCGAACCGAAACCGGTCGGTTTGAACCGGTTCCGGTTCGAATTTTTCAGTTTTTCAAAATTTAATTTTTATTAGTTTTTTAGATAAAAACCGAACCGAACTGAATTTACTCACACCTACTCCAGCGTCTTCTTTGTTTGTTTTCTTGGTTACTGTTCTCTCGTGTTCTTGTTTGTGTTGCTGGATTCGCTAATTAATGACCACAAGGATTCCACATTCGGTCCAAGACAATAATCAATCAAATTATATTCACTTAATTCCTCTTCGCTTTATGTCTTAATCATCGAATGATCATGAACGAGGGCCGTACACGTGGAATTATTGACCTAAAAATGAAGGAACAGATGAAGTCCAACTTCAATTTAATTATTCCCTAATAACTGCTCTGCCTGTCTCCATGATGTGAAATCTTCAATTGGTAAAATGAAATAATAGCATGCATAGAGTAAAAGGAAAACATAGAGCTTAAAATAAAAGGGAATAAGTTGAAAACCGAGGTGAAGAAGAGTGTAAAATATTCTATCATAATATATCCAGAAATACTATTCCTTCGGTTCTTTTTTTTTTTTTTTTTAATAAAGGATTTGGAATCAAAACTGATATAAAACTATCAAAATTAATTTATGCGATGATCAACCTTAATTACCCGTCACAAACCATAATTAGACTTGATATCTAGGTTGAAGAAACTTTTCAGACTCTTTATTTATAGCTTGGACAAACTAATAGGCTGCCAAAATATTTTTTATGCATTAAAGAATCATAAACTCAAACCTAAACCCGAAAATAGATTGATAAAAAATAATTTTTTTATTGTTTAAAAATTATTTTATGATAAACCCAAATCTAAACCTAAGCCCAAACCCAGGCTTAGGCTCGAGCACAGACCAAACATGTGTGTGTGAGATTTTAAGTCCAAAACCCACTTTACTTAGGTTCTATTTTCTCTAAAAGCTTTGGTGTAATTCTTTATATTCCCATTATATAAACTATAAAAAAATCTTGTTTCTTTTCTATGTGAGATAAAGGGTTTTGAATTTTTCAAATTGAACATTTCTTAGTGAAATATTATTGAATTTACTATGCCAAATGGTGAACGTAATGTCTTTAACTATTCAACCTTTTATATAAACTAAGATAATAATATTCATATAGTTTTCTAAACAGAGATTTTATTTTGTTATCATGGTTGTGTTTATTTGGCCTAAAACAACTTTAGGCTTCACAAGAGCTTTAGAAAAGTCAAACTTTTTAAAATCCTTAAAGAAACAATTATATTTCTTACTCATATAGGTAATTTTTCACTATAAGTATTCTGTTATATTCCACTTGATATATCAAGATATGAAAATCATTAATAGTGTACAACTCATCTACTATCACAGTACAACTAACATGTTTTTATCATAAGAATATGCAAGAAATAATAAATTGAAAATGTCATACAACTTAAATTTTCTATTTGAACCTCGATAGTCTTCATTTAAATAAAAGTATTTTAAATTCATAAAGAAATAAAAATATATTTACATGTCACTAATACCATCATCTTACTATTACTATCATACCATCATAACTTTACTATCACTTCAACTACTAGCATAATCATATAGCTAGTATTACAACCATCATAATTAATATTATTATTTTTATAATTATATCCAACATTACTACTACTATTATTTCTAGTACTACCTAGTAATTTCAATAGAGATTTTTTTTAAAATATTTTTTTTAATCCTATAAAGAGATCATTGAAATATTAATTTATATTTCATTATATCATTATTGTTTCTTTTTTTATACGTATTTGATATTGTGATAGCTTTTACAATTACGGTTGAAATTAGTAGATTTAAAAAGAAAAACACTTTTAGTTGTAGTTTTTTAAAAAATAGGTTTTTTTTTAAATATATTTAGTTAAAATTTCTACATGCAAAATAAATGAAAGAAATGTCATTTTAGTTTTTATAAAATTAAAATTTGAAATACAATATGTATAGGGTCAATATAAAAAATATAAAATATTTACCGAACTAAATAATTTTTTCTTTATAGATAAATAAATAATAAAAACTAGCACAATACTGATCGATATCTTCGTGGTGATGGCATTCTTATACTCATCAACCATTCCCAAATCCCAATAGTACGAGGAAAAAGCCACACGCGAGGTGGGTCGATAATGGCCGTTCTGTAAATCATACAAGAGCAGAAGGAAATGACAACGCTGGCCATTAAAAGCGGCAGATGAGAACATGGCTGTAATTCATCTGGGAAGATAGCAATGGCTCAGAAAGATCATGCCATGCCAAACAAACACAGGCCATTCATCCCTTTCCCCTCCACTCTATCCAAAATTCTTTCCCCGTAATGAATATTCTATTGCAAGTGCCAATGCGACCTCGTTTGAAGAATGCAAGAGCTAGCTAGTTTGGCCCACTTACAAGAAATCAAAGGTGGAGGCCCAAAGATTGAAAACCAGATGCTGTAGAGAGTCTCAAGACTCTACAGTCTACACACGATTATGCAATTTTACATGATTGGAAAATGGAATGGTAGAGATTTGGAGACACAAACGCAAAGCATAACCACAGCCATACATTGAATGAGAGGCTATCCATAATCTAATCCTCTCTTATTTTTTCTCCAGTCTGTCTTCTCTCAAACCACCCTTCTCTACTTGTAGTGCTGCTACACCAACACAAACACTACTACTACTACTACTAGTAGTTCGAAGAGAATTTCTGCTTTTGTCAGTGTGTTTATCCTACCATAATGGCCTCGGCTACCTTTTCTGTAGCCAAACCATCTCTTCAGGTCCATTGCTCGCAACTCTTATGCTTCTTTACACGCTAAGCTTTATTAACCTGTTCTTGTACTTGGTGTGTTTTTGGTTTCCGGTTTATGTTAAAGTTTCTTAATTTCTTCGGTTATGATACAGGCAAGTGGAAAGGGATTTACAGATTTCTCAGGGCTCCGAAGTTCATCAGCTTTCCTTCCCTTTACGAAAAAGACATCAGATGACTTTGTTTCTGTCGTTGCTTTCCAGACCTCTGTAAGCTTCGTTACATCAATTTCCCATTTGTAGTCGTAGTAGTAGTAGCGGACGTAGACAAATAAACAAATGACAGGCTATCAATCATCAACCAAGCATTGTAGTTTAATCACAACAGTTTATTCATACTGTAGGAAATATTGTAATAGACATGAACTATGTCTAGCTGCATTAAAAGCTGGATGTACTGGGAAACTACATGAAATAGGCCTAATATATATGACGGATCCTTTCTGACAAAATAGTGGAAGAATGGAAATCTTTAAACGTGTAAGAAAGAAGAGAAGGGTCACTTTGAAGTTAAACATTAGAAAAAAGGGAAAAAAAGCAAAGGTCAGTAGCTAAGGTTCTTGGATCTTAGTAATTCAATAGTCTGACGTACAGACTGAAGTTTGTTATGCAAGTTCACATTTTAAAATTTTAATTTTGATCCAAATTGTAGATAGTATATCTTTAGCAATAATTTGCTCACAATTTTTTTTTTTTTTTTTTTTGTCTAGTGTTTTAAATGTGGTAGGAAACAAACATATGCTACACATTCCAGTTAACTGCTATTCATTGATTTTGTTTTTTGTTTTTTCCTTATTCTGATGTGACTGTGAAGATGGGAAACAGCAGTGGAGGATACAGAAAAAGTGCCGCAGAGGCAAAGATAAAAGTGGCCATAAACGGGTTCGGCAGGATCGGCAGGAACTTCTTGAGGTGCTGGCATGGACGCAAGGATTCCCCTCTTGACGTCATTGCCATCAACGACACTGGTGGTGTTAAGCAGGCCTCCCACCTTCTCAAGTATGACTCCACCCTTGGCATCTTCGATGCTGACGTTAAGCCTGTTGGTGATAATGCCATCTCTGTTGATGGCAAGGTCATCAAGGTCGTTTCTAGCCGCAACCCTCTCGACCTTCCCTGGAAGTAAGAGTCTCTTTCGCTTTTGTTGTCTACTCCGATGAAGACTTGAATTACACATGATGTTCACATATTAGATAGTTGATCGTATGAAATATGTGTGCTAATGATGGGCTGGCCAATTCGTTTGATGTTATAGGGACATGGAGGTCGACCTGGTGATAGAAGGTACGGGGGTTTTCGTCGACAGGGAAGGTGCAGGGAAGCACATTACGGCAGGGGCCAAGAAGGTGATCATCACAGCCCCTGGAAAGGGTGATATACCAACCTACGTTGTTGGAGTCAATGCTGACGCCTACAACCCTGATGAACCTATCATCAGCAATGCTTCTTGCACCACTAACTGCCTTGCTCCCTTCGTCAAGGTCCTAGACCAGAAGTTTGGTAATTAAATCTATTGACACTTTCCCTTTCCTCATTAATCTGTCTCTTTGCCACTTTCCTGTCAATCGAAAAGCTCTAGCGTTCCATGTATGTTAAGAGCTGCAAACTTTAAATCCTGAGCTTTTGAGCAAACACAACTTCGCAGTTGTAATTGAGAGCTAGTAGGCAATATGTAGTAGCTGAAAAGAAGAACAGTCACAGACACAGCAAACCTTGTAATAAATTTGGTTGCGCATTTCTAGTAATTAACGAAACAAAAATGCCTTAATAACATGGAAATTGAATGACAACCTGTGACAGGCATCATCAAGGGCACCATGACTACCACTCACTCATACACTGGAGATCAGAGACTGCTTGATGCTAGCCACCGTGATCTCAGACGTGCAAGAGCTGCAGCTCTTAACATTGTTCCAACATCAACCGGTGCAGCAAAGGCAGTGGCCCTCGTCCTTCCCACTCTTAAGGGTAAACTCAACGGCATTGCCCTGCGTGTTCCCACCCCAAACGTCTCGGTGGTCGACCTTGTTGTCCAGGTCTCCAAGAAGACCTTTGCTGAAGAGGTGAATGAAGGTTTTAGAGAGAGTGCTGAGAAGGAGCTCAAGGGTATCCTATCAGTCTGTGATGAGCCACTTGTTTCAGTTGACTTCAGGTGCAGCGATGTGTCCTCAACAGTCGATTCATCACTAACAATGGTGATGGGAGACGACATGGTTAAGGTGATTGCTTGGTATGATAACGAGTGGGGTTACTCCCAAAGGGTCGTGGATTTGGCTCACATTGTTGCCGATCAATGGAAGTAGCGATGTAATGTGATTTCTGATTTTTGTATAATTAATTATAATTACTATATATATTTATATATATAATTGTGGAACCATTTTCTCCTTGCGGTTAAGCATCAATAAGAATCTCATTTTGAACATGGAAGCCACATGCATCCTGGATTCCTCATTTCCATTATTATTTATGGTGGATTAATAACGTTAATCTTTCTTGTTGATGTTCGTCGTTATTACTCATGTTTGTAGTAGTAGTAGCAAGTCTCAATTTTCCAGCAGATTAGAAATAAAAACATTTCACCACACTCATACAAGTTTTAAAGGGATTTGAGGCTTGACAATGAGAAATCCTCATGTCTTGTGAAGGGATGAAATCCCTCCATTTATACGTGTTGAACATGCAAAAGAGGAAAACAAAAAACAATAACCAGCAGGTAGAAGTCCCACAATGTATCTGTAATTATAACTACACCAATTTTAAAGAATTTTCCAACCGTTAAAATGATGTAGAAGGTTTTTTTGTTGTTGAAAAACTCCCTCAGCTCCTAAATATATAGCTTTAATTAACCCTTTTACTCATTGGTGGAAAATTCTTAAAATTGTTTTATTAACAAAAAAAAAAAAAAAAAAAACTAAAAAAATAAAGAATTTTTATTGTACTCCTCACAAAGCACTATTTATAAAATAGTGCTTTTTTTGTTTGATTTTTTTTTCCAATCAATGCTTTTTTGTTTAATTTTTTGTTTTAATATTATATTTATTTTTTATTAGATTATCCCACTCTTTTGACATAAATCATGAGTTTGATGGGTTAAATTAGTTGACTCAAGGTTTTTTTAAATTATCTTTTTTATTTCAATTTCATCATGTAAAATCACTACCAGAAATTCGCTAAATACCAACGGATTTACCGACAGAATATTTCTGTCGGTAATTTGAGGTCGAAATTACCAACGGACACTTTTCCGTCCGTAATTCAGTCGGTAACTACCGACAGACCATTTTTCGTCTGTAATTCAGTCGATAACTACCGACGGAAATTTTCCGTCGGTATTTACCGACTGAATTACGGACGGAAAAGTTTCCGAATTAAAAAAAAGACGGGTCGCTGACGTGGAGGTTTTAGCGGGTTATTTTTTTTCCGACGGATTCAAAAAGACAGCCCGTACAGTGACGTGACCGGTTCGCCGTTTAAATTGCCGACGGACTCACCGAGGGATTTGAAATGGCAGATCCGTACGGTGACGTGTCTATGTGTCCGTCAGAATCACCGACGGAGTTTCCGTCGGTGAAACCGTCGGAAAAAGTTAATATATGTCAGCTCTGCTGACCCTTTCCTCCCCTATTTCTCCTTCTTCTTCCTAATCCCAACTCTCCCCATCTGCAAACAACCAGCCCCCCTTCCCCAAAAAAAAAAAATCTTCCTCATATCAGCACAACAAGTTATATTTCTTGAAGTTTTGTGGTCACAGCATCCGTGTTCTGATTTACCGACGGATTTTATCAATTTTTGTAAGTAATTCTATCTTTTTAAATTTTAACATTTAATTAAATGTCAAATTTATTGTTTTTTTAGTATATGTATTTTGTTAGTAGATGTACAATATGTTTTATTGTTATTTCTCAAACAAACTTGTAGT
>Ga0307513_10011598_pt1 | contig 10943 bp, 7 predicted proteins | sample 15_EM_MG_FD_202174 | JGI IMG/M metagenome (GOLD analysis project Ga0307513, IMG submission 202174) | Populus trichocarpa ectomycorrhiza microbial communities from riparian zone in the Pacific Northwest, United States - 15_EM | ecosystem: Host-associated > Plants > Roots > Unclassified | place... | reverse complement strand
GCGCCCCGCGCGGGGGGCCCCCCCCCCCCCCCCCCCCCCCCCCCCGGCGGGCCGCGGGGGCGGGCGGCGGGGGGCCCCCGCCCCCCCCGCCCCCCCGCCCCGGGGGGGGGGGGGGGGGCCCCCCCCGTCAATGATTGCATCGGAAGCTAGCCGTAGTGAAACAGGGGTCAGAGCAATCGGACGATCACAATTTCTGGAAAAGAGAGACAGTTATGGGACATCTTAAAACAACACCTGCTGTCAAGAGTGATGTACAAGTATGATACAAGTACAAGTATCATATTATGATATAGACAAAGTACTAGTGCGCCCTATAGCAAAAAACACCTTCACATTTTAATAGTTATTGTGGTTTACGAAAATGCCAACGAATTTCGCCCCAGGCTGTCATCATGGCGATACCCAAGGACTAGATTCTTTAAAGAAAGAAACATCATTTCTAGTATCACCCAATTCTCTTACCCTACTCGAGTACCACGGCACCATACGTTTTATTTTGCTTTTTTCAAAAAAAAATCCAACCGGCGCCTGAAGAGCTAATCCCCGTTGCTATCGTACTTTCCAAGTTTCCTGGAGGGGTTCTTGCCGCTCAGTTACCCGAACAGGGATCCCGATCTCCCACAAATTTTTAATAGACCCCCACAGAGTCGGGATATCACTTTTCTTCTCCTTCTTCCTCCTTCCTCTCCCAATTGCGCTCCCACCTCCGCCCCTACCCTGCTGTCTCTTGAGCCCGGGGCGCGGGGAGATCACAGAGGCGACGGGATGATGATGATGATGATGATGATGATGCAAGTGTAGCCGTACTCGAGTAGTGTATCACAACTCATTTGTGCTGCACTGTAGGATAATTGTGAATTTCTTCCAAATGTTAACTTATTTGGGGCGCATCGCGATGGGGTCATCAGCGGCAGCTGTTGGCTTGGTTTTGGTGGATGTGATATCTGAACATGGGTTGGGTTGCGCCATGAGACCGAACTCGCGGGGAACTAAGCCGGGGGTGGTGGGACTCCTCAAGCATTGGCTGGAATGAGAATAGCGGTACTGTGCCTGTACAGACCTTTGCCGAGCGTTCGTTTGAAAGTTTGGCCCCGACGTATCCGCCCATCACAGGTTAGTGTTGGAAATAGCAGTTGATGGCCGCACTTGGTGCGGGATGTGCCCGCTCTCTCCGTGGCCGCAGGGGCATACGTACGCACTAGCCAAAGGACGCGCAAGCTCTGAAAATGTTTTCGCCCCACTTGTTTTTCCTTCCTTCTCACCTTCTCCTCACATCACACCTTCCTTCCTTCCTTCCTGTACATAACTTTCCTCGAGTCTTTCCTTCCACCAAGTTGTCATCAATCAATCATGATTCTCATCTCCACCTAAGCGGTTTCAGTCCACTGCGTAAAATCCTCACCGCAGATCATTATCTCCGCAACCAAGATTTTCAACAGTTAGAGACCCATCATCCACGAGTGATTAATTATGACGCGATTTAATTTCATTAAATTTTGTTGTAAATGTTGAACACATCCGATGACTTAAGGCAGTAGAGGGATTCCTTATACGCCCTTGACAGATTCTGGACCTCCGCTCCCGGCAATAAGTTACCTAAAAGGACTTCCCTCATCCTTGCTCCTCTGTAGGTAGGGCGCATCCAGTCCAAAAGTCCAACACTAATCCGACCAGACATGCCATCCGTTCCCTCCACAGAAAAAACATCTGTCGCTAATAACCAACGACAAAATCCCCCGCCGTTCCAAGAAATGGTAAACAAAGTCATCCCACCAGCGACGGAAGCAACGCAGCTCATACTTCGAGCAAGAGAGGACACGAGACCTAGCCCCCGATTCATGGCGCTACGGCGCCCACGAGTGATCGCCCGTGGGGCCATAACCGGGTAACGCCTCACACTCCAACCGCCCCACCAAAGCCAAACCTCCCCCAACTTCCGACAACTTCACCACCCGACTCACCTCACCTCACCATCCTCCATCCAATGCCCCCCACCAACCCCCCCCAACCAAAACTAAGAACCCCCGCACCAAAACGCAACCACCACCACCACCAAAAAAAAACCCCTTCCCCTTCCCCTCCCCCTCCCCCTCCTCCTCTTCACCAATACCGACCCTTCCCCCCACCACCAACACCAACACCGGAACCAAAGCAAATCCCAAAACCTCTAACCCCCTCTGACCTCCCGGAGAAGTATCGACCCGCGTACCGCAAAATACGCACGGTTGTGGTGATGCTGCCGATCGCGATTGTTACCAGCTATGTGCTTTATCAACGGGGTTAGTTTCCTGTCCCTTTCCCAGCTTTTATTGGAGGGGGAGGGAGGGAGGGAGGGAGAGAGAAGCTAAAGTGCTAGTTGGGTAGTTGTGCTTGGGGAGGAGAGAAAGGTTTTGGTGAAGAGGAGGGAGGAGAAGGAGGAGTGAGGGTGTTGATGGTGATGCGGGTTTATTAGACGGGATGGATCGGATGGAATGGAGCATGAACCGGAGGAAGCGGGGATTGATATCACACCTGAGTGCGAAAATCTCTCGACCACGGCGAGCCACACTACTCGGATAAATGCCACTATTGACCACACCTGATCAACACCTCTAAAGGTAACAATCCCAGTTCTGAATCTTCAGAAAAGTACGAAATCCCCATCAATTTTCAAAGTATTGTGCAAACACTGTACTAAAGCCAAGAGAAAAGCGAAAGACCTTAAACTTTTTAATGAAGACGGAACAACGATAATAAACAGGAAAAGAAATATAGAAAGGACACGACCCCTTGACAAGAATAAAACCCTATAGTTAGTGATGTACTCGCTCTTTGAAGCCCAGAAACCGTGCACGTAAAGTCAAAGAGAAGAAGGTATTAATACAGCATTATCACAAAACAGACTCCCAGCCGGATGAGAAAGCAAAAAACGAGAGCAATTATACACGAAAACAGAAGCCAAAACCAAATGCCACCGCCCAGTCGTAGATAGAGATCTTCATGCCCTTCGTACCATCATAACACCACACAAAGGAGCAAGAATACAGTTAAAGAAAAAGAAAAAGAAAAGCGAAAGAGGAAAGAAAGCGCCAATTCTAAAGACCAAAAATTAGAAAATCCCCTCTCGATCAAGCTTAAGCAGGCACCATAAACGTGTACTGCTCCTCCTCTTCCTCCTCTTCAACCCCGATGCCACTATCGTGCTTTCTCCTCTTGCTCTCCCTCTTCTTTGTGCCATGCGTCACGCTCAAAGGCCTTGAAGTCGACGCAGGCGTAGGGGGGGCATGGGGGACGTCCGCAACATCATTATCCGCATCATCGTCCTGTTCTCTAGGCCTCTTGCTCGCTTTCTTACCCTCAGCTTGACGTCTAGCGCTCTCACGGATGTACTGCTGCTTGACCTCGCCAAACCGAACCATATATTTCTCCGCCTGGTGACTGAGTGCTTGAACAGCCTCGAGTCCGGATTGCCGCTCGGACTCAAGCATGTCTTGGTATCTGATCTGCTCCGCTTCGAGTTCTTCCACGGTTTCGGCAAGCTTTGTCCTCTCGCTGCGGAGGATGCCGACGACGGCTTCGAGGTCATCAATTCGGACTTCCCTGCCTTCGAGGATCGTTCGGAGGCCTTCGATGTCGTTCGTCAGGTCTGTGCGGGTCTGCTCCATCTCGATCCTCAGTTCGGTTAGCTCTTCCACCAATTTGCCCTTCTCGGCTTCCAAGGCCCCCTTTGTCTTGGCAGTTTCCTCGTAGGATAGTTGAAGTTGACTCTCGCGGGACTTGATGCCCTCTTCGAGTGCCGCTTCGGATTCTTCGGCTTCATCAAGCAATGCTTCGAGTTCCGAGATTCGAGCCTTGTACGATTCAATTACTTCATCACGCGCATGGATCTCCGCTCGAGAATGTTCCTGCTCTTTCAAGGACTCCGCTTTATGGGTTTCGATCTCGGCCCTAAGCTCCGAGAGGCGACTACGGTCACGGGAGTTCTGAAGCTGAGACTCGTTCTTGATCTCACTAATCCTCTTCTCTAGACCTGCAACGGCGTCCCGGCTGCTCGAAATCTCCGCCTCTAGCTGTCTGGAAACATCGTTGCGCTCTGCAGAAACCTTGCTCAAAGCTGAATTCTGGTTGGCGATCTCGTCACGCGCAGACCCCAATTGGTCCTCAAGAGCGGATATATTGCGCTCGCTTGTCTGGAGGGCTTCTCGAAGCTCCTCCGAAAGTGAAGTAATTCTGCCCTCACTCCCGGCAATTGTGTCTTTAAGTTGCGCAACCTTGTTCTCGTGATCTGCCTTCATTGTGTCGAGCCTCATGCCCAAGGCTTCATACTGTGCTTTCCATCCAGCGGCTCGCTCGTCAAGCTCCCGGATGGCTTCACTATCTTCTCTCGCCTGCTCTGCCGCAAGGTGCTCTGCCCTTGTCTTCGCCAGGACCTCCTCATCCAGAAGCTTCTCGAGGCGGCCAATGGCTTCCGCGCGCTTCCTCTGGAGCTCGCGGGTGGTGGTATCGTGCTCCGAAGCTTGCTGGTCAATCATGTCGAGAAGGTGGCGCTCTTTCTCAGAGCTTGCCTCAATTTCAGTAACTTTATCTTGAATAAGTTGATTAAGTCCCTCGATTTCGACACGAGCATGATTCAGTTCAAGAGTAGTAACCTCATGAGCGGCAATAGCATCCACAAGCTTTCTGCTAAGACTAGCTTCACGTTCACCGGCCTCCCCGATATCCAGCTCCATAGACTTAATAGTATCGTTCTTGCGTTGTACCGAACGCTGGAGCTCCTCAACCTTCTCTTCAGTAGATTCAATCTGCTGCCTGAGCTCCGAGAGACGGAACGTAACCAACTCAAGGACGTCCCTCTCAGCCGGTAACTGCTCGCCCTCAACCCCAACAGTGATTGCAATATCACTCAGACACCGACCATAGAGACTGCACTGTTCGCTCTCCCTCTCCTTCTCTTTCTCCATCTCAACTGTCCGAGCTTGCGCCTCATTCACCTTCTCGTAAAGTCCCCCAACTAGGCTCCTCAGGACTTTCAACGCATCTTCGTTTGAACCAGTCCAGGCAAAGTCACCCAATTCATGACCTTCAAAAGGTGAATTCTCGCTCTGGGCACAGTGAGAATACAGATTTTCAACATAACCTCTAACTTCTCTAAAACAGTCCGTCAATCTTTCCACTGTCTCTTCGGGGTTAAGAGAGTCTATATCCATCTCCTCATCTGTCTGGGCCAGTATCTTAATCTTCTTGGATAACTCAGTACGAAGCCGCTCGTTTTCGTCCGCGCGGTTCCTCTCCATAACCAGCTCCGTCAAGACCTCCTCCACTTCCATATCTAGAGATTGTTCGCCGTGGATATAGGGTCGGATCTTTTGTTGAATCATGGATTTTTCTTCATCGGCGAGAGCGGACGCCCGCTTCAAGGTCCCAATTTCGGCATTGAGAGCATCGATGTCTTGACGTAGGCTGGTGTTATCCTCGTGAGCATCTTGAACCGCAACCCCAAGAGAAACGACTTTCTCCTCCAACCCTTCGATATTCTGCTTCAACGACTCTCTCTCCCTGTTCGAATGCTCAAGCATACTGGTCAAAGAAGCAATTTCCTCCTTGTGCTCGGCGACTTCCGATTTCAAGCGGCTATTCTCAGCATGGGCATCATCCCTCTCCTCTTCTAGAATATTAATCTGTAAATTCAAGCTTGCGATGGTTTTTTCGAGATCTTCCTTTTCCTTTTGCGCAATCTTGCCCGCCCTGATTAAGCCCTGGATTTGAGCCATCATTCCGCTCATGTTTATTTCCATCTGCTCTTTCTCGCTCTTGGCTGCCTCCTCGGCCTGCTTAAACAAGTCGATTTGAGTGTTGAGATTAAGGATTTCGTTTTCAAGATCCGCCGTTTGGTCACCCGAAAGCTTGACGGTCGCCTCAAGTGCTGATACCTGCTTTTGGAGAAGATCGATTTCATGCCCCAGACCCTCCTTTTCTAAACCGGAGGCGATCTCGGCTTTCCGTAGTGAGGCTACCTGGGACGTGAGCTGGACAATGTCACTCTCAAGACGTGTTTTGTTATGGCTAGCAGCAGTTTCGAGCCCGCGGATCTGGTCATTCAGTCGACGAATCTGAGCCTCCAAATTTTCCTTATCATCCCCAGAAATCTTCAGTTGTTGCTCAAGATCCAATATCCGGACCCGGAGGGCATCAATGTTGTGAAGGAAGCTCTTTCTCTCCTGATCCGACAACTCAATCACTTTTTCGAGGGAGTCGACCTGCGAACGGAGCTCCGATATGGTTTTCTGGAAGGCTTCGTTGGCTTTTTGCGCGGCTTCCGTAGCATTGGTTTGGGATTTAAGCTCATCACGAAGAACCTTGATCTCATTCTCCAAACGGTTCTTCGTTTCGTCAGCAACTTCAGCCGCTCCTTCAAGAGCACCAATGTCAAGTTCGAGCCGGTGAAGGCTCTCCTGAAGAGTCGCTTCAGCTTTTCCAAGGCGGTCGACAGTCTGCTCCAATCCTGTTATTTTCTCTGTTTGGATGTTGACTTCCTGCTTTAATCCAGCGTTCTCAACACGCAATTCCCCAATCTCGCGTTCTTGAACCGCCAACTGGTCTCTCAATTCATCAATTTCTACCACCATCTCGGCACGCTCAGCTTCCAAGATTGAGGTCTCCCTCTTCAACAACTCCACCATCTTACTCAGGTCCTGAAGCTGAGAGTCAACATCTTCCTTTGAGCGTTCTCCGGCCTCCACCGCTGCCTCCAAGCGAGAAATTTGATCCGTGGTTTCGAGGAGCCTCGCGTCGACAGCTCTCTTTTCTACAGCAACAGCCTCAGCCATTTCCTGCAATTCCGAAACCTGGATATTCAGACTTTCCACCCTCTCTTGCAACAGAATTGTCCCCTCATCCACTACTTCATCCGTTTGTACCATCAGATCCTGCATACTCTCCAACCTCTCTCCCTCCATCTCCTCCAGTTCGGTGATTCTCATCCTGAGGGTTTGCTTCTGGTTCTTCAACCTCAGCACCTCGGCCCCCAGTACTTCGGCTGCCTCTTCTTGCTCAGCCAATTCGGTCTGCGATTCTCGAACCCTTTCCTGGATCCTATCAGTCAAGTCATCGATCACCCTCTGGAGGTCTTCATTCTGGTTCTCAAGCTGGGATATCTTCTTCGAGCGCGATTCAGATTCATAAACATCCATCTCAGCCCGGGTTCCGGTAACCTGAACTTGGCTTGACGCAAGAATTGTACTATCAACAGCCGAAGAATGGAAAGCCATGTCGTCATGGAGCTGCTCGGTATCAGATATGTCATCGTCAAAGTCGTCCGCAGTGGGCCCAGTGTAGACGCGATCGATATCCGCATCAATTTCCCCCTCAACCTCCTCAAATGCTACAGCCATATCATTGGCCTTCGACCGCTCTGCTTCAAGATCGTGTATCCTTTCCATAAGAAAGTTGTTCTTCTCCAGGAAAATTTGCTCTTCTGCGTCGTGGAATATTTCATCCTCCTGTGCGCGAGCGGCTGCCTCCTGTTCACGATGTTTGATATTCTCCCTTAGCTGCTCAATCATAGCCTCGAGATCTCTTATTTTCTTGTCCCGGGTCGAAACAGGGGTTTCCCGCCCACTTCCATCCGCACTTTGAGTCTCTCCCCTGAAGGGTGTGGCAGGGGGATCAGGCGAATTGGCGGAGGGTGCGTAATCCATGTCATAATCTTCATCATGTGGAGCGTAATCGCGCTCGGGCTCTTCATCTTCACGAATAGGAGGCATGGGCTCAGGCTCTTCGGATGGTGCATATCTCGCAGCAGCAAGCTCTCTCTCCAAGTCTTGCAATCGCTCCGCACTCTGAGCCAATTCAGCCTTTAACTTGGCCAGCTCTTCCCTATTCCTCCTCTGCCCTGCTCGTCTCTCGTCATCAATATTATTCATTTCCTCGCTAAGAGCATTTCGGCGAAGGGCTCGACGAGTGCGGGCTGACAGAGCCTGCTTCAACGGGTAAAATTGTATCTCTTGAGAGACAGGTGCAGGGAAGCTGATCTGTTGCCGGGGAGGCTGTATCGGAACTGCCATGGTATGGCGGCGACGGTTGGAACCAGAAGAGCGACGACGACGGGCTGTGGAAGCCACTCCCGGGGCCCTGCGAGCAGGGGCAGGAGTAGGCTGTTCGGAGGATCCAGGTGATCTGCGTGCTCTGGGACTTGGAGAGGGAATGGGTGTGCCAAGTACAAGGCGGGGACCTGGATCGGAATGCCGAACTTTCTTGCGCCGTAGCACCTCACTTCTTAGATGATTGGCATCGCGAGATGGCCCCGCGGACGAAGCCGGACGAGGGGCCGAAGAAGGGCGCGCGCTCAATGGGACAGCATTCTCACACCGAATATCGACAGAGGATGGGCCGACACCAGATGTGGAAGGGGTATTGGGTGTCGAGCGACCATCCGGGGGCAGAACATTACTATTCGTCCGGCGAGCAGCACGGGTATTTGAGGATAGAGCACCAGTCGGTGAGCGGGCAGGAATGGCTACAATCGGAGTAACAAGGCTAGTTCGTCTCCTTGTTCTACCCGCTGGAGTTGAGGAAGGGGCGTGATTCTGGGCCTGGGGGGCACCAGCAGGAAACTCCATAGCCTTCACAACCGCAGCAAACGTATTCCAATCATGACTACTCGGGCTAACTTCCCGTCGTCTCTTCTCCGCCTCAATTATGGTCCGTAGTTTCGTGGTAAGGAGATAACAGCCATCGTTTGTGGTAGAGAGCCAGCCCTCGTCAACAAGCTTATTCGCCGCCTGCGTCACAGCAAAAACAAGGAATCAGCAACAATGATCAATCCGCCAGGTTGAGAGGTGACATACAAGCAGGACGCGTTTTCGCCACGACCCGGGAAGGGGGCAATTCTGAGAATCACAATCCCGTTTGTAGCGAGCCTCTACAGTTTAACATCAATACGTTAATTCAGACAAAAGCAATCAGTAGAGCATGATTGTATGTATCGTACCGACAGATGCAAGACGGATAGGTCTTGCGTGCTTAGGATTATAGAAGGCATCGATTGCCGCAAGTACTCGTACTCTGTACGAGAAAGGTGGTGGCGCCATTGTAGGTGACTGCGCGTGGCTCCCTCGATGGGCAGCTACGATAAAAAAAGGGCGGATGGCACCAACACTTTGTATTAGTACAGCACAATGTACAAATGGCGCCTCCAGCCAACACTGGATATGGTGATTCGGAAAATATCTGTCAACCAGCAACCTTAGCTAAAGAGAGTTCACGGAGGAGAAAGAGGCAAGTAGAATAGCCTAGATAAGAAATGGATTTGGTAGAAATTGTGAAACAAGTCAACACGAGGCAAGAGATCGAGAAGGGACGAAGGGATGGAGCAATGGAGGAATTAAAGTTGTAGTAAAAGAGATCCTAATGATAATTACCTCTTTGAACAGAAAGCAAAGGCTTACCGTACCGTACAATGAGGCGTGTATATTATTCTGGACGAGGATGATGAGTTGTATAAACGAAGAGAAAAGAAGTGGTTTAGAGAAAAGAGAGGGAGGGAGGGAGGGGGTGTGGTGGAACAGCAAAGCAATTTACGCGTAGGTTCTACTGGTATGTCTGACTCGAATCGGGAAAAGCGTACCGTACTCTTACTAATTGTTTATTCCGGTACCCTAATAAAGTACCGTAAAAATCCTTTAAATCCACCATCGGAGATCTCAAACGGAAATTACTATCTAAACCACAATAGGCTTAACTAGGTAGTTTAGCGAGATAATGAACCCCTGTGAATTAGATCCAGCAAGCTCAGCCTCCCCAAGCTATACTCTGTTAGGATAACACTATTCCTTCTCAGGGTGTTTTGTTTTGGATTGCGATGGCGTGGAGCTCGATCCCCGATGGTGGATTTAAAGGATTTTTACGGTACAAGCAAAGTTACTGGTGAAAATAGTACCCCCAGCTGTGAGATTCTCCCTCGTTCCGTCTTTCTCCTTTAACTTAGATTCGCTGTTTGAACGATAGTCAATAAAGTCGAAGAGATGGAAGAAAATCGAAGGCAAAAGACCCGGGTATCACATTCGTATGATAGGAAGAGAAGAGGAAAGGATTCACCGATAGCACCAGTACCGTACTCGTACTCTACTCGAGTACATCAAGGGTTTTGGAGGGGGGGTGCCAGCGATGCAATTTCTGTGCCTATGCTATGCCTATCTCATTCGAGCGGTTTCCCTGTTTCCCTCACCCGCAGAGTCATAGGAGACTCCTAGCCTATCAATCTAAAAAAAATTGCAGACGAAAACCTGACGACAGAAAGAAAAGAAGAAAAAGAAAAGGAAAGGGACCGAGTGCCAACTGCCGCCACTTGGTGCTCTATCCATTGGGTGGAAGCTTCCCTGTTCTTGCCAGTCCAACCATTTCGCACACCATGATCCATTTCCAATTTTCAGGCCACCAATACCGTACCTGTGCCTCCTCCAACACATGGACGGGGAAGAAAAAAGTGTCGAACGACTCAACCATTCCGTTGTGCACTGCGATGAATAATGGCGATGTTCATCGACTCCTGAGCTATATCCTTCACCGATGACCAGCGTGAATGGTAGGGGATTATTTGAGGGAAGCTACCGACCGTGCCGTGCCTCTTCACCAGAGCGTGGATGATCACGTGGGAAGGCGTGGCCGGCGCGTTCCATTGGTTGTCAGGGGAGCTAAGCTAGAAGAATTCTCGGCAGCAGTGATGATGATATCTTTCCCTAGCCGTTCACCATTTACGTAGTCTAACCTGTTTTCGAGCACCGCTTCTCCAAAAGGTGTACAAATGCCAGGATGGGGATTTCGTACTTCTCCTTATCTCCTTGACTGGTGTAACGATGGAAAATTTCATGCCGACCCAAAAATAGATGATGACTAAGGTCACCTCAGTATTTTTCAGTGATGGTGTGCGTAGGCATGATCACATAGAAAATATTAGCTATGTTCTG
>Ga0307513_10011597_pt1 | contig 10943 bp, 5 predicted proteins | sample 15_EM_MG_FD_202174 | JGI IMG/M metagenome (GOLD analysis project Ga0307513, IMG submission 202174) | Populus trichocarpa ectomycorrhiza microbial communities from riparian zone in the Pacific Northwest, United States - 15_EM | ecosystem: Host-associated > Plants > Roots > Unclassified | place... | reverse complement strand
AAAAAATATATTATTTCAATCTATTTCCAAACAAGAAAAAAACAATTTTTTAATTCATAGTTTTTAAACCCGGCTCAGTCCAAAGTCCGGGTTTCGGGTTTTGACCGGGTCACCTGAGTCAATTTTTTAAAAAAATCAAAACGACATCGTTTTAGTAAAAAAATAAAAGTTAACGGGTTGCAACCGGGTTTTTGATCGGGTTGCCGGGTCAACCCGTTGAGTCAACATGCCAAGTCAACCGGATCACATTGGATTTTTTCTTTCTCTATTTTTTCTTCAACCCGACCTCGTTCTAGCCTCAGGTCAACTCTCCAGACCGGACCGGGTTTCAAAACTATTTTCTAATTACAACAAGCCAACCACCTTCAGCGTCTTCTATTCCACGAGGGGAAAAGGAAAAAGAAAGAGAGAAACAAAGTCAAAAGAAATTAAGAGGATCAAGAACATCTGAATTCTTTACTACTCTACGTCTTTGCACAGAGAATCTCACGTGAAATAACATCACACTGACCTTTCTTCTACATTTCTACTTTCCTCCCTTTTTCCTGATGTTGAAAGAAAAACACAGGGATCGTAAGTAGTTCATTTGTTTGCCCGTGACCTAATTTGGATTTCTTCTCCCAAAAACCCTAAAAGCTAAATTTCATAACCCTAGCTAGGTGTGGCAAGACGATCACTTAAAACAAGAGCAAGCATGGAGCTCTTGAGTATCATGTTAGCATGGAGCTGCTTACTGAACTTCATGAATCTATATTTTTTATTTTCCCTTTTAAATCTTAATGACTACGCAAATCTACTAGCTGTATTCTGAGGAAAACATTAAACCTTAAATTTGAAGCATTAAATCATTTGTTAGGATATGAACCCCACCACGGACCAACCATATATACTGAATCCTTAGATGGGCCATGGCAGGAGAACCCTCCAATAAAAACTAATAACTGAAGCATGAAGATGATCACTTACTATCAAATTGCTGGACCATTTGAGAAAAGCATTTGTGCAAAATGTATGGGCCAGCATACTAGGCCCAACAGCATACCCATGTGTCATGTGATGGTTCATACTTTGGGTTAACAGCACGTTTAATATCACGGTAGCAGTTTATCAAATTGTTTTTTCATTTGAAAATTGATAGAAATAATATTTTTTTATAACATCAACATATTAAAATGATATGAAAATATAAAAAAATAATTTAAAACAAATAAAAAAATCTTATTTAAAAAAATATATTTTTAAAACGCAAAAATAAACGGGCTCTTAATGCCAACTTTCTTCTAATATTAAGTTATGGTTAGTTGGTCCATCTACTATAATATAATCAATGGAGCCCCTCTAATATACTTGCTATTAACATTCATGTTTCTTAACCTATCGATAAAAAGAATGTGTTGTCACAATGTGAATACCAACATGGATGGCAATAACATTAAAACTCAATTTTTTAAGTTATAAATATTTAATAAAAAAATAATAGAGCATTAAAACTATATAAAATATATAATAAAAGGAAAAGAAACATAAAAATATAATTTAACCTTTTGTAAAAGTAATATAAATTTTTTTGATATTACTTTTACAAAGGTTAAATTAGATTTTTATGTTTTTTTAATTAAATTTTCAAAAAACTAGAAAACAACAAAACATGAAAAATGGGTTAGATATTTTTTATATCACTTTCACAAGGGTGAAATTTGGTTTTCATGTTTTGTTTTTAATTGATTTTTTTAATTTTATTATTTAAAATTGAGTTGATTGACAATTGATCTACTATATATATTTTTATTTACTTTTTATGAGGTTATCATGGTTTTATAATATGAGTGGAAGTTTTACATATTAATCTGAGTTGACTCGAGTTGATCTAATATGTTATCATCTCAATATTTTTTTAAAAAAGATGTCTTGAAATCTTCTTTTTAGTTAAATTATATATATTTTTTAGTTATTTAGATTACCTTTGGACTTGCCAAGTTGATGGAATCACATGAATCAATACTTACATGGTTTTAGTTTTTTTTTCTTTTTGAAAACACGTTAGCAATGCCTTTTTTTTTTAAATACTTCAAAAAATTTGATTCGATAGCGTAATAAATAATACAAAAAAACATGGTTAACAACTATAGTTATAATCTTTTACGCTTTGACCCTCGAAGTTTTTAGATTTTTCATATTTAATCCTTGTAGTTTTAAATATTGGTCCTTCTACATTTTAATTTTTTCATATTGGTCCCCTATTTTTCTAGTTTTGTTTACTTGGTCCCTGTAGTTTTTGGTTTCTTACACTTTGTTCCTTGAACAATTTTTTTTTTATATATGGTCCTAATAGTTTTAGGTTTATTCGTTTTGATTCTCAAACTTTATTTTCACCGTGTTTTTATCCTTCGGTTATGAAAGAGAAAGAGAAAAATTGTTTAGAAAAGGGAGGCGGAGAGAGAGATCTAGGCTATTACATTTTGATAAAAAAAAAAAAAAACTATGATTGATGTAATTAGATTTGTTTTGGAGATAATAATTCAATAAAGATAATTTTTTAGATTTGTTTTCGAGATAATAATTCAATATAGATTTGTTTACCATCTAACTTTGCTATAAAAAAAACAGTAGTAATTATTTATATATTGTAATTGTGATTATAATTGACACATTACATTTGAGGTTTGCCTAGGGCTCCAACCCGCATGTTCTTACAGAATAAAACGATGCTGTTTAGTAAAATAAATCAAGCTGTTAGTTCAATTGAACCCCAATGTTTTCTAATTTCAATTAATTGAGTCCAATATGCAGCTTCTATCCAAATTCTTATCGCTTAAGTCTTAACTCGGAACTATAATTTAATTTTATACTGGAAAAATAAATAAATAAAATTCCACATAAGGTATAGGAAGTTACAAATAGGGCCTCAACTGACTGTAATAATAAAATATGGGGCTCAATTGAACGAATAGTCTAAAAAGAGACTAAACTGACTAATTTAAGAAAATACAGGGTGAACATAACGACTTTAGCCTTCCAAGGTTTCTTCTCCAGCGAGTCAGTAATATCTCTATTAAAACTCTTTCCTTCTTCCAGCAGAACCAGACGCAGAAAACTCTTAAAAAGAAAAAGAAAAAGAAAAAGAAAAAGAGAGAATGAGTAGAGGAAGCGGAGGTGGATATGATCGGCATATCACTATATTCTCCCCTGAAGGTCGCCTCTTTCAAGTCGGTATGTACTGTCTTCGATTACTGTTATTGAAATTTGCTATCTCTCTCTCGGTTTTAATTGAATGGATATTGAGATTTTCTGTGCAGAGTATGCGTTCAAGGCAGTGAAGGCTGCTTCCACCACTTCCATTGGAGTTCGCGGCAGCGATTCTGTCTGTGTTGTTACTCAAAAGAAGGTTCCGGTGAGTCAATCACTCTTTTTCCCATTTTTATTTTTTAATTTTATTAACTGCCTTGATCTAGGGTTTTTTTTTTTTTTCTAATTGTTTTTTGAATGAGGGATCAGGACAAGCTTTTGGATCAGACTAGTGTTACTCACCTTTTCTCTATTACCAAGTTTCTTGGTCTTCTCGCCACCGGCATGACTGGTCTACTTCTTTTGCTTTCCTCCTTTTCTTTCTTAGAGAAAAAAATAATAATTGTGGCATTCAAGTAATTGATAATATATATTGTTTTTCGGTTTCAGCATGATAAAATGTTTCTTTTTGTGTGGATTTTTTAGCTGATGCAAGGAACTTAGTCCAACAAGCAAGGAATGAAGCGGCGGAGTTTAGGTTCAGATATGGGTATGAAATGCCTGTCGATGCGTTAGCCAGATGGTATGTTTGTGTTTTCCATGATCCTATACCTATATTTGATTATGTTTGAGTTTTTCAATATGTGGGATGGATGATGGATCCTTTTCTGTTTGGGTTACTGATAGCAAGTTTAGGTTTCATCTTAACTTTTCCTGCCAATAAGCTCATTCTCTAGTTTTAACTGACGACTTCTTCTCTAACCATGTTTGTTTTCCATCCGTATAATATTGAATTTTAAATTTTTCTGCATATGCAGGATCGCAGACAAATCACAAGTTTATACTCAGCATGCATATATGAGACCTCTTGGAGTTGGTATGGGCTCTTGTTTTTGTTTTTTGTTCTGTTGTAGTTCTTAAGATGATTTACATCTTCACGCAATGTGCTATTTATAAGGTGTATCTGAGTGTTTTTTTGTGGACATTTATACATGCTAATTGATGCTGCTGGTCTTATTCTTATATTTATTTATTTTGACACCTTAACCGTATCTTTTTCTGTGAAGTTGCTATGATTTTGGGTATTGATGAAGAGAACGGGCCTCAACTTTACAAGTGTGATCCAGCTGGACACTATTTTGGTCACAAGGTAATTGGCAATCTTGTTCTTTTCTCGAAAATGCATTACATTATTGATGTTTTGTTCTAAGTGTGCTGTTTCTCTATTGTATAATGAAAGCATCAGTGAATCCCATGATCATATAACCAAAGAAACTTGGATGAAGTTGAGATAAATATTTCTTTAAAGACATGCTTAAGCTATATCCTCAGGATAAAAAATATCAGATAATTTAGCATGTATGCTTTTGAATTTCACATGACAATGTCTATTGCCTTTTTTGGTGATCTATGTTTTTCAAGTACTCCACTCCCTAAAATCGAGAAACTTTTGTTATTTGTTGTTTAGCTAGGTCAATTAATTTGCCTTCTAGGTATGTTTACTAGATTTGGCAGCCAATGAACAGTGCAGATATTACATTCATGAAACTACCTGTTTTCATGATATGATCACTTAATGGTGTATGATGCAACTCCTGAAATGATTGTTTTTGAATATGAGAATTTATTGATCGCATATTGATTTATTTTAGCTTTGCATTGTACATAATTCTAAGGATGCGTTTTGCTTGAGGAACGTAACTTTACACTCATGTTGCAGGCTACAAGTGCTGGATTGAAAGAACAAGAGGCTATCAATTTCCTGGAAAAGAAAATGAAAAATGACCCTTCTCTCTCCTATGAGGAAACTGTGCAGGTACTTATGCCTATTTCCTATTTCCTGGAAATGACGTGCTGAAGGACTGTATATTTTTTTTTTTTAACTTATGATTGGCCATGCATGTCAACTATTGTGTGTTTATTTTCTGTCTGGGTTTGAATGTGGTTTAATATGCATGGAATTGTTTGGGCCATATAAAACGCACTACCCAACAACTTTTAATTTGTCCTCATGGTGTTAAGGAATTTCAAGGGTATAACTATTGTGTGTTTATTTTCTCTCACATGATTTTTGTTCTGCATTATTTGATTTCCTGGGCTATGAGAGGATTCTGAGTATAGAACTAGAAAATAAAATAGAGGATAAATGTTACTGGTTTTTGTTTGATTATTTCATGAATTGGTGCAAAGCTACTTTTAGATTATTTGTAATGGGTTTTTTGTTTTTTCCAGAAATAACATTTTTTATATCCTAATACTGCATATTGGTTTTGTTGTGCAGACTGCTATTTCTGCTCTGCAATCTGTTCTTCAAGAGGATTTCAAGGCTACTGAGATAGAGGTTTGATGTCTCACTTTAAACTTCCAGCTGTTAGTGATACTCGACCACTAATATTAAATGATCGAAATTAAATATCCCGTGAAGGCTGAAACTTAAAAAATAAAGAAACTTCAGTGTAATTTGTCTTCTCCGACATGTGGCCTATGACTGATCTCTGGCATTTCCATTTCTGTTAAGGTGGCTTTCCTGCTGTTGACTTTCCAATAGAATTCGGAATATGGGCCAAGTACCTTTTCCTTTTTTTTTCCCAGTTGCGTATGAGATGCCCCTTGTGCAGTGTGTGCTACATATGCTGACCTTTAGAATATGGCATGGAAATGCCGTTTAATCAATTTACCTGTACAAGTAAAATGGTTTATAACAGTCAGTGTTTGGTTTCTTGCCAGGTGGGAGTTGTGAGAACAGGTGATCGCATTTTCAGAGTGCTGTCCACTGAGGAAATTGATGAACATTTAACTGCCATTAGTGAACGTGACTGATTTATGGAGTAAACAGAGGCGCTTGGAGGAAATGGTTATGCTTTCATTTGAAGTTATCAAAACATATGCATAATTAATCTTGTATTTGGCAGGGAAAAGGAAGATTGTTTTGAATTGTATTCCCAGATTTCAGTTAAATTGCCAAAACATGTTACCATTATTGCCATTTCTGCAGTTGTCTCTGTCAGCTGTTTTCCAAGAAATGATAATGGGCTAAATGGCTGCGGTTTAGAGAACCTTGTACTTGGTCTAAACTATTTGCATATGTAAGCTTGGGATTATGTGATATCTCGATTGCTTGGTGTTCTGTAGATGGCCGGCTTGTTTATGGATCTTTGGAAATTTGCCAGTAGATAAATTAGTGAACCAATGCAGTTAGGTGTTTTCTTGCTGGGTCTAGTTGTTATCTCGGAAGCCAGCATGCTACAGCTCTATTAGTTATTCTGTCACCTGGGTTCTAGTGTAAAGAACTAGAAAATATCAAAACTTATTTCACGAGTCTATTTGTAACCATGTTTCGTACTTGTTCTTCAACGTGATACTTCAAGGATTAGTTGAGCTTTCAATGGTGTTTTCCAATGAAATTTGGGGATAAACAACCATGGCATGGTGGGATGTTTGACTCTAGTTAGATGACAGTTGACAAAGACGATTAACTTAAGTTAGAACAATAACATGTGGTTGAACGGGAACCCCTGGAGCTGTGTATCCTGTAACCAGGAAATGAAGAGCGTGTCCGATAACCTGATCACTTAACTGGGAATACGATTAACATTTCCCGGTTCTGGTCTATGCCTGAGTGAAGCGTTTTCTCATCATGTACAAGGCCTTCTCCTGAGATCAAAAGGTGTTATCTTTCACCGTTTTCAGCCAATGTATCAATATCTTCAGCATAGCCATGCCACCATATTCGGAGGTCGATTGAGTGCTCTAGCTTTTGCAATTTTATTGATTCCCCTCCTTGTGTGCCACATATTTGATTGATTTGTGCTTCTTGCTTAGCATAATGATGTTTTTTATAGGCGACTTGGGTGCAGAAGTTTGGATTCAAAGCCCATTTCAAAGCTTATTTTGAGTCTGTTTTGATCGATTACAAATCACAAGCTGCTGCCAAAAGTTCTGGTGACCTGACTTGAAGGGCCTTATGGAGTGGATGCATAAGAAAAGGCCATATGCGTAAACCTCTTGTTGTGTTTTAAAAGCTTTTTTCAGTCATCTCTTAGCTTGATTCTTATTTGATGGTAACCACTTTTAATATCAACCTTCAAACACAATCTGGAACCTTAACTGATCTATCATGTCATCTAGCCTTAGTATTAGAAATCTATATTTAATTGTGATCTAGTTAATGACTTAATTATCCATACACATACACCATAAACTATCATATTTTTAAGACTAGAAGAATTGGTATTGCATATGGACTCATCGTTGCCGGGGAGATCTTGGCGAGGTCAGGATAAGTTGCTAAAATAAAGGAGAGGTGAGGATCGACTGTTCAGTATAATTCCAAAGAATTTCCTAAACATATCCCTTCTCTAACAACTCCATCACTTGTCTTTGCAACTCTTTAGCTTCTTTAGGGATAAGTTTATAAACTAGTATGTTTGGAAGGTATGGGTGGCAATCAAATCAATTTAGTTCTGGATATATTGCATGGGTGGCAATCCTTGGGGTAACTTGTCTAGGATCAAATATGCAAATTCTATTATCATACCCTGTACTTTCTCAAAGTTGTCGACAACATCATCCTCCTCTCTAACCGTTCCGCTACTAGGAACTATGGCATATATTACTCGTTCACCTATATCTCTGCCATAAAATATGATAAAGACAACATATTCTTTTTTTTAGTCCTCATCTCCACCTTTCCTTTATAGGTGTAAATTCTATACATTTTCCTTTGATGTTTAAGGTTTATGTATTTTTTCTACCATCATTACTCCTATCAAACTAACATGGCTTCCCCAATAGAATGTGACACGCATCCATTGACACCACATCACACTAAAGACTATCAAAATATTTTTATCCCATAAAAAAGGAAACAAAGCAACATTTATCAATAATTACCTTAGTGCTTTTATTCATCTATATTAGCTTATATTGCTTAGGATGATTTTTAGTTTTCAGTTGAAGCTTCATTTATTGCCTTCACAGACATTATATTCTCAAAGCTACCATTAATTATAATCAAGTTACAGAACTTGTCTTTGGTAATGCATATAGAATGAAAGATAGTTATACGCCGCCAATTCTTTTTTGAATCACCCTTGAGCATTAATATAATATTTTTAATAACAAGGGCAATATCACCTGTTAAATAATATTTGTGTAGTCTTATTTAGTAAGGGTTGAATAGTACTTTCAGTTTAACCTATATATACTTTATTTATATTTAGGTTAAGACTAAGCACTCATAATATGCAGATCATTCAGAATTCTAGCCTCCTTTTTGTGTTTCATCTTAATTATTTTAACACATCTCCATGAAAAATATCCCCATCACTGCTCGAGTCATCATCATACTTAAGATCCATATTTGATAGCTTCTCTATCAAAAATTGTTTTTATAAAGACTCTCTACTTTGTTACATTCGCTAGCCTAATGCCCTAGTTCACCATATTTAAAGCAACAAATTTTAAAGCCAAAACTTTAACCCGTCATATGTTGATTTTATTGAGCTGGCATAGATTGTATGGTAGTATCCCTTTGATTATTATTATGCCCTTTATCTCTATTATTCTAATCTGCTAAAAAATCTCTATTAACAGACCTAATAGCCTACTACTTCTTAACTATCAAGGCCCTTTGAAAAGCCTTAGAAGTTGTCCATAAAATCTAGAGACACAATACATTATGTATGGATTGTTATAGACTTCTCAAATACCTTGTCACTAACTGTTTTTCTATTTTTTCCAAATTATTCTCAGCTACTAACTAGTAGAAATCAACAGTGTATTCATTGATTGATTCACCTCCTTGTTTCAACATTTGAAGCCTCTAATTAGAGTTTGGGAATAGCCAAAAGGAAAAAAGTTCTCACTTTTCTTCATCTCCATCTTGTCCCACTCATTTATTTTTGATTTTTCTTGTCTTTCTTGTGTCTTCTTCAATTGTTCTTACCAAGAAGATGCCCAACCCTTTAATCTAATTGTGATTAATTTAACTAGCGTCCACTCAATAACCTTTTTATATGAAAAAAAAATTCTCTTTACTTGATTCAACCAATCTATAAACTCTTTTGCTTGTAAGGTTCCAACAAACTCAGGGGATTTAATATGAAACTTGAAATCCCTAGATTTGATCTCTTCCTTGTCATGAGGTTCTCCTTTGATTAGCACTTGCTCTCTCTCTCTTCTAGCCTACAAGTCAATTTTGTGATCTGCCTCTGCATGTTCTCCATGACAAGCTTCTGACATTTCTCTCCTGAATGGGAGCTTTCTCATTCATTCTTGGCCACACTTTGCTCTATGACCTCTTCCTATCATGGTTGTTAACATCAAACAATTATCCATGAAATTACAGCAAATAAGCAATATAAAACCTAAGATTGTTGGGCTCTGATACCAACTGATACATGTAAAATCTAATAGGATAACAATAGCATAAAAACACAAGAATTTTAATGAGAAAAAAGGTTGCAGATGTGAACCCTAAATTCACAATTTTATTCTCTAAATTTTAAAGATATGGTGGTTGTCTCTTCAAGAGGTTTACAAGACCTTTAAATAGATTAGGAAAACCCAACTCTACTAGGAAACAACCTAAAATCCAAAAAAACTAAGGAAACTAAAATAAAATCCAAAATAAAAATAATAAGTATGAGAAATCCTAGGAAAATAATAAAATTGGTCTAAACAACAACTTCTAGGCCTAATTCTAGAAGATTTAACGATCTAATAAGTGATATTATAACTTTCTATTACTTGTAGAATCATTTAGAAAAATTTAAGTTCGATCTAACAGTTAGACCCTTTGTTATTTTAGTTTTAAAGTGCTAACCTAGCCTGACATGACCAGACCTTCTCTTGGACCTAGACCTATCTCGTTGGACCATAAAAGCATATGTTAGGCCATCCACATAGTTTTTCTAGGTCATACCCTTATCTAGTAGTTTCAGATCCTCGCTTGACTTAGATTTTTAAGTTTCTGCAAGCTCGACTGTATCACCTTTTTTGGTGATATTAGTTGACATGGAGAAGTCTCCATATGTGAGTAGTCACCTTGTGTCGATGAAAAGTTTGTGTGCCCCATTTGACTTTTATGATGGAGTTACTTGTAGTTTCAGCCTTGGAGTAGCGAGTCATCCTACCCTCTATGCATTCAATGTGATTATAGACTCGAGAATCGGCTTAGTTTACACATACAACTTGACAATAGAGTTTGATTTCAACGGCGAGGTTGAAGAAATTTCAATGAAGTGTCAACAACTAGACTTGGCAATCTTGTTTCCTTTGGAAGCAATAACATTGATCATGTTCATCCTAGTTACCAATGAAAGGTTGTTGAAAGTTCTTTCTTGAAGGGAAGAGATGAGAGGTACGTAGAGATATCCCTGTTAGAGTCGCTAGAAATCTTTGTGTCGTTAATTGTTCTTGTTTTTCTTTTCTTTTCATTTTTTTCTTCTTAGTTTGTTAATTTCTTGCTAAAACTCAACAATTTGCAAGAGAAGAAGATGAGTCTCACTATGTATCTCAAGTTTTAGTAGCATGTCTTTTGTTATTTAGGTTCAGGTTTAGTGCTAATTAAGGTTTTCCTTTTTTTTTTCTCCCCTTTTTTTTTTTTTTTTTTTTATATTTGATTTTTTGTTTTTTTTTTTTTGTTAAATTTTTGTAAAGAAATAATATTTTTTTTTTTTTTTTTTTTTTTTTTTTTTTTTTTGGGTTGGGGTGGG
>Ga0307513_10011596_pt1 | contig 10943 bp, 8 predicted proteins | sample 15_EM_MG_FD_202174 | JGI IMG/M metagenome (GOLD analysis project Ga0307513, IMG submission 202174) | Populus trichocarpa ectomycorrhiza microbial communities from riparian zone in the Pacific Northwest, United States - 15_EM | ecosystem: Host-associated > Plants > Roots > Unclassified | place... | reverse complement strand
CGCCCGGCCGCTCCACTCCGGCGACGTCGCGGATGCGGTGACCGCCCGCCGGCAGCGGCTCAGCCAGTCCGCCCGCACGATTGGCACCCCGCTCGTCGTGCTTCTCGCCGCTGCCCTGGAGACGCCGGATGCCTCCTTCGCGGTGCTGGCGCAGGGCGGCTGGGAGGGGCAGTCGACCCAACCGGACGTGCTGACCTGGGGTCTGCTCGAGATCGTGGAACGGGTCTGCGCCGGCCTGCACATAGACCACTGGACGTTCTCCACCTACGAGGCGACCTACCACGACGGGATCTTCGGTCTCCCACGGGTCGTGTTCGCGCCCGACGGAGTCCGGGAGTCGCAATACGGTACGAGCCGGCGCGCCGTCCATCCGTTGGAAACCTTGGCATTCGGCCACGATGACGCCCACCGCGCGGCCCGCCTGCTGGTCGATTGGTACACCGCCTCGGAGCAGCGTCTCATCGACGAGCTCGACCAGAGGTCGCTGCACGAACACGCCACTTTGGATGAACGGCTGGCTGTCCTCGCCGGCGTCGCCCCCGGACCGGTGCCACTTCGGCGGCGGCCCACTGTCCCGCTGCCCGCCGAGCATCGCCGCTCGACGCGGGTGCCGTCCTCGCCCGCGCCGCCGGTGCCAGCTGTCGAAGAGGAGAGTCAGATGCTGGGGTCGCTGTTCGCACCGCCGGCCGCCGAACGTGGCCCGCTCGACTGGGAACGCGAGCTGGCCGAGGCGGAGTCCCCGACCGACGTGCAGCGGACCGCGAGCCGGCTCGAGCGATACCTGCGCACCGGCCCGCCGCTCGACCTCGACGGACGGCGCCGCCTTCTCGAAGCACTGGTGAAGAGTCGCTTTCACTGGGAGAAGCTGCACCGGTCGCTCGGCGCCGCCGGGACGGCGCGGGTCCTGGACATGCTGATGCCCGTGGCGATCGGCCAGGACCTGGCCGACCGGCGGACCCGATGGACGTTCCTGGGCGACCGTACGATGCCACCCGCCGTGGTCCACGCGATCGCCCGGTTCGCCGTCGCCCAGCACTGCCACGAGTCGCTGCTGCTCTGGCTCGGGGTGCGGTGGCTCTCCGACGCGGGCATGCCGGTGCCGGACCCGGCACCGATGCCCGACGAGCGCCCGGCCGTCCCGGAGCGGCGCGGCGTCTACATGCGACTGTGGCGGAGCATCACGAGCCCGAACGCGCTTCGCGTCGCGGTCGTCGTGGGCGGCGCCACCCTGCTCCTGTTCCTGCTCTTCGCCGTACTCGTGCGGCTCCCGTAGCCCAGCCGTGTGCCTCGCGTGACCGAACTACCCGGGGCGAGGGACGGCTAAGCCGCGGGCAGGTCGGCGGGGGCGGCGAGGTGCCCCGCGACCGCCGTGGCGGCGGCCACCAGCGGGGAGACCAGGTGGGTGCGGGCGCCGGGGCCCTGGCGGCCCTCGAAGTTGCGGTTCGACGTGGAGGCGCTGCGGTGTCCGGGCGCCACCTTGTCGGGGTTCATGCCCAGGCACATCGAGCAGCCCGCCGCCCGCCACTGGGCGCCGGCGCGGGTGAAGACCTCGTGGAGGCCCTCCTGCTCGGCCTGGGCGCGTACCCGCATCGAGCCGGGCACGACGAGCATCTCGACGCCGTCGGCCACCCGGCGGCCGCGGAGGACGGCGGCGGCCGCGCGGAGGTCTTCGATGCGGCCGTTGGTGCAGGAGCCCACGAAGACGGTGTCGACCGGGATGTCGCGCATCGGCGTGCCGGGGCGCAGGTCCATGTAGGACAGTGCGCGCTCGGCGGCGGCGCGGGCCAGCGGGTCGGCGAAGTCTTCCGGCGCTGGTACCCGGGCCGAGATGGGCACCGCCTGGGCGGGCGTGGTGCCCCAGGTGACGTACGGGCGGACCGCGTCGCCGTCGAGCTCCACCACCCGGTCGAACGTGGCCTTCGAGGTACGCGTACGTCGTGTCGTCCGGCGCGACCATGCCGGCCCGGGCACCGAACTCGATCGACATGTTGCAGAGCGTCATCCGCCCCTCCATCGAGAGGGCCTCGACCGCGCCGCCCTGGTACTCGACCATGTGGCCGGCACCGGCGCCCACGCCGACCTGGGCGATGAGGGCGAGGATCAGATCTTTGGCGGTGACGTCGACGGCGATGCGGCCGCTGATCCGCACCGCCATCGTGCGCGGCATGGGCTGGGAGAGCGTCTGGGTGGAGAGGACGTGCTCGACCTCGCTGGTGCCGATGCCGAACGCCAGCGCGCCGAACGCGCCATGGGTCGACGTGTGCGAGTCGCCGCAGACGATCGTCATGCCGGGCTGGGTGAGGCCGAGCTGCGGGGCGACGACGTGCACGATGCCCTGGTCGAGGTCGCCGAGCGAGAAGAGCCGGATGCCGGACTCGGCGCAGTTGCGGCGCAGCACGTCGACCTGCGCCCGGGCGAGCGGGTCGGCGATGGGCAGCGAGATGCCCGTCGTGGGTACCGCGTGGTCCTCCATCGCGAGTGTGAGGTCGGGCCGGCGGACCCGGCGGCCCGCCGCGCGCAGGCCGTCGAAGGCCTGCGGCGACGAGACCTCGTGCACGAGGTGCAGGTCCACGTAGAGCAGGTCCGGCTCGCCGGGCGACCTGCGTACCAGGTGGTCCTCCCACAGGTGGCGGGCCAGGACTGTCACGCGTACACCGCCGAGGCGAGCCGGTCCGGCGACAGCTCGCGCCGCTCGATCACGCGCACGCAGCGGCCGCCCCGGAACACGTGGACGCGGGTGCAGAGGTGCGCCAGGTCCTCATGTTCCACAGTGGACATCAGCACGACGGCGCCGGCCGCCGCCGCGTCGGAGAGGTGGGCGAAGATCTCCCGTTTCGCGCCGACGTCGACGCCCTGGGTCGGCTCGTGCAGGGCGAGCACGCGTGGCCCGCCGAGCATCCACTTGGCCAGCATCACCTTCTGCTGGTTGCCGCCGGAGAGGTACCGCAGGGCCGCCTCGGGCTGGCGCGGCACCACGTTGAACCGTTCCGACTCGGCCAGCGCCGCCTTCCGCTCCTGCCGCCGCATCACGACCGAGCGGAACCGGGTGAACGCCGGCAGGGTGGGCAGGGTCATGTTCTCCCGGACCGTCAGCGCGGGCGCGCAGCCGGAGCGGCCGCGGTCGGCGGGGAGCAGCGCCATGCCGAGCTGGATCGCGGACCGTGGGCGGAGCGTGGACACCGCGACGTCCGTGCCGTCCAGGCGCAGCCGGCCCGAGATGGCCCGGCGCGCGCCGGTCAGCAGGTACGGCACCTCGTCGTAGCCGGAGCCGGGCAGACCGGCGAAACCGATGATTTCGCCCGGCCGCGCGGTGAACGACAGATCCCGCAGGACGTCACCGCCGAGGCCGTCGACCTCCAGCAGCGGCACCCCGTCCGGCGTCGCGGTGTCCGGGTAGAGCTCCTCGACCGGGCGGCCGAGCATCAGCTCCAGTAGCTGCCGCTCGTCGGTGCCCTCGGTCTCCACCTGTGCGACGAGCTCCCCGCCGCGCAGCACCGCGACGCGGTCGCAGAGCTCGCGCACCTCGTCGAGGCGGTGCGAGACGAAGATGACCGCCGCGCCCGCCGCGGTCAGGCCGCGCAGCACCTTGAAGAGGCGCTGCACGCCGTCGTGCGGCAGGTACGCGGTGGGTTCGTCGAGCACCAGCAGCCGCTGGCCGGACTGCCCGCCGTCGCTGTCCAGGTCGGCCAGGCCCCGGGCCACGGCGACGAGCGCCTGCTCGGTGACGCTCAGGTCGCCCACCCGGGTGTCCGGGTGGACGTCCAGACCGACCTGTTCGAGGTACCGGCGCACGCCGGCCCGCTCCCGGGACCAGCGGATCCGCCAGCCGAGTCCGGTCGCGAACCGGGCGATGCGCAGGTTCTCCAGCACGGTCATCGACGCCACGAGCGCCAGGTCCTGGTGGATGAACGCCACTCCCGGGTGCCGAGCGCCGCCACCGAGCGGGTGCCCGCCGATCTCGATCCGCGCTCCGGGGTCGGGTGCGTGGTACCCCGACAGGATCTTGATCAGCGTCGACTTGCCGCTGCCGTTCTCGCCGATGAGGCCGAGAATCTCTCCCGACCCCACGGCGAGCGTCACGTCGTGCAGCACCCGGATGTCGTCGAACGACTTCGACACACCGGCGAGCTCCAGGACCGGCGTCATCTGACTATCCCTTGGTCCAGAGGGCCGGGAACTTCGTGCGGTAGTCCGTCGACTCGTACCAGGCGAACTCGTCCTTGCCCTCGATCAGGTTGGCGTTGGAGGAGTCGAAGATGCGCAGGCCGACGTTGTAGTTCTCGATTGGCGTGGTGCCGGTCAGCACCCGGAAGATCTGGTCCGTGCAGGCGTACGCCCACCACTCGTTGTGCCCGCCGATGTCCAGCTTCAGGCCGCTGGCCGGGTCCTTGAGCTGCTCCACGATGCCCGGGGTGGCGTTGAACGCGCCAACGCTGACCTTGCTGCCGGCGCCGGCCGTGCGGATCGCGCCCAGGCCCGGCAGCGCCTGCCCGTCGTAGAGCGGGAGCAGGTAGGTGCGGGTCGGGTCGCTGTTGACGGTCGTCTGGAAGAGCGTCGGTACGGAGGTCTGCCACTGCGGGATCTGTACGTCCTCCATCTTCATGTCGCACTCCGGGCAGAGGCGCTTGACCTCGTTGAGCGTGCCCTGGGCCTGGGGCTGCGAGGCCGGTACGTCGTCGGAGCTGACCACCAGGCCCTTCGCCTTGCCCTTCGAGTCGGCCACCACCCAGTCGCCGATGAGCTGGCCGACCTTGACGTAGTCGAAGGAGACCTCGGCGTCCTGGCCGCCGTCGAGCTTGCCGGGTACACCGGTGTTCGCGCTGATCACCTTGATGCCGGCCGCGTGTGCCCGGTTGATCTGGGCCTGGAAGAGCGACGGCGGCAGCGCCTGGAAGACGATGGCGTCGGCCTTCTGGGCGATCGCCTGCTCGAAGCCCTTGTTCGCCTCGTCCACCGAGCCCTTGGCGTCGACGACGTTGAGCTGCACGCTGCCGTACTGCCGCAGCAGCCGGGTGACCGCGTCAGACCAGTACTTCAGCACCGGGATGGAGTTGGAGACGCTGATGTAGGTGACCTTCTTGCCGGTCACGGACGAGATGTTGACCGGGACGTCGGGGCCCTGCCAGGTCGGCGGCTGGCGGTACTGGTCGATCACCTTCTGCGCCTCGGCGATGCCGGCCGAGGCGTCCGCGACCGTCGGCCCGGCACTCTGCGTCGTGGCTGTCGTGGGCGTCTCCTCGTCGCTGCAACCCGCCGCGAGCACGGCGAGTGAGGCGATGAGGGCAGCAGCTATCCATTTTCGTGACATCTGTCGCTCCAGGTTTTCAGAAAAAGAGCTCAAGCAAGGCGAGGCAGCCGGCGATGACCGGCGAGATGGCTGAGCGTCACGGCGGCCACCAGTGACCCGCCGTAGAACACCTGCTCCGGCCAGCCGGCGTAGCCGAGGTACTGCAGGCCGGTGATGCCGGTGGTGAGGAAGTAGACGGCGACGAACGCTCCCCAGGCGTTGAAGCGTCCCGGCACGATCGTGGTCGAACCGAGGAACGCCGCCGCGAACGCGGGCAAGAGGTAGTAGGAGCCGGCCTGCGGGTTGGCCGCACTGTTGGTGCCGGCGAGCACGATGCCGGCCAGGCCGCCGAGGGTGGCGGTGGCGACGAGTGCGCCGGCGCGGATGAGGGTCACCCGTAGACCGGCCAGGCGGGCCACTTCCCGGTTCTCGGCGATGAAGACCATGCGCCGGCCCAGCGGCGTGTGCTGGAGCACGAACCAGGCGATGAGGCAGAGCAGCAGCCCGCAGTAGAACGGCGCCGGGATGCCGAACAGGAACGGGTCGGTCATGAACCGCACCGTCTTGGCGGAGATCCCGGTGACCACTTTGGAGTCGGCGATGCCGAGCGTGATGCCGGTCAGCAGCGTGCCGGTACCGAGCGTCACGATGATCGAGGGCACGCCGACGAGGACGGAGAGTGTCGCGTTGACCGCGCCGAAGAGCGCGCAGATGACCACGGTGGCGGCGATGGCGGGGCCGGGCGGCCAGCCGTGTACGCCGTCGAATACCGCCACGAGGCAGCCGCCGAAGCCGACGACAGACCCGATCGACAGGTCGAACTCCTGCACCGCCAGCGACAGCAGCACGCCGAGCGTGGCGATGAGGATGACTGTCTGAGTGCTCAGGATGAGCTTCACCGTCGAGAGCGAGGCGAACGCGTCCGAGCGCCACGCGAAGAACACGATGATCACAGCCCACACCACGAGGACGGCGTACTTCTCGACGGTTCTCATGTCTTGAGCCGTTCTATGACTGCGGCCTCGTCCCAAACCTCGGCGTACTTGGCCTGCAGGTCGAAGAGGTTCGCCTCGTGCGGGCGGGGGTCGCGGTCGCCGACGGCCTGCCGCACCACGATCGGCAGGTATCCGTAGGAGATCGCGTCGACCGCGGTCGCCCGTACGCAGCCGCTGGTGCTCACGCCGCAGATCACCAGCGTGTCGATCCGTCCACTCGCGAGGGTGGCGGAGAGGGAGGTGCCGAAGAACGCGCTGGCGTACTGCTTGGCGATGACGAGGTCGTCCGGTGCCGGCGCGATGTCCGGCATGATCTCGCCCAGGTCGTTGCCGGAGCCGGCGACGAAGTGGCGCAGCGCGCCGACCTTCTTGAAGAAGAGGCCGCCGTCGATGCCGCCCGGTCCGTACACGACCTTCGTGTAGATGACCGGCACGCCGCCATCCCGGGCCGCCGCGAGCACCCGGACCGTCGAGTCCAGACAGTCGCGGCTGCCCATGTACAGCTCGGCGCCGGGCTGAAAGTACGCCCGCACCATGTCGATGACGAGCACGGCCGGCGACTCGCCCCAGTCGAGCACCCGGCCGAAGCCCGCGCCCGCGTAGTCGTCGTTCAAATCGCTCACGCCGGTACCTTGGGGGCGGGCAGGCCGGTCTCGGCCTCGCAGTTGGCCAGGATCTCCGCCAGCGGCGGCCCCATGTTGAAGACCGGCGGCTTGCCCGGCCGCTCGGCACGCAGCCGCTCGCGCAGCGCCTCTGTCGCGGGAGTGTCCACTTCGGAGCCGTTGAGCACGACGCCGTACCGCGCGGCACCCTCCGCGGTCACCAGGCCGCGCTTGACCTCCAGGGACACCAGAGCGGGGTCGCGGGCCAGCGGGTCGCCCCAACCGCCGCCGCCCCAGGTGACGAAGTGCAGCACGTCGCCCTTTGCCACGGCCACGTCGTGCACCTTGCTGGGCAGTACCTCGACACTGCCGTCGGCACGGTTTATCCACTTGCGACCGCGGGCGCCGGGGTCGCCGCCGTTGACGCCCCACGGGTACGTGAGCCAGCGGTCGTCGTGGATCGCGATCGTGCCGGGCTGCAGGAAGTGGTACGCCACGTCGACGCCGTTGCCGCCGCGGTGCAGTCCGGCGCCACCGGTGTCCGGCACCGTCTCCCACAGCTCGATGCGCAGCGGGTAGTACGACTCCAGGTACTCGCAGGGGATGTTGACGAACGACGGCCACAGCGAGTGCCCGTCCGGCCCGTCGCCGATCGGCCGTCCGGGGATGCCGCCGAAGCCGATCGAGTACAGCTGGAACCACTCGCCCTTGCGATCCCCGTCGGCGTAGTTGCCGGAGTACATGAAGTGCGGCGAGGAGGAGAAGCCGGCGGCGTTCAGCAGGTCCGGATTCTTCTGGCCGAGCAGCCCGCCGAAGAGGTCGAAGATCCGGCCGACGCCGTGGTTGCGGGCGTTGAGCGCGGCGGGAAACTCCGGCTTCCAGAACGAGCGCTCCGGAATGTGTACGTCGACGAGGGGATAGAACCCGTCGTTCCAGAGGATCTGCGGGTCGGCCACCGTGATCATGTAGATGCCGAAGAACATCCTGGCGAGGTTCTCGTTCAGGTAGTAGTTGATCGGCCCCGGTGACTGCGGCGAGCTGCCGGTGAAGTCCAGCAGCACCTTCTCGTCGGTGCGGGTGAGCGAGAGCTTGAGCTCGTACGGCCCGTACCCCACTCCGTCGTCGCAGATGTAGTCGGTGAAGCTGATCGTCTCGCCGTCCTCGAAGACCATCGAGAGCAGCGTCTTCATCGCCTGGTAGTTGCGGTCGAGCAGAGCGTCGAGGGCGGACACGTATGTCTCCACGCCGAACCGCGCGCACAGCTCCTGGATCCGCCGCGAGGCCGTGCGGCAGGCGGCCACGATGCCGTTGAGGTCGGCCCTGTTCCAATCCGGCTGGCGCACCTGGTTGAGCACGATGCGCAAGGCGTCCTCGTTGAGCTTGCCGCCGTCGTAGAGCTTGAACGGCGGGATGATGACGCCCTCTTCGAAGATGGTGTGCGCGTCGGTAGGCATCGAGCAGACGGTCTTGCCGCCCACGTCGGACATGTGGCCGAACATCGAGGCCCACCCGACCACCCGACCGTCCACATAGATCGGTAGGACCACGAGCCAGTCGTTGGCGTGGCTGATCGCGCCGTCGCACGAGTACGGGTCGGAGGTGAGCAGCACGTCACCCTCGGCGATCATGCCCTCGTACTTGTCGAGCAGCGCCGGGATGGAGAGGCCGAACTGGCCCACCACCATCCGGCCCTGCGGGTCGCCGATGAGCGGGAACTCGTCGTGCTGCTCCCGGATGCCGGGCGACAGCGCGGTGCGGAAGAGCACCTCGTCCATCTCGTACCGGGCGTTGCGCAGCGCGTTCTCGATGATGTCGAGCGTCACCGGGTCGACGTCGACCTTCGCGACTTCACCGGTGGCGGTCTGGATGATCGTTGCCATGGATCACGCTCCAGCTTCCAGGGGACGGATCAGAAGGCTTCCGCTCGGATGCACCGTCGCGGCGTGTCCGGGGAGGACGAGCGTGGTGGAGTCCATCTCGGTGACGATCGCGGGACCCTCGACCACGTTTCCGGCCAGGAGCTTGCCCCGGTCGTACACGGTGGCCTCTATCCGCGCGCCGTCGACGTAGACGCTGGTGGTGGTCCGGGCGGCTGAGGACGGGTCGGCGCCGCCCTCCTCCAGCACGGTCGCTTGCACATACGGCCGTGGCCCGGAGACCGCCGCCCGGACGCTCACCAGCTCGTGCTCGTTCCGCAGCAGGAACGAGAAGAGCCGCTCATGCTCGGCGTCGAACGCGGCGCCGAGTGCTTTCAGCCCGGCGCCCTCGCCGTCGAAATCGGCCAGGTCCGCGGGGACCGAGATTTCGAAACCCTGTCCGTGGTACCGGATGTCGACCTGGTACGTGACCGTCTGGTCGGCCCGCGCCACTCCCTCGGCCTCCACAGTGGAGGAAGCGGACTCGGCCAGCTCCTCGAAGATGCCCCGCACCTCGCTGTCGCTCAGCTCGGAGAAGCGGCGGATGTACGTGCGGGCCGCCTCGTCGCGCAGGCTCGTCGTGGCGTCGCCGTACGCGCAGAGCACGCCGGGCGAGGGCGGGATGATGACCGGCCAGGCACCGGTGAGCTTGCCCAGCGCGTTGGCGTGCAGCGGCCCCGCGCCGCCGAACGCGACGAGCGCGAACTCGCGCGGGTCGTACCCCTGTTGCACCGAGACGAGGCGGAGCGCGCCGAACATGTTCTCGTTGACGATGTCGACGATGCCGGCGGCCGCCGCTTCCGCGCTGGGCAGCCCCATCGCGTCGGCGACCTGCTGCACGGCGACCCGGGCGGCCGCGCGGTCCAACGAGATCTCGCCGCCGGCCAGCTCGGTCGGCAGGTAGCCGAGCACGACGTTCGCGTCGGTGACGGTGGGGTCGCCGCCGCCCTTGCCGTACGCGGCCGGGCCGGGGTCGGCGCCGGCCGACTGGGGGCCGACGCGCAGGGCCTTGGTCAGCGCGGGTACGTGCGCGATCGAACCACCGCCGGCGCCGACCGTGCGGACATCCACCGAGGCTGAGCGGACGGTCAGGTCGCCGACCTTCGTCTCGCGGCCGACGCGGGGCTGACCGTCCTGCACCAGGGCCACGTCGGTCGAGGTGCCACCCATGTCGAAGGTGAGCAGGTCGGTGAAGCCGGCCTGGGTCGCCGCCCAGACCGCGCCGCTGACCCCGCCGGCCGGGCCGGAGAGCAGCAGTGAGACCGGGTTGTCCGCGGCCGCCGAGGCGCTGGCGAGGCCGCCGTCGCTGCGCAGGATGTACAGCTTGCGGTTGATCTTGTTGAGCATCTTCTCCAGGTAGCTGGCGACGCGCGGCTGCACGTAACCGTTCGCGACCGTGGTGATGGTGCGCTCGTACTCGCGCAGCTCGGGCAGGACCCGCGAGGAGACGGAGACCGGTACCCCGGGAAGCTCCTGCGCCGCGATCGCCGCGACCCGGTCCTCGTGCGTGCCGTCCACATAGGAGTTGATGAGCGCGACCGCGAGGGCCTGGATGCCCGCGTCCCGCAGCCCGCGCAGCTTCGCCCGGATGTCGTCCTCGTCGAGCGGTATGACGATCTCGCCGTCCGCGCCGATCCGCTCCACCGCCTCCACCGTGTGCTCCAGCGCGGCGAGCGGCTCGGGCTTGGGCCAGATGATCCAGCCGGCCAGCCCGCCGGGTACGAACGAGCGGGCGATCTGCAGCACCTGGCGGAAGCCGGCGGTGGTCACCAGACCGACCCGGGCGCCCTTGCCTTCGAGGATGGCGTTGGTCGCCACCGTCGTGCCGTGCAGCACCTGACCGATTTGGTCCAGCGACGTTGACGCCGCGGCACAGACCTTCTCGATGCCGGTCAGCACGCCGACCGACTGGTCCTGCGGGGTCGAGGGGGTCTTGGCGCGGAAGGACGTCCCGCTCTCCTCATCGATCAGCAGGATGTCGGTGAAGGTACCGCCGACGTCGACGCCCAGTCGGTAGCGCATCCTCGTGGCTCCTCTTCTCTATATGACGCCGGCGGCGGTGAGCCGGCGAAGGTCGTCGTCGCCGAGGCCGAGCAGCCCGCGGTAGATGTCGTCGTTGCTGGAGCCGAGCGTCATATAGAGA
>Ga0307513_10011595_pt1 | contig 10944 bp, 8 predicted proteins | sample 15_EM_MG_FD_202174 | JGI IMG/M metagenome (GOLD analysis project Ga0307513, IMG submission 202174) | Populus trichocarpa ectomycorrhiza microbial communities from riparian zone in the Pacific Northwest, United States - 15_EM | ecosystem: Host-associated > Plants > Roots > Unclassified | place... | reverse complement strand
CCGTCTCGCGATCACCGGCATGGCGCCGATCCGCCGCGCCACGCTCGACGCGTTCCGGGACGCGGGGATCAACCTGCTCGAGGTGTACGGCATGACTGAGTGCGGACTCATCGCGTGGAACACGCTCGACGCGAACCGGATCGGCACCGTGGGCCGCCTCGTCGACCCCGATGCGGTGGAGATCCGGCCGGACGGCGAGTTGCTGGTCCGGCCCGAGCTTCCGCTGAGCCTCGGCTACTTCCAGGCCGAGGCCGGCACGGCCCGACAGACCTTCCTGGCCGACGGCGCGATCGCGACAGGCGACCTCGGCGAGGTGGACGAGGACGGCTTCCTCCGCCTGGTCGGGCGCAAGAAGGACGTCATCCCGCTCGGCGACGGCCGCAAGATCCACCCGGCCGAGGTCGAGTCGCTGCTCGCCGCGATCGGCGGGATCGCCGAGGTCGTCGTCGTGCCCACGCCCGGGTCCCACCGCCTCGGCGCGTTGATCACGCCGGCTACCCCCGGGGACGAGCACCTGCGGACGGAGATCACGGGCGGCGTCGAGCGGATCAACACGGCCATGGACTCGCCACGGCGGATCACCGCGCTGGTGTTCACCCAGCGGTCCCTGCAGTCGGACCCGCGGTTCCTCACCAAGAACATGAAGCTCAGCCGTCCCGCCGCGGCGGCCTACTTCGCCGAACAGCTCGGCGCCCCGACAGCAGTGACCCTCGCCGAGCCAACCTGACGCGCCCACCGATGCCGTTACCCGGCAAGGGAACTACGAAAGATCGCCGAAACGATCACCAGCCGGGACTACGCGGACAAGTCGACCTGGTTCGCCGCCATCGAGGCACTGCCCACGACGTGACCTGTCAGCGACGCTGGGCGTTGAGCCGGGCGGCCTGGCGCGTCAGGTGCTCGCGCTCGGCGAGGTTGGGTGCCTTGTGGGCCGCCTCGGCGTACAGCCGTGCCGCCGTCGCCAGGTCGTCGTCGCGCTCGTGGAGGTAGGCGGCCACCGCCGTGTGGCGGGGCAGCGCGTCGTCCAGCGCCGCGAGCGCCGCCAGCCCGGCGCGCGGTCCGTCCGCCTCGCCGACGGCCACCGCGCGGTTGAGCCGGACGACCGGGCTGTCGGTCAGGCGTGCGAGCTCGTCGTACCACTCGACGATCTGCACCCAGTCGGTCTCCTCGGCGGTGGGCGCGTCGGCGTGGAGTGCCGCGATGGCGGCCTGGGCCTGGAACTCGCCCAGCCGGTCGCGAGCGAGGGCCGCCTGCAGGATCTCGACGCCCTCGGCGATCGACCCGGTGTCCCATCGGCCGCGGTCCTGCTCGGCGAGCGGTATCAGGCGGCCGTCGGGCGCGGTCCGGGTGGCGCGCCGGGCGTGGTGGAGCAGCATGAGGGCGAGCAGTCCCGCCACCTCGGGGTGGTCGATCGCGGCCGCGAGCTGCCGGGTGAGCCGGATGGCCTCGGCGGCGAGGTCGACGTCGCCGGAGTAGCCCTCGTTGAAGACCAGGTAGAGCACGCGCAGCACGGTGGCGACGTCGCCGGGCTGCTCGAACCGCACGCCGGAGACGGTGCGCTTGGCACGGCTGATGCGCTGCGCCATGGTCGCCTCCGGCACCAGGTAGGCCTGGGCGATCTGGCGGGTGGTCAGCCCGCCGACGGCACGCAGCGTGAGCGCGACCGCGGACGAGGCCGTCAGGGACGGGTGGGCGCACAGGAAGTAGAGCTGGAGCGTGTCGTCCACCGCCGCCGCGGGCCCGGGCGCCGGCTGTTCGTCGACGAGGTCCTCACGCCGGCGGCGGGCGGTGTCCGCGCGGGTCGCGTCGAGGAACCGGCGCCAGGCCACGGTGACCAGCCAGCCCTTCGGATCCCGCGGCGGGTCGGCCGGCCAGGCCCGGACCGCCTCGACCAGCGCGTCCTGCACGGCATCCTCGGCCGCCGCGAAGTCGGCTCCGCGGCGGACGAGGATCCCGAGCACGCTCGGTGTGAGGCTGCGGAGCAGGACCTCGTTCACCTGAGTGGTCACTCGGTGATGGTGGGCGACGAGCCGTAGAACGGGCGCAGCTCGAGCCACTCGTGGATCGGCTTCCCGCCCGCCCCAGGAGCTGCCGACAGTTCCCCGGCCAGCTCGACGGCACGCTCGTGGCTGTCGACGTCGATCACCATCCAGCCGGCGATGAGGTCCTTGGTCTCGGCGAACGGACCGTCGGTGACCGGCGGGCGCCCCTCGCCGTCGTACCGGACCCACGTGCCCTCGGGAGCGAGCGCCTGACCGTCGACGAACTCGCCGGTCCCCTCGAGCCGGTCCGCGAAGTCGCTCATGAACTGCACGTGCGCCGAGATCTCCTCGGGCGTCCACTGGTCCATGGGCACGTCGTTGACCGCAGCCGGAGCGCCGCGGTAGTGCTTGAGCAGCAGGTACTTGGCCATCGTGATTTCTCCTCGGTGCTGATGCGACCCATTCTGGCCACATTCACCGCGGGGACGGAGCCAGCCCCGGCTTCTCGACATCACCGTCCGAAATTTCTTTGGCCAAGCCGTACCGACGGGCGGGATCAGTAGGTGAAGGAGTTGACGAGCTCGTTCATCTGCCGTGCGGTGGTCGCCAGGGTGGCAGCGGACTGCTGGGTCGCCGCGGCGCCTTCGGCGGTCGACGACGCGGAGGACGTGATGCCGTTGAGGTAGGTCTTGATGTCCGTGGTCGTGCCGCTGACCTCGTCGACCCGTGAGGCGATGCCCTCGGTCGTGCGGGACTGCTCGTCGACCGCGGACTCGATCCGCCGCTGGTCGTCGTTGATCTGGCCGATGACGGTGCAGATGCCGTCGATCGCGCCGACCGTCTCGCCGGTGACCTGCTGGATCAGGCTGATCTTGGTCTTCACGTTCTCGGTGGCCTTGGCCGTCTCCTGGGCGAGATCCTTCACCTCGGCGGCGACCACGGCGAAGCCCTTGCCGGCGTCACCGGCGCGGGCGGCCTCGATGGTGGCGTTCAGCGCGAGCAGGTTGGTCTGCTCGGCGATCGAGGTGATCGCCCGGACGATCTCGCCGATCTCCTGGCTGGCCTCCTGCAACCGCTCCACCCCGCCGGCCGTCGTCTCGGCGGTGCGGGCCGCGCCCGTCGCCGAGGACACCGCGGCCGAGCTGGCGCCGGCCACGCTCTGCACGGTCTGGGAGATCTGCTCGGACGCCTCGGCGATCCGGGCGACCGCATCGGTGACCCGGCCCGCGGAGTTGGTGGCCTCGCCGGTCCGGGACAGGGTCTCCTCGGCGGCGCGCCCCAGGCGTTCGGACACCGAGTCGAGCTCGGCACCGGCGCTCAGCAACGAGGCCGCACCGGCGCCCATCCCGACGAGCACCTCGCGGACCGACCCGGTGGCCGCCTCGAGCGCCCGCGCCATCTCGCCGAGCTCGTCGTCCCGGACGACCTCGACCTGGTGCGTGAGGTCCTTCGCGGCGATCGCCTTCAGGCCCCGCACCATCGCCATCATCGGGCGGTGGATCGCCCGGTAGGTCCACACGGAGAACCCGGCGAACGCGACGGCGGCGGCAAACCCGCACACGAGGATCCACCACAGGCCCGACAGCCCCGCCTCGTCGGCGAGCTGCTTCTGGTCGTCGACCGCATCCGACAGCGCCTGGTCGAGCGCGCCCATCTGATCCTCGAGCTTGGAGAACAACGTCAGGAACGAGCCGACACCCGCCTGCGCCGCCGCATGATCGGTCCGCGCGGTCGCCACCATGTTCTCGGCCACCTTGGTGTACTGCGCCAACGCGGGACGCACGTCGGCGAACTGCTGCTGGATGGCCGGCGGCGCCAGGACCGCCGCCGCCTCGAAGTCCTTCGTCATGGCGGCGGTGTGCTCGGACACCTCGTCGACGGCATACGCCTCACGCTGCTCGTCCGTGCGGGCGTTCAGCGCCGCCATGACATCCGCGCGGAGGCCGTCGTGCATCATGTCGGCGTTCCACTGTGCGCTCATCGCCGTGCTGACCCGGGCGAGCGCCGCGGTGCCGTCCGACTGGGTGTGGTTCGCGTACGTCCCTACCGCGAGCATCGCGCCCAGGGCACCGACGCCCACCACCGCACCGCCCAGCACCCGCATCCGGATGGTCAACCGCATCGCCGCTCCTCGCCCAGTTCTCACTGGACGGGGCATCGGCAACGACTACCCGATCCTGAGGCGGGAGCGGCGGGAGCGGGCCAGCGCCAGCCCACCGATGACCATGCCGACCAGCCCCAGCACCAGAGCCACGAGGGCCCCGGCAAGCCCGTTGCCGGTACCGAAACCGCCGGCGGAGTTGGCCGCATGCAGCGCACCGACGACCACGCTGATCAGCCCGGTTGACAGGGCCACCATGGATCGCCCGTTGCCGCTGCCGGCTCGGCGGGAACGAGCCAGCGCCCGCCAGCCGACGATCACGCTGACCAGCCCCACCAAGGCGGCCACGGACGGCACGAGTCGCCCGGCGCCGAGCTCGTAGCCGGCGGCGGCTGGTGCGGCGAGCGAAAGAATGACGGACATTGCGGATCCCTTCGGTTAACGGACGTCGTGGAATGACACGACGATCGTCATGTCTGGAGACCGGGGTGTCGTCCGTCGGCAGGCGGCAGCAGATACGAGGTTCGACGTAGGCGGCTCGCACGGGACCGCGCTCCTCGACGTAGGCGGCTACGCGGCTGGTGGGAGTCGGGTCCTCGCCGCGAACCGTACGATCGCGACATGCCGGACCGCGCCAGTTCGCTCCGCCTGCCTGCCTGGGCGCAGGACCTGCTGCTGGCGCTGTTCATCACCGTGATGCAGGTCCAGGGCACAATCGTCCGCAACTCCGGCGAAGTGGTAATGCGGCCCCTGTCCGACCTCGGGTACCTGGGCTACATCCTGCTGGTCCTCAGCGGCGCGGTCGTGGCCGTGCGCCGCCGCTGGCCCGTCGCGGTGTTCGCCACGACCGCGCTCGCCAGCTTCGCCTACTACGCCCTCGACTTCCCCGACGGGCCCGGCTGGCTCGGACTGTTCGTGGCCATCTACACGCTCACCGCCCTCGGCGACGGCCGCCGCTCGCTGGTGACGGCCGGTGCGGGGATCGCGGTGCTGACCGCGTGCTGGCTGATCGCGGCCACCGACATCGAACCGCCGGCCGCCATCGGCTGGGTGTTCTTCCGGATCGGCGCCTCGGTCATGAGTGCCGCCCTCGGCGAGAGCGTCCGCTCGAGGAGGTTCATCGCGGCCGAAGCGCTGAAGCGGGCCGAGCTGGCCGAACGAACCCGCGAGGAGGAAGCCCGCGCCCGGGTCGACCAGGAACGGCTCCGGATCGCGCGCGAGGTCCACGACACCGTCGCGCACGCGATCGCCATCATCAACGTCCAGTCCGGCGTCACCGCACACGTGCTCGACAAGCGACCGGAACAGGTACGCGAGACCCTGGAGGCCATCGAGCGCACCAGCTCCCACGCACTACAGGAGATGCGGGCGATCCTCGGCGTCCTGCGCGACGACAACGACGGCCGCGCCCCGCACCCCGGGCTCGGGCAGATCGACGAGCTCACCGCCAAGGCACGCGAAGCCGGGCTCGACGTCGACCTCGAGACGACCTCGCCACCTCCGCCGGTACCCAGCGCGGTGGGCGGAGCCGTGTACCGGATCCTGCAGGAGTCGATCACCAACGTGATCCGCCACGCCGGACCGACCCGGGTCACGGTCGCCGTGGACTACGGCGCCGACACCGTGGAGGTCCGCGTGACGGACGAGGGCCGGCGAGAGGGAATCGACGCGGCCGGCCCGGACGAGCCGGGCCACGGGATCCTCGGGATGCGCGAGCGTTGCCGGCTCCTGGGCGGCGAGCTCGACGCCGGCCCACTCCCCGGCGGCGGCTTCGCCGTCACCGCACGGCTGCCCCTGGCCCCGACCGGAACCGCGAACAGATGAACACGCCGATCAAGGTGCTGCTCGTCGACGACGAACAGCTGGTGCGGTCCGGCTTCCGGCTCCTGCTCGACATCGAGGAGGACATCACGGTGGTGGGGGAAGCCACTACCGGCGCCGAAGCCGTGGCGCAGGCCCGCGCCGCGCGCCCGGACGTCGTGCTCATGGACATCCGCATGCCGACGATGGACGGCATCCAGGCCACCCGGCAGATCGCGACCACGAACGGACTCCACCACGTTCGCATCCTCATCCTGACCACCTACGACACCGACGCCTACGTCTTCGAGGGCCTGCAGGCCGGCGCCAGCGGGTTCCTGCTCAAGGACGCCGGCCCGGCCGAGCTGCTGCACGGCATCCGCGTCGTCGCCGCCGGGGAATCCCTCCTCGCGCCGCGCATCACGCGCCGCCTCATCGCCCAGTTCACCGCGCGACGAACAGCCGACGAGGCCGCCGAACACCGGCTCGCGGTCCTCACCGAACGGGAGCGTGAGGTCCTGGCGCTCGTCGGTCGGGGAATGAGCAACGGCGAGATCGGCGCCGAGCTCTTCCTCAGTCCCGCCACCGCCCGCACCCACGTCAGCCACGCCATGGTGAAGCTCGGTGCCCGCGACCGCGCGCAACTGGTCGTCATCGCCTACCAGACGGGACTCGTCACTCCGTAGCCGTGGGCGCGGGTGGCATGAGAGTCAGCCGGTGAGCTTCCAGATCCGGATGGTCTTGTCGTGGCCACCGCTGGCGATCCTGGTTCCGCCGGAGTCGAAGACCACCGTGTTCACGTTGGCGGACGCACCGAGCAGGACGGCACGGACTCTGCGGGCCTCCACGTCCCAGAGCTGGATCACGTTCCCCAACCCCCAGCTGGCAAGGGTTTTGCCGTCCGGGCTGAACAGTGCCGAGGTGTTCACGAAGTCCTCGGTCCGGTCGAACGCCGCCCTGCTGTTGCCGGTGGCCACGTCCCAGAGCCGCAGGCTGCGGGTCCCGTCGGCGTCGGCGACCGCGATGGTCTTCCCGTCGGGACTGAACGACACGTCACTGCCGGTCGCGTCGCTGATGGAGCGGATCGTCTTCCCCGTCGCGACTTCGGACAGCCGGACGTCCTTGCCCTTGCCGCTGTTGGCGAGCAGCGTGCCGTCCGGGCTGAACACCACGTTGCGGAACCCGTCCCCGTCCGGCAAGCCGATCTTGACCTGCCGGCTCGCCACGTCCCACAGCGTGACCGAACCGGTGTGGGTCACGCCCGCCACGATCGTCCCGTCAGGACTGAACGCCAGCGACTTCATGATCGAGCCGCTGTCCGCCAGCGCCCCGACGAGCTTGCGGTCGGCCACCCGCCACAACCTGGTGCTGTCGCCGAGGAAGTTCCCGCCGGCGGCCAGCAGCTTGCCGTCGGGACTGAACGCCACCGCGTCGGCCGAGGCGCCGCCGAGCCCGGGCGGCCCGACGAGCGTGGCCACCAGCTTGCCGCTTTCCGGGTCCCACAACCGGGTCGTGGGCCCCTCGTTGAGCTCGCCGTCGCCGCTGGCGAGCAGCTTGTCATCGGGGCTGAACGCGATCGTCGTGACGGGGTTGCGGTGTCCGGCCAGCTGGATGTGCTCGGTGATCTGCACCGGCCAGTCGGACTCGGCCGCGCCACCCGGCTCGTCGGCCGCGCTGCTGTGCCCGCCGCCCCCTTGCCCGCCGCCCTGCCCGGAGTCGCCCGCCGAGTCGGCGTCGTCGCCGCCCTGGTCCTTCTCGTCCGCGTCCCTGGAGTTGAGGTACCACACCGCGGACGGCACGCCGATCGCCGCGAGCGCGCCGCCGGCGGCGAGCAGCAGCGTGCGTCGCCGAACGCCGGCCCGGCCGGTCTGCGAATAGTCCCCGGGCAGCGCGGCGGCGTGCGGCGGATCCCACTGGGGGCCTGCCCCGGGAGCCAGGACCGGCCGTGCGCCCATGCCGCCGTCACCGCCGGCCAGGTACGCCGCGACCTGGTCCGCCGTCGGCCGCTGGCTCGGATCCTTGCGCAGCAAGGCATTGAGCAGCCCGGTGAGGCGACCGGCATGCATCGGCGGCTTCGGGTCCGAGGTGAGCAGCGCGGCCAGCGTCGCCACGAAGTCGGGGCCTTCGAAGGGCGGGTGCCCCTCCAACGCCGTGTACAGCGTCGCGCCCAGCGACCACAGGTCGGACGCCGGCGTGCTCTGCTGGCTGTTCGCCTGCTCGGGAGCCATGTACGCGGGCGAACCCACGATCGCACCCGACACGGTCAGCTGGACATCGCCCATCAGCCGGGCGATGCCGAAGTCGGTGATCACCACCCGGTCCCCGGCCAGCAACACGTTGGCCGGCTTGAGATCCCGGTGCACGATCCCGGCGTGGTGTGCCACCCGCAACGCGTCGAGCATCGCCAGGCCGATGGCCGCGACCCGCTCGACGGGCAGCCCGCCCTGCGCCCGGATGGCATCGGCCAGCGAGCCGCCCCGCACGTAGTCCATCACGATCAACGGGGCACCGTTGTGCTCGACGACGTCGTGCACGGTGACGATCCCCGGATGGTTCAGTCGCCCGGCCGCCCGCGCCTCCCGCATCGCCCGCTGGCTCAACGACGTCCGTTGCGCGTCATCGAGCCCGGGCGGCAGCAGCAGTTCCTTGATCGCCACCTCGCGGTCGATGACCTCGTCATGGCCGAGCCAGACCCGGCCCATCCCCCCAGTACCGATCACCCGCGTGAGTCGATAGCGCTGGGCGACCGGCATCCCCATGGATTCGGTCACGGGGGCGGAGTCTATGCCCCCGCGAACGCCGAAACGGCCGAATGTCGCGACGTCTGTGCCCCGTCGGCCTGGCACCGCACGCGGTGATCTGGCGTCGATGACGCCGGCGGCTCAGTTGCCGACCGTGGGCAGCTCGGCCCGGATGAGCGTCCCGCCGCCATGGGGGCTGACCACGCGCAGGTGGCCGTGCAGGGCTTCCACCCGGTCGGTCAGGCCACGCAGGCCGGAACCCGCGGCCGGGTCGGCGCCGCCGACGCCGTCGTCGGCGATCTCGATGACCGTGTCGCCGCTGGTGCGCAGCAGCCGGACGGTCGCCGAGCGCGCGTGTGCGTACTTGGCGATGTTGGTCAGCGCCTCGGATGCGACGAAATAGGCGGCGAACTCGACCGGCTGCGGCAGCCGCGGCCCGGGCTCACAGTCCACTGTGGTCGGTACCGCCGACCGGGTGCCGAGTGCGTCGAGGGCGACATCCAGGCCTTGGTCGAGCGCGGCCGGATGGATACCACGGGCGAGCTCGCGCAACTCGGCGAGCGACTGGGCCAGTTCGTCGCTGGCGGAGGTGACGAGCTGCTCGGCGTCGTCGGGGCTCTGCCGGATCTTGCGCCGGATCATCGACAGTTGCAGCGCGAGAGTGACCAGGCGCTGCTGGGCGCCGTCGTGCAGGTTGCGTTCGATGCGCCGGCGTTCGGCGTCGCCCGCCGCGATGATCCGTTCCCGGGAGCTCTCGACCTCCGCCAGCTGCTGCTGTGCCTGGACGTGCAGATGCCGGTTCTCCAACGCGATCGTCGCCGCAGCGGTGACCGCGTCGACCAGCTCGGGGTCGTCGTCGAGCGACCGGTCGTAGACGAGCACGGCCACCTGCCGGCCATCGCGGACGACACCGGCCACCGACCGGGGCTCGCCGGGACCGGGCAAGGTGACCTGCCGGCCGTCGAGATCGAGGTAGCTTCCGCTGCCCGGTACGGGGTAGGCGATGGCCAGGTCCGGGTCACCGAGTGCCTTGGCCAGCGCACCCCGCAGCTCGTCGGCTCGCATGGTGCGCAGCCCGCGGAACAGGTCGGCCAGTCCGCCGCGCGCCAGCCGGGACCGCAGCAGCCCGGCCAGGAACGCGACCGGCACGGTGATCAGCGAGCACGCCGCGATCCAGAGCAGCGCCGGCGACCTCTCCCCCGTGAGGAACTGCACCGCCAGCAACGTGCCGAACAGCAGCAGGCACACGGCGCCGGCGACACCCGGCACCATCGCCCGCCGGCCGGGTGCGGTCGCCGACCGCCACCGCGCGGCCACGACCACCGCGGTGCCGATGACAACCGCGAGCAGCGTGACGCGCTGTCCGATGTCGACGATCTCCGCGGCCCGCTCGTGCGGCCAGATCGCGATCGGGTTGCCCTCGACGTCGGCGAACAGCATCCACAGCGGAGCGAGGATCACGATCTCCACCAGGACCGCACCGGCGAGCACCCGGTCGGCCCGGGTCGTCATCCGCCCACCGGTGAGAAAGGTCAGCACCAGCAGGACGAAGAACAGGATCCACAGGTCCGGCAGCCACATCCCGGCGACCTGCGCCACCGGCCAGTCGAGCTGGCTGAACAGCGGGCTGACGAAGAACGCGAAGCCGGTGACGGTCATCAGCAGGCCGCTGTTGTTGTCCGGCCTGCGATGCCAGGCGATCAGCCCGCAGGCCGCGAACGAGCCGCCGATCAGCCGGAAGGCGACGTCGATCCCCTCGACCGGTGCGCCGCCCGAGAACAACACCGGTACCAGCGCACCGAACTCGGCCGCGACGACCAAGATCCAGAGCACGACCCAGAAGACCGCGCCGTGCTCGGCCCCGGCGAACCTCCTGGTGACGCGGACATGTCCCGCGGTGAGCGCACCACCGGCTGATTTCGCGACCATGACACATCCCGGTGGGAGTCGACTGGTTCCGCAGCCTGGCTTCGCACGGTAGCCCAGTACCGATCCCGTTGGTGGACCCGTCGCTGCGCACGCCGAACCGGGCACACCCGGTGACCGCCGCCGGGCCGGATCGCAGGGTTGACCCTGTAGTGACCGAACCGTCCCGCTGCGACCATCGCGGTATGGAGCCCCGGGTGCTCATCGTCGACGACCACGCCACGTTCCGGTCGTTCGCGCGACAGGTCCTGGTGGCCGACGGGTTCGCCGTGGTCGGCGAGGCGGCCGACGGCGCGGCGGCGATCGCGGTCGTCGCCGAGCTGCGCCCGGACGTGGTGCTGCTGGACGTACAGCTACCGGACATGGACGGTTTCGCCGTCGCCGAGGCGCTGGC
>Ga0307513_10011594_pt1 | contig 10945 bp, 10 predicted proteins | sample 15_EM_MG_FD_202174 | JGI IMG/M metagenome (GOLD analysis project Ga0307513, IMG submission 202174) | Populus trichocarpa ectomycorrhiza microbial communities from riparian zone in the Pacific Northwest, United States - 15_EM | ecosystem: Host-associated > Plants > Roots > Unclassified | place... | reverse complement strand
CGTCGAGCGCCGCCTGCATCGCCGTGACCGCGGCGTCGCGATCCTCTCCGCGCACGATCAGCTTGGCGATCATCGGGTCGTAAAAGGGCGAGACCTTGGCGCCGCTCTCGACCCAGGTCTCGATCCGCGCGTCGTCCGGGAAGGCGACCTCGGTGAGCGAACCTGCGGCGGGCCGGAAGTCGAGCGCCGGATCCTCGGCATAGAGCCGCGCCTGGATCGACCAGCCGCGCGGACGCGGCACGGGCGCGTCGAGAAAGCCGTAATCGCCGGCGGCACCGCGCACCATCCACTCGACGAGGTCGATGCCGGTCACTTCCTCGGTTACGCCATGCTCGACCTGCAGCCGCGTATTCACCTCCAGGAAGAACCAGTCCTGCCGCTCGGCATCGTAGAGGAACTCGACGGTTCCGGCCGAGCGATACCGCGCGGTCGCCCCCAATCGCACGGCCGCGTCGGTCAGTGCGACCCGGACATGCTCGGGAAGATTGGGGGCGGGGGCCTCCTCGATCACTTTCTGGTTGCGGCGCTGGAGCGAGCAGTCGCGCTCGCCGAGCGCGACGACGCGCCCCGTTCCATCGCCGAAGATCTGCACCTCGACATGCCGGGCACGGGGCACGAAGCGCTCGAGGAACAGGCCTGCGTCGCCGAAATTGCCCGCGCCGAGCCGCGCCACCGCGGCATAGCCGTCGCGCACGGCCGCAGGATCGGCGCAGACGCGCATGCCGATGCCGCCGCCACCGGCGGTCGCCTTGAGCATGACGGGATAGCCGATCCGCGCCGCGGCGTGGATTGCTGCCTCCGCATCCGCCAGAAGCCCGGTGCCGGGCGCCAGCGGCACTCCTTCGGCCTCGGCGAGCGCCCGGGCGCTATGCTTCAGGCCGAAGGCGCGGATATTGTCCGGCTTCGGCCCGATGAAGACGATGCCGGCGGCGGCACAGGCTTCGGCAAAGTCGGCACTCTCCGAAAGGAAGCCGTAGCCCGGATGAATCGCGTCGGCGCCGGTCTCGCGTGCGGCGGCGAGAATGCGCGCCGTGTCGAGATAACTTTCCGCGGCCGGGCCGGGGCCGATCCGCACGGCGATGTCGGCTTCGGCGACATGCCGGGAAGCTTCGTCGGCATCGGAGAAGACCGCGACCGAGCGAATACCCATGTTGCGCAGCGTGCGGATGATGCGGCAGGCGATCGCCCCGCGATTGGCGATCAGGACTGTGCCGAAGTTCATGCCGTCACGATCATGCGCACGGGCGTGGGATTGAAGCCATTGCAGGGGTTGTTGATCTGCGGGCAGTTCGAGACGACGACGGTTACGTCCATCTCGGCCCGAAGGTCGACGGACAGGCCCGGTGCCGAAATGCCGTCGACGATGCCGAGCGCGCCGTCCGCCTCGACGGGCACGTTCATGAAGAAGTTGACGTTCGAGACCATGTCGCGCTTGCCGCGGCCGTCGCGCAGATTGGCGTTGAGGAAATTGTCGACGCAGCTGTGCTGCGCCTTCGTGTGATGGCCGTAGCGCAGGCTGTTGGACTCGATCGAGCACGCGCCGCCGATCGTATCGTGATACTCGACCGATGTGCCGGTGATCGTCATCATCGGCCGTCCCTCGTTGGACAGCAGTACGCTGCCGCTACGCAGAAAGATGTTTGCCTGCGCCGCGACCGTGTCCTGCGCGCTGTAGCGCTCGGCGTCGTCGTCGGTGGCGTAGAGCAGGAAATCGACTGCCTGATTGCCTTCGAGGTCGATGATACGGAGCGTTTCCCCGGCTTTCACGCGATGCATCCAGGGAGCACGAGCGGCCACGATCTCGTCGTGGACGATCTGGCCGGTGAGGCCAGCGATATGCGGATCGTTTTCCATCAGCGGCGATACAGATCTTCGGTGTTGAGAAAGGCACGGCGCCGCTCGGGCGTCGCGGTGCGGATCGGATCGTCCGCAGCGGCGACCGAACCGCGCCAGGCGGTGGCGCGCAACGGCGTGACGCTCCACGGCCGTCCGTCGAGAACATGCGGGCAATTGGCGATGACCAGGATCAGGTCCATCTCCGCGCGCAGGACCAGCGCGCGGCCTGGTGCGAAGGGACCGAGTTCCGGCACGATCGCGCCGTCGGCGGCGATCCGCACGCCCTTGAACAGATTGATGCAGGGATGGACGTCGCGACGGCTGAGGCCGTGTTTGGCGGCACCGAGCAGCAGCCGGTCGCGTGCATTGGGATGCGCGCCCGAATTGCGGCCATCGCCATAATGGCGCTGGTTCGACGCTTCGCTGGAAGCGCCGCAAAAGGCATCGTGGGTGCCGGCGTCGTCCTGTTCGATACTGGCAAGGACGCGCCCCATGTCGGACAGCAGCAGGCTTCCCGCCGACGGATAGGCGTCCCATTGCACCTTGACGGTATCGGCGATGTTGAGTCGCTCGGTCGGCGTGGCGGCGTTGAACAGCAGCAACGACGCGCAGGCATCGCCCTCGAGATCGATCAGCCGCAGCCGGGTGCCCCGTGCGAGGGCGCGGGAGGCATAGCCGCCTCCCGCGATCGTCTCTTCCCACAGCAGGTCGTCGGACGAGACGCCCGCCGGCAGGTCGTCGGCGCGGGGCGGCAGGATCGGCATCGCCTCGACGACAATGCCGTCCATCGCACGGGCATGCGTGCGCGCGGCGTTGGGATCGGCAAGTGTTGCGCTCATGCCGCCTTGTCTCCTGTCCGCGACGCGCCACGCTCCTGCTCATGGAGCGGAGGCAGCAGCGCCGTGGTGGTGAAGAGCCGGAGCTGCTGCACGCCGCGTACCTTGCGCAGCGCATCGCACAGATCGCGCAGCCGGATCGCCGGGCCCTGGACGAGCAGCACCTCGAGCGACTGGTCGTCCTCAAGGAAGACATGCTGCGAGGAGATCACTTCCTTGAGATATTCGGCCTGGGTCTGCGCGAGTTGGTGGCGCACGCGCCCCATGTCGCCGCGATAGACCAATGTGATCGTACCGGCGAGCATGTCCTCTGGCCGCACGGCGGCCCCATGCTGGGCAAGCTCGTTGCGGATCAACTCCGCGATCAGCTGGGAACGCGACGGCAAGCCGCGCTCTTCCACCATCAGATCAAGCTGGCGGGAGAGCTCGGCGGGTAGGCTCATGCTGAGCCGGGCGAGACTGGAGAGAGTGGGGTCCTTCACGGAATTATCCCTCTTCATTATTACTGATTCTGTCAATCGTAATAATTGACACCGATACCTCGGGCGTGTCCAGCGGCAGTTTGTTCGTCAGCGGCAGGTCATAGACCGCGGTCGCGCCGAAGCGGTGCGGTGCGTGCGGATCGATGCGTCGCTTGTCGAACGCCAGCACGCGCGTGCCCAATTTGAAGGCCTCGATGATGTCGTGCGTCACCATCAGGACGGTGAGCCCATGTTCCTCCCACAGCCGCAGGATGAGCCTGTGCATGTCCTGGCGGATGCCGGGATCGAGCGCGCCGAACGGCTCGTCGAGCAGCAGCACGCGTGGCCGCGCGATCAGTGCCTGGGCGATCGCGAGGCGTTGCTGCATGCCGCCCGAAAGCTGGGATGGAAACAAATGGAGTGAATCGCCGAGACCCACTTCGATCAGCATCGCCTCGGCTTCCTCGGCCGCGCGCCGCCGGGCGGCACCGAACAGACGCGCGGTGAAGGGCGCCTTCGTGCATTCCCGTGCGAACATCACGTTGCGTAGCGCATTCAGGTGCGGGAACACCGAGTAGCGCTGGAAGACCACGCCGCGATCGGGTCCGCATTCGGGAGTGAGCATCTTGCCGTCGAGCAGGATGTGGCCACGGCTCGGGGATTCCTGGCCCAGCGCAAGGCGCAGGAAACTGCTTTTGCCCGCGCCGGATGGCCCGACGATCGAGACGAAGCAGCGCTCGGCGATGCTGAGGTTCACGCGCTCGAGCACGATCTTGTCGCCATATTCAAGCCAGACATTGTCGAAAGCGAGGAGGTCGCTCATCGCTGGTCCTGATGCGCCCATGCGAAGGCGCGGCGGCTCAGCTGCACGAGCGCTACATCCATCGCGATCGCGAGCAGCGAAATCCACGCGACATAGGGAATGATGATGTCCATCGAGAGATAGCGGCGGACGAGGAAGATCCGGTAGCCGAGCCCGACGTCGGACGCGATCGCCTCGGCCGAAATGAGGTAGACCCAGGCCGGCCCCAGCGACAGGCGAAGCCCCGTGATCAGCCGTGGGAGTGCTTGCGGGAGGGCGACACGCAGCGCGAGCTGCCAGCTGCTCGCGCCCAGGGTCTGCGCCTTGACCAGCTGCTCCTGCGGAAGTGCCGCAACATGGTCGGCGAGATCGCGGATCAGGAAGGGAGCGACGCCGATCACGATCAGCGCGACTTTCGCCGTCTCGCCAAGTCCGAAGGCGATGAAGAGGACCGGCAGCAGTGCGATCGGCGGGATCACCGCGACGGTCGTGACGAAAGCGCCGAAAGTCGCGCGTGCCGCCGGCAGGACGCCCAGCACCATGCCGACGAGCAGCGCCGACAGCGCGCAGATGCCAAGCCCGAGACAGAGCCGCTCCAGGCTCGCGGCGGTGTCCGCCCAGAAGATGATCCGACCGCTCAGCGGATCGGCATCGAACAGCAGGCCGCGCATCGCGTCCGCCATCGCCGCAGGCGTGGGCAGCACCTTGTCCGAGGCATTGGCCGCGTGGCGGGCAGCGGAAGCAAGCAGATAGGCGACCAGGGCCACCAGCAGCGGCAAGGTTCCGAGCAGGATTGCGCTGCGTCGGTTCGGCTTGACGTTCACCCAGCGCATCGTCGCGATCTCTTCAGAGCTTGCCCGCCGCAGCTTGTTCCATGTAGCTCGGATCGAAGCGCAGCTTCACGTTGTTGGGGTTGCCGAGCGTCTTTCCGCCCGGCAGGCTGATGCCGACCGCGTCGGCCGATTTGGCGCCGGTGCCGAACAGGCCCTTCGAAAAGCTGAAGTCACGCACCTTGATCATCGTATTGGCGAGGGCAGGCGATTTGAGCGCGGCCACGGCATTCTGCGGCGTGCCATAAAGGTGGGTGGTGATGAGCTGCGCATCGAACGCCTGCGGGGTCGATCCGGCCATCTTCGCCATCTCGGCGCGGGCCGCGGCGCCCGCGGCATCCTTGCGCTGCATGAGCGTGATCGTCTCGTACCAGATACCGGCCAGTGCCTTGCCGAGATTGGGGTTGGCCTTGAGCGTGGCAGTGTCGACCGCCAGCAGGTCGAGGATTTCGGCGGGCACCTGATGCGAATCGAACACCAGCTTCGCGTTCGGTAGCTTGGCCAGCTCGGTGAGCTGCGGGTTCCAGGTGACCGCGGCGGTCGCGGAAGGGTTGGCGAACGCCCCGACGATGTCCGCGTCGGACGTGTTCACGGTCTTGACGTCGGAAAGCTGAAGCCCGGCGGTGGAAAGCGCGCGTGCCAGCAAATAGTGCGAAACCGACAGCTCGACGAGATAGACGGTGCGGCCCTTGATGTCGGCGATGCTCGACGCGTTCTTCAGGACGATTCCGTCATTGCCGTCCGAATAGTCGCCCAGGATGATCGCGCTCGTATCCTTGCCGCCGGCGGCGGGGATGGTGAGGGCGTCCATGTTGGTGACGGTGACGCCGTCGAGCTTGCCCGCGTTGAACTGGTTCACCGACTCGACATAGTCGTTCACCTGCACGAAGTTGATGCTGACGCCGTATTTGTCGGCCCACTTCTTCACGATGCCGGCTTTCTGGGCATAGGGCCATGGCATCCAGCCGGCATAAATCGACCATCCGATCGAAAAGTCATGCCGCGGCGCAGCATCTTTTTGTGCACCGCCGCTGCATGAGGTGGTCAGAAGCATGGCTGCGGTTGCAATCGTCAAAAGCGTTTTTGACAGACAGTTCGCCATGTTCTTCCCCTTGTTTCGTGCCGCGCACCCGGAAACTGGTGGGCATATTGTGCAACCGATATTACGTTTGCGCAATCCGGTAATAAAATATATATCGACTCCATGGGACGTGTCACCTCATTTTGCTATGCTGCAATGCGTCATTTATCCACTATCCCAGAGGGCCTTGCGGGCCGGTCGGCGCTCGGTATCCAGTCGAGAGCCCAACGGCGACGGCGCTGGGTGTAGGCCGCACGATGACGAACGCGTTCCGAGGGATGATATTGAGTGCGGCAGTCGTCGTCGCCGGTCTGATCGGGACAGTGCTCATCCTGGCGCGCAACGCTCGCAGCAAAGCGCGGCAGGAGCGTCTGCGGCAGACGCAGATTCTGCAGGATGAGATCGCCGCCCATCGGCTGACCCATGATGAACTCGCGCGCGCGAAAGAGGCGGCAGAGGCCGCCAACGCCGCCAAAACCCGCTACCTAGTCGCGGTGAGTCACGAAATCCGTTCGCCGCTCAATGCCATCTATGGCTATGCCCAGTTGCTCGAGCGCGAAGACGGCATCCCGCCGGTCGAGGCAGGCAGCGTGATCCGACGCTCGGCGGAACATCTAACCAACCTCGTCGAAGGTCTGTTGGACATATCGCGGATCGAGAGCGGTCTGCTCAAGCTGAGGCAGGATGTCGTCCGCCTGCCCGCGCTGCTCGATCATGTCGTCGACATGTTCCGGATGCAGGCCGCGGCCAAAGGACTTTCGCTCGATTATAAAATCGAAGGCCGGTTGCCGCCGTTCGTCCGCACCGATGAGAAACGGCTGCGGCAGATCCTCATCAATCTGTTGTCCAACGCTATCAAATATACCGACAAGGGCGGCGCGACGCTGACGATCCGGTATCGCAGTCAAATGGCGCAGGTCGATGTCACCGATACCGGCATCGGAATCGCGCCCGAGGATCTGGACAGGATCTTCGAGCCGTTCGAGCGTGGTAGGGCGCTCGATTCGGCGATGCGGCCCGGGATCGGCCTCGGCCTCGCCATTACCCGCGTGCTCGCGCGGATACTCGGCGGGGAGGTGACGGTATCGAGCGAAGTCGGCCGCGGCAGCAGCTTTCGACTCCAGATATTATTGCCTGAACCGATGGTCGCCCCAACGGGTGCGCCGGCGTATGATCGCGTGACCGGCTATAGCGGAGATCGCAAGACGATTCTGGTCATTGACGACAATCCCTCCCAGCTCACCGTCGTGCAGCATTTGCTGCGACCGCTGGATTTCATCGTCTTCGCGGCGACCGGAGGACCCGAGGGGCTGGCGCTGGCCGAGCATTGCACGCCGGATCTGGTGCTGCTCGACATCCAGATGCCGGGCTGTAGCGGATGGGAAGTCGCGGCGCAGTTGCGCGCGACTTTTGGCGAGGGACTGCGGATCGTCATGGTTTCCGCCAATGCCCATGAGTATCGCGCGGGCGGCGATGGCCAGAGCCACCACGACGCCTTCCTGTCCAAACCGGTCGATCTCGATGCGCTGCTGGATATGATCGGTCGGCAGCTCGGTATCGATTGGGTCGCCGCCGGCGACGGCCAGGCCGGGCGCGAGGCGGGTCAATCTACCCGCTCGTTTCCGCCGGCGGCCGAGCCCTATCTCGTGAGCCTGCGGCACCATGTCAAAACCGGGCACGTTCGCGCGATCGAAGCGCTCCTGACGGACCTGGAAGCTGACGTGCCGGACAGCGCCCGGGCGGTCGCCGAGATGCGTCGACATCTGGACGATTTCGATCTGCGTGGGCTTGCCCGGAGGCTCGGCAATGGCGACTAGTCCGGGAAGCGGAACGCGCGCGATCATCCTTGTCGTCGACGACACGCCCGAATCGCTGCGCTTTCTGACGACCACGCTCGAACACGCCGGCATGACTGTATTGATTGCGGTCGACGGGCTCGCCGCGCTCGAGCTGCTCGAACATGTCACCCCCGATCTGGTGCTGATGGATGCCGTGATGCCCGGTCTGGACGGCTTCAAGACCACGCGTCGGATCAAGTCGGACAGCCGTTTCCAACACCTGCCGGTGATCTTCATGACCGGGCTGACCGAGACCGAGCATGTCGTGCACGGGCTGGAGGCGGGCGGAGTCGATTACGTCCACAAGCCGATCGTGGTCGATGAATTGCTGGCGCGCGTGTCGGTGCACCTCGCCAATGCCCGCGTCGCGCAGGGCAGCCAGCTCGCGCTCGACACTGCCGGCCGACCGTCCTTCGCGATCGACGATGCCGGTGCGACCATCTGGCTGACGCCATTGGCCACCGCCATGATCGAGCGGTTGTTCCCCGGCTGGGCGCCGCGCGATGGCCGGTTACCGGAACAACTTGCTGCGACGGTCAGGCACCTGCAGCAACCCGACATCCCGCCGGGGGCTCAGGCATCGCTCAAGATCGGTGACAGTGCGGTGGAATGCACGTTCCTGCGCCAGAGCAGCGCCGACCAATGGCTGTTCCGGCTGACCGAGCGGCGCGAGGGGGACGCCGAGCGCCTTCTTGCCGAGCGTCATGGCCTGACATCGCGCGAGGCCGAGGTTCTGGTCTGGATCAGCCGCGGCAAGCAGAATCGCGAGATCAGCGAAATCCTGCACATCAGCCCGCGTACCGTGAACAAGCATCTGGAGCAGGTCTTCGAGAAAATGGGTGTCGAGAATCGTGCTTCCGCCACCGCGATCGCGGTCAGCACGCTGTCGCAATAAGTCGTGACGGGAGCGCCGCAGAGCACGGGACAACCGCTGAGCGCTGCTGGGCGTGCCGTGCTGGAGCGTGGCGATTTCGCCGGCGCGCGCCGTCTGGCGGCGGTCCGCCTGGCCGACCCATCCGGTAAAGCGGAAGCCTATTTCCTGCTCGGTATCGCAGATGCCGAGACTGGCCGGGTGCAGGACGGGATCCGGCAGATCGAACAGGCGGTCGCGATCGCGCCGCACGGAGAATATCGCGCGCAGCTCGCGCGTCTCTATGCGCTCGTCCGCCGCGATGGCGATGCCGCAGCCACACTCCGCGCGGCTGAGGCGACGCCGCCCGCGGATGCACTCGGGCGCGACACGATGGCATGCGTATGCACGTCTGGGCGATCACCATGCGGCCCTTCCGCATTTCGTTGCCGCGGTCGATCTCGCGCCGGAAAACGACCAGTTCCGGTACAATCATGCGGCCACGCTGAGCTTCCTCGGCCGGACCAAGGAAGCCGAGGCCGTGCTCGAATTGGTCCTCGGCCGCGCGCCGAACGATGCCAGGGCCCATCATCTGTTGGCCGGGCTGCGCAAGCAGACTCCCGCCCGCAACCATGTCGAGCGGCTCCGCACCGCGCATGGCAGCTCCACGCCGGGGCGCGATCGTCTGCTGACGGGCTATGCGCTGGTGAAGGAACTCGAGGATATCGGTCGTTCGGAGGAAGCGCTCGAGCACCTTGTCGCGATCAACACCGCGCATCGCCCCGCGCTCGCTTATGATTTCGCGCACGACGCCGCGATCTTCGATGCGGTCGAAGCGGCGTGGCCGCTTGCCATGCGGGCACCGGCCGGGGAGGGCGCAACCGACGCGCCGATCCTCGTGATCGGCATGCCCCGCACCGGCACGACACTCGTTGATCGCATCCTCGCATCGCATCCCGGGGTCGAGAGCGTCGGTGAGCTTCAGGCCCTGCCGCTCGCCGTCAAGGCAGCGTCGCAAACGCGCAGCCGTACCGTTCTCGATCCCGAGACGATCCTGGCGGCGGCGGAATGCGACGCGGGCGTGATCGGCCGCGACTATCTGGCCCGCGCGGCCCATCACCGGCGGATGCCGGCGCGGCGCTTCGTCGATAAATTCCCGGGCAATTTTTTCTATGCGGGGATTGCTGCCCGTGCGTTGCCGAACGCGGCGATCGTCTGCCTGCGGCGGAACCCGATGGATACCGTGCTGGCGAACTTCCGCAATTTGTTCGCGATCGGATCGCGTTACTATGACTATAGTTACGATCTTCTCGACATCGCCGCATATTATGCGCGGTTCGATCGGCTGATGGCGTTCTGGCGCGACGCACTGCCAGGCCGCATTTTCGAGCTTAGCTACGAGGCGCTGGTCGCGGATCAGGAAGGGGAGACCCGCCGGCTATTGGCCCATTGCGGGCTCGACTGGTCCGACGAATGCCTGAATTTTCACGCCCATTCCGGTGCCGTGTCGACACCGAGCGCGGCGCAGGTCCGTCGTCCGATCTATCGGGATTCGGTGGCGCGGTGGCGGCAACATGCTGCCGCGCTGGCGCCCGTGCGCGCCTGGCTGGAGGCGCAAGGTATCGCCATCGACTGAGCCGTTCACCGGTGATCGGGCCGACGCCTGCCATCAGGCGCCGCACCCGACCTGCCCGGAATTGCCTCAGCGCATCGCCAGCTGATCTGCCTTGGCGCTGCCGGCGACCGCCGTCGCGGCGGTGATGCGCGAGCGAATGTCGGCGATCACGTCCGCATGGCAGGCACGCGCCTGGGCGCCGAGGGCGAGATGGATGGAACTCATCCCCTCGCCGCAAACAATATTTGCCACCTTGTCCATCCGGATCGCGAGGCGCTGCTGGCCTTCGACGCTGGCGAGATCGAGCCCACGCAAGTCGAGCACTGCGCTATCCGCCGAAAAGGGATTGTCGCGGGGGGCCGCGAAGGCTGGCGCGGCCACCATGAGCGCGGCGAGCGCTGCTATGCCAATCTTCATCATCATCTCCTGCGTCTATTCTGCCCGTCGCTCTTCGGCGATCAGGTGACGGTCAATTAGTGCTGGCCGACAGTTATTGCAAGTATAATGACGAGTATTACTAAATAGAAGATCAGTATGCGCTCACTATCAAGCTAGCAAGTTCGATCCGCTTGCCGAGTGCACCCGGCGGCGGCGTGACGACTTCGGTGCTTTCGCCGCCGGTCCGTGCGTCGGCCAGGGTCACCATCAGCATGCCGCCATGGGCGCTTGCCCAGTCGCGCGCCGTCGCCAGCGGCATTGTCGCGCGCCAGGAGCGGTTGCCCTCGACCACGAGGAGATGACCAGAGACCCGGACCGCCACCGCGGCATGGGGACGACGGCCGGAGATGCGGAGGCA
>Ga0307513_10011593_pt1 | contig 10945 bp, 11 predicted proteins | sample 15_EM_MG_FD_202174 | JGI IMG/M metagenome (GOLD analysis project Ga0307513, IMG submission 202174) | Populus trichocarpa ectomycorrhiza microbial communities from riparian zone in the Pacific Northwest, United States - 15_EM | ecosystem: Host-associated > Plants > Roots > Unclassified | place... | reverse complement strand
TATTTGCCAGCCCTTTCTCGCGAGGTAAGGAACTCGCGGAACGTGGTGTGGAGAAGGCGAATCGGATCATTGGGGCCTTGAGATAGCAAAAGACTGCCGAGGCGAGCAATGGTTCGCTGCACGACGCCCTTCTCACTCCAGGGCGAAATCTCCTCCAGATCTATAATAGAGAGTGGCGTCCGCATCGCCAGTAGCATCTGGAGGACTAGAACGATGATTTGCCGTAATGGTTTATCGTCTTGCGTTGCATGCTTCAATGCTACTCGATATATCAAGTCTAATTTGGAGGCTTCTTCCGATGGCCCTTCCAATTCTTCTAGTCGGTCGTTGATGTCTGGGGCCTGACTTAACAAGTCGCAGGCGATTCGTGCCCAGATGAAATGGCCATCAGCATGACGGATTACGCGGGTTTGAATATTGCTGGCTTCGCCTTTGAGCCGGAACCGAATGTAGTTCTCGACATCCTGATTGTGGCCCTCCAATTCTCGGAAGCTCGCCGTACGGATCCCGTCGACCTCCATAACCCACTGCTTGATATCGGCCTCTGGACGACCGGTAATCAACGTTCTGAGTAATGGAACGGAGGACTGCTTGTCACGAAGGGTTTCTATTAGCTCGATACGATCCTCGCACTCGTCCAACGCGTCAATGGTGAGGATTGCACGGCGATTGAGCACTCTTAGAGGGCCGGCCACTAAGCCTTCATATTGTTGCTCGAACGATAACTCGCTCCAATCTAGCCGTTTCTTGAACTCGTCGATATGAGGTTTAAGACGAGGATTGATACGGACGAAGGCATCAGATACCGTCGAGCAGAACTCCCTCGTGCTCATGGTTCCTGTGGTATCCCTTGAAAAGAAGAATTGCCCAACCAGCCATCCGTCGTTCACCCACTTTTCGACCACCTCCTTAGCGACGGTCGACTTTCCGGAACCAGCGATATCTAGGAGACAAAAAATCCGACTCGTAGCGATATTGTCGTCCGCCCAGTCGCGAATGGTGCGCAGCGTTTTGACCCGAGTCCCTTGGAGACACCGTCGGTGCTGGTTTCCCTGTACGGTGGACTGCTTGTGCCAGTTGAGAAGCGCAATCTCGCCTATTCGAGGAATGAAAAGAGATGACGTGTAGATGTGCTCAAACGCAAACCTTGCTGATGCTGCCCTATATCTTGTGGTATCTGGTCCACCTTTCTGGCGACAAAAAGTTGCAATGCAAGCTAAATAGGTTCAGAGGTGTCGTTGATACTATACCAGACGGCTTACAGAGAATTGTTGAAAGGCATCGTTCAATTCACTTGTTTGGTCCGAGATAACATGTTTGTTGTGGTCCACATCGATGGCTCTCTTAATAATCCCGTGGGTACCATTCTCGTACGAGGAATTAAATCGGTCGCACACGGTGTTGAGGAGCCTTGTGAATTATTAGTGGGCGATTATGAACGTAGCAGTGTTGCACCAACTCGACATAGACTTGAAGTGGCTTTACGATATCTGGATGGAGGGGTGGAGGGGTTTCGTCTAGGGATTGATCTTCTTCAAGGCTGTTGGTTTGACTCTCGATAGCGGTGAGGTGAGATTTGAGCCGACGAATGAGGTCCTTCCAATCGTCTTCTACCTCCTGCACGCTCTTTGGGATTTCGTGAACAAGGAGGTCTCATCCGGCAAGTTGAAACTTACTTTTGTCACTTCGAGGACTTTCTTGATGAATTCGGACACGGTTTTCATCGGCTTTAGCAGATCGGAAGCCTCTGAGATGATGCTTGTAAACGTGAGCAGCAAGATGGCTGCCTCGCGGGCCCATTTTCGCTTGGAGGGCGCCCCTCCCTGCGTCTCTTCCTTGGGCTGCGTCTCTTGCTGTGTCTCTTGCTGCGTCTCTCCCTCGGCGGCAAGGGGTTCATCGACTGGCTTGGAGGGCGTCCCCCCCTGTATCCCTCCCGGCCGCGTCTCTTGCTGCATCTCTTGCTGCATCTCTTGCTGCATCTCTCCGTTGGAGGGTGTCCTGGCAAGGGGTTCATTGACTGGCTTGGAATAGCAACAACCCATTTAGCTAAGAGCGAGATTTTTGGGCCGGAGTGTCGCCGTAACAGTGAGATCCACGTGGAAGACATGGAAGACACGAGGAAGGTTAGCACCGGCGACGATGGCCACAAAGATTGTTACCCGCTCGGCTTCTCCCACATACAGAGCTGCCGCATTCGACTGCCACCTACATAGCCCACACTGGCACATAGGAGAACAAGGCGTCCCAGATTTACTAACTCGCCACCCTCCTCGGCACCAAAAAGGGCATTGGCCAGCAGATCTTTCCAGAAACCGAAGATCCCCAACCCAACATGCTACGCTCAGCCAAGCGACTTGAGAGTGGTGCAATGGCCACCCTGGTATGCTGTATGATTTCCCTTCTCCCCGTTTCTCTTCATAGATGTTACCGATCGTACACCCTACTCTCTCTCTCTCTTGTAACCCACACCGCCCTCGTACTGTTCGTAGACAACTCGAGGACGAATGAGGTCAAGTATAACCGCCCAACTACGCCTCCACTTTGCCTTTTGGACAATTCCCGTGCGCTATATTCTGCACCCTTATTGGTAAATATGGTACTTTTGATCATGCTCGATGAGGTTCAGATGGTGGGCACACTGAAATGAGGAGATCAAGGCGGAGGCCACAAGGTAGGCGTCTTTGATGCTCATGCCCTTACACATTTATTGTATCGATGTTGGTGGAGCCGACAGGCACACGTACATGCAAGGAGTGCAACAAATTTTTGAGGAATTGGGCGATATCCAGAAGCGGCAATCGGATCGAAGCACACAAGTAGGTGCAGTTGAAAGGAGGGCAGGAAGCAAGATACTGAAGATGGTATGAGCAGGAACCAGGCAAGGCGCCAGTACATTTACCAGCAGGAATACTGAACTGGGGCCATCGGGCCTATTAAAACTGCACTGGACTACAATGTCGAACTAGGTACAATGCGGGTGTTGCCAGACGTGGATACTTCGAGGTGGTCGTTGTATTCATATGTTCGTCACTGAGATCCATAACTCTCGCGGTAAAATCCTGGCCTCGCAAGAAGAAATGGTATACGTACACGAATTATGGACTTGCTACGGATTGGGTCCTTCTCGTTTCTTTCCTATCTATATTCTTCCTTAAAAGCTCATCCTCGATGCTGGGTTTTCGTGTTCTCCATACTCTCTGTACTCACCTCTATAATCTATTAGTATTTTGCGAAAATCCCTTTCATAATCTCGCTGTATTTGTCCAAGCGAGCTTTTTTCAACCCAACTAAATTCGTGGGGACCTATGAGTGAGCTTACTGCCCTCGGAAATTACCTCTGGGTGTTAATTGTATCTAGTCTCCGTAGTTACATACTCTTCAACTGCCAGCCGTCTATGTAGCGCCGCAACGAAAGTTCAGGCGGGCGAGCGATATGCCAACGCGCGTTATTTCTCCGAATTCCCGTATCGACGCCGCGCAATGAAGCCTCATTTTCGACACAAGCTACCTCGTCGCGTCCGACCACCGCAGCAGACTTGCAATCGTCTTTCGACCAACCATCTGATTCCTCTGCTGCCACTCATTTCAAAATCACGCTTTTGCGGTCTGCAATCGGTCTACCACAACGTTACTGACACGCTCTCGAATCCTTAGGGATTCACCGACGCAGGCAAACCGTCTTTCATTGCACAAACCAGAGACCGCGGGCAAAATTCTTTGAGTCAAAGAACTTGTGCAAAGTTCAGAATGTAGGTGCGAGCGAAGTCAAGACGAAAACCGAGATGAGGAGGGAGCGCAAGGCCGTGAGAGGTTATACCATCCACAAGTCTTTCCACGACATGGAGGGCATAGGGATGAGGAACTGAACCCTTCAATAGAAAGTATTCCCCTGTTTAGTTCATTTTTGGATCGAGATATTCTTATTCTATAGGTAATCTGTTACTGGTCAACAATTTAACGCCTTTGAATCAAAGCCGGTTGAAAGCGCAACGACGGCAGTGGCTGTTCCAACATTCTCGACATTCCTAAGACAATTTAGCCTCCCTTGGATGCGACTACGGGTGAGCGCACCTACCATCAAGAAATACTTCATGTACTTTCCGCAACCTCCACAATGCGTGCGACCCTGCCAAGGAAGGTGGTATGCGATCTGCTATGACGTATCGTCCTGTCATCGGCTTCATTGCCCATACAGTGACCCATTCAACTTCCATGTTATCGCGTAGCTGTCGATGGAGATTTACTGTTTCTGTGGCGGGCTCGAGTTCGGTCGCCTCCTTCGCTATCTCATCCGCTCTGTCGTTTCCTGCTATATCCGTGTGTCTGTATACGAGATAGACGTAGTGGTTTTACGGCGCAAAGGCTACTGATGCATGCAAGACGTGGGAGACGACTAAAATGGCTTTGAAGCGGGTAAGGGACAAAGAGTAAACTGGCAGCTAAGGCAATCTTTCCACCTAATACAGGAGAGCCGCTTTTATACGCAAACGATCGACAAATGATGGTGACTACTAGACGGAGCATCTTGGTGAGTACTGAGCGCCGCACCCTCCAGGGCAATTCCCATTCTTCTCCAGGCATCCGAAAGTCAAGATTGCACCGCGGTATATCTCAATAGCGGACTGAATACATCCGACTCGATGTGCGATCTCTCTGGGTTAATCACCCGCACCGCGGAACAACCAACTCCCTCCGACTGACCGCCACGATATATATCTAATGTAGCTGATGTGGTCCCCCCCAACCACGAGCCCCTTGTTTCCATCCGTCGCATGTTTCACTGTCTCGAAGCGAAGCACGGGTTCCACTTCTGATCTCAGCTGCAAAGATACGGACTACTTCGTACGAGAAATTCGATGAGCTTTCGGGATCTCGCATGACCGAATCGCCACGAGCTACGACTGGCTCTTCAACTCGAACGAATTCAGGATTGAGACGTGAGACGTGAGACGTGGTAGATCCAGAACCGTTCCGTTGGACTCCGACGCGCGCGCACAACTCGAGGTTGTATAGGGGCATCCAAGTTGCTAAATCGACATCACCTGAGGCACTCGCGCTGGTGCACTCGCATCAAGGAATGCTTTAGCCTCGAAACTGAGGCACACTACGCTTCACGACAAGACGTGCCAGGAGGTCCCATCGTTGCATCGTCCCTGAGATCCATAACTCTCGCGATAAATTCTTGGCCTCGCAAGAAGAACTGGTATACGTACACGAATTATGGACTTGCTACGGACTGGGTCCTCCTCATTTCCTTCCTATCTATATTCTGCCTTAAAAGCGCATCCTCCTTTACGGATCCTTTATGGAACCCCCTTGAGCCTGTCGGCTTCTTCCCATAACAATGCTGCGTTTTCGTGTTTCTCCATACTCTCCGCACGCACCTCTATACTCTATTAGTATTTTGCGAAAATCCCTTTCATAATCCCGCTGTATTTGTCCAAGCGAGCTTTTTTCAACCCAACTATATTCGTGGGGACCTATGAGTGAGCTTGCTGCCGTCGGAAATTACCTCTGGGTGCTAATCGTATCTAGTCTCCGCACTTACATACTCTTCAACTGCCAGCCGTCTATGTAGCGCCGCAACGAAATCTCAAGCCGGGCGAGCGATGTGCGAACGCGCGTTATTTCTCTCAAATCCCGTATCAACGCCGCGCAATGAAGCCTCATTTTCGACACAAGCTACCTCGTCGCGTCCGACCACCGCAGCAGACTCGCAATCGTCTTTCGACCAACCATCTGATTCCTCTGCTGCCACTCATTTCAAAATCACGCTTTTGCGGTCTGCAATCGGTCTACCACAACGTTACCGACAGACTCTCGAATCATTAGGGATTCACCGACGCGGGCAAACCGTCTTTCATGTGCACAATCCAGAGACCGCGGGCAAAATTCTTCGAGTCAAAGAACTTGTGCAAGTTCGGAATGTAGGTGCGAGCGAAGTCAAGACGAAAACCGAGATGAGGAGGGAGCGCAAGGCCGTGAGAGGTTATACCATCCACAAGTCTTTCCGCGACAAGGAGGGCATAGGGATGAGGAACTGGACCCTTCAATAGAAAGTATTCCCCTGTTTAGTTCATTTTTGGATCGAGATATTCTTATTCTATAGGCAATCTGTGACTGGTCAACAAATTTAACGCCTTTGAATCAAAGCCGGTTGAAAGCGCAACGACGACAGTGGCTGTTCCAACATTCTCGACATTCCTAGGACAATTTAGCCTCCCTTGGATGCGACTACGGTGAGCGCACGTACCATCAAGAAATACTTCATGTACTTTCCACAACCTCCACAATGACCACTTCCTGGCCTTCTTCGCCACCTGTGGTCACAGTCGTGGTGTGTCCGCAGACGTTCAGCTACCTCAAACACTCGCTGTCGTCTCTCAGCGGCTTCTTGAATCGGTTGCTGATCCAGCACGCCGCCCTCACCCAATGGTGCTCCATGCGCTATCGCCTCAGCTGCGACCCGTCTTTCAGCTTCGACGAAAAGGCGTCTTTCGACCCATTGATCGCATTGGCACGTCTTCCAAGGCATGGCACATTCGTAGCAAAATTCGGCCTTACACCTGCAGTTGATGTGGTTGCAACCAAAGGTCAGCTCGACGACCGCATGACATTCCGGGCATCGCTGCCAGCTGTTCTCCTTCATGAGGGCGCCAACGACGGCCGTGTCATCGTCTGGTTCGCAGAACTGCCGTTCAGGATGCGCAGCCTTGCGACAATGGGTGCATGCCACTGTCTTGCAGGAGGGGCATGTAACGCTACTGCCGAACGTTTGAGCGGAGCCAAGGAACGATGAACATGTTGGCTGTGGGCAGTAACGGCGATCCTTTGTCGGTGTGGACAATTCTAGCGATTTCTTCTCGAACGCCTCGCGAACATCAGACGGGATCAATGCATTGAAGAGGTAGGCGTGAAGGGGAAGCTTGCAACATCGCGGGGGGTATAATGCCTCGTCTGTAGTGGCGTGTCGGATGAGGTCGGTGATGCACTGCACGTCGTAGAAATGGTTGCAGGGCGCCTTGACATAGTATCGACCAAATATGGCTTCTCCGCACGCGACACACGGTGCACTGTGTAGTCGTCTACAGTTAGTCGATTTATAGGAGTCCACGATGTACGGGCTAACCTAGCATTTGTGTTGTGTGCAATCCTCAGAGGACCGCTCCTGATGCTAGTGATTTAGCACGTGTCATTTTATCGACCATGATACATTGACCTACGTTGAGGCGACTTCTGTCCGTCTCTCAACAGGTGGCCCGCAGTCAAGAACCCGTACCGCGCTCTGAGCTGCTTCTATTGGGTATACTATACTCATCCTTGAACTCGGCCGGGACATCTCCATTGCAAGCAGGCGATCCTCGCGCTCGCGCTCCTCAACCTCCTGAAAGAATTGGACCATCTGTGCGTCTTCATCAACGGCGCGATCGATGCTCCTCGCCAACTGAGAATCAAGCGCAGACCGCAGCGCTGCTTCTAGTTCGGCAATATGCAGCTGGACGGCCAGCTGCTCGGCCGTCAACGGAGCGCCTTCGCGCGCTTTGCCCTGTAGGTGTTCACCACGGGTAACAGCTTCCTCTAGGGAGGCTCGGAGGACAGCTTCGAGACTCGGATCGTCCGTGGTTGGTAAATCCACGTGAAACGCCGCGGCTCTTGGTGATGAAGCACTCTGAGCGGCGCCGTTTGCGAGGTGGCGGTCCATTGATATTGAAGGAGGAAATGAACTCCTCACTATGCGGAAGTGTTTCGATCGGTTGTCTTAAGGAGCTCTCACTGTGTGGGAGCCTGCCGCGCTCGTGTGGGAGCCTTCCTGGTGGCGGTCAGGCGGTGTACAACAGAGACATTATACCCGACTGGGAGAGACAACTGATACGTTAGCGCATCGCGCTTTGCTTTCGAGCAACTGTAGAAAACACCGAACCGCGTAGTACCACCACAGATGCACTACTAGATCTCGTCTAATTCCTACCGACAATTAGGGGTCTATTAGCAGCACAGTTTACTTTACATCGGACGAATCGTGTAACATAGACTAGTTCTTAGCACATAAAATTGGATTACCCAAAAAAAAAAGAGAAAAAAAAACGGTGTACAGGGTCTTCATGTTCTAGTGGTTCAACCCGCCCGTTTGTGTTTGCGAGATTCGCAAGCACCCACACTCAGTAGTGAGAAACGCACTTGCCCGATATATGACAACTACTAATACAATGTTCCCCCAGAAATGCGAAACAACGGAACGGACTACATAACCATCCCATGACATACGTGAATGTATCCAGGTGGTACTGTACACAGAGCCTACTTAGTCTCCCTTTTCTACGTGTCAATTAAAAGCATTCAACCCCCAGATTTCACGGACGGTTGAAGGCACACCGGGTGCACGCAGCAATGTAGCACCGACTGCACCGCTATAGGGTGGGATGAGTTGCTCTAGTTCTTCAAGTACCCAGAAAGAACACGCACCATCAAAGATGATTCAACAGACCTTCCGCACTCCCCACAGCGCCCATCACCCGTCTTCTGCTGCCAACTGTGATCGCACGGGTGATGATTCCGCAGATAATCAGCGAGTGCCTCGATGCGTGCGCGACGGCGCTGCGCGGGGGGAACATAAACGCGCAAGCCGCCCAAATTATGCACGAGCGAGCTAGCAGCGTCCCGCTGTGGGTTATTCGCCTTCCACTCTGCTTCCTCCTCCGTCAGCCGTCTTTCGGCCTCTGCGTACAACTTTTGCTGATTCCACACCTCGCACCCGCACGACTTCCACCCCGCGGCGCACTCGTAGCAGAACTCGGCGCTGCACCGGCACGTCATGTGGTTGCACCCGAAGGTGAGCTCGACGATCGCCCCGCAGCCGGGACACCGCTGCCACTGGTTCTCCTGGAGGAGGTGGTCGATCATCGCGCTGTCGTCCTCCCCGCCCTCTCGGTTGCACGACGGGTCCCATGGATGGGCGGGTTGCTGGCAGGATGTGCAGAGGAGGCTATGGCAAGATGGGCAGGCCATCTCACGATCGAGTGCTTGCACTGGGCCGAGGAATTCAGAACACATGGGCCAGGAACAGTACCGTCGATCTTTGGCTGGGGTGGAATATTCAATAGACTTCTTTTCAAAGTCGTCCCAAATCCCGGTAGGTATTAATGTCCTGAAGGCATCCGGGGGAATAGGCGATTTACAGCACCTAGGCGGATGAAGTGCCTCATCGACGGACGCTTGCTGAACAAGACTAGCAAGACAGAATAGATCGTAAGAGTGGCCACAGGGTGCCTTGATGTGCTCTTGTCCTATTATTTCTGTACCACAGCCCACACAGCGATCACTACGACTATGAGTACTTTGCTAGACTGACTGAGACTGATCGGATTGCGCGCTTACCTCTCTTGCTCGGGAAATAGTTCCGGCGTTAGACGTCCCGGTGATTCTACCGTCTGGAGATGGTCGATATCTACGTCGAAAGAAGGTGAGCTTCCGATCGATCCCATCGCATCGGCGCGATCGTGCGTTTGTTCGAGTTGAACGAGCTGCTGTTGCACCTCCTCGTCGTTAACTGCTTCAGCGATGTTTCTTGCGAGGCGAGCGTCCCGGAAGGATTGCATGGCTGCCTGCAGCTCCGCCGACTGGAGCTGAAGGGCGTACTGCTCCGTTGTCGCCGATGCGCCGACTCGCGATTTGCCGAGCAGGCGGTCTCCGCGGTGGGCAGCTTCCTCAAGCGATAGGCGAAGTACGCTCTCCAGAACGGCGTCGTCGACGTCGGTCGATGGGTCCATGGCGAGGAGCAGAGGAGCAGGGACCAAGCTTATCGATTATTAGGACTGGAGCGCCGAGGGACCGCTGAGCCTGCCTTGACAGGTTCTCGAGCCTGACCGCGCTTGGATGGGAAAGCCCCAGTTGTTTCTTACTAGTCTCATGCCAAAGTATTCTCCCGGATCGATACTCCAGGTTAGAGCTAGGCTTAAGTATTCGGTTCAGAAACAGCACTAGCCGCCCAAACAATCAGCTAAATGGCCTTTCCATCGGGAATAACACCATTAAGGTCCTTGTACCAATCGAGGCTGACGTTCCTTTGTCGAACGAAATGGCTGGAGAACCACATCGATACCCCCCACACCACCTGAAATAGTGAGGACTAGAAGGGATCAAAACGGAATGCGACGAGATATTGCATGCCCCCTGACGACGACGGGACCGACGAGGAGATCGAAGCATTGGAATCTATTTTTGTAAATCCTGTTCCAAAATAATTTATTCAACGTTCACGTTCATTTGAAGGGACAATAAAGGCAATCTACAAAGGGTGGCAAATGCACATGGGATTAGTTGTGCCCATCGCATCCCCGTTTCATCGCTATAAATGGGTCACTAAGGTTAATTCTGTGGGATTCCATCAGATCGATCGATCCAGATGAGATTTTAAGGTTATGAGTTGTCGACGGCTGAATGATGGCAGCTGTCGCCGCTGGTGGTCAATCACCGATAGATCTGGGCCCTATAATAGACAGGGTATTCATTGTCGTTACTGGGAGTTGTTGTTTTTGGATGAAGGAGTGTCGTCCAAGTAAGTAATTTCCTTGTCTCATCTCACATCTCACATCTCACTCCACGTCTCGGTCAAGAAAAAAGTCTGTCTCCGCAGCCCGCAGTCACAGCCTTGCCCCTTGCCCATACTTGTGCGGGTCAGGATATCAGACATATCGGGTACATGCTCCTGGCGCTTGCAGGGAGGTCCAGGCCAGGGCTAGGCTGGGAGGCGGACGAGGCGGACGAGGTCACATGGCCACCTGACGATTTCTGTGAACATGTATATACAGATATATAAAAATACCTGTCTTGTGTCTTGTCTCCTTATGTACATATTATTCGTCGCAGGGACCAACAAACAGTCAAACAAACGATTGCTTGCCCTCGGCACCAACACGTGCGCTCCAAGCGAGAACATTTGCAAATA
>Ga0307513_10011592_pt1 | contig 10946 bp, 11 predicted proteins | sample 15_EM_MG_FD_202174 | JGI IMG/M metagenome (GOLD analysis project Ga0307513, IMG submission 202174) | Populus trichocarpa ectomycorrhiza microbial communities from riparian zone in the Pacific Northwest, United States - 15_EM | ecosystem: Host-associated > Plants > Roots > Unclassified | place... | reverse complement strand
CACCAGAGAGACTTGGGGAATTTGATTATTTCCAAAGACATCTAAAGCAACCTAGAGTGTCAAAGTTGCTTTGGGAAAGTTGAAATTACCTAGGTTGCTTTAGGACCAAAGGTCATTTTCCTGATGTGGTGTTGTGGCTGAACATTTCGGGATCGATGTACAAGACACGATCAGTGAAAGGACAGTCTCACAGGCAGTCCTTGAAGGTGGCATTGCATTGACACTCAAAGTTGTTGAAGAGTGGAATTCCTCAAGCAGTAAGCCAGAGCCATTACTCTCCACAAACCTGTTCTAATGATTTTTACCCTCACCCCAGATATCACAATAAGTGGAGATGGTACAACTCTGTGAAACCTCAACTACGAATCAAAGCATGCCAATTTCCAGACCACCCTTTATGATAAGGATACACTGCAAGTGCAGCCAGAAGCAGCTCGGGCACTAGGCATCATCCAGGGGCATAGTGATGCATTCAAAGGTGTCCGGGTTACACAATTTTTGGGCTTGACTTCAGCAACAGATCACACTGCAGAAACACAGCTCGAAGGTTGGAAGGAGATGAATGCCGAGTCCCACAAGATGTACAATGACAGTCCGCGAGGTCAACAAGCACCAGTAAATTCATGCACAATGCCTTCGAAATTGACAGCTGCAAATACTGATCATGCCGCAGACCAGAAGAAACTTGCACGGGGTACTTCAGATTGGAAGATTGAGAGCGAGAGGATTGTGAGGAAGGGACAGGAGGCGAAGACAGGGAGAGCAGAAGATCTTATGGAACTTCTCATTAATGAGAATGTGAAGAAACTCGACAGCATGGGAGGCCTTGCAGCGTTTGATGCCCTGTCCAGCGAGGAGCAAGCAACCCGAAACAAAGTGATGGTTGAGCAGGTCTCCGCATGTGTGGGCCAAAAGTCCTTTGACGCAATGAGTCCCGAGCAGCAGAGAGCAGCCAACCTATTTATCTGGGCAGGGTGCTGTATGCACAAAGAGCTCAATGCAGTCAAAGGTGGGGATGTGTCGATGAAAACCTTTTGGATCGCTGCAGGTTTGATACCACTGGTGAAACTGATGAACATAGATAACACCTGGGCAGCAGCATCCAGATCATCCACAGCCAAAACAAATGTGGAATCTGTTTCTCAAGGAGGTGGGACAAAACTCACATCCCTGGCTGGGGCCATTTTCAATCACAAGGATGAGAAGAAAGGTCAAGCAGACACATATTGCATATTTTTTGAATGGGAGCTAGGCTACATGATCTCCTTCCCAGACACAAGCAACACCAGATACGGATCACATTGTCTAGCAGCTCCTGAATTGCTTGTCCATCGTGAGCTTTACATCAAACTTCTGGCTCAGGTTTGGTTTTTATGGCTATCTTACTCAAGCCTATCATTAAATGTTACACTACTAGGTCCGTGACAAGAAGGAGAAGCAAAACTTAAACCATATGGAACAAAATGTGTACCTTGGACTACACGATGTCCCAACCCTCACTGAGCTTGCGGTCCTTGCGTTATACGGGCAATCAATCAGCCACCCGTACTTGTGACAAATTCGGGGCTCTGATAGAGAATTCACAAATGTCCTGGATCTCGGCCCACTTTATGAACGAGTGAAGAAACATTGCGAGAGCATAATTGCGAATCCAGACCTTTTGCTGTCTCCTAGTGCTTCAAGTGAATCTGGATCTATGGATGGTAAAGGTTGGGAATGTCCAGAAGCTGTCTATGCTGTGCATGCATTGAAGGACACTTTACCAAACCTAGTGATGTGCCGGCTTTGGCCTGAGGCCAGAAGCCGGGCCAAGCCAAGCCAAAAAAAGCTGGGCCAAGCCGGGCCCTGACCTTTGGCCTGAGCTGGCTTTTGGCCCAGCCTGGGATATGGAAAAGCCAAAGCCATTGGCCTGAGCCCCGGCTTTTGTACCCTAGGAATATGACTTGATTTTTCTTTGAGAAACAAAACTTTTAGCATTTTCACAAAGGTTTTCACATTGAAAACAGATTTAAACTGAGTTTCAAATATGATGTGGCACTCAGCGAGATCTGTCAGAGTTTTAATTGCAATCAAAACCTCCTTTGCGTGTGATTCACTGTGATTTTGCATGATTTTGGCATGATCCTGGCATTATTCCACACCTCCTGCACTCGAAAATAAATAGAATAGGGTAACTGCACTGTATAGTAGATATTTACATATGCTTAAATTGATTTAAAGGTCAAAAAGTGCGAATTTGTACATATACACCAAAAGCCCCAGCTTAGGCCAAAGCCAGGCCAAGCCAAGCCAGACTTTTGGCTTTGGGCCTGGCTCATGATTTCCTCAAGCCAAAGCCACCTAAAGCCAGGCCAAAGCTGGGGCTTTCAGGCCAAGCCAGAGCCGGCACATCACTAACCAAACCTTTGAGGCACCCTTGTCGCATTTTTTGAAGGTGCTCTCACCGCTTGGAAACACTTTAGCTCAGAGTTTGAGCCTGGAGGTGCGATCGAAACTGCCTCACCACAGGAACGAGAACGAGCATAGATGAAGACTGCGAACAATGACAATGAAGGCAAGCTTGGTGTCTTGCACGTAGGATCATGATGAGCACCAAACATGTCCCTCCATCAGCTGACAGCGGAACGCTCGAAATATGTATAAGGACAACAACACGAAGACATACATTAATTCTTGCTTGATGAAACCTGCAGATCACTGGTATCTTTGACAAAAGGCATGTGAAGTTGATAGCAGTCAGCTGGAGCAAAAATGGAGACAAAAGCAAGCAGCCGCTGACAAGGAGACTGTGGACTCAAAACGGAAGAAGGATATGGTAAGAATGGCTGTGAAGCAAAAGGTCAATGATGAACTTGACAAGGTAGTGTGTCGTCTTGATATTTCAATCATCAAGTCCTCGCTGGGAACGAATGCCAGTTTGGATTTGGAGATTGGATGGTTTCGGAGACTCGATAAAGAGGTCCCTATCAAAGCTAGATTGGGAAACAAGGAGCTTAAGATTCAAGCATTAATTCAAGCTGTCGAACGCCATCTCATTCGCATCGTGAAGGCTGCACAACAATTGGGCTTGCCCAAACTTACACTAGATCTAAATGATTACACTGCAAGCAATGATTCTGATGTCGATAGTGATGCAGATATGGAACTCAACTACTAAATATTGATTCTAATAATGTACTTTACATTTTATATTATGTCGAGGAGACTCAAATAAGCTTTGTGGACCATCTACAGCGCAAGCGATCCAAAAAACCACTTTCTGATGACAATAATACATCCGAAATGTAGATTTTGGTGGGAGCCAAACAAGGACAAACATCACGATAATTTTGGAGGCATTGCCCCCCAGTCCAAGGGTAAATCAGCGATGCGATGCATACGGCAGTACAGTCCCAATTAATCCCACCTCATCCTGAAATCCAATCCCCCACACCTGAGATGACGACGACTGCTGCGCAGCCAATCCCCACAGCACTCCAGAATATCCCTGGAACAACGCTTCCGCAGCCCCCGCCGTCCTCCCCTCGTCATTCCACTAGCCGTCATCAAAGTGCTATTACTTCGATACACCATCCTGGACGATATCCAGACCACCGCCTCTTCTTTTCCACCACTCCGTCTACCGTTCCCCATAAACCCGAAGACTAATCAACGATTTCTTTTTCATAGACTCCTGGCAGATTTGGACTATGATCGCAACAGTTGGGGTTGGAAATGTTCAGCAAAGGAGGAGCTGCGTGGGGTTGATATCTGCCAAGATACCGAAGGTACATTTCCTCAATCTCTGATAGTTTATTCCCTTTTCCCATTGTCCCTCCTTTCCCTTGTTTTTCTTTTTTTGTTGGCCCTCTGCCGCATAGATAATTCATTCGTGTTGTATTTTCGTTGATCAAATATGCCCCAGACCCAACTTTGTGCTCGGAACGGATGCACTGTCACCCCGCCCCCGTACTTCTTTCCATTTCTGACGGTAATCTATCAGTGTTGTGATCACCCCCGCGGTTTCTCTCCTTCCTTCGCTCGAATCTCCGCATCTCAAACGACCATTGTGCTAACTTGGATCCTTTTCCCTGCCCATAGGATTCAATTTGAATTCCAAATCCAGGCGTTTACACTGTGCGGGCTACTACTGCTATCACAACCCCGATCGCTTTTGAAACGTCTTCCTTCGTCTACTCCAACACCTGTGTCCTCGCGCTACACCACCTTGAACCCATTATCACACGTTGAAGTTGAGGATAATTTCTTCATCTGGCAATGACGATCAACTAGTTCTTGGTTCTGGGGACCGCATCTGTCATCGATCTCATCGAAGGTCCCGTGTAGAGGGACAAGGACATGCGGAACGCGGAGGCAGGATTCCAAGTCGACATTCGCCACTCACACCAATTCGACCGGTTCTTGGACGTCAGTTGAATTGCGCCAAACTCGCGTACTGCTCCCTAGCCCTCTCCGAAACAATAAACTACCTGGCTCTTCCGAAACTTGCTTACCCCATGGAACGATACCTTCGCACCATGTCGAAGAACGTCCTGTGGCCGGACAACTATGCGGATTATGGGGTTTGTTAATGCTGGTGAGCAGGGAACGGGAGAATAAGGAGAAGAGCGCAACATGTCGACCAAATTTTCACGAACTGGGGAAGAAGGTCTAGACAAAGAATCATATGCCCAATATGAGGTTTTGGGGGTATATGTTTCTCCCTCCTTCTGACGCAGATGTCGCGAGTCTCATTTTTCCATTATCGTTTCATAGGCACTACGAATCCAAGTGGGCACGGAGAGGTATGTGGATTAACATCTCTTGAATTCGCGATGCATTTTATAATTCCGAAGCCTACACGATTTCGATAGGGAAGGATCATAAGGGGCGATTGGACGATGGAGCACCACGTTGAGAGTGAGTTGTTTGTGCGTTGACATGACGTTCTCTAATGAACCTATCCCCAAGGCTGTATACTCAAAGCCAGTGCCAGCGTATCTCCGACGACCATGAAGCGGATACAACCATCGCCATACACGCTCGCATGGCTTTGTGGTATCAGCTCTACTTGAATGCACTATCTGCTATCATACTATAACATAATGACGGGTAACTAAAAGTGCTCCACTTGGCATTGGCAAGGGGCCCTTTCCGTCTTCCACCGATGGGCAGATTCAGATTCTGCAGAGTCCGTGTTGTTTGGCATGGTATAGGATCCATCTGGCGCCTTCCTCGCGAATGAATGCCCCCGTTATTAACGGCAAAAGCCCAAAGTGAAAGACCCAGGGTTTGGGAAACGAAGTTGGGACAAAGTAAGACGCCGTGCCGTATCTCTGCCTCATCACTCGTCCTATTTTTATGGATTAATTGCGCAGCCTCATCGAGGACCTTTTCGATCACCCGTGCTCCACGCGCCCACGCTCACTATTCAAACGAATGGTTCCTTGGTACGACCTCTCTTGCTGATGAAACTGACGACGATGGAATGCTAGTAAGTATGGGAGTGGCATTGCTAATGATGAACACGAGCGGCCGGAGGAGCGCAGTGTTTATATCTACCAAAGGTAAGTCTCCTCGACGTTCTTCAATTTCCCTTGACTTCATTTTCGTTAGTCCTCTGCCAAGCTGCTGGACCATTTCACTTTTATGCTTTCATTTATCCCATTTCAAACTATTCCACTATTCTGGAGTTCGTTCGGCGTGAGCTACTCCCGGTACACTGAAAACCTCAAATGATGTCTGACGAAAATTTTAGGGTTCTTGTGTTTTTGTTTTTGATAGACAGAGGCACAAGAGTTGTCAGATCCACCGATCGCGGACGCCTGATGGTGAACTTGACCCTGACGCCGGTATTTTCCGATGCTCGGCAAATCAGCGGCACCCTTAAGCGAGCTTTGGGCGGCATCTCAGCAGGGCTCAGTTGCACTTCTCGATAACTTCTCGATAACTTCTCGACGCTTGTTATCTTTTTGTTGCGCTGCATATTAGAAAAAGGGTATTATTTATGTATATGTATAATGAATGTTTCAAAGAGGTAGTAGATTAACTTGGATTGAGGTAAAGAGGGTAATTATCAACGAAAAGGATCAGTAGAGCTAGCACTAATACTAGTCGCTGTGCTATTGTACGACTGTAAATATTGAGGGATTGGTAGATGGAAAGGTTGGGGTGGAACATGTGAAAAGGGAGCTTGACGTGGTCGTCGAGGAGAATCCTCTTGAATGTTGTGAACGGTTGGTAGGTGATTCAGGGGGTATAGAACTTTGAATTAGTGGTGAGCCTGAAGGGGAAGGTCTCACCAGAATGTTATCTGTGGTAGTTGCAGTGAGACGTGTACAGAAAGCTGGATATTGGTTAGATTAACGCACCGAGATACTTTAATTTACATTTATTACTCTTTTTGATGATTCTCTAGGGGAGCGGGTGAGTGTCGATCCTGACCGCGATTAACATATTCGTTGCAACGTGGGCAAAGAACTTGACGAGAGCCTTTTGAAGTGTTGCCTTTTTCGAAGAGGGCCGAATTTTCTTTGTCTTCAGAGATAGGAAAAGTTTGGTGACAGGCTGAAATTGAAGAGATATAAGGAAAGGATTGGGATTGGCGTGACACACTATCTACATTATCAACGCGCCATGACGAAAAAGGTATGTTAAGGAGGACGCGTCTTTGAATGACGCGTCGATTTTGGGTGTCGAGAGATAGACAATGCCGCTTGCCTGCCGCTGTTCTTCTGCCGTCCTGCCGTTTAGCAAATAAACCACGCGAATTGCCCTATTTGGGGGGGTCCCCCCTACCCCCATGTGATGTCATTGACGTCCGCGATCGGCGGATCTGACCCCTCTTGCAGAGGCACATGTTCAAGGTCGGCGGAACTAATCCCAGCATCCATCAACTTCTAGCATCTCATCTGGACAGTTGATCAGCTCTATAATTGGACCGCGCGCTCTTGGCGAACATGAAGAGAAGGCAGAGACCGAGAGATAAGAACCTTGAACAACACTTTGGGTATCGCTTCTGTCATGTAATTCAGTATGTTGTCCGATGAAGGGGCGATTCGGGAAAAGTGTGAGCTCAGAGCCTTCCCGGATTGTTCTAAGTAAAGCTTCGAATGATACGTCATGCACTGATCCAGAGATATCGGATTGTTTAGTTTTCCTGTGATCATAACGAATGAGCCCCTATAACGTTTAGGCTGCCGATAACTGCCGCACTCAATGTGTTTATTTCATCACCGAACTTCCAGGTGTCCAATAAGCTATCTGAGAGCACCAGCGCTTAAAAATCCCATCGGTGCGTAAAAATTCCGTCAGCATAGAAAAATTGGCAAGGTCTATTGTTACGATAAGAGCCATCATTTTAGCGGTTTCACGCTAGCCCAACTTTGGACCACCATGGTACCAGTTTCACTTCCAACTTTGTCCCAAGTTGAACCGTAAGTTGGGCAACTTGACATGTCGCCTTCTTTAGGGTAACTTATTTTCGCTTAGTGGCCCCTTTGTGATTGTCTATCTTCCGTAAAATTGGGACTCTTCAATTTCACAGGTACTATGGGCGGGAACTTGGCGTGTCAGGAAAAACGTTCCACGAGCGCTCTCAACTATCTCCTTCTATTAAATCCAGATCATGTTGAATACTGGAAATAAGTTTCCCGTCAGCGATAAATGAACAAGGCCTTGCTTTGACTTCCACAAGTCGACCATGTCAGCTTCTACTTCGCTCTCGTCTTTCCCATCTCTGGGGAACAATGGGCCCCAAGACACCACCGCGGAATGCCAGTGGAAGAAGCTCTTTCATGATCCCGTTAAGGAGGATGACAAGATTTGGAAGGAATACAACAAAGCGGCGGCTAAGTTCGACGAACGGATGATTGACCAATGGAACAACGTTATCGATGGGATTTTGGTCTATGTCAGTGTTGACCATTTCACTCGACGGCGTTGGCAACTTATCCTTTCCCCCTATAATATAGGTCGCGTTGTTCCTTTCTGTCTTAGCAGCCCTGGTCGTCGTGACGGTATCGCAATTCAAACGTAACCCTGCCGAAATCTCAAATGACCTTCTGTTCGAAATTTACAACAACCAGAAGAACAGCTCATTGGAGAGCTTGAACAGGGGGGATTTTTTTGACCAGAAACCCGAGGAACACCATAAAGCCGTCGTTTATAACGCATTACTCTACGCCGATTTGGCATTATCCATCGTAGTGTCCATGATCGCCCTGTTTGCCAAGATTTGGGTAATCAATTACAGGGATCAGGTTAACTCATCCGGATCGCCGTATAAACGAGCACTGGAACGTCAAGAGGCATATAACGGTGTTCTGGCATGGAGGATGATACAGATCATCGACTCTTTGCCGTTCTTGCTGCTCATCGCCGTTTTTATGCTTGGAGTTTATGTTTAGTACGTTGATTCCATTCTATAATTTTCGTGCGACGTTGTGTGAAGGTTCAGAGGTCTTTCATGCATGTGCAGGCCGGTTATTCCTCCATAGGGACCGTGGAGAATATTCATCTATCCCATTCTATCTTCTATCTCTATTTTGGCCTTAACCTCAATGCTGACACAAATTTCAGCCAGTCCATCCGGATAGAGCAAGATACCATTGGCTACGTTATCGGCGGGATGTTGCTCCTTGGCTTTGTATTCCTTATACTGGCATCAGTCGCGGCCGCATTTATCCCTGCCTGTCCTTTCAAGTCATCACTGACGACTCTCATAAAACTCTTTTTCAAATTCATCGTGCTCTTTTTCAAACTCATCCTCGGCCGCTATCAATCGCCGTGGATCCTCGATATCATAAAATATTATAAGACGCCCCGGAAACGGTATGATATCAACAGGGTTCAACACGATGGAGAGGCGATGGGATTGCAGACGACATCGGAAAGCAGCCATGTACAGGATCACGTCACGGTGCACCAATCTGGACAAGTTCCACATCCCAAGCACTCGCTGTTGCAGTTATTCATGATCGGTGTGTTGTCCAGCATAGTGCTCGTGGTGTTAGTTTTGTGCATTTTGAAGTTCAATTCTGGCACGTACTATGCTTTGATTTGCCTTCCCTTTGCGGCTAGTCTTTCAATATTTGGGGATCTACCGAGGTCATATGAAAGACCACCTAGATATGGGCTCGAGTATTGGATCTTCCTTGCAAGCGTCGTAATCGCTCCTTTCATGATTGCCGCCAGTTACTACTCCGATAGCCGACGCGATAAATTTATGGGCCTTTTCTTCACCGGATGTGGCCTCCATCTTCTTTTTACAGTATTCGGGGCTCGATTATTCACATTTACCCCCGAGACACGGGATACGGATGCTGTTGCATGGCTTTTGGTATCGACGGCCTCGCAGAAACCGGAGCACTTCAGAAAGGCGGGCCGAATCTCCAACCAACCACCCAAGGACAAATCTCCATACCAACATCCTAAAGACTCCAATTACGACCATCGTAAAGCTTCCCTATTAACTTCTCTCCAACCTCTCCTTTCTTCCCTTATAACGTCAAAATTCCAAACTCTCAATTTACATCAAGATGGAACTAAGGACCAGGCTTTACCAGCAGAAAAAACCAAGGATCTCGAGATATATGTGGCTTGTTTAGCGCAACTATCCAACTTCGAAAACTTCGACGGCTCAATTTGGAAGAATCAATCAGCAGTGATACATCCCGTCCTGAGCACTTCAAATGAGAAGTCGCCGCTTGAGATTGCACTTGAAGAAATATCCAACAATCCGAACGGGAAATTTAACTCGCGTCTTGAAAGTGCTGCTCGGGATGCCTTGCAATACTACAAGGGGGGGGAGAAGACAGAGGGCAGAAATTGGTGTATGTCCCAGGGCAAGATACAAGACTCGCATTGTGACGATCTGGTATGTTTATCTAACAGACTGTCTTTTCCCTTCATCTCATCATTCGCATATCGTCGGCATCCGCAGGGGTACGCACCGTACCATACATATAACGGTTATGGCCGTTAATGAGCCACGCTCGGCTCTACCCCGGAAAACCCAATTCTTGCACATTCTACAATTCCGGAACATCGTTGCGGAGTCCAGACATTTTTCATGTTCCTATTACATTTCCATTCTAATTTCGTCTATTTTAGTATCGTTTGGTTGTTCTTGTACATTTCATTTCGCTCTCAGTCTCATTTTTGTACCCGTCCTTCGTTCTCAGTCTCTTTTTTGCGCCCGTCCTTTGTTCTCGTTGTCGTTCCCGTTTTTCGTCTCGGACCCCATTTCCTGTCTCGCCCATTTCGCAACCCACCGTTTCCACCCACATCCACCCTCCATCCATCCTTCATGTTGGAATACATATGGAAATCAACCGCAGAAACGCGCCACATCACGCCCTGGCTTCCCTTTCGTTTGTTTTGTTTTTAGGCACGGCGAGCGCAGCGTGAGTGCATCATCGTACAGTTTATGGGTGGTAAATATTTGCCTGATGGCATGGTACGGGAAATACGGCTGTTTGGTTCGGAACAGTTTTGTTATTTACTACCAGGCGTGCGTTTGGTGTACCAGAATAAACATTTCGGATTACAGCCCTTTGCAAAAAGGTTGGCGGTCGCCGATTTGGGAATTTTGAAAACAAACAAAGCAAAACAGACCCTGCGCTAAACAGCGTCTACAGCCTCATGCAAGCTGATTATTTCTAATGAAAGGCATATAAATTCTCTTAGTACCATTTACCATGTAAACCTATGCGAAAATCACACAATCCGAGGAGGTTGAGCCCATGTCAAAACAAAAACCAGTTCCAGCTGAGCAAGAACAGTGCCTGGACTCCAGCTGGGCCAAATACTCGGCTTTGAGTCTATATTATGGTTATAGTATAATACACCATCTTTTGAGGATCCATGGACAATGTATCATGCTCCATTGCGCTCCAGGAGAGGCAAACCCTAGCTTAGGGTCTGTTTTGCTTTGTTTGTTTTTAAAATTCCCAAATCGGCGACCG
>Ga0307513_10011591_pt1 | contig 10946 bp, 12 predicted proteins | sample 15_EM_MG_FD_202174 | JGI IMG/M metagenome (GOLD analysis project Ga0307513, IMG submission 202174) | Populus trichocarpa ectomycorrhiza microbial communities from riparian zone in the Pacific Northwest, United States - 15_EM | ecosystem: Host-associated > Plants > Roots > Unclassified | place... | reverse complement strand
GCCAGCGCGCCCACGATCAGCTGGTGCCGGGGCGTTTCCCGGGGACAGGTGTGCAGGCTGCCGTCCCACAGCTCGACCCGGGATCCGGTCGGGCCGAGGGCCAGATAGTCGGCCTCGGTGACGGGCAGGCCGGTCGTCGGCAGGGCGCTGTCGGTCAACAACATCGTCATTGATGCTCCAGGAGAAAGTCGAGTTCGCGGTGTACGTCGGCGTCGGACTCGAGCACTAGCAGGCGATCACTGGGCAGCTCCTCCAGCAGGCTGTGATGGGCGTACACGTCGGGGGAGTCGGCGAGCCGGCCGAGGTAGCGCTCGGCGAACGGCCTCGGCAGCACGGTCCAATCGGTGACGGGGTCGCGCGCGGCACCGCGCCGGAAGACGTCCGAGCGGCGCAGCACGGCCAGGGCCGCGACCCAACCCCCAAGACCTTGCCCGCGTACGGACACCCGCTCCAGATCCAGGTCGGGGTGTTTGCCGGTGAGTGCCTGCAGCGCGTCCACGTGGTCGGCGAGCGGCACGTCAGCCAGCCGCCGGTAGACCACCTTCTCGAAGCTCGGCGCGACTCCCGGCGTACCGCGGGAATCGACGCTGACCACGACGAAGCCGGCGGCCGCCCACCATTGCCGGGCCGCCCACCCGGCTCGGCTGAGGGTGATCTGCTGATGCCCCGGCCCGGCGCCGAGGTCGAGCAGCACCGGCAGCTTGTGGCCGGTGACGTGGGCCGGCGGGTAGAGCACCGCGCTGGGCAGCCGCCGATCGGTGACCCGTTCCAGCGCCGGCCGCGGCGGGCCGGAGCGGGGCGCCGGGTCGCTCGGCAGCGTGCAGATGACGGCACCGCCGCGGTGCACGGTCCAGACGGTCTCCGTGGCCAGCGACGCGGAGGCCACCACCAGGACGTCGCCGCCGATCACCGCGCTGTGCCAGCCGGGCGTGTCGGTGATCCGGCGGGCGTCCGCGCCGCCCCCGCCCAACGACGTACGAATGGCGAAGACCTGCTGCTCACCGGGGTCGCCGTCGGTGCCCTCGACGATCAGGTCGCGGCCGGCGGCCGGTGCGCCGTCGCGGGGCAGCACCCCCACGACCCGGCGCACATAGAGCCCGGGCGGGGTGAGCAGGCTGCCGTCGGCGAACAGGCAGCGGGCGTCGAAGCCGTCGTGCGCGAGCTCGCCGCCGACCAGCACCCGGCCGTCCGGCAAGTGCCGGGGCGTTCCCGGTACGGGCTCCACCCAGCGCGCGTCGGCCAGCTCGGCGTGCACCTGCGTCTCGCCGGTCCGCGGGTCGATCGAGAGCACCAGCCCGTGCTGCTGGCTGCGCCGGAGCACCGTGATCAACGGCCCGCCGCCCTCGCCCCAGCGGACCTCGACCAGGTACGGATATGTCTCCCGGTCCCAGTGCACGTCGACCCAGCCGCCCCAGAGGTCGAGCAGGTGCAGGCTGACCGCGCCGGTCGAGCGGGCCGCCAGGATCTGGCTGCCGTCGGGCGACCACCACCAGCCCCGGGCCCGCGCGAACTCGGCCTCGCCCGGCCCGCCCCAGACCACGCCGGGCTCCCCGGCCAGCAACTCGTCGCCGTCCGGCCCGACGACATAAAGCGAGCCGGCACTGACGTACCCGATATTGGTCCCGGTCGGGTCGAGTCTCGGGTCTTCGACCGGCTGGCCGGTCTCGATCGCGGTCACGGAGCCGTCGACGAGGTCGGCGCGGAAGAGCCGGCCGCCCCGGGCGAACGCGGCGAACCGGGCGTCCGAGTCGACCGCGAACGAGTCGATCGGCCCCTCGGCGACGAGTCGCGCGGACGCGGTGGCGACGTTCAGCACCCACAGCGCGGACGCGCGCAGGTAGGCCACCCGCGCGCCGTCGCCGCCGACCGTGACGGCGTGCGGTGCGGCGGAATCGACGGCGGAAAGGTCCACGACCACCAGCATCGCTGATCAAGCGCCCCGTGCGCCCCCCAAACCGCGCAGCGAGTCAACTCGCACTCCAATCCGTGCGGCGAGTGAACCGCGCAGCGCGAGAGCGATGAGGTGCCCACGCGTAGAGTTGCGCGCGTGACAGATGCGCTGCCCGCACGCCGGCTGATGCTCGTGCACGCCCATCCCGACGACGAGGTCACCGGCACCGGGGCGACCATGGCGCACTACGCCGCCGCGGGTGCTCAGGTCACGCTCGTCACCTGCACGCTCGGTGAGGAGGGCGAGATCCATGTGCCCGCCCTGGCCCAGCTCGAGGCGAAGCAGGCCGACCAGTTGGGCGGTTACCGGATCGTCGAGCTGGAGCGCTCCTGTGCGGCGCTCGGCGTCACCGACCACCGGTTTCTGGGCGGCGCGGGTCGCTTCCGCGACTCCGGGATGATGGGTCTCGACACCAACGAGCATCCCCGGGCGTTCTGGCAGGCCGACCTCGAGGAGGCGGCCCGGCTCTGCCTGGAGATCATCCGCGAGGTCCGCCCGCAGGTGCTGATCACGTACGACGAGAACGGCTTCTACGGTCACCCCGACCACATCCAGGCGCACCGGGTGGCGATGCGGGCCGCCGAGTTGGCCGAGGCCGAGGGCTTCGGGCCGGAGAAGATCTACTGGACGGCCATCCCGCGCAGCGTCCTCGAGCAGGGCATGGAGGCGTTCCGGGAGTCCGAGAGCAACCCGTTCGCCGACGTCGAGCGGGTCGAGGACCTGCCGTTCGGGCACGACGACGACGAGATCGCGGCGCGGATGGACGGCACCGACCACTACCAGCAGAAGGTAGCGGCGATGCGCGCGCACGCCACCCAGATCCCGGAGAACTCCTGGCTGTACGGCATCGCCGGCGACTTCGGCGACGAGTTCATGGGCGTGGAGTACTTCGTGCTGGCCAAGGGCGAGCGCGGCGAGGTCACCGGCCCGCACAAGTGGGAGAACGACCTGTTCAGCAACGTGGTCGCGAAATGACGCTCACCCCCGTGCAGAGTCCGGCCGAGCCACCGCAGGAGCGGCGGGAGAGCCACGCGCTGGACGTACTGATAAAGGTCTGCGGGGTGGTCATCTCGGTCGTCGCGGCGGTGCTGAGCGGGCTGCTGGAGATCTTCCTGGCCCCGCTGCGGGCGGGCGGAATCCCGCTCGGCGTGGCGGTCGTGCTCGCGGTGGTCGGCAACTTCGCGATCGCCTGGTTCGCGCACACCACGGTCGGTCGTCGCTGGGCAGTGGCGCCGCCGTGGGTGATCTGGACCGCCCTGATGCTCTTCGCGGCCGGGGTGCGCACCGACGAGGGGGACTACCTGATCGCGGGCGACAACTGGGTGGCGCTGGTGATGATCCTGATCGGCAGCCTGACGTTCGCCATCTACGCGTACAGAATGATCTTGAAGCCGTTGGCGCCCGTGGTGATCACCAAGCCATGACCGAGGTCGGCATCGACCGCCGGCGCGTGCTCATCGTGGGCGTGGTCGCCAGCCTGTCGATCATGGCGTCCGGGGTGGCCGCATATGCCTACGGCGGCGACGTCCCGCGCGGCACCCGCGTGCTCGGCGTCGGCATCGGCGGCCGGTCGCGCACCGACGCCGAACGCATCCTGCACGGCTTCTTCGACCCCCGGGCGGCCGAGCCGGTCGACGTGGACCTCGACGGCACCCGGCTGTCGATCAGCCCGGCGGAGATCGCGATGACCCTCGACGTGGACCTGACCGTCGGCAAGGCGATCCGCAGCGGCGGGCCACTGCTTTTCAGCGAGCGTACGTCGCCACCCGTGATCCGCCTGGACCCGGCGAAGCTCGCGGCGCGCCTGGGCTATCGGGCCGATCCGGCGACGGCCGCCGCCGCCGTCAAGAAGGCCTGGCTGACCGGCGCCACCGCCACGATCGGCGGCGCACCGCCCGCATCCCGCTGATCCGCAGCGGACTCCCAGGTTTCCCCCCGCGACAGGGCGCGCATCATCCGCGAAAATGACGCTACGATCCCGAGCCACGTTCATTTGCGCGCGGGCAGTTCTCGGAGGCAGGACATGAGACAGCAGCGGTGGTTCCCGATCGCCTTGCTCGGGTTGGGGCTGTTCGCGGTCAATGTGGCGGCCCGGCTGATCATCCGGATCGGCTTCAACGGCGACGACTCGGCCGAGAGCCGGGCCTCGATCATCATGTTCGCGGTCCTCGGCGTCGTGCTCTCGGTGGCGACGTGCATCCGCGCCCAGCGGGTCCCCCCGGCGACCTGGCTGCCCGACCTGACCGCGGCCGCGCTGATCGGCATGCTGCTGACCGTGCTGGTCGGCCCGTTCATCAGCGGCGCCGCGCCATTCTCGGCCGGCGCCGGCAACTTCTTCTCGCAGATCTGGCTCTACGGCGGCTTCGCGATCGTCGGCACGCTGCTCGGCTACTGGATCGCCACGGCGCTCGGCCGGGACTACCGCTCGAGGTCGCTCAAGGCCTTCGCAGCGGCCCGCACCAACAAGCCCCGCCGGCCGGTCCGCCGCTAATTTGGCTCGACCCGGGTCAGATAGGTGTGGTGGGTGTTGAAGCCGAGCCGCTGATAGAGAGCGACCGCCGGCGCGTTGCGCTCCTCCACTTGCAGGTAGGAGCGGGTCGAGCCGTGCTGCTGCGCCCACTGCGCCATCGCGCGCAGCACGTGCTGGGCCAGCCCCCGCCGCCGCATCTCGGGCGCGGTCTGCAGCAGCGAGACGCCGTGCCAGTGACCCGGCCCGGTCACCGTTCCGCGCGCGACCGCCACCAGACCGCCGTCGGCGTCGTGGACATGGGCAAAGACCGTTTCCGGTACGCCGGTGAGCACCCGCCGGGCGGACGCGGGCAGGGTGCCCTTGTGCTCGGCGACCATGTCGTACCAGCCGTCGCTCGGGGTGTCGGCTAGCTCCACCGGGGGCAGGTCGCGCCGTTCCGGCAGGTCGCTCAGCAGCGGTGCGGTCTGCACCAGGGTGAGCGGGCGGGCGGTCCAGCCGCGTTCGTCCAGGGCCAGATTTACCGGAGCCGCCAGCGGCATCGGGGCGTTGATCAGGGCGGGCTGGCCGTGCTGGGCGTACCAGGCGACGACCGCGTCGATCGCCGCGTCGAGCGGCCGGTCGGGGTCGCCCACCGCCAGCGCCGAGTTGGCCCGGCCGGTCCAGTTGTCCGCGGCGCGCAGGATCCACGAGCCCAGCCGGGCCTGGGTCGGTGCGGGCCAGGCGTCGTTGGCGGCCAGCTCGAGGGCGACCACGTCGCGGGCCGGCGGGCGGCGCGCGGCCGGCACCCGTTTGGCCCGGTGCACCTCCCGCAGCGGCACCCGCAGCGGGCCACGATCGGTCGCCAGAGTGAGATCCGTCTCGGTGAGCTCGACCAGTTCGCCGAGCGCGTCCGTAAAAAGCGGCCGATCCTGCGATACGCCTACAATTCGGCGAACGACTACCCGGTGTCCCACATCCTGCCGACGGAGCACGTGCCACCTCCTCCGGCGGAGATACTAGGCTCTTATCGCTGCGGTCCCATGCGGCTCGGCGTTGCATGCGGCTCTGCTTCTGCGCGACATAGCTCTCTGTGTGGCATGGCTTTGGAGGGGAAAGACCCGTGACCTACATCATCGCTGAGCCCTGCGTCGATGTTCTCGACAAGGCATGCATCGAGGAGTGCCCGGTCGACTGCATCTATGAGGGCAACCGGATGCTCTACATCCACCCCGATGAGTGCGTCGACTGTGGGGCCTGCGAACCGGTCTGCCCGGTGGAGGCGATCTTCTACGAGGACGACGTCCCGGAGCAGTGGAAGGACTACACGAACGCGAACTACGAGTTCTTCGAGGACCTGGGCTCTCCCGGCGGCGCCGCCAAGGTCGGCAAGATCGAGAAGGACGCGTCGTTCGTGGCGGCCCAGCCGGCCGGCCTCAACGAGCACTGACACGGTGGCGCTGTCGGCAAAGGTGGCGCTGTCGTCGAAGCTGCCGGATTTCCCCTGGGATCTGCTCGAGCCGGCCAAGGCGACAGCCGCCGCGCACCCCGGCGGCATCGTCGACCTCTCGATCGGCACCCCGGTCGATTCCGTGCCCGCGTTCATCCGCCAGGCGCTGTTCGACGCGTCGGATGCACCCGGATACCCGCTGACCGCGGGCACCCGCGAGCTGCGGGCGTCGATCACCGCCTGGATGTCCTCGTTCTGCGGGGCGTCGGGCGAGTTCGGCGTGCTGCCGACCATCGGCTCCAAGGAGCTGGTGGCGTGGCTGCCGACGCTGCTCGGCATCGGCCCCGGCGACGTGGTGGTCATCCCGCAGGTCTGCTACCCGACCTATGAGGTCGGCGTGCAGCTCTCGGGCGCGACGGCGGTGCGCTCCGACTCGCTGACGGCGCTCGGCCCGGCCCGGATCCGGATGATCTGGATCAACTCCCCGTCCAACCCGACCGGCCGGGTCCTGCCCGCCGCCCACCTGCGCAAGGTGGTCGAGTGGGCCCGCGAGCGCGACGCCGTCGTAGTCAGCGACGAGTGCTACCTGTCGCTGGGCTGGGAGACAACCCCGGTCTCGGTCCTCTCCGACGAGGTCTGCGGCGGCGACTACACCGGCGTGATCGCGGTGCACTCCCTGTCCAAGCGCTCCAACCTGGCGGGGTACCGGGCCGGTTTCCTGGGCGGGGACCCGGCCTTGGTCGCCGAGCTGCTCCAGGTCCGCAAGCACGCCGGCATGATCGTCCCGTTCCCGGTCCAGGCCGCGATGATCGCCGCGTTGGGTGACGAGTCGCACGTGGTTGCTCAGCGTGCCCGCTACGCGTCCCGCCGCGCGGCCCTGCGCACGGCGCTGACCGCGGCCGGCTTCGAGATCTCCCATTCGGAGGCGGGGCTTTATCTGTGGTCGTCACGCGGGGAGGACTGCTGGCAGACGGTGGAGTGGCTGGCCCAGCGGGGGATTCTTGCGGCGCCGGGCGCCTTCTACGGCCTGGCGGCGGCCAAGCACGTCCGGATAGCGCTGACCGCTACTGACGAGCGGGTCGCGGCGGCTGTGGAGCGCCTGGCCGGTTAGCTGGCCGGGCCCGGTTGGCGCTGATCGGCGCTGACAAGCGGTCGCGGCTGCTGTGGAGCGCTTGGCCGGTTGGCTGGGTCTGGGCTAGTTGGCGCTGGTCGCTGCTGATGGGCGGGTCGCGGCCGGTTGGCGCTGGCCGCCGCTGACGAACAGCTCGCGGTAGGGAGCGCTTGGTCGGCTAGCTTGGCTCGGGTCGGAGGGCGCTGATTGCGGCGGTCGCCTGGTCTCCGGTCAGGCCGACCTCGCGCAGGACCTTCGTGTTCCCGCGGAAGCTGCGGGTTACTTTTCGATCGTTCTTGCCGCTGTAGTGAGCGGTCAGGACCGTAGGGAGCGGCGGATCATCGTGATCGCTCGGGTGGCCGCGTCGCCGGTCAGGCCCGTTTCGAGCAGGGCGCGCATCGTCCGCCGGATGCGGAGCACGTCCTGGTCGTCGCGGAGGATGGACTCGGTGGTGGGCGACTCGATGAAGACGATGTCGGCGTCCTCGTCGCTGCCGAACTCGAGTAGCTCGAAGTTGCCACCTAGCCCCGGATGCCCGGGCAGGCTCAACGGCAGCACCACCAACTGCACGGTCGGCCGGGTCGCCACGGTCAGCAAGTGGTCGAGCTGCCCGGCCATCACCCGGTCGCCGCCGACCCGGCGGAGCAGGACGGCCTCGTCCAGCGCGTGGGTGAGCGCCGGGGGGCTGTCCCCGTCCAGCCGGCGGAACAGCGACTTCTGCCGCTTCATCCGCACGTCGACGATCTCGGTCGCCCCCGGATCGCCGGGCTGCGTGCCTCTGATCAGCGACGTGATGGCCGCCGCGTACTCCGCCGTCTGCAGCAGGCCGGGCACGAACGAGGCCTGATACGCGTACAGATGGGAGGCCTCGTCTTCATAGGCCACGAACTCGCGGAACTCGTCGGACAACAGGTGGTCGCGCCACCACGGCCGCTCTCGGGAGGTCTCCGAGAGGTTCATCAGGCGCTCGATCTCGTCGGCGTCGCGGACCCCGTAGTACTCCAGGAGTGCTTTGACCGCGATCGGCTCGATCGTGACGCGGCCGTTCTCGATCCGATTCAGCTTTGGCACCGACCAGCGCATCGCCTCGGCGACGGTGGCGGCAGGCAGGTTGAGCCCGTGGCGAAGCTCGCGCAACCGGGTGTGGACGCGCTGGCGCGCGATTGCTGGGCCGACCGGTTCAGTCATGAGCAGTTCGGCCAGCTCGGTCGGGTTGGCGTACGGCCGAGACGCCGATCCACCGGACTTTCGCGCCGTCTTCGGCAACGCGCAGTCTGCACTGTGCTCAAGCTCCTTCGTTTCGGAATCAGTCTACCTAAAACGGATACAAGATCCACAACTCGGCCCTGCTCGCGTGGTCGGTTTGCGCAGATACAGCAACTGCGTGAATTGCGTGGTGGACATGCCATCAACAGGCAAGATGTGGAACAACCGTTCCGGAATCGCGATGTCGCCGCTCCGCCGGCGTGATTTACTAGTCGAAATCGTGTTCAATGAACGCAATATGTCAACGTTGGCACGCTATTCGATCTAGGTGGAATTCCATGAAAGTTCCGGCAGTCAAGACTGCTCGCGCGAAAAGAAGGCCGCGTCCAACGGTCCGAATGGCTTCCTTGGTTTGTTTGTCTATCGCCATAGCGCTTCTCATGGTGGCGCCAATTGTTTTGGTGTTCAATGGGAGTGATGTCGATCTTCAGCTGGCTCGAGTTGGCAACCTTGGGCAGGCTTATGGATTGGTGTCCGCGGTGCTGTCGGCGCTGGCACTGGGGGGTATCGCAGCATCGATCTACTATCAGGCGAAGCAGGGGCGAGGCTACCGAGTTGAAGCCTGGCAACGAGTTCATTTCGATGTGATGCGCCTCCTTTTGGGGGAGCCGTCCACCTATCTGCCATGCATTATCGATCCGACCGAATTTGATTCCGAAGAGCAGATACGCCAGTACTTCTTTACTTCGATGTGGCTTGCCTATGGTAGGACGGGACTCGAGCTGGGCATCATGAGTGAGGAAGGTGTTCGAAGCGAGTTCGTTGCCGATATGTGTCGCAGCGAGTTGGCCAGAGAATTGTGGAATATGCGGCGAGGATACCTGCAGAATCAAGTTGACATTGATAGATTCACTGCACTCGTAGACAATGAATTCCGCAAAACGGCGGTAAGTGAGTCGGCGACGTCGTCACCGAATGGAACACCATCGCCGGACCAGAATGGTCGAGATGAGTCATAGGCTGTGCAGATATCTCCCCGACCGACCTGCCCAACGGCCAGCTGGAGCCGGACTTCGGCAAGGGCGCTGCTGGAGGAGCGATGGCCGCTCAAGATGACGCGCCGCAGTGGCGGATCAGTGCCCGCAGTTCGGGGGGCAACTGCGTCGAGGTGCTGACTCGTTCGCACGAGGTCCTGGTCCGTGACTCCAAGGATCGCGCCGGCGGTGTCCTGTCCTTCGACCGCGAGGCGTTCGCCGACTTCCTCGGCGCTGTCAAGGACGGCGAGTTCGACCTGCACTGATCATCTGCGGGCGCTATCCACAGCTAACCCGTTCGCGGTACCCCGATGTCGTACGGTCTCGGTAGTCTTCGATGCGTTGGTGGTGACGACGCGACTACGGGGAGACTGTCGTGGGCGATCCGGCGATCAATGTGGAGACCAGCGAGCTGCGGCGGTTCGCCAAGGACGTGGGGTTCGAGGCCGATGAGGTGCTCGCGCCCGCCGTCGACCGGGCGACCCTGCCGCTGCAGGACGGCGTGCGGTTCGGAGCCAAGAACGCGAGCGGCACCGTGCACGCTGCCAAGACGCGCTATGCCCAGGCGCTGAGCGCACACCTGAGCAACCTCACGGAATACATCGAGGCTGCGAAGATCATGGCCGCGGCCGCCGCCCAGGTCGCCGCCGACTTCGACGAGGTGGACACCCGGTCGGCCGATGCGTCCGCGCGGGTCGGCAACATCCTGCGGAGCGCCACCGACCAGGCGCAAGCCGCGCGCCTGGCAGCCGAGCGGGCGGACAATCCACCGCACGGCGGGCAGGCGGCCGCGGTATGAGCGACGAGGTCCTGAGCAGCAGCTGGTGCACCAATTGGGGTGCGTTCAACACGCCCCGGCTGTGGGCGATGGTCAGCGACGAGGACGATCCGGACGCTTGGCGCCAGGTCGCCGCCTGGAGCGAGGTCGCCGGTGCCGTGCAGCAGCATCGCACCCGGCTGGTCGAGGCCCGGGACGCGCTGACCGCGGCCTGGCCACCGGAGCAGAACGGCGCCGCGCAGGCGTTCGTCACCGAGCTCAACACGCTGATCGCCCGGATGGACACCGCACGGGCCGACGCCGACACGACGGCCACTGGCCTGGCGGGCATTCTCGAGGCGCTGCGCACGGCGAAAAACCAGCTCGAGCCGCTCTACGAGCAGTACAAGGACAAGAACAGCGACTGGGTGCCGAACTGGTGGGACAACGCTGAGGACGACATCGACAAGCGGGCCCGGGAACAAATGATCAAGGCCGAGCAGACCGTCGAGCAGCATGTCACCCAGCTCAAGGTGCCAGATCAGTACACGATGGATCCGCAGGGCGGCCGGACCATCGACGACCCGCCACCCGCTGACGGAACGGGCAGCGGTTCCACGTCGTCCTCGGGCGGCAGCGGATCCACCAGCACCTTCAGCGTGCCGGTGCCGCACGATCCGGTCCCGCCGCTGCCGGGCCAGGATCCGATCGCCCCGGACGGCACCGGCGGCTCCTCCGGTCCGGACGACGGCAGCGGCTCCCCGGGCAGCGGCACGGGCTCGGAGGGCCCCGGCCTGGCCGGCGTGATCACCCCGCCCGGTGCGACCCCGCCCGTGGTCATTCCGCCGAGCACCGGCGGCCTGTCCGGCGGCGCGCTGCCGGTCCCCGGCGGTCCCGGCCCCTCGGTGATCGGCGGCACTCCACTGCCCGCTGTCTTCCCCGGCCTGGGTTCGGGCGGCGGCTCGCAGCCGGGGGCCGGCCTCAAAGGCGT
>Ga0307513_10011590_pt1 | contig 10947 bp, 10 predicted proteins | sample 15_EM_MG_FD_202174 | JGI IMG/M metagenome (GOLD analysis project Ga0307513, IMG submission 202174) | Populus trichocarpa ectomycorrhiza microbial communities from riparian zone in the Pacific Northwest, United States - 15_EM | ecosystem: Host-associated > Plants > Roots > Unclassified | place... | reverse complement strand
CGGCACGACGTCGATCGAACCGCGCCCCCCTCCGGGGGCGCTGCCGGCCGGGGGCATGCCCCGGCCGTCGACCGGCGCCGCCGCGACCGGCGCCGGCGCCACGACCGGCGGCTCGACGACGCGCTCGGGCGCGGCCACGTGGGCGGCCGGCGGCGGCTCTGGGGCCGACGCGGTCGTCGGCATCGAACGATCACCGCCACACGCGGCGGCAGGCACAGCGATCAGCGCGAACAAGATGCAACGAGCTTGCGACTTCATGAAAACCTCCGAGCTTCGCCATCACCGGACGGCGAGTTCTGAAGGCTCACTTGTTCATCGCGCGTGCCAGCGTGCTCCCGCAGGCGCCACGCCAGCTTGTACGCCGGTGTGGGTCCCGACCCACGACTCCCGTCGACGATTCACGCCACGTGCACGTCGCGAACACCCGCGACGCCGGGCGCGACGCCAGACTACAGGCCGGCGTGTCCCTTGATGTGCACGACGGCGTCGAGGCGGCCGGTCGGAATCGGCTGCCCCGCGCTCACCACGATCGACGAGCCGACCAGCACGTTAAAGGGCGTCTTGAACGAGCTCATGATGTTCGCCAGCTCGGCCTTGCCGCTGGCGGTGAGCTTGAGCGACCGCGCGCTCGTCGTGGTCTCGCCCGCGGCGATCGGATCGATCGTCCCGATCGCCTTGATCGATGCGTCGTTCGACTTCACCGTGGTCACCGAGATCGGCGCGACGTAGATCGTGATCGTCGGCGTGTCGACGTTGAGCGTGTTCAGCGTGACCTCGTAGGTCACGCTGTCGACCGTGACCTTGATGACCGGCTGGTCGTTGACCGACTGCAGCTCGGGCCGGTCCATCACGAGATCGACCATCTGCGCGAGGCTGACGTCGAGCGAGAGATCACAGGTGTGCGAGGTCTCGCTGCAAGTCCCCGAGCAGCCCATCGTGCAGACCTGCTGCACGGCGGAGTTGCACGCTGTCGGTGGCGCCTGGGAGCAGTCGACGTCGAGGTAGCTTTCGGCCTTGGCGCGATCGACCTTCCAGCCGTCGATGTTGATGGAGAACTTCTTGTCGGGCAGCGTGAGGTCGAAGTCCGTGAGGTCGGAGCTGATCAGCCCGCAGCCCGCGAGCCAGACTCCGGCGCACAGCCCGAGCGCGACGCGTAGCGTATGAATAAGCATAAAGACCTAAGAGTTAATAAGTTACAAAGAGAGCCGCCATTCTAGCACCCGCGCGCGCTTCCGACGACGAAACGACGAAGCTCGTGACCTCCGCTACAAGCGGTTGTGCAGACCCAAGCACAATGCTGGGTAGTCGCGCGGCCTACAGCGTCGCGACGAGCTGCTCGGCGAGCGTCCACGGATCGCTGTGATGCTCGGCCACGGCGTCGGCGAGCTCGCCGAGCCCGCCCCGCGCTTGCAGCGCCCGCGCCGCGCGATCCGCGAGCAGCGCACGCACCAGCTCGGCGAGGTGTGCCGCGATCCGCTGTCGGGCACGCGCCGCCGCCGCCGGTCCCGACCAGGTCTGCGCGCGGTGCGCCTCGATCGCCGCCGCCAGCTCGGCGATCCCGGAGCCGCCGGCGACCCCGCGGGTCGCGATCGTGCGGACGATGGCGACGTCGGCGCGCTCGCGGGCGCGCAGCGTGAGCATCGTCCGCAGATCGCGCTCGGTGCGATCGGCGCCGTCGCGATCGGCCTTGTTGACCACCAGCACGTCGGCGATCTCGAGCAGGCCCGATTTGATCGCCTGGATCGAGTCGCCGAGCCCGGGCACGTTGACCACGACGGTGGTGTGCGCCGCGCGCATCACGTCGACCTCGTCCTGGCCCACGCCGACCGTCTCGATCAGGATGCGCGAGAAGCCCATCGCGTCGAGCACGTGGACGACGTCGAACGTCGAGCGCGACAGCCCGCCGAGCTGGCCGCGGGTCGCCAGGCTGCGGATGAACACGCCGGGATCGAGCGCGTGGCGCTGCATGCGGATGCGATCGCCGAGGATCGCGCCGCCGGACAGCGGCGACGTCGGATCGACGCACACCACGCCGACACGCTCGCCGGCCGCGCGGTAGTGCGCGATCAGTGCGTCGACCACGGTCGACTTGCCGGCCCCCGGGTTGCCGGTGATGCCGACGATGTACGCCCGCCCGGTGGCGCCGAACAGCTGCTTGAGCGCATCGATCGCGTCGGGCCGGCGCTCGTCGAGGTCGCGCATCAGCCGCGCGGCCGTGCGCACGTCGCCGCCGGTGATCCGCGCGATCCGCTGGTCGAGCTCGTCGCGATCGCTCACGGCCGCGTCTTGAAGCGCTGCTCGGGGCCGCCCGGCGTGTAGATCTGGACCGCGCGGACCTCGCTGGTCGCGGTGAACGCGTGCCTGGTGTTCCGCGGGATCTGCACGACCGACGTCGGCACCACGGGGAGCGCGACGCCGTTGACCGTCATCGTGCCGCTGCCGGCCAGCAGGTAGAGCAGCTCGCTCTCGTTGGCGTGGACGTGCTCGGCGACCTGGCCGTTGGCCGGCAGCGTCAGGATCGACGCCGCCAGCGTCTTGTCGCGGATCACCGCGGCGTCGGCGAAGATCGTCGCGGGGCCGAACGTCTTGGCGCCTGTCGCCGGCAGCACGATCGGCAGCGCCGCCGGCTTGGCGCCCTCGGGCACCAGCCGGGTCGGCAGCGCGCCCGCGCGCGCGGCGCCTTCGCGGCCCCCGGGCACCATGACGATGACGGCGTGCAGGTCGCCCGCCGGCGCGGCGACGTCGCGCGCCGCACCCTTGGGGACGTACATCATGTCGCCGGCGGCGACCGGGTGCGCGCGGCCAGCGAACCGCACCTCGCCGGCGGCGAGGAAGTACCAGAGCTCCGCGCGGTCGGCGAGGCGCAGCTCGGTGTTGCCGCCCGCGGCGATCGCGAGCTCGAACATCGACGCCGCGTCGTTGCCGCTGTTGTTCTCGTCGAGCAGCACCGCGACCGAGACCCGCGCGTTGACCACGCGCTGGCCGCTCCACGGCACCAGCGCGCGGTCGATCGTGTTCTGCCCGTCGGGCGCGCGGAACTTGAACGGCAGCTGGATCGCCTGGCCGTACAGCGGCGGTGCCCAGCGGTAATGCCGCAGGCCCTCCATCAGGCAGCTGCGCAGCCCGCCGTTGTTGATCGTATCGCGCACGACCTGCGCCTGCGACAGGGTGCGCGCGATGTCGATCTGCATCGTGATCTCGCCCTCGATGTCGAACCGCTGGGTCGCCGCCGCCGCCCAGCAGGCCTGCGAGAGCTCGTCGAGCTCGTTCATCGCCTTCTGGATCGCGGCGAGCCGGGCGTTGGTGGCGTCTTCTTCTGACGCTCCCTGTGAAGGCGAGACCGGCGAAGCCGAGCCATCCGCCGCTCCGCGCGGGGCGGATTCCGATGCAGCTGCATCGGCCGACGTGGTCGCCGCCGGGGCGACGGGCGTCACGGGCGCCGGCGCACCGCAGCCCAGCGCCGCGACGAGGAAGAGGCCGAGGCTGCGCGCGCGGCGTTGCATGATCACCGCAGCAGGTTGCGCGCGATCACCAGGCGCTGGATCTCGCTGGTGCCTTCGTAGATCCGCGTCACGCGAACATCGCGCAGCGCGCGCTCGACGGGAAAGTCGCGGACGTAGCCGTAGCCGCCGTGGACCTGCAGCGCGAGGTCGCAGATCTTCCACGCGTGCTCGCTCGCGAACAGCTTGGCCATCGCGGCCTGCTGCGAGAACGGCTGCCGCGTCTCCTTGAGGTACGCCGCGCGCAGCGTCATCAGCGTCGCCGCGTCGAGCCAGGTCGCCGCGTCGGCGAGCATCGCCGCGATCGCCTGGTGCTTGATGATCGGCTGGCCGAACGTCCGGCGGTCCTGGGCATAGCGCAGCGCCGCGTCGAGCGCGCCGCGCGCGATGCCGATCGCCTGCGACGCGATGCCGATGCGGCCGCCGTCGAGCGCGATCATCGCGAGCAGGAAGCCGCCGCCGACCTCGCCGAGCACGGCGTCGTCGCCGACCTCGACCCCGTCGAACACCAGCTGCGCGGTCGACGAGCCGTGCAGGCCGAGCTTGTCCTCGAGGCGCGCGACCACGAGCCCCGGCGCCCCGCCGGGGACGATGAACGCGGTGATGCCCTTGTGGCCGGCGCCCGGCTCGGTCACCGCCCACGTGACGATGCAGCCGGCGTGATCGCCGCTCGTGATCCACTGCTTGGTGCCCGAGAGCCGCCAGCCGCCCCGCGTCCGCGTCGCGGTCGTGCGCATCGACGCCGGATCCGAGCCGACGTCGGGCTCGCTCAGCGCGAACGCGCCGCACACCAGCTCGCCGCTGACCATGCCCGGCACCCAGGCGCGGGCGAGCGCGGGGCTGCCGTGGCGCGCGATCAGCTCGGCGACCATGTTGGTCACCGAGGTCGCGACCGCGACCGACGCGTCGCCGCGCGCCAGCTCCTGCATCGCCAGCGAGTACGCCACCATGCCGGCGCCGGCGCCGCCCAGCTCCTCGGGCACCGCGATGCCGAGCAGGCCCAGGCCGGCGAGCTCGCGCAGCTCGGCGAGCGGAAACTGACCGGAGACATCGCGCGCGGCGGCCCGCGGGGCGAGCACGCGCTCGGCCACGTCGCGCGCCACGCGCTGGATCAGGAGCTGTTCTTCGGTCGGCGCAAACTGCATCAGCGAGGGCGATACCGTACCGCAAGCTTGGTGACTTGACCCTTCGGATCGGGCAGATGCCACGCCAGGATCGCCTTCTCCGCGCACGCCGCCCAGTCGTCCTCCAGCACCGAGACCGCGGACGCGAAGCCGACCGACAGCGCCTTGCCGCGCCGCCCCACGTAGATCGTGATCACGACGTCGTCGGGCATCGCCGGCTTGCCGCGCGCGCACGCGTCGAGCTTCGCGAGCTGCGTCCCCACCGCCTTGCTGCTCCGCTCGTCGTCCCACAGGCCCGGCGAGCCCTTGCCCGAGAACGCGAGCGGCAGCACGACCTCGGCCGGCCCACCGCCGATCGGCGCGCCGAAGCTGATGTCGCGCGCCAGCGCGAGCAGGCAGCGCTCGACCGGCCACGCGCCAAGATCGTTCTCGGCGAGCAGCACCTTGTCGATCGCGCCATCGGCGGCGACCTCCCAGCGCAGCACCAGGTGGCCGCCGAGCCAGCGCCGCTTGCCGACGCGCTGCAGGTAGCACGCGGTCAGCTGGTCGCGGCGCGGCGCGATCGCCGCCTCGACCACCTCCGGCTCGACGTGGCCCTTGCCGCTGACCACCTGCACGTCGTCGTCGGGCTCCTCGACCGCCACCCGCGTCAGCGGCACCGCCGAGACATGCGGGCCGGTGTCCGGCGCCGGCGCCTTGCCGCACGCCGCGAGCGCCACCAGCCACGCAAACGCCACCGCGCGCGCGCTGCCGTTTCCACCACCACCGCCGACGCCGCGCCGCGGCGCCGGCCGCCTCACATCGCCTCGAACCCGTAGGTGTACGAGGTCTCGTACGGCTGAGGCAGCTCCGGGAAGCCGATGGTCTGGATGTGCCGGATCACGCACTCGTCGAGCGACTTGGACTCCAGCGTCGCGCGCACGACCTTGACGCTCTGCGCCTTGCCGCCGACGATCACGATCTCGAGCGTGATCTTGCCGCGCGAGCTCTTCGGCAGCTCCTTGTTGTCGACCGCGATCGCGAGGCACTTCGCGACGATCGGCCGCTTGCGCTCGAGGCTGCGGTTGATCTCGTCCATCTTCTCGGGCGGCACCATCTCGCCGTCCGGGCTCGCCGGCGCCGCCACCGGCTGGGCCGGCGTGGTCGAGGCCGGCGCGCCACCGCACGCCGCCACGCCGCATCCGAGCGCGAACAGCCACGCGTGCCTGGCCGCCATGGCTCAGCCGCCCTTCGTCAGGTAGCCGGCGATCACCAGGCGCTGGATCTCGCTGGTGCCCTCGTAGATCTCGGTGATCTTGGCGTCGCGGAAGTGGCGCTCCACCGGGTACTCGGTGACGTAGCCGTTGCCGCCGAAGATCTGGATCGCCTCGCGCGCCGCGCGGTTGGCGACGTCGGACGCGTACAGCTTGGCCATCGCCGCCTCCTTGCCGTACGGGTGCTTGTGATCCTTGAGCCACGCCGCGCGCAGCGCGAGCAGCCGCGCCGCGTCGAGCTCGGTCGCCATGTCGGCGAGCTTGAACGCGATCGCCTGGTGCTGCGCGATCGCCTTGCCGAACGTCCGGCGCTGCTGCGCGTAGGCCAGCGAGTCCTCGAGCGCGGCGCGGCCGATGCCGAGCGCCTGCGCGGCGATCCCGATCCGGCCGCCGTCGAGCGTCGACATCGCGATCCGGAAGCCGCCGCCGACCTCGCCGAGCAGCGCGTCGTTCGGCAGCCGGACGTCGTCGAGGTAGATCTGCGACGACTTGCTGCCGCGGATGCCCATCTTGTCGTCAGGCGGCCCGGTGCGCACGCCCTTGGTCTTCATCGGCAGGATGAACGCCGTGATGCCTTTGTGGCCGGCGGCCTGGTCGTTCATCGTGAACAGCACGCAGACATCGGCGACCGGGCCGTTGGTGATCCAGTTCTTGGTGCCCTGGATGATCCAGCCGTCGCCGTCGCGCGTCGCCGTGGTCTTCTGCGCCGCCGCGTCGCTGCCCGCCTCGGGCTCGCTCAGCGCGAAGCAGCCGAGCAGCTTGCCCGACGCCAGCGGCACCAGCCACTGCTGCTTCTGGGCCTCGCTGCCGAACCGCAGGATCGGATCGCACACCAGCGAGTTGTTGACGCTCATGATCACGCCGGTGGAGGCGCAGGCGCGCGAGATCTCCTCCATCGCGAGCACGTAGCTGACGTTGTCGAAGCCCGAGCCGCCGTACTGCTCGGGCACCGCGATGCCGAGGAAGCCGAGCTCGGCCATGCGCCGGACCAGCTCGGTCGGGTGGCGATGCTCGCGATCGATCTCGGCGGCCTTGGGCAAGACCTCGTTGGTCGCGAAGTCGTGCGCGGTGCGCTGGACGGCGCTCTGCTCTTCAGTCGGCGCGAACTGCATGACTATTGACCCTTGAACTGCGGCGCGCGCCGCGGCTTGGCGAGAAATGCCGACATCCCCTCGCGCTGATCCTCGGTCGAGAACAGCATGCCGAAGCTCTGCTGCTCGAGGGCCAGCGCGTGATCCAGCGTCGTCGACTGTCCGAGGTGGACGAGGCGCTTGACCTCGGCCACGGCGAGCGGGCCGTTGGCGACGATCCGCCCGGCGAGCGCCTTGACCTTCTCGATCAGCTCGGCGTGCGGCCACACCGCGTCGGCCAGGCCGATGCGCAGCGCCTCGGCGGCGTCGATCGTGTCGCCGGTCATGCACAGCTCCTTGGCCTTGGCGACGCCGACCCGGCGGGCCAGGCGCTGCGTGCCGCCGAACCCCGGGATGACGCCGAGCTTGACCTCGGGCTGGCCAAACTTGGCCTTGTCCGACGCGTAGATGAAGTCGCACGACAGCGCGAGCTCGCAGCCGCCGCCGAGCGCGAAGCCGTTGACCGCCGCGATCCACGGCTTCTCCGAGCTCTCGATCGACTGGCCGAGCGCGCCGCCCATCTGCGCGAACGCGTGGCCCTGGCGCGGCGTCAGCTCGCGCATCTCGGCGATGTCGGCGCCGGCGACGAACGCCTTGTCGCCCGCGCCGGTCAGGATCACCGCGCGCACCTCGCTCGAGATCTCGAGCTCGCCGCACGCCGCGGTCAGCTCGGCGATCACCTGCGACGACAGCGCGTTGAGCGCGGCCTCGCGCGACACCGTGACGATCGCGAGCGGCCCCTCGATCGCGATCTTGATGGTCTCGAATGCTTCGTAGGTCATGTCATGTTCCATTCGCGAGCCGAGCGCGCGCCCGGCCGTGGCGGTCACAGCTTGCGCTGGCCTTGCGGATCGTACTCGTAGAACCCGCGGCCGACCTTCTTGCCGAGCCAGCCCGCGGCGACGTACTGGCGCAGCAGCGGGCACGGCCGGTACTTGTCGTCGCCGAGCTCGCGGTGCAGCACCTCCGCGATCGCCAGGCAGGTGTCGAGACCGATCAGATCAGCGAGCTCGAGCGGCCCCATCGGGTGGTTGAGCCCGAGCCGGACGCCGGTGTCGATGTCGGCGGCCGTGCCGAGCCCCTCGTAGAGCCCGTAACAGGCCTCGTTGAGCAGCGGGATCAGCATCCGGTTGACGATGAAGCCCGGGATGTCGCGCGCGTTGATCGTCGTCTTGCCGAAGCGCTGCGCGAGCGCGATCGTCGTGTCGTAGGTCGCCTGGCTGGTCGGCAGGCCGCGCACGATCTCGACCAGCTTCATCAGCGGGACCGGGTTCATGAAGTGCATGCCGATCACGCGATCGGGCCGGCCCGACGCCGTCGCGATCTTGGTGATCGAGATCGACGACGTGTTCGAGGCCAGGATCGCGTCGTCCTTGCAGACCTCGCCCAGGCTCTTGAAGATCGAGAGCTTGAGCTCCTCGCGCTCCGGCGCCGCCTCGATCACGAGATCGCACGCGGCCAGGTCGCGGTGGCCGCCGACGCCGGCCTTGAGGTGGGCGAGCGTCAGATCGCGCGCGCCGGCCTCCATCTTGCCTTTCTCGACCAGGCGATCGAGCTGCTTCTTGATCTTGCCGACGCCGGCCTGCGCGAAGTCGGGCGCGGCGTCGACGATGATCACGTCGAGCCCGGACTGCGCGGCGACCTGGGCGATGCCCTGCCCCATTTGCCCGGCGCCCACCACGCCGAGCTTGTTCACGGTGGTCATGTTCGATTTCCTTGCGCGCGCCGACTCAGGGCCGCTCGACGAGCAGCGCGATGCCTTCACCGCCGCCGATGCACAGCGACGCGCCGCCGGTCTTGGCGCCGCGCGCCGCCATCGCGTACAGCAGGGTCACGAGGATGCGCGCGCCCGACGAGCCGATCGGGTGACCGAGCGCGACCGCGCCGCCGTTGACGTTCACCTTGGCGGCGTCGAGCCCGAGCATCTGGTTGTTGGCCAGCGAGACCACCGAGAACGCCTCGTTGATCTCCCACAGGTCGACCTGCTTGGCGTCCCACTTGGCGCGGGCGAGCGCGTTCTGGATGGCCGGCGTCGGCGCGGTGGTGAACCACTCGGGCGCCTGCGCGTGGTTGCCGCTCGCGACCAGGCGCGCCAGGACCTTGAGGCCGCGCTTCTTGGCCTCGTCGGCGCTCATCAGCACCAGCGCCGCGGCGCCGTCGTTGAGCGACGACGCGTTGCCGGCGGTGATCGTCCCGTCCTTCTGGAACGAGGTCCGCAGGCCGGCGAGCTTCTCGATGTTGCCGCGCCCGGGCTCCTCGTCGGTGTCGACGCTGATCTCGCCCTTCTTGTCGGCGACCTTGACCGCGACGATCTCGTCCTTGAAGCGGCCCTGCTTGATCGCGTCGAGCGCCCGGCGATAGCTCTCGGCCGCGTGCTCGTCCTGCGCGCTGCGCGGGATGCCCTTCTCCTTGGCGCACAGCTCGGCACAGTTGCCCATGTGCTGGTTCGAGTACGGGTCCCACAGGCCGTCGACGACCATCGTGTCGACCGTCTCGAGCGGGCCCATCTTCGTCCCGGTGCGCGAGCCGCGCAGCGCATGCGGCGCGTTCGACATCGACTCCATGCCGCCGGCCACGGCGATCTCGGTCTCGCCCAGGGCGATGGCGCGCGCGGCGCCGATCACGGCCTCGAGCCCCGAGCCGCAGACCTTGTTGCCCGTCACGCACGGCACGCTCTGCGGCAGGCCGGCGAACAGCGCGGCCTGCCGCGCCGGCGCCTGGCCGACCGCCGCGGGCAGGACCATGCCCATGTGGACCAGGCCGACATCGTCGGGCTTGATGCCGGCGCGCTCGATCGCAGCCTTGATCACCGTGGCGCCGAGCTTGGGCGCGGGGACGGACGAGAGCGAGCCAAGAAAGCTTCCAATGGGGGTGCGCGCGGCACCGACGATCACGACGTCACGCATGCTGGGGGGATACCCCGCCGCCGCGCAGGGCGTCAAGCAACCCGTCGGCTCGCCCCGGACCAGCCCCGGCGCGCGCGACCCGATCAGATGCCGCGCGATTCCCGGCGGTTGCGGAAAATCTTCGGGGCCAGCGCGCTCAGCGCCGGGCGCGGGCCAGGATCGCGGGGAGCCGGGCGAGCACGGCGTCGATCTCGTCGGCGGTGGTCGTGCGGCCGAGGCTGAACCGGACGGCTTGACGCGCCTGGTCGGGCGCCAGGCCGAGCGCGAGCAGGACCGGCGACGGCTGCACCGAGCCCGAGGTGCACGCCGCGCCGGTCGACACCGCGACGCCGGCGAGGTCGAGGGCGATCACGATCGACTCGCCGCGCGCGCCCGCGAAGCCGGCGTTGATCGTGCCGCCGATGCGCGGCCCACCGGCGCCATGAATGACGACGTCGGTGAGGGTGCGCAAGCCGGCCTCGAGGCGGTCGCCGAGCGCGACGACCGCCGGCCAGGTCGTGGGGTCGGCGGCGCGCGCGGCGACGCCGAAGCCGACGATGCCGAGCGTGTTCTCGGTCCCGGGGCGCCGCCCGCGCTCCTGGTGGCCGGCGTCGACGGCCCCGCCGTCGTCGAGCGCGAGGGCCAGCGCCCCGACGCCCTGCGGCCCGCCCAGCTTGTGGGCCGAGATGACCAGCGCGTCGGCGTCGATCGCCGCGAGCGCCCGCTTGCCGGCGGCCTGGACGGCGTCGACGTGAACGAGCGCCCCGGCCGCGCGGGCGGCGGCGCAGATCCCGGGATCGGCGACGGTGCCGAGCTCGTGATTGACTGCGCCGAGCACGACCAGGCCGACGCCGGCGAGCGACGCGGGCGCCAGCGCGCCGTCGCCGGTCACCGCGATCCGCTGGAGCTGCCAGCCACGTGCCTCGAGGGTGGCCACGGCGCCGCGCAGCGACGGATGGTCGATCGCGGCGGCGGCCACGACGCGCGGCAGGCCGCGCGCCTCGGCGACCCGCGCGAGGCCCAGGACGCCCAGCGCGTTGCCCTCGGTGCCGCCG
>Ga0307513_10011589_pt1 | contig 10947 bp, 11 predicted proteins | sample 15_EM_MG_FD_202174 | JGI IMG/M metagenome (GOLD analysis project Ga0307513, IMG submission 202174) | Populus trichocarpa ectomycorrhiza microbial communities from riparian zone in the Pacific Northwest, United States - 15_EM | ecosystem: Host-associated > Plants > Roots > Unclassified | place... | reverse complement strand
ACCGAGATGATGTCCATCCGCGCCAGCATCTGGTCGAGGCTCTCCCAGTAGGTGGCCTCCAGCTCCTCGGCGATGCGCGGGCTGACCGGTTTTCGGTTGTGGTAGTGGATCTGCAGGCCGAAGGCCCTGGCGCGGCGCGCGACCGCCTGGCCGATCCGGCCCATGCCGATGATTCCCAGCCGCTTGCCGGTGATCCTGCGCCCCATCATCCAGGTCGGCGCCCAGCCGTGGTAGTTGCCCTGCTGCGCGACATTGGCGCCTTCGACGATCCGACGGGCCACCGCCATGATCAGGGCCATGGTCAGGTCGGCGGTGTCGTCGGTGAGCACGCCGGGCGTATTGGTGACGGCGATTCCCTTGGCGATGGCGGCTGCGACGTCGATGTGGTCGACGCCGGCCCCGAAATTGGCGATCACCTTCAGCTTCGGCCCGGCCTTCTCGAGCAGCTTGGCGTCGATCTTGTCGGTGATCGTCGGAACCAGTACGTCGCAGCGCCCGACCGCGTCCGCGAGCTGCGCCTTGGTCAGCGGCTCGTCGGTCAGGTTGAGCTCGGTGTCGAACAACTCCCGCATCCGGGTTTCCACCGGATCCGGAAGTTTGCGCGTGACGATGACTTTCGGCTTGCGGGCGGCCATGCTGAGACGGAACGTTTCCTGCGCCGCTTCGCCGGCGCGTCGTATTTGAAGAGACCTGTAGCAAAGCGTCCATGTACGGCCAAGGAGACCTGCAGCAAATGATGCGGCCGACGCGACGCCTGCTGAAAAGCGTGGCGGTAGCCGTCCTGGCCGCGGCGAGCCTTTCCGGCGCCGTGCAGGCGGCGCCCCAGGCTCCCGAACGGCAGACGCCGTCGGGCATGCCGGTGCCGCGCTATGTCTCGCTGAAATTCGACAAGGTGAACGCCCGGGCCGGTCCCGGCGACGACCACCGGCTGCTGTGGGTCTACAAGGCGCGCGGCCTGCCGCTGCAGATCATCGCCGAGACCAGCGAATGGCGCCGCGTCTGCGATCCCCAGGGCCAGACCGCCTGGGTGCACAAGCGCACCACCGACGGCCGCCGCACGGTGATGAACACGCAAGGCGCGCCCGCGGAGCTGTTCCGCAAGCCCAAGGCCACGGCCAAGCCCGCCGCCTATCTGAACTCGCGGGCTACGGCCGCGTTGGATCGGTGCGACAAGGGGTGGTGCAAGATTCACCTGGACGGCGCGTCGGGCTGGGTGCGCGAGGGCGCTTTGTGGGGCACTTCGGAGGCCCCGCAGTGCCGCCCGGCGCCGCGGGCGGTCCGTTGACGAACATTGAGCCGCGCGCCCGGCTCGTGTAGGGGCTGAACGCCTTATCACAGCGGGACTACAGATGACCGACGTCAAGGCCAAGGACCACTACAGCTTCGAAGAGCTCATGTCCTGCGCCCGCGGCGAGATGTACGGGCCGGGCAACGCCCAGCTGCCGGCGCCGCCGATGCTGCTGTTCGACCGCATCACCCGGATCAACGACACCGGCGGGGCCCACGGCAAGGGCTACATCGAGGCCGAGTTCGACATCAATCCGAGCCTTTGGTTCTTTGACTGCCACTTCATCGGCGATCCGGTCATGCCCGGCAGCCTGGGCCTCGACGCGCTCTGGCAGCTGGTCGGCTTCTACCTCGGCTGGATCGGCGGCAAAGGCAGCGGCCGGGCGCTGGGCTGCGGCGAGGTGAGGTTCGGCGGCGAGGTGACCCCCAACATCAAGAAAGTCACGTACAAGGTCGAGATGAAGCGGGTGATCAACCGCCGCCTGGTCATGGGCATCGGCGACGGGGTGTTGGAAGCCGACGGAAACCCCATTTATACGGCGATGGACCTCCGCGTGGGGCTCATGAGCGGCCGTAGCGCCGCCTAGTCGGGGAAGGAAGCATGCGTCGCGTCGTCGTTACCGGGATGGGCATCGTGTCGTCCATCGGCAACAACACGAATGAGGTGCTGACCGCGCTGCGCGAAGCCAGGTCCGGCGTCGTGGCGGCGCCGGAATATGCCGAGCTCGGCTTCCGCTGCCAGGTCCACGCCCCGCCGCAGATCGAGTGGGAATCCATGGTCGACCGGCGCGCCGCGCGGTTCCTGGCCCAGGGCACAGCCTTCGCCCACATCGCCATGGAACAGGCGATCGCCGACAGCGGCCTGGAGGAGAACGAGGTCTCCAACGAGAAGACGGGCCTGATTGTCGGCTCCGGCGGCGCCTCGACCCGGGTGATCATCGAATCCGCCGAGACCGCCAAGACCCGCGGCCCCAAGCGCGTCGGCCCCTTCGCGGTGCCCAAGGCGATGAGCTCGGGCCCGTCGGCGACGCTGGCCACCTGGTTCAAGATCCGCGGCCTGAACTTTTCGATCTCTTCGGCCTGCGCCACGTCGGCCCACTGCATCGGGGTCGGCTACGAGCAGATCCTGATGGGCAAGCAGGACGTCGTCTTCGCTGGCGGCTGCGAGGAGCTCGACTGGACGCTGTCGGTGCTGTTCGACGCCATGGGCGCCATGAGCTCGAACTTCAACGATCGGCCGGCGGTGGCCAGCCGCGCCTATGACCAGGACCGTGACGGCTTCGTGATCGCCGGCGGCGGGGCGGTGGTGGTGCTGGAGGAGTACGAGCACGCCAAGGCCCGCGGCGCGAAGATCTACGGCGAGGTCGTGGGCTATGCGGCCAATTCCGACGGCTTCGACATGGTCGCCCCCTCGGGCGAGGGCGCGGCGCGCTGCATGAAGCTCGCCATGTCCACCATCGGCGGCCGGACCATCGACTATCTGAACCCGCACGGCACTTCGACGCCGGTGGGCGACATCAAGGAGATGGAGGCGGTCCGCAGCGTCTTCGGCGACAAGGCGCCGCTGATCTCGTCGACCAAGTCGCTGACCGGCCACAGCCTGGGCGCGGCGGGCGCGCAGGAGGCGATCTACAGCCTGCTGATGCTGAACAACGGCTTCGCCGCCAAGAGCGCCCATATCGAGACGCTGGACCCGGCCTTCGCCGACCTGCCGATCCTGCTGGAGCGCGCGGATCGCGAGCTGGAGACCGTCATGTCCAACAGCTTCGGCTTTGGCGGCACCAACGGCTGCCTGGTGATGGCGAAGGTCTGACGCCTGCCGGGCGACCAGGAATTCCCGCGGCCGCCCGACGAGCCAGACCCGCAGACCTGCTGCCAGCGCGGCTGCGTCCCGTGCATCTTCGACTACTACGACGGGGCGCTGGAGCGTTGGGAGGCGCGCATCCTCAAGCTTGGGGGTGATCCGGCCGAGGTGTTGGCTGAGTGGCGGGCCAGGACGACGACCTCTGGTCAGTGAGACCTTGCCCTACGCGCGCCGCGCAGCCACAAACCCACCAACAATCGAGGAGACGCGTCGTGGCCGACGACTATCAGATGCCCAAGGGCGAACTCATGCGCGGCAAGCGCGGGATCGTCACCGGCGTCGCCAATCACCAGTCCATCGCGTGGGGCATCGCCAGCCAACTGGCCGCGCAGGGGGCGGAGATGGCCTTCCTGCACCTGCCCGGCATGGAGCGGCGCGTGCAGCCGCTGGCCGAGAGCATCGGCGTCAAGGTGCTCGCGCCGGTGGACGTCACCGACGACGCCTCGATGGATGCGGGCTTCGCGACGGTCGAGAAGGCCTTCGGGACTATCGATTTCTTCGTCCACGCCATCGCGTTTGCGCCGAAGGACCAGATCAGCGGCTCCTTCGTGGAAAACGCCAGCCGCGCCGGCTTCCTGCAGGCGATGGAGATCTCGGTCTACAGCTTCGCCGACTGCGCGCGCCGGGCCGCCGCGATGATGCCGAACGGCGGCTCGATTATCACGCTCACCTACATGGGCTCGGAGCGGGCGATCCCGAACTACAACACCATGGGCGTCGCCAAGGCTGGCCTGGAGGCCGCCGCGCGCTACGCTGCCCGCGACCTGGGGCCGAAGGGCATCCGGGTGAATACGCTGTCGCCCGGCGCCATGCGGACACTCTCGTTGGCGGGAATCAAGGGCGGGCGCGCCATGCTGGCCAAGGGCCGCGGGCTCTCGGCAATGCAGGAAGACACCTCGATGGAAGGCGTCGCGGGCGCGGCGCTCTGGCTGCTCTCCGACCTCGGCAAGTCGACCACCGGCGAGTTGGTCCACGTGGACGCCGGCTTCCACATCATGGGCTTCACCGAGGACGAGGCGGAGGGCTAGCACCCTCCAGATGCTCCCCTTAGGGGAAGCTGACTGAGGGGGGGTTGAAGCCCCGGGCGGTGGGCGAAGTGGGCTGCAACCCCCTCCGGACCTTCGGGCCACCCCCCTCAATCGGGCTTCGCCCTGGGGGCGGGGATCTAGGGCGCGTAGGCTTTCAGAAACCGCGCGGCGGCCTCGACGGCGATCTGATCGATCTTTGCCTCGGTAAGCGTCACCGGGATGCCCAGCAGGGCGGCGCTCTGATGCGACCCGATGACCATGCCGGCGAAGAACTCCGCGGCCTGCAGCGGATTGGGGCAGTCCAGGCGGCGGGCCTGCGTCTCCAGTTCCAGGAAGCGGGCGAGCTTCAGGCGGCTCTCGCGGGGGCCGGCCTCGAACATGGCGCGGGCGATCTCAGGCATGTCGAAGGCGCTGATCATCGCCATGCGATAGATGTTGAGGCCGCCCGGCCGCAGAATGGCGCTCAGCAGGATGCGTGCGAAACCGGCCAGCGCCTGGGCGGGATCGCCCAGGCCCTCCGGGGTCTCCAGGGGCGCCGCCATCTCGTGCACGCGGCGCAGCGCCAGCGCCCGGACCAGCTCGGCCTTGGAGCCGTAGTGGTTGTAGATCGTCTGCTTCGAGACGCTGGCCCGCCGCGCGATCTCCTCCATCGGCGCGGTGATCCCGCGCTCGCCCAGAACATCGATGGCGGCGTCGAGAATCGCCTCGTTCTTGGAGAGATCGATCTGGCCGATGATGCGGGCCATCAGTGGGTCTCCCCGGCGCCCTGGTAGGCGGGCGTGTTGCTGGGTTTCACGAAGAGCGCCATCACCACCGCGAGCCAGCAGCCCAGCGACAGGAACCAGAAGGCGTCGCCGAAACTCAGCACCATGGCCTGGCGGTGCAGCATCATGCTGTAGGCCTTGCGGGCGCCGCCCTCGGGGTCGGCCATGCCGCTCTCGCTCATCATGCCCGTCAGGCCCGAAAGCATGTCCTGGCCGACCGGGTTGGCAGTCGAGACCGCGGCGGCAAGGTCGGCGTAGTGCGACGCACCCTGATGGCTGAGGATGGTGGTCAACATGGCGAGACCTATGGCGCCGGCCACGTTGCGGATCAGGTTGATCAGCCCCGAAGCGTCCTTCATCAGGCTGACCGGCAGCGTCGAGATCGACATCTGCTGCGAGGCGATCATCGCCACCATGGTGCCGAGGCCCCGCGCCGCCTGCAGCACCAGGAACTCGTCGAAGCCCCATTGGTCGGTCACCCGCGCGCCCAGGCCGATCGCCCAGGCGGCGAGGCTGAACCCTAAGAACATCGCCACCCGAGGATCCATCAGGCGCACCACGCGGCCCGCCACCGGCGCACTCAGGAACATGGCGAGGCCCGAGACCAGCATGGTGGTGCCGACCTCGGCCGAGGAGAACCCGCGCACCTGGCCCAGGAACACTGGCAGGAGGAAGGTGCCGCCGAACAGGCTGACCCCGGTGACGAAGGTCATCATGATGCCGAGCGTGAAGTTGCGGTCGCCGAACGGTTTGAGCGAGACGATCGGCTGGCGGTAGGTGAGCTGGCGCCAGATGAAGGCGACGCCGGTCAGGCCGGCCAGCACCGTCAGCCACAGGATGACGTCGTCCTGGAACCAGCTGTCGCTGGCGCCTTCCTCCAGCACGTACTGCATCGAGAGCAGGAAGACGGTCATCAGGACGAGGCCCGTCCAGTCGATGCCCTTGGCGAGCCTGGGGTCGGCCTTGTCGAAGTTGGCGTAGCGGCTGACCAGGAAGACCACCAGGATGCCGACCGGCACATTGATGAAGAACAGCCAGCGCCAGGAGAGCGCCTCGGTGATGTGCCCGCCCAGCGTCGGACCGATGGTGGGCGCCAGCGTCACGATCAGGCCGACCACGATGTTGGCGGTCAGCCGCCGCTCGGGCGGAAAGACGGTCATGGCGGTGGCGAAGATCGGCGGGATCATCGCCCCGGCCGCCAGCCCCTGCAGGGCGCGGGTGAAGATCATCATGTCGACGTTGGTCGACAGGCCGGTGGCGACCGAGGTGATGATGAAGGCGATCGAGGCGATCACGTAAAAGGGCCGGGTGCCCCACATCTTCGTCAGATAGGCCGTCAGCGGCATGATCACCACTTCGGCCAGGAGGTAGATGGTCTGGACCCAGCTGATCTCGTCGTTGGTGGCGCCGATGCCCGACTGGATCTGTACGAGCGAGCTGGCGACGATCTGGATGTCGAGCATGGCCATGAACTGGCCGATGACCATGCCGCCGAACCCCAGGAACACATGGGTCCAGTTCACGTGCGCACCGTCCGCCCCCAGGATCGTGGAGGGCGGTGCGGCTGCGGGAGCCGCCGCGGGAGGAAGGACGGCGGCGTCCGCCATGGCCCTAGCGCAGCTCTCCGCGGCGCGCGTACTGGGCGGGCGTGAAGCCGGCTTCGGCGAAGCCCGGGCCGGTGTTCTTGGTCACGTCGACGCGCACCTCGACGGAGAGGCCGGGGCGCAGGGCGCCGGCGAGCGGCTGGCTCTTGTCGACGGCGATCTTCACCGGCAGGCGCTGGGCGATCTTGGTGAAGTTGCCGACCGCGTTTTCGACCGGGATCATCGCGAACTCCGAGCCAGTGGCCGGGGCGAAGCTGTCGATGCGGCCCTTGATGGTCCGCTTGCCGAAGGCGTCGGCCTTGATCTCCACTGGCTGGCCGATGCGCAGGCGCGAGACCTGGGTCTCCTTGAAGTTGGCGACGATATAGGCGTCGCCCAGCGGCACGACGCTCATCAGCGCCCCGCCGGGCCGCACGTACTGGCCGACGCGCACGCCTTTGGCACCGACCACGCCGGCGACGGGTGAGCGGATCTCGGTGCGCGAGAGGTCGATGCGGGCCTGTTCCACAGAGGCGCGCGCCGCGGCCGCCTGGGCCTGGGTCTGGGCCTTGGCGGAGCCCAGCGACTGGGCGGTCCGACGTTCGGCCTCCAGCGCCGCCTGGGCCTGGTCCACGGCCGCCTTGGCCTGGTCCTGGGTGGTGCGCACGCTCTGCGCCCGCTGGGTCGAGACCCAGCCCTGCTTGGACAGGGCGCCGTAGCGGTCGAAATCTTCCTTCGCCATCTTCGCCTGAGCCTGGGCGCTCGAGACGCCGGCCGCCTTCTGGGCGATCAACGCTTCTTCAAGGCGCGCCTTGTCGTCCACCTGGGCGACGCCGGCCTCCAGCGCCTGGGCGTTGGCCTCGGCCTGGGCCAGCCGCGCCCGGATGCTCGCGGGGTCGATGCGGACCAGCACCTGGCCCGGTTGCACCGGCTGGTTGTCATTGACCAGGACCTCGGCGACATAGCCATCGACCAGCGGTGCGATGGACACCTTGTCGGCCTGGATGAAGGCGTTGTCGGTGCGCTCGTAGTGCTGCTTGCCGGTCCACCAGACCGCGCCGCCGATCGCCACGGCGACCGCGGTTGCGCTGCTGATGACAATCGGGACGAGACGGCTCTTCGCGTTCTCAGCCATCGACCTGCACCTCAGCCACTTCAAAACTGGACCCGTCGGTCCACCGCAACGTCACTTAGGCCCCGGCCCCACTTACCAGCAAGTGAAAACTGGACCGTAGCGTCCAAAAATCAGCAGGACTTGAGCGAGACCGCGCTTCGTGGGCGTATCCGGGCATGAGCACGCAAGACGCCGATGTGATCATCGCCGGCGCCGGGATCGCCGGCGCGACCCTGGCGCTGGCCCTGAAACAGGCCGGCCTGACGTCGGTGCTGATCGATCCCGTGGTGTTCGACGCCCAGGTGGCGCCGACCTTCGACGGCCGCGCCTCGGCCATCGCCTATGCGGCCTTCCGCCAGTGGCGGGCGCTGGGCGTCGCGCCGGCGCTGGAGCCCCACGCGCAGCGGATCGAGCAGATCCTGGTCACCGACGGCAAAACGCCGGGCGCGGCGACTGGCGGTCCGACACCGTTCTTCCTGCGCTTCGATTCCGCCGAGATCGCCGACCGTTCCGACGGCGAGCCGCTGGGCTACCTCTTGGAGAACCGCCACATCCGCGCCGCCCTGGCGCAGGGCGTGATCGACGCGGGCATCGAGGTGCTGGCGCCGGCCCGCGTGGCCAGCGCCACGTTCGGACCTCGCGAGGCCGCCGTCACCCTGGCCGACGGCCGGGTGCTGACCGCGCCCTTGGTGGTCGGGGCCGAGGGGCGCGGCTCGATCATCCGCCGCGAAGCCCAGATCGGGGCCATCGGCTGGGACTATCCGCAGACCGGCGTGGTGGCGACGGTGCGTCTGGACCGGCCGCACGATGGCGTGGCGCACGAATACTTCCTGCCCGGCGGACCCTTTGCCATCCTGCCGCTGACCGGCGACCGCGCCAGCCTGGTCTGGACCGAGAGCACAACGCGCGGCGCTGCGCTGAAGGCCGCCCGGCCGGAAGTCTTCCACGCTCATCTGCAGCGCCGGTTCGGCGACTTCCTGGGGACCGCCACGGTCGAGGGGCCGGTCTTCACCTATCCGCTCAGCCTGCAGCTCGCCGAGCGCCTGGTGGCGCCCCGCGCGGCCCTGCTGGGCGACGCGGCCCACGCCGTCCATCCCATCGCCGGCCAGGGCCTCAACCTCGGCCTGAAGAGCGCTGCGGCCCTTGCCGAGACCATTGTCCAGGCCTGCCGCCTGGGCGAGGACTTCGGGTCCGAGGCGGTGCTGGAGCGCTACGCCGCCTGGCGCCGCTTCGACACCATCACGCTCTCGGCCGGCATGGACGCCTTCGTGCGCCTGTTCTCCAACGACAACCCGCTGCTCAGGTTCGCCAGAGGCGCCGGCATGGCCGCCGTCAACCGCATCGGCCCCGCGCGCCGGTTCTTCATGACCGAAGCCGGCGGCGCCGTGGGCGACCTGCCGAAACTGCTGAAGGGCGAGGCGCTCTAGCCCTCGCCCTTCAGCGTGAACTTGCCGCCGAGCACGCACTTCGGCACGCCGTCGTGGACGTAGACCGTGGCCGGCTGGCCCACTTCGGGCGTGTAGAAGAACTCGCCCTTGCGGGTGGTGATGATCAGGGCCGCGGGGCTGGTGAACTGGCAGGCCTGGTCGTGGAAGACGCCCTTGCCGCCGCCCTGCTGGATGTCGCTGCAGCTGGCGTGGCCGGCTTTGCGGGCCATGATCAGGTCGTCATAGTCGAAGCTCTTGGGGGCCTTGTAGCCCTTCGCCTCGAATTGCGCCTTCGTGAGGGTGGGGCAGGGCGGGCCTTCGATCACCCAGTCTTTCGCCAGGGCCACGTTGGCGTCGCGGTGCTGGGTGAAGTTGTAGGCCAGGAGGCCGCCGACGGCGCCGGACGCCACCAGCGCGCCGACGACATGCCAGACGCCGATCCGGCGTACGGCGTCGTGCTCCCGCCCCGACTTAATCGGCATCGAGCTCGCGGGCCTCGTCAGGCAGCATGATCGGCACCCCGTCGCGGATCGGATAGGCCAGCTTGGCGCCCTTGCTGATCAGCTCGCCGCGCACGCGGTCGAACTCCAGGGGCCCGCGGGTCACCGGGCAGACCAGGATCTCCAGCAGGCGAGCATCGACGTCGACTTCGACAGTGGGGGTTTCGGGGACGGCTGTGGGTTCGCTCATGAGCCAACTCCTACTGCAGGGAGTGCCCCTCGTCATCGCCGTCTTCCATGGCGTCGATCTCCAGCAAGGTGGCCAGGGTCTCGAAGCGCCCCGTCAGATCGCGGGCCTCCAGCAGCGCCTGCTTTTCCGCCGGGTCGAAGGGCAGGCCCATGGCCAAGCTGTTGACCAGGGCCTCGAGCGGCGCGGTCGAGGCGGTCTCCCAATCGATGTCCAGCTCGCGGTGGTTCAGATAGCGCTTCAGCGCCTTGGCGAAGCGGTCGCGGCTGGCCTCGGGCACCACCGTCGCCTCGTCGTCGCCGAGGTCGCCGGCGAAGCGGTCATAGCGCGCGCGGACCTGGCGATAGGGCGAGCGCAGCGCCAGCTCCTCGCCGGCCTCGAACCGGCAGATGCCGGTCAGGGTGATCAGGTAGCGGCCGTCGGAGGTCTCGGCGTAGCTGGTGATCCGACCCAGGCACCCCACGTCGCTGAGCCGCGGCCGCTCGCGATCGCCGCCGGGGCGCGACTGGATCATGCCGATCACCCGGTCGCCGGCCATCACGTCGTCGACCATGTTGAGGTAGCGCGGCTCGAAGATCTGCAGCGGCAGGTCGCCGCCGGGCAAGAGCAGCGCTCCGTCCAGCGGAAAGACCGGAATCATCTGCGGCAGGTCGACCGTATTGCGATAGCCCGGCATGGGTGAGTTTCCCGACGCTAGCTGAACAGGATCGCCGAAAGCCGGCGGCGGCCGTTGCGCGCGATTTCCGAGGAATGGCCGGCCGCCTCGAAGACGGTCAGCAACTGCTTGCGGGCCGCCTCGTCGTTCCAGGCGCGGTCCTTCTCGACGATGGTCAGGAGATGGTCGGCGGCCTGTTCGAGGCGATGCTTGCCGGCCAGCGCCTTGGCGAGTTCGAAGCGGGCCTCGTGGTCGTCGGCGTTGGCGGCCAGGCGCTTTTCGAACTGGGCGGTGTCGGACGGCGCTTCGGCGGCGAGCGCCAGGGCGGCGCACACGCTGTCGAGGTCCGGGTCCTTGGCGTCGGCGGGCGCCATGGCGACGATCTCCTGGGCGCGTTCGGCGTCGCCCGAGGACATGTAGACACGGGCCAGGCCGCCCAGCGCCTTCACATTGGCGGGATCGGCCTGCAGCACCTGGGCGTAGGCCTGGGCCGCGCCGCCCATGTCGCCGAGGTCGAGGCTTTCCTTGGCGAGCGCCA
>Ga0307513_10011588_pt1 | contig 10947 bp, 2 predicted proteins | sample 15_EM_MG_FD_202174 | JGI IMG/M metagenome (GOLD analysis project Ga0307513, IMG submission 202174) | Populus trichocarpa ectomycorrhiza microbial communities from riparian zone in the Pacific Northwest, United States - 15_EM | ecosystem: Host-associated > Plants > Roots > Unclassified | place... | reverse complement strand
TCCTTGTTGACTTCAAATTGTGCAAACTGAATTGTTGTTTCTTGGCACCAATGACTTCGCACTAATATATACAACGTTTCTCATGATCCAAAAGTCTTTTCATTCCTTGAATTGATTTTTCCTTTTTCTATTCTAAATAAAAAATAATTTAAACTATGGAATTATGTATACATAAAAAATAATTTTTTTAGAATTTATTTTTTATTTTTAATATTAATATATTAAAAATATAAAAAAATCAATATTAATTTTCTAAATGGATTAAATAGTGTTTTAGGGGTTGTTTATTTTTCATAATCTTAGATATTCTGAAATTAACTTTTTTGGTTGAGAGTAAGTATATGTTCTAATTCGAACTTTCTTTGTAACTATATTTTTTATATTATCACATTAAAATAATGTAAAAACAAGTTTTTATTAAAAATAAATTTTAAAAAATAAAAAATATATTTTTTAATTATCCAAAAGTTCCTAGCTATCAACCTTCCTTGTGGACTTGGTTGGTAATGTGTATCAGCCCAAAAAGTCTTTCTCAGCGTCAACAAGGAAAACCAATCTTCATTTTCTCAGAAAGTATGGAACTGAGGGTTGAGTTATTCATTTGCAAATATCTCCACGCAACGAGAGCTCCCTTTGCTGATTACTAAACAAGAGTATAATATGTAAAAACTTGATATCGATATATAAAAACGATATAAAAATATGCTAGGAATACGATAATATTGATTTCTTGTTAAAAAATAAATTTTATAAAATAAAAAAATATAAAATATTATTTTAATATATTTTTTAATAAAAAATATTTTAAAAAATAATCTCCACCATACTCTAAGAATAAAAATACCACAATATTGATTTCCTCAATGAATTAAATAGTGTTTCAGGGGTTTTTCTTAAATTCACTAATCCTTTTAGTATTAAAAGTAATTAAATAGTTATTTGACAAATTTTGATGAGGCTTAATTCAATAATATTTATAAAAAAACAACACTTTTCTGGGTTATCAATCTTTCAATTTATATACTTTGATTTTTTCTTTATCTATTTTAAATAAAAAATAATTTAACATTGAGATTATGTAAACAAATAATTTAAAAATATATATACAATAAAAAATAAAGATTGTAAACCTTTTATCTATATGGTTCTGGGAGTATTTATAACCCCTGAACCTTGTTATTTTGATGGAGTTGAGAGGCTGGAAAGTCATTTTTTTTTATAGCATTAATAAATGATAAATATCTCTTACAAAATATTAAGTGATGAACAAATACCTCTTGCACAATATTAATGTGGGATATATATATCCATGGCAATAAAAATATGATAAGTTTTTAGAAAATTTTTATATACCTAGGAATATAGGAAGATAAATATCCTTAACTTTAATATTTTATATTAAAAGTTATAAGAATAAACAAACGAAACCTTGTAGCCTATCAAATAGCTCGGTCCCTTAGTAGACTAAGACAGTGTTCGGCACTGCGGTCGGAAAGTATTTTTAAAAAAACTTATTTATTTTTTATTTTTTTATTTTAAATTAATATGTTTTTAATGTTTTTAGATCAATTTGATGTGCTGATGTCAAAAATAATTTTAAAAAATAAAAAAATATTATTTTAATATGTTTTTAAATAAAAAATATTTTAAAAAATAACTGTTATTATATTTTCAAACACTTGTGAGTGGTGAAAACGCGACAATATAAATTAATTTATGGAAAACATGGATATATATAGACTATGAAGTGAGAGAATCAAATTTTCAGATAAAGCCTTAATTAATGAAATTAAGTTAGATCTTCTCCGATGTGCCTTTAATTTAATCGGAGCAAAGAAAGACTAATTTGTTCATGAGCGCACATAATTGTTAGTATTAAAAATGCAACAGAAACATAATATGAACAATAGAAAATAAAGTAAAAATAAAATTGTGCAGAATAATGTCCCACTAATTAATTGTTGTGTCTAGACGGATGGAAACCAAGGCAAAGTAATAATTACGCCAAGCAATGACTTTGCACACATATATAATTGTTTTTCACGACCCAAAAAGGTCTTTTTTAATTATCCAAGAGTTCCTATCAACTTTTCCTGTGTACTTGGTTGGTAATGTGAATTATCAGTGTATTTTTTTTTTAATTTTTTTTATTATAAATATAATAAACAATATTACTTTTTTACATTAACACATCACAATTATAAAATTAAAATCATTTTAAAAAAAATTAAGAAGATTATAGTTTCTTTCTCAGCATCAACCAATCTTCATTTAGTCTTCATCACCCTACCTTTAAACCTTCTAGAAAAACATACTTAGGCTCAAAATTAATTTTTCAAAATGTGATGGGCAGCAAGTCTATGAGTTTGTAGATACAGTTTGTGCTCCTTCTTTGCAGCTCGTCTGATGGGAATTGTATGCTCTTGGGGACTTTTACCCTTCTATGCCTTGTTGGCTAATGATATTAAGAATCTCAAATTATGCTTCAGACATCAATATGGAAATTCAGCAAATTTTTAAGAGTCAAATTATAATTTTGTAAAATTAAATGATCAAAATAAAAATATCATAAATTCATAACTACACTAAAATTTTCATCTTTTATTTTTTCTGGAATCTTGGATTATGCTCTAGGAATTAATTTGTAATTTTTTTAAAAGTTCAAGAAGTAAAAATGTATTTTAAGGAAGCGTAAGGAAGCTGACTTTTTTAATTTTTCTCACTGCTGAGAGGAGCATTAAGAAAGCTTTATGCATGGAGTGCGAAACATCCATATATAGCTGAGTGCTGACTAGAAGCGAGAAAAAAATTAATTTGAAATAAAAAAATATTTCAAGTTTTTAAAAAACACGGCTGGATGCAATATCAAATATACCTATCAATAATAGTAAGTATTGAAAATACAGCATTATTAATTTATGGAAATCATTGATATACTGATAAGTTGAGTGAGAATAATACCTCTTTCAGGATTTAAAAATTAAAAAAAAAAGCAAAAATAAAAAACTGCAATATGTATTCCCATCACTGTTTACAGAAAGTGAGGTTTCATCAAAAGTCTTAATTGAAGAGACGAGTTTATTTAAAAATATAGTTATGATTATTTTTTAAAATATTTTTTATTTATAAATATATTAAAATAATATTTTTTAAATATATTAAAATAATATTTTTTATTTTTTAAAAATTATTTTTAATAACAACATATCAATTTAAAATCACCAAAATCATATTACTTTAATTTACATGAGATCACAAGGCCATGAAGGTTTAATTTACATGTCTGGAATCTTTAAAGTGGGGGCCACCTTCTCATTAATGGCTCACCAAGCATGATCATTGCTTGAGCGACAACATTTATTACTATTAATTAATTATTAACATGTACTAAAAAGCGGGGCGGATTCAATGCACCCATGCCAAATTCTTTTTTTTCCTAATTTTCTCAGTAGATGGTTGAAATTCTTTGTATTTATTTGAGATATAAAGGTTTTTATAAGATTTTAAAGCTTCATTATGGATTAATTTGATGAAATATGTTTTAATTTGTAATATTAAAGAACAATTAAAAAAATAATAACCATATTTTAAAAAAAAATCTAGCGAACCTATCTTAAATTTGCATAAAAAGTTACATATCTATGTGACCTAGCAGGATCAATCCTTACATTTCAATGTGAGAAAAGTATGAAATGTTAACTAATTTTTACTCGTACACTGTTATGAAATCCTAATATTTTTATAGGAAATAAATAAAAAACATATATTAAATTTATTTTTTTATCAATTTAATGATAAAAGATAAAATTAAAAACAAAATTTAACTAAAAAAACAACTCAATACAAGCTTATCTATCAAACTTAGATTATGAAACTAAGATAATCCTATAGAAAGATATCAAAATAATTTATTAAACTCAATTTTTAATCAATCAAAATTTTAAAAATAATATTAAAACATTAATAAAATATAACACAAAAACTCATGATTCGGGCCACCTAACCAAACGCATGTCTTGGATTATAAGACTAAGATAACCTTATAGAACACAAACCAAAATAAATTATGAAGTCTAATTTTCAATTAAGATAATATTAAAAAAAATTTAATTAAAAAAATTCAAGTCAACCAGTTGAATCCACGATCTAGATCAAAAACCTTAATAACCTCATAAAAAATAAAATATTTTTTTATTATAAACCTCAATTCTTAATTAAAAAATTACTTTCCCTACTAAAAGATAATTTCAAGAAATTCAAGCCTCAATATATAGGAAGAAAACTTCTTAATAATTTACACTCGTAGTTTATTCACAGCTTAAGCAAGTGGGCATGCAGCGTTAAAGAGTCATCCTCACCTTCTTATGTCCACTTCAATCCAGTCTACAGTCAACACGTTCTGGCAATAGCTTTATTGAACAAAATTTGCTTCCTCCCATGCAAGTAATTTAATTTAATTAAAAAATAAAATTTAGCAATGAGATTTATGCGAAGATTGCTTTGCCCACTAAAATGTAATTTCCAAGAAAACATCGGAAGAAAACTTGTTAATAATTTACGATCGTAGTTTACTCACAGCTTAAGCAAGGGGGCATGCAGAGTTAAAGAGTCATCCTCACCTTCTCATGTCCACTTCAATCCAGTCTCCAGTCAACACGTCCTGGCAATAGCTTTATTGAACAGTTGCTAGAAAACTGACAATCAATGGAGAATTAATGGAGTTTGAAGGTTCTTGCACTCAATTAGATGCTGTGGGATTGGTCGTCCTAAAAGGTCTTTCTCTTTCAGCATCAACAAGGGAGAACCACTCTTCATTTTGTGATCTGTCCGTTACCTTACAAAACAAATTGAATACAAAACAGTCATCGATTCATTACACGGTGCTTAAGACACGTCAACTGGGAATGAAACTCGGTTAAGTAGCCTGTGATATTGCCAATATTCCAGTTAATTTCAAAGAGAGTGCTGCGCGCATTCAGCAAAGTTTGAGAGTGCAGCCACTACAATCAAATGCTAGTTAATGCCTTAAAGCCTGCAAGTTAGAATCCTCAAAATGATGATCTTGCTTATCAATCTTTCAATTTATATACTTTGAGTTTTCCTTTTTTTCTTTTTTCTTTTTCTATTTTAAATAAAAAATAATTTAACTATGAAATTATGTAAATAAATAATAAAAAAATATTTATACAATAAAGAATGAAAATTATAAATCTTTTACCTGAACGATTTAAGGAGTATTTATAGCCATTAAACCTTATTATTTTACTAGAATGGAGGGCCTAAAGAGTCATTTTCTTCTTATAGCAATAATAAATGATTGATATCTTTTACACAATATTAAATGAGAAACAATTATCTCTTGCAAAATATTAATGAAGGATAAATATTTGTTACAGAATATTAATAATGATGGAAATATAATAGGCTCTTAGAAGATTTTTATACTACTAGGGATATAGAAAAATGTTACTTGAAACTAATGAATTAATCCCAATTATAGAACAAGATGATCATGATGTTGGCATCAAAAAGTTATATTTTAAATCTAAATTATCAATGATTTGAAATTAATCAAACATGAGACTGTGTCAAATATTTAGGAAGAATTTTATACATCTAGGGACAAAATATCACTTATACAATATCATACCCTTTTATATTAAAATTAATAAAAATAAACAAATAAAACCTTATAGCTCAACATAGAGCTTATAATACAGATTAGAACTTATTTTTTAAGTTATCTAGCGGTAATCGTAAAAACATTAAATTAATATTTTTTTATATGAGTTTTTTTTATATGGTTTTCAATGTTTTTAATATGTTGATGTTTTAAAACATGTTATTTCGATATATTTTCAATTGAAGAATTTTTTTAAGATTTAATAATTTAAAAAATAAAGTAAGAGTAAAACCCTTGGAAATATGTAAGGTTCCTATCAAATTGAATTCAAATTGCGCAAACTAAATTGTTGTTTATTGGCAAAGAAATAATTACGCAAAGCAATGGGGGCACTAACGACTTTGCACTTATGAATCATACTTTTTGTGTGCACTCGGTAATGTATAGTTATTTTTCAAAGGTATTCTTTATTTGAAAATATATTAATATGATATTTTTTAAAATTTATTTTTAATTTTTAATATTAGCATATTAAAATAATAAAAAACATAAAAAAATTAATATTAATTACCTAAATGGATTAAATAGTGTTTTAGAGGTTGCTAATATTTCTTAAATTAATTAATCCTTTTAGTATTAAAAATAACTAAATAGTTATTTGACAAATCTTGATTAGTAATATTTTTTTTAAATACTTTTCATTCCTTCAATTGATATACTTTGATTTTTCTTTTTTCTATTTTAAATAAAAAATAATTAAACTATGGGATTATGTATACGTAACTGAAATAAAAAATTGATAAGAAAAGTCAGCTTACCTTTATATGTCCAATCCAATCCTAGCAATGGAGCACTAATGACTTTGCACATATATCATTTCTCATTACCTAAAAGTCTTTCTGTGTGATTCATAATGTTGTGCAATATATTTTTCAAATGTATTTTTTAATAGAAAATATATTTAATTCTTTTTAATTTTAATATAAACACATATAAAATATTTAATTTAATGCTTTTTTAGACAATGTGTTTTTATAAAAAAAGCAAAAGATACCACAACAGATATTTCATTAATGAGAATAAGAAATATCTTATGTTAATTAAATATTGATTTTCTGAATGGATTAAATATCTTTTCAGGGGTTGTTAATTTTCTAAAAATTAATTAATCCTTTTACTATTAAGAATCATGTGGGGGATAGAAAGTTGTTGGAAGAAAAAGGATAATTATTTTCAGCTGAAATCAGTTGTGCCCTTCTGTCCTTAATTTTTCTTCCCTCTTTCCCTTCCTTTTAGGCTCCCCTTTGCATGTCATGCAGTTGGTGTGGGAATAATCCCCTTTGCATGGGACACGCTGACTCATCACTCCTCATGCATGTATATATATAGGCTTGAGAAAGTTTTAAACCAAAACCTTTTTATTACTACGGAGAATTTTGCCTATAATTGTTTTTCATGCGATTGTTCATTCTAAAATGCAAAACTAAGACTTGAAGGAATTTCAGAGCGGCGTACCGGAAATTAAAACAATATTTAGTGAAAGTTTAGGAATAACATTACTGAACCATTACAGGGAAAACAGAGCAGCCTCCTAAAACTGACAAAGATTGGAGTTTCAAGGTTCTTGCCCTCAAGATTACCAAGTAAGTGTGGGATTGGAAAGATCTTTCTTTCTCAGCATCAACAAGGGAAAACCAATCTTCATCTGGTCTGCCCTTTTCCTCCTTGACCTCCAAGTCTTCGCAGCCATGTAAGTGGTTCTGCATATGGAACTGCAGGTTGAATTATTCAATTTCAAATATTTCCATTGTTGACTATGCAAGAATGTTGGAAACACGGCAATATTAATTTCCAAAGTTGACATTTTTCCAGCAAGTCTACGTGCGTGCAATTTGTGCTCTAATTATAACTTCCTCTGTGTCTCGTCTGATGACAACTGCAGGTTGTATTATTCAATTGCGAATATTTCCTCGCAAGGCAATATCTGCTCCCTTAATTAGTTGATGACTAAACTGGAGTGTTGGAAACACGGCAATATTAATTAATTTCCGAAATTAACATTTTTGTTGAGATCAAGTCTATGCGAGTGATGTGCAGCAAGTCTATGAAAATTTGCTAAAAGAACAGCCATTCATATGGAGTTTAGACCCACTCAAGAAATCAGCAAGGAATCATTAATTTCGGAAACACGGCAATATTAATTAATTTCCAAAATTAACATTTTTGTTGAGATCAAGTCTATGTGCTGATTAGAACTTCCTTTCTAGCTCGTCTAGCGTTTACTGTGTTCTTGACATCAATGTATTAAAACAATGTAAAAATATGTTACCAATACAAGAATGTTGATTTTTTGTCAAAAATAAATCTTAAAAAAAAACATAAAAAAATTATTTTAATATATTTTTAAATAAAAAAACATTTTAAAAAATAATTTTTACTGTACTAACATGCTTTAAGAATAAAAACATGACAATATTGATTTTCTAAAAGGATTAAATAGTGTTTTAGGGGTTGCTATATTTTCTTTAATTAACTAATCCTTTTAGTATTAAAAGTAATTAAATAGTTATTTGACCAATTTTAATCATGCTTATTTCAGTAATATTTTTTTTAAATACTTTTCTTTCTTATCAATCTTTCAATTTATATGCTTTGATTTTTTCTTTTTTTCTTTTTCCTTTTTCTATTTTAAATAAAAATAATAATTTAACTATGAGATTATGTAAACAAATAATTAAAAAATATATATGCAATAAAGAATGAAAATTATAAACCCTTTACCTTGATGGTTCAAGGAGTATTTATAACCCTTGAACTTTGTTATTTTACTTAAATGGAGGGCTTGAAGAGTCATTTCTTTTTATAGCAATAATAAAAAATAAATATCTCTTACATAATATTAAACAAGAAACAAATGTTTATTATATAATATTAATAAGAAATAACTATCCGTTATAAAATATTAATGGTGACAGAAATATAATACTATTATTTTACAAGTTAGACTTGAAGAAATTTCAGAGCAGCGTACCGGAAATTAAAGAAAATATTTAGTGAAAGTTTAGGAATAACATTACTGAACCATTACCGGAAAACAGAGCAGCCTAAAAGATTGGAGTTTCGAGGTTCTTGCCCTCAAGATTACCAAGTAAGTGTAGGCCTAAAAGATCTTTCTTTTCCAGCATCAACAAGGGAAAACCAATCTTCATTTGGTCTGTCCTTTTCCTCCTTGACCTCCAAGTCTTCGCAGCCAGTAAGTGGTTCTGAATATGGAACTGCAGGTTGAATTATTGATCAATTGCAAATATTTCCATACAAGTAGGTCCCTTTGTTGACTATGCAAGGATGTGGAAACACGGCAATATTAATTTCAAAAATTGACATTTTTCCAGCAAGTCTACGTACGTGCAATTTGTGCTCTAATTATAACTTCCTTTGTGTCTCGTCTGATGACAACTGTTCTTGGAGACTTCTACCCCTGATCTATGCCTGGTTTTTCTTGGTATATATCATTGCATCTTTCATTAGTTTTCTCTATATTGTAAGACATATTTTTAAGTGGATCATATGCCATGTCATGTTTTTAAAATAATATTAATTGTGTATATATATATATAAACTTTATAAATGATAATTAAATGCTTGGAGTCCATTGCTCTCTAATGATGATGAACTAAGTACAATACATAATGGATGAAAGTGAAAAAAATCAGATTAATTAAAGGATCCCTATGCTAGCCATATTAAATATTACGTAAAATCATCAAAATATAGAAAATCTAAAGTTTGGTATTAACGGGTCAATCATAGTATGGACTACATCCACTTACTTGAAAAACCCAAGAATATATGAGCAAAAAGATGATCCACGCACACAAAAACTCAAAAGAAATCAAATCTAGAAATGTATATCAAATCTAATTTTTTTTAGGCTTAGCTTTGTGTTAGACCCAATAACATATGAGTTTAGTAAAAAGTCAGACCCAATTTTCTTAGCAAAAAATCAACAAACCTTTATTTATTAATTACTAAAGACACAACTCAATATATACAAAGTGGAATTCTATCCATGTCCAATCTTACATTAAAATATTATAAGTTTTGTTAATACTCTATATTATCCTTTATCTTTAATATAATGTGGAGTATTCTATTTTGATAAAATCAAATTTATTGAAATAATATAACTTGAAATTGTATTAGAAATCAAACTCTCTTTTTTTTCCATTAAAAAGAGCGTAGCAGGATCAAACCTTATATTTCAATGCCAGATAGGTATGATATTATATAGAATTGATGATTGTGGTCTTATTTCTCCATATAAATGAAAGAAGGACTTTCTACTTTAATTTAGTTATATATATGCTCTGCATATAGATGAAAATTGATATTCCCAAGTTACTGTTGGATCCGAAAATGGAAAAAATGAAAATGAAAAAAATAAAATAAAATAAGGGCAAAGTAATAATTACGAGACTAGGAATGGGAACACCACAGTATTGATTTACATCATAGTTAATTGGTGTTTCAAGGGAACACCACTGGTTTTTCTTATTATGAATAAAACTAAATGATTGTATTCAAAAAAATAAAAATAGTCATTTGACAAGTGTTGATCATGGTACAAATAATTAAGTCATAAATACAATTAAAACTATATATAGAGATTAAATGTCATATAGTTTGCAAAACTATGTCCTAGCTAGGATTAAGTTATAACTAACTCAAATACAAAAGAAATTTATGCAAATTGTATAAAAGTGACAAAATAGTAACATTGTAATCTGCATCCAACAGCGTGCCCCTCTGAAAACAGATCACTTTTATCCTTTTTCTTTCGGTTTGTTTGGACTTGTGGTTTTAGAACTGCATCCAACAGCGTGCCCCTCTGAAAGCTGTTAGGAAGCTAAAGATTGCCATATCAGACAGCCATTGAAGTATCCTTTTTCTTTCTGCTTATTTGCTAATCTCTTTGTTCAGCATGTTACGGCCATGCTTTTGGCATTTGGCCTGGACTGAGTTCAGTCCAACAGTGTCAAAGTAATAGTATTTCACATAGGTTTTGTTGGAAGAATAATGGGTATAGTATAAGATCAAAACAGTAATGCAAAGTGAAAAAAAATCTCAAGAACAAGAAAATTGAGATAAAGATATATTTTTATTAAGTGTTTTTCTCTAAACTCTCTTAGCTATTCTTTTTCTCTTTGTCCATACCTAGAAATGCTGAGTTACAAGGTTATAGCAGATTATTCTAGATAACCCTTGTGCCATATACCCTGCCCTCTCCTCAGCATACCATTCTTGTGAATCCAACCCACTGTTAG